>Ga0207694_10000017_pt1 | contig 342100 bp, 295 predicted proteins | sample KBSC34metaG_FD_184353 | JGI IMG/M metagenome (GOLD analysis project Ga0207694, IMG submission 184353) | Corn rhizosphere microbial communities from Kellogg Biological Station, Michigan, USA - KBS C3-4 metaG (SPAdes) (version 2) | ecosystem: Host-associated > Plants > Roots > Rhizosphere >... | reverse complement strand
CACGAACCGGGTCTGGAATACGCAGGCAGCGTCTTCGTGAGCACCTCCTGAGTGCGCATCGAAGCCCTTGAAGAGTCCCGAACCGCTGCCGCGGGCCTGGGAGCCCCTACATCGCAGGATTCAGGGTAAATCCTTACGGTGGGACGCTCCGATCTAGGAGCGCCCCACCTTGTCACTTCTCCGCGTCTCTCACGAACCCCTGCAACGCTTCTATCCGCGCTCGCGCGAGCGCCACCAGGGGCGGCCCCCACTTCTCCGGTGGCGGCGACGGGCGCGCGCTCTTGGCACCCGGCGCGAGCCGCATCGCCCGCACGTACTGGTGCCCCAAACCGACCGCCTCTGCAATCTCCCGCAGGTCCACGCCAGCGGCCAGCAGCCGATCCGTCGCTTCCTTGAAGTCCATCGTTCCCCCTTTCACAGGGCTGCACTGTGGCGGTTCGCCAGACGCTTGCCTTCGGTGCACCGAACCAGATGCGCCATGCGCTCCCCATCGTCCATGTGACGGTTGCTGTAGCGCCACGCGGCGGCGTCCACGTAGCGGTGCAGGTGGCGCGGGCTCACGCTGTGATAGATCCCCGTAATCCCGCGCTTGAAGAGTGAGAAGAAGCCTTCGATGGTGTTGGTGTGCGAGACTACGCCGTCTTCGTCGTAACGCACGAATTCGTCGTTCGTGTGATTGACGCTCCGATGCCCGCCAGCGAAGCTGTCACCGATCCCCCTGTAGAGCCGCAGGTCATCCGTATGGATGCGGCTACGCGGGTGCACGTAGTGGCGAATTGCACCTTTCAGCGAATCCCCTGTAACGTTCGCGACCGGGGACGCCACCACGCGCCCGCCGCGCTCCACCATAGCCACCACGGGGATCTTCTTCGTCCCCGCGCCGCGCTTGTTCTTGGGAAGCTCGCGCCCCTCTGCTGCTGCCTTGTCCATCGCGTACTTGCCATGCTTGCGGGGCTTCCCGCCCACGTAGGTTTCGTCCACCTCGACCGCGCCAAGCAGCGGGCCGTCCGGCTCATCCGACATAGCGAACCGGATGCGGTGCGCACAGAACAGGGCGCTCTTGTAGGATAGCCCGGTCATCCGCTGTAGCTGCTTGGACGCGAATCCCTTTTTGCCCGCACAGTGGAGCCAGAGTGCCATCGTCCAGTGACGGACAGGGATCTTGCTGTCCTCCATGATAGTGCCGATTCGCACGGTGTACTGCTTCTTGCACCCCCGGCAACGCCAGCGGTAGCGCCAATCAGCCTGCATCTTGTACACGTCCGTATCGCCGCAGCGGGGGCACGCGGGCGAATCTTCCCACCCCCGATGGCGCTCCCAAAACGCGACCGCCTTAGCCTCATCCGAGCAAGCTTCGCGGGCATCGTTGATCCAAGGATTCAGGTTCGCGGCAACCGGGGGCATCTCGACTCCAGACCGTTGAAGGGGTGCGTTCGCCTCTCTGCATACAGTATAGTATGCAGGGGCGAGACTGTCAACAGGTCTGTATGCGGGAACAGCGGCCCCGCAACCGGGAGATTGCTCCCCCGGCGCGGGCCGCTCGGATGTTCACTCGCGCCGATGGCCGCGCACGTCCGGGCGGAACCCTGCGCGGCTGACAACGACGGGTGGACGGTTGTTGACGGGCGCGAACGGCGGGTGCTCGCGCGACGTGGGGATACGCTTTTTCTTACGGCGCTTGCGGGCCATGGGAGGCTCCGTTTCAGGCAAGGGTTTCACGCTTGCCGCAGAGTCCTATGTCCGCTAGATTGGGGGCGTCCGTAGGGGACAGCCTTGGATCTAGCTCGCATCGGCTCGCGGCGGAAAATTCCGTCCGGGCGACTATCGGGCCGGTCAAGGACCGGGGGCGCTGAACAGGTCTAGCCACCTGTCGGCGCCCTTCGTGTTAGGCTCACATGGTGCACGCCTCCGTGCCTGAGTAGTGTTCACGGATGATGCGTTTGGCGGCGGCTACGGTCGCTTGCCGCGCCAGTTCCGACATTGGCGTCTCCGCCAGTTCCGATGCGCGTTCGATCAACGCCCGCTCTTGTGTGCGGGTGCGGAAGGTGATGGGCGGCGCTACCAACCGTCTGACTCGCTGCATGGGTGCACTCGCTGGGTTGGGGTGTAAACGCAAAAACGGCCGAAGGGACGGGGCGAGGGTAGGTGCGCGTAAAGCACACCGAACATCCTCGCGCCGAAATCCCTTCGGCCCTTCCAAACTTTCAGCGGTAGCCTCTCGCTACCGCGGTGATTTAGTCACCAGCTTGGCGGCATCTCGCCGTCCCCTTACATTGGACACAACGCTAATCGACGCTCGCTTAAAGGACAACCCCCGGATCGCCACATGACCGACCCAACGCGGCACGGCGCCAATACAGACAGCAGTCTACCGTCCGTAGACCCTGCGGAGATGGAGCGCGCCATGCGTCGGGTGCTGGCGAAACAGAGGCCGCCGGGCGGATGGCCCGGCAAGCCGCCCAAGGAAGTGCGGGCGGACGATGAAGAAGAAGCGGGGGACGGCTAGGTGCCGTCCCCCGCTGCGTTGGGATTCACGTACTCCACCGCTATCCCCAACTTCGCCAGCTCCGCGAGCGCCTGTTTCCGGCGTCGGTTGGCGGGGCGCACGCGCTCCCCCGGAAGGCACTTCTCATAGCGCGCTCGCTTCGCTTCCCACCCCTGCCGTTCCTCAGAGTAGAGCACGACCCTACAGGACGGCGCCGGGCCCTTCTGAGCGCATTTGAGAGCGAGCGCGAGGGTTTCGCGCACGTGCCGCCTCTGCCACTCCCGCGTTTCCTTCCGATAGGCTTCCCGGTTCTCCGCCAACTGGCCCCGGAGCGCCGTCACTCCAAACCGTTCAATGAGCGCGAGGCGGTGTTCGTCCGCCTCCATGATGAACGCCCCGAATGCCGCGCGCTCCTCTTCAAACTCCCGCCGGGCCTTCTGCTCCGCCACCTGCCGCTGAAACTCCCTGTCGCGCTGCTGCTGAGACACCCGGCGGCGCTTCATTCCGTGCGGCTCACCACGTACGCCACCACGGGAGCGGCGACGGTCGGTAGCTCGCGCTCCCATGCCGTAAAGGCCGAAGCCGCAGGCCCCACAAGCCCCCGCAGCGCTTGGGGGAATGCTGCCGCCCCTTCCATCATCGCCAGCAGCCGCACGTTCCTTCCGAGCATCTGTGACTCTGGCTCCAATTCGTCTACGGGCGGCTCCGGCCCGAAGGGCGAGCGGTCCCCCAACTCCGGAAGGATGCGAAAGTCGGGGATCATCTGGAGACAGGCGAACGCGAGCCAGCGGAAGTTGTCGGTGATTTCCACGTCCACCCAATGCGAAACGTCATCGTCCGGCGAGTGGCCGTAGAGCAGCGATTCCGCCGCCAACTGGAGCTGACGCACGATCAGCCATCCCGTCTCCAGGTGCGCGAAGAACATGCGGTAGTATCCCCGCTCCGGCTCCTCCATGGCCCTGATCTGGTACATCCCGTTGTGCCATTCGGGGCTGTAGAGCGTTACGCGTGGCTCCCCTGCTTGTGGCATGGTGTGGCGCGGTCGAAACATGGCGGGCGCTCCCCTCTTGTAGAGGCGGCGGAAGGCATGTAGTCTTTCCAGTGTACCCAAACTGAGAAGGACCACAAAGGACCAGCGCCCACGGTAAGCGGGCCACGCGGTGGCGTCAATGTCGCCGCGTAGGCCGGCCACGTCCGGCGCTTCCTTGGAAGCACTCCGCGAGGCCGTTGCGCGCCGCGTGGCGGATACGAGCGTCCGTCAGACGGCGCGCGAAATCGGCCTATCGCATCAGGCGCTCTCCCGGTTCATCCGTGCGGAGACGGAGCCGTACGGGACCACTGTAGCGAAGATACGGGCGTGGTATTCTGGAGACGCGAACGAGTTGGACCGGCTGCGGCAGGAAGTCGAGGAGTTGAAGCGGCAGCTTGCCGCGTGCGAGGCGAGGCTAGGGAAGCGGAAGTAATCGGAGCGCCGAATCATCATCATCCGGCGCTCCGATCTTTAGGTTGTCTGCCACCGTGTCCAAGAACCGTCCGGCGCGACCAGCGGCGGATCTTCGGCTGGTATCGTCCGTGCGATTGCTTGCCGCTCTGCGATGACTCGTTCGTCACTAAAGAGCAGGTCGTGCACTCGCCAAAATGGCGTTACTGCTGCGATGCCTGCATTCTCCGATATTTGATCACCTACGTGGCCCCAAACAATGCCCAAGACCCGATGGGCCTCCCCGCCTCCTTTCGGGTTCGTTCCCTTCACGAATACAGGCGACCCGCTGTGACCGCCGATAGAACGCATCTCAACAAGAATCGTTTCCACGTCGCACCCTAAGTCTTTGTTGAAGACGGGATCTCTAGGCATCATCGAAACGTGGCCGAAGCGCACACATTGCGAGTTCTCTTCCTTGCCCTCAAAGCCCATCAATCTTCCGATCATGTAAGTCTCGCAACCGGTCCCGATATCTAGTTCCATGAGGTCTTTTCTGGTGACCCCTACACCTGCGAACATCGATGTAAGGAACAGCAACCGCGTTGGCCGGAAAAGCGCAACGGATACATCCGCAGAAAGCCCACGGTCGTCGGGTTGGGCATGGTGCCAACCGTTGGTTTCAATGACGCGGAACGCGCCATCCCGGTGGTCAATGCGCGCGAATGTGCATCCACTGTCTATCAGGTGCCTTGCAGTAATCACATAGGTCACCGCGTAATCTTCGTGGGGCGGGTCAAGTGGAACTATTACAGAAAACGCCGTCCCACCGATTCTAGAACTCGTCTCCGCGTCTTCCTCTGATTTGTAGAGGAAAAACGACAGGTAGAGCATCGGTTCACGTATACGCGCCACGCGCCGCCTCCAGTGCCAGACCGGTGCGCCTCGCTCGGTTCTTCCGGCCACGCGGATGAACGTGTGACAGGTGCCGGGCGGCGCCTGCGTAGCCAACGTGCTGCGGGGGCTCGACTCAGTCAAGCAAACTGTCGGACGCTTGTTGGACGGATGCATGGTTATTCACCCCGCATCCGGGCTGGCGTCAGGTACATACTTACGAAAAATTTCGATCACTCACCGCTGCCGATGTTTGCCGCAGCAGCCTGCGAACATCCCGGCGAACGAAAGCTCAGGTCGGCCGGCTGCGCAGGAGCTCGCACCTGTCATTCGATCACGTAACCCAGCCACGCGTAGCGCAATTGTGCAATCGCTGATTGCACAATTCGCGAAGCGCGCGGCATGGTGCCGATAGAAACGGGAGCGTGGAGTGTTTGACAGGCGGCGAGGCCGTCACTACAATTGGTTGCACACAACCACAGCCGTGGATTGCGCTTGACCCGTCGGCCGTAGCAGGCCGATCCCCCCGGGGCCGCGCAAGAGAGATCCAAACCACATCAGCCCCACCGGGCGCGGCAGCCACGCCATGCGTCCGCCCATGCGAGAAGCAGAGATGCGATCTCCCAACCTGCTTGCGGGCATCGCCGCCGCGTGCGTGATCGCCGCCGGCGCCGCTCCGCGGACCGCGGTGGCGAGCACCCTCGTCCGGGATGCGTCCACGCCCCTGGCCGCCGCCGCCCCGGCTCCGCACGCCCACGCCGACACGGCGCCGCGCAGACGAACGAGCGCGAGCCGCTCGTCGACCGCGAGCCGCGCCGAGGCGGTGCTGCGGACGTCGCGGGCGGTGGTCGCGGCGGCGCGGATGGAGACGGGACCGACGGGGCTGCGGGTGCAGCGCGCGCTGGCGCGGCTGGGGCACCGCGTGGAAACCAGCGACCGCGACGCGCTGCGGATGGCCTTCCGCGCCTACTACAACTACCGCGCGGCGCACCCGGAGAAGGTGAAGAAGCCGTACCTGTACTTCGTGGACTATGGGCTCGACGCCGAGACGCCGCGCGGCTACGTGTTCGATATGCGCGAGCTGCGCATCGTGGAGGGGCCGTTCCGGGTGGCGCACGGACGGGGGAGCGCGGCGCGCGGCGGGGTGCCGCGGCGCTTCAGCAACCGGCACGGCAGCGAAGCCACCTCACTCGGCCTCTACCTGGCCCAGGAGACGTACAGCTTCAGGGGTCGCAGCGGCGGCCGGAGCTACATCTCCACCGGGCTGCGGCTGCGCGGGCTGTCGGGACGCTTCAACGCCCAGGCCCGCGAGCGCGGCGTGGTGGTGCACGGCGCGCCGTACGTCACCGGCGAGCGCGCCGGCCGCAGCGAGGGATGCCCGTCGGTGTCGCCGGCGCGCGCGCGGACGCTGATCCCGCGCATCCGCAACGGCGGCATGGTCTTCCTCTACTCGCCCCACGCCAGCACCTGGAAGAGCGAGGATCCCTGGGTGAATCACGGACGGGGATGAGGCAACAAGTGCTAAGTGCTGAGTGCTGAGTGCTGAGTGCTGAGTGCTGAGTGCTAAGTGCTGAAAAGAACGAGGGTCTGCGCGACGATGCGCGGGTCCTCGTTCTCTTTCTGCGTCTCCGCGTCGCCCGGGGCGAGACGAATCCTCACCGAAGCCCTGGTCACGATCCGGTAACGGTTTGGCCTCGCCCGTTGCACGCGCCCCCGGCCGGCTCCAACGTGACGCGCGTCCTGGAAACGGGGGACTTGCCCGGGGCACGACCATGGAGGCGTGAGAGGGAACGATGCCGGTGATCGTGTGGTGCGCCGGGTGCGGCGCGGGATACCCTTCGCGCGTGCGGGCGCGCAGCGGGGGAGACTTCACCCGCTTGAATCCCCATCTGGGAGAGGTGCTGGAGCCCTGCCCTTCCTGCGGATCGCGGGAGTTCCGCGGATCGGGCGACCGCGAGTGGCGCGATCCGTCGCGCCCCGTCGAGACTCGCGTGACACCCCTGAGGATCGCGGCGAGCGCCTGAGGAAAAAGGTCTCACACAGAGACGCAGAGGCGCGGAGAGAGCACCGTCGGTTCTTCTCCGCGCCTCTGCGTCTCTGCGTGAGACCTAATCCACCCGCAGCCCGTGCTTGATGTTGCGCCCCTCGACGAGGAAGACCACGTCCTCGGCGATGTTGGTGGCCAGGTCGGCGATGCGCTCCAGGTTGCGGCTCACCAGGAAGAGCGTCATCGAGGGGCCGATGCGGCGCGGGTCCTCCATCATGTGCGTGAGCAGGATGCGGAAGAGCGACTCGGCCATCTGGTCCACCCGGTCGTCGCGGTCGATCACGTCGCGCGCGTTCGCGGCGTCGGCGCGCACGAAGCAGTCGAGCGCGTCGGAGAGCATCTCCCCCGCCAGCCGCGCCATCTCCTCCACCTCGGGGAGCTCCGCGAACATCGGCGAGTCGACCAGGTGCGGCACCCCCTCGGCGATGTTCACCGCATGGTCGCCCACGCGCTCCAGGTCGTTGCTGATCTTCATCGCCATGGTGATCAGCCGGAGGTCGCGCGCCATGGGCTGCTGCAGCGCCAGCAGCTGGATGCAGAGCTCGTCGATCTCCACCTCCAGCGCATCGACCTGCTGGTCGCGCGCCACCACCTCGCGCGCGGCCGCCTCGTCGCGCTCGCGCAGCGCCTCGACCGAGGCCTGCACCAGCTCCTCGGCCAGCGCGCTCATCTCCAGCAGGCGGTGCTTCAGCCGCGCCAGCTCCTCGTGGAAGTGGCGCCCCGCCGGCGCGCTCACCCGAACCTCCCGGTCACGTAGGCCTCGGTGCGGTCTTCGCGCGGGTTGGTGAAGATCTGCTGGGTGCGCCCCACCTCCACCAGCTGCCCCATGTAGAAGAAGGCGGTGAGGTCCGACACGCGCGCCGCCTGCTGCATGTTGTGGGTCACGATCACGATGGTGTACTCGTCTTTCAGCTCGTAGATCAGCTCCTCGATCTTCTGCGTGGCCAGCGGGTCGAGCGCGCTGGCCGGCTCGTCCATCAGCAGCACCTCGGGGCGCACCGCCAGCGCCCGCGCGATGCAGAGCCGCTGCTGCTGCCCCCCCGAGAGCCCCAGCGCGCTCTTCTGCAGGCGGTCCTTCACCTCGTCCCAGAGCGCGGCGCGCACCAGCGAGCGCTCCACCACCTCGTCGAGCTCCCGCCGCCCGCGCGCCAGCCCGTTCACCCGCACCCCGTAGGCCACGTTGTCGTAGATCGACTTGGGGAAGGGGTTCGACTTCTGGAACACCATCCCCACCCGCCTGCGCAGGTGCACCACGTCTTCGCCGCGCTCGTACACGCTGCGGTCGTGCAGGCAGATGTCGCCCGTGTGGCGCACGCCGGGGATCAGGTCGTTCATCCGGTTGATGGAGCGCAGGAAGGTGCTCTTGCCGCACCCCGACGGCCCGATCAGCGCCGTCACCTTGCGCTCGGGGATGGTGAGGTCGATCCCGTGCAGCGCCTGCACCGCGCCGTACCAGAAGGAGAAGGCGCTCGCCTCCACCGCGGGCGCGGGCGAGGGCCCCGCCGCCTGCCCCGCGGCCGGCGCCGGCGCGCGCGGCGCCGAGACGGCCGGCGTGGGGGGGCGGACCGGGGGAGTGTGCGGGTGTGCGTCCATGGTCGCCATCGTCTTTCTCATGCGTTGCGCTGCGCACGCCCCAGGGCGAAGCGCGCCCCCAGGCTGAGCGTGAGCACCAGGAAGATGAGCACCAGCGCGCCCGCCCACGCCTGGCGGTGCCAGTCGTCGTAGGGCGAGATCGCGTAGGCGAAGATCTGCAGCGGGAGCGCCGCCGTGGGGTGGCGCGGGTCGAGCTGCCAGAACTGGTTCCCCAGCGCCGTGAAGAGGAGCGGCGCCGTCTCCCCCGCGATGCGGGCCACCCCCACCAGCGCGCCGGTGAGGATCCCCCCGCGCGCCGCCGGGAGCACCACCCCCAGCATGGTGCGCCAGCGCGGCATCCCCAGCGCCAGCCCGCCCTCCATCAGCTCGCGGGGGACCAGGCGCACCATCTCCTCCGTCGTCCGCGTGACCATCGGCACCAGCATGGTCGCCAGCGCCATGGCCCCGGCCAGCGCGCTGAACGAGCCGGTGGGGACCACGATCAGCAGGTAGACGAAGATGCCGACGACGATGGAGGGGACGCCGTTCAGCACGTCGGCGGTGAAGCGGACGGCGGTGGCGAGCCGGCTCCCGCGCGCCTCGGCCAGGTAGACGCCGGCGAGCACGGCCACGGGGAGGCCGATCAGCGCCGCCATCCCCACCATGGCGAAGGTGCCGACGATCGCGTTCCCCATCCCCCCGCCCACCTCGCCGGTGGGGCGCGGGGTGTGGATGAAGAAGGAGAGGTCGAGCGCCGACGCCCCCTCGCGCACCAGGTAGCCGAAGATCAGCACCAGCGGGAGCACGGTCAGCACGGCCGCCACCCCGGTGAGCGCCAGCATCACCGCGCTGGTGGCGCGGCGGCGGCGATGGCGCAGCGTCATGGCGCTCATCGGCCCCTCATCCTCCCCGGCCCTCCTTCTCCCGAACCGCAGGAGAAGGAGGGAGAACCGAACCGTGATGCCAGTCGCGTTGCCGGGAGCACCGGCCACGCCAGCGCCCGTAGTCCGCGAAGGCGGACTTCGTGTAGTCGTTGCTGCGGTTTCAACCGCCCGTCGACGCAGCTCATCGCGCGGCCCTCCGCTCCACCCGCCAGACCAGGGCGCGCGCCAGCGCGTTCACCACCAGCGTCACCCCCAGCAGCAGGAGCGCCACGTACATCAGCGCCGAGCGGTGCACATCGCCACTGGCCTCGGCGAACTCGTTGGCGAGCACGCTGGCCATGGTGTACGCGGGGGCGAAGAGCGAGTGCGGGATCTGCGGCGTGTTGCCGATCACCATGGTGACCGCCATGGTCTCGCCGATGGCGCGCCCCAGCCCCAGCATCACCGCGCCGATCAGCCCCGCGCGCGCGGCGGGGAGCACGATCTGCCAGGTCGACTCCCAGCGCGTGGCCCCCAGCGCCAGCGCCGCCTCGCGCTGCGCCCGCGGCACCGCCGCGATCACCTCGCGCGACACGGCGGAGACGAAGGGGATGATCATGATCGCCAGGATCACCCCGCCGGCCAGGATGCTCGGCCCGTACGCCGGCCCGGCGAAGATCCCCAGCGACTCGCCCAGCCGCTCCGAGACGGGGGACTGGACGCGGTCGCGGAGGAAGGGGACCAGCACGAAGATCGCCCAGAGGCCGTAGACCACCGAGGGGATGGCCGCCAGCAGCTCGGTGGCGAAGGCGATGGGCGCCGCCAGCCAGCGCGGCGCCAGCTCGGTGAGGAAGAGCGCCAGGCCGATGGAGAGCGGCACCGCGATCAGCAGCGCCAGCAGCGACGAGGCGAGCGTCCCCACCAGGAACGGCACCCCGCCGAAGCGGTCGCTCACGGGGTTCCACTCGCTCCCGGTGAGGAACCCGCCGCCGAAGGCCCGCACCGCGGGCCAGGCGCCGTGCACCAGCGCCGCCGCGATCCCCACCAGCAGCAGGGGGATGACCAGCCCGAACCCCACCAGCAGCCCCCGCCACACCGCGTCCGAGGCGCTGCTCAGGCGCCAGGGGAGCGCGAGGCCCCCGGGCGCCGCGGCGGGTTGCGTCAGGGTTCCTTCGACCACGTCCGTCATCCCTCTCCCTCAGCGCTGGATCAGGCGGATCTTCGCCTCGTCCGCGGCCACCACGGCGGCGGGGAGGGGCGCGTAGTCCAGCCCGGCGGCGAAGCGCTGCCCGTCGTGGACCGCCCAGGTGAGGAAGTCGGCGATCTGCCGCGCCTTCGCCCGGTCGCGCATCTGCTGGTAGACGATGATCCAGGTGAACGAGGAGATGGGATAGGCGTCGGCCCCCGCCCCGTTCACGATCGACAGGCGCAGGTCGCTGTTCGCCGGGAGCTCCATCCCCGCCGCCGCGGCGGTGGTCGACTCGATGCTCGGCAGCACGAAGTTCCCGGCGCGGTTGCGGATGGCCGCGACGGGGAGGTGGTTCTGGTTGGCGTAGGCCAGCTCCACGTAGCCGATGGCGCCGGGGGTCTGCTTCACCAGCCCCGCCACCCCCTCGTTGCCGCGCCCGCCGAGACCGACGGGCCAGCTCACCGACTTCCCGGCGCCGATGGTCCGCCGCCACATCGACGAGGCGGAGGAGAGGAAGTCGGTGAAGATGTAGGTGGTGCCGCTCCCGTCGGAGCGGTGCGCCACGATGATCCCGCGGTGCGGCAGCCGCGCGGCCGGGTTGAGCTGCCGGATGCGCGCGTCGTCCCAGCTGCGCAGCGTGCCGTTGAAGATGGCCGCCAGCACCTCGGGGGTCAGGCGGAGCCCCGTCCCCACCCCGGGAACGTTGTAGGTCACCGTGACCGCGCCCAGGATGGTGGGGATGTGCAGGACGCGGCCTCCGCGCGCCGAGGCCAGCTCGCCGTCGCTCATGGGCCCGTCGGTGGCGCCGAAGTCCACCGTCATCTCCTGCAGGTTCTTGATCCCGCCGCCGGAGCCGATCGCCTGGTAGTTGATGGCCACGCCGGTGCGGGCGCGGTACTCCGAGAACCACTTCGTGTAGAGCGGCGCCGGAAAGGTGGCGCCGGCCGCGTTCAGCTGCGCCGCGAGGGCGGCCGGGGCGAAGGCCGCCAGCGCGGCGGCGGCCAGGATGCGCTTCATGGGTCGTCTATCCTTCAGGTCGATGGGTGGATGGTCGCTTCGGCTCAGAACCAGATCCGCATCATCGCCTTGAAGGAATGGACGCTCTCGCCCGTCCCCCGCCCCAGGTCGAGCGCGTCGCCCGGGCTGATCACGTCGTAGTTCACCATGAACCAGGTGCGCGGCGAGAACTCCACGTTGACGCCCGGGGTGAGCAGCGTGGACGAGATCCCGGAGTTGTCGGTGTCGGGCGCGGTATGGTCCCAGCGGAAGACGGGGACGACCGCGGTGGCGACCTCGTTCTCGGGGAGGAGGAACTTGAAGGCGCCCACCACGTGGTAGGTGGCGAACTTCGGCTCGATGCTCTCCCCCGCCGGCACCGGCGTGGGCCGCAGCCCGGCGATGGTGGGGGTGAGCGCGCCCACGCGCGACTCCCTTCCCCAGGCGCCGTCGGCCATGATGTGCAGCCCGCGGTCGAAGTTCCCCCACTCGGCGTCGAGCCCGAAGCCGGTGGAGCGCCCCGCGCTGTCCACCGCCACCTTGCCGCCCACGCTGATCGGGTCGTCGTGCGAGACCCAGGCGGCGCCGAGCGAGAGCTGGGGGATCGGGTTCACCACCAGCCGCGCGCCGAAGGTCTTGGCGTTGTTCACCTCGCTCAGGTCCTTCCCCTGCCCGTTCCAGACGCCCACGCGGAAGGAGACGGGGACGTGCGCGCCCTCGGCGGTGTGGGCCTCGAGCGAGGTGCCCACGTCGTGCGCGGTGAAGCCGACCGCGGTGAGGAAGTTGTTCTGCGAGACCAGGTTCGGGGTCTTCAGCCCGCTCACCTGGGCGCCGCGCTCCACCGTGAGATAGCTGCTGGACGAGTTCAGCTCCTGCCGCTCGATGGGCTTCTTCTCCTGCCCGGCGCGCCAGGTGAGGAAGCGCCCCAGCCCCACGTCGATGTACGCATCCTCCAGGTTCACGGTCCGGCGGGTGGCGTTCACCTCGAGCTTGGCGCGGATGTTGGCGGCGAGCTGCGCGGCGAACTCCACGTAGGCGCGGCGGAGGAAGAACTCGTTGTTCACCACGGTGTTCAGGTCGGCCTCGGTGCCGTCGGCGTTCTGCGAATGGATGTCGGAGGTCCGGAACTCGGCCTGGATGCGGCCGCGGATCGAACCCGTGGGGTACTGCGCCTGCAGCGCCCGCGGCGCGGCGAGGAGCAGCGCGGCGGCGGCAGCGTAGCGTGAGACCCGCGCGATGACGGTCATCTATGTTCGCGTGACGGTGTGGAGGTTGACACCCGCGCCCGGTAACGGGCGTGCACCGAACATCTCACCCCCGCGCCGCCTCCACATCACCCTTTGGTCACGAACGCGTAACGACGAACGGAAACCCGGCGTCCGACGCGAGGAAGCGGCGGACGTCGTCCACCGTCCGCCCGTGATGAGTGATCGAAATTTTTTCGAAAAGCACCCCCACGCACGCGAGCCGCCGTCCGCGGGCATCGAGCGACCCGATCGGCGGCAAATCTCGCGTGCGCCGGCACTTTCCTCATCCACAGGCCCTGCTAACTGCGTCATCAGGATCAACGCGACGATGAATCACGTGCCACGAGCCGAGTTCCCGGCGTGCTCGATCTTCCGATGACGTAGTTGCCGGACTCGACGTAGCGAAGAAGCGTCGACCGACTCTCCTGACTGCGTCATCAGGGTCGAGGCGGCGACGGGTCACGGGTCAGAATCCGGCTCTCCGCGCAACGAACCATCTGATGACGTAGTTGACCGGCTCGCCGCCGCCCCAGGAGCATGCCTCGGGCGACGAAGCCACCCAGGCAGGGAGGCCGGGGGTCCCTCAAAAAAATTTCGATCACTCACCGCTGCCGACGTTCGCCGACGCAGCCTGCAACCATCCTGGCGTCCGAAACGCCCGGTGCCCGGATGCGCGAGAAGGCGGAGGATCGCTCCCCCGCCCTCTCGCATCCGCCCATAGATCACATCACTCAAGCAGCCGGCTTCACCGCCTGGTTGTTCGGCCCGCAGGTGACGGTGCCCAGCTTCTGGCGGACGCCCTCGCGCACCTGGTCGGGGAGCGGGGCGTAGTGGAGCTGGCGCGCCGCGTCGGCGCCCTGGGTGAGCGCCCAGTCCACCAGGTTCACGAACGCCTGCGCCTTCCCGCAGTCGTTCCAGTGCGGCGGCACCAGGAGGTAGGTCCAGGTGGCGATCGGGTAGGTCGCCGCGCCCGCCGCGTCGTTCAGGGAGACGCGGAAGTCGCCGTTCGCCACCCGCTCCGCCACCCCGGCCGCGGCCGCCGCGGTCGCGTCGACCGTGGGGGAGACGTAGGCGCCCGACTGGTTCTTGAGCGCGGCCATCGACAGCTGGTTCTGCATGGCGTAGGCGAGCTCCACGTAGCCGATGGAGCCGGCCGTCTGCTTCACCGCGCCGGCCACCCCCTCGTTCCCCTTGGCGCCGAGCCCGCCCGGCCAGTTCACCGACTTGCCGGTGCCCGGGCCCGCCTTCCACTCGGGGCTCACCTTCGCCAGGTAGTCGGTGAAGACGAAGGTGGTGCCGCTGCCGTCGGAGCGGTGCACCACGGCGATGTTCGTGGCCGGGAGCGAGACGCCGGGGTTGTCAGCGGCGATCGCGGGGTCGTTCCACTTCGTCACCTTCCCCGCGAAGATGCTCGCCAGCACGGGGCCGGAGAGCTTCAGCGGCTGCTGCAGCCCGGGGAGGTTGTAGGTGACGGCGACCGCGCCGAGCACCGTGGGGAGCTGCAGGATGCCGGGGACCTTCGCCTCCTCCTCGGCGCTCATGGGGGCGTCGGAGGCGCCGAAGTCGACGGTGCCGGCGGTCACCTGCTGGATCCCGCCGCCCGAGCCGATGGACTGGTAGTTCACCTGCACCCCGTGCGCCTGCCCGTAGTCCGAGAACCACTTGCTGTAGACGGGGGCCGGGAAGGTCGCGCCCGCGCCGGTGAGCGACACCGAGCCGCCGGCCGCGCCGCGCGCGGGGGCGCCGTCCTTCGCGTCGGGGGCCTTGCCGTCGCCGCCGCCGCAGGCCGCCAGGAACGCCGCGAGCGCCAGGGCGCCGCGCCAGGAGTTCTTCATTCGAGTCTTCCGCCGTGTGGTCGTGGTGGAGAACGGAGCCGCATCCGGACGTGCGAAAGCTCGGGCGCGGGGGTCACGCCCCCATCCGCTCCCTGTCACGATCCGGTAACGAACCGCCCACGGGGCCGTCACCGCCCACTCGGCGCTCTTTCCGCCCCGCTGTCGGGAACGTAGCTTTGCCGCGCTCGACCGGGGCATGCCGGTCCGTTACATGCGCCGCGCGGGCCCCCCGCGCGGCCGGGCCGCCGGCAACCGGCCGTTACAAACCCCCTCTCCCCACGGAGGACCACCGTGCGCCTGATCCCGCGCGACGAGCAGTTCTTCCCCATGTTCGGGTCGCTCGCGCAGAAGCTCTCGCAGTCCGCCCGCCTCCTGGAGCAGCTCTTCGCGGAGCCCGACCGGCTCCAGGAGATGGTGCAGAAGATCAAGGACATCGAGCACGAGGCCGACGTGCTCACGCACGACATCATCGTGCGCATCGACAAGAGCTTCGTGACGCCGATCGACCGCGAGGACATCCACCTGCTCGCCTCGCGGCTCGACGACGTGATCGACGTGGTGGACGGGGTGGCGCGGCGGGCGCAGATGTTCCGCATCCGCGAGTTCCGCCCGCAGGCCACCACCCTGGCCGACGTGCTGCGCCGCGCCGCCGAGACGCTGGAAGACTCGGTGCAGAACCTCCGCAAGCCCAAGCTGGTGATGCAGCGCTCGGGGGAGCTCAAGGCGCTGGAGGAGGAGGGCGACGCCATCTACCACGCCGCGGTCGGCTCGCTCTTCGACGACGGGGCCGACGCGCTCGAGGTGATCAAGTGGAAGGAGCTGTTCGACAAGCTGGAAGACGCGATCGACCTGTGCGACGACGTGTGGAACGTGATCGAGTCCATCGCGCTGAAGAACTCGTGAGCCCGCCGTGATCACCTACGTCGTTCTCATCGTGGTGGTGGCGTTCCTGTTCGACTTCGTGAACGGGTTCCACGACTCGGCCAACTCCATCGCCACCATCGTCGGCACCCGGGTGCTGAGCCCCTTCCGGGCGGTGCTCTGGGCGGCCACCTGCAACTTCGCCGCGCTCTTCGTGATCGGCACCGCCGTGGCCAAGACGGTGGGCAAGGGGATGATCGACGTCGACATCGTCACCCCCAGCGTGATCCTGGGCGGGCTGCTGGGGGCCATCGCCTGGAACCTGATCACCTGGTGGTTCGGCCTCCCCAGCAGCTCGTCGCACGCGCTGCTGGGCGGCTACGCGGGGGCGGCGGTGGCGAAGGCGGGGTGGGGGTCGATCATCTGGAGCGGGTGGACCAAGACGCTGGTGTTCATCGTGCTCTCGCCGGTGATCGGGATGCTGCTGGGGTTCGGGCTGATGGTGGCGGTGTACTGGCTGTTCAGCCGCACCTCGCCCGCCCGGGTGGACCGGGTGTTCCGCGCGGCGCAGATCGTGAGCTCGGGGCTCTTCTCGCTCTCGCACGGCGGCAACGACGCGCAGAAGACGATGGGGATCATCGTGGGGCTGCTGGTGAGCACGCAGTCGATGTTCGCGCAGCAGACCGGGTGGCTGCACCGCCTCTACCTGCCGAGCGCCGACCACGTGCCGCTCTGGGTGGAGCTGATCGCCTACACCATGATCTCGCTGGGCACCCTCTTCGGGGGATGGCGGATCGTGCACACCATGGGCACGCGCATCACCCGGCTACGCCCCGTGGGCGGCTTCTGCGCGGAGACGGGCGGGGCGCTCAGCATCCTGCTGGCGACCAGGTTCGGGATCCCGGTCTCCACCACGCACACCATCACCGGGTCGATCGTGGGGGTGGGCGCCACGCGGCGGTGGGGGGCGGTGCGCTGGGGGGTCGCGGGGCGGATCGTGTGGGCGTGGGTGCTGACGATCCCGGCGGCGTTCATCATGTCGTCGATCTTCTACCTCATCCTCGGGCATCTCGTCGCACCCTGAGTGACGTTAGTTGACGCAGAGACGCGGAGAAACAGAGAGAACTGCTCTCCGTTCCTCCGCGTCTCTGCGTCAACTGCTTTTTCTTTTCAGCGCTGGCTCGGCGTGAAGCCGAGGTCGTCGCGATCGGGGCAGACGAAGAGCGCCTCCACCGGCTCGGCGAACCAGGCGGCGAGCTCGTGGGTGCGGAAGCGGCTGCGCAGCGCCTCGCACGCGCCACGGATGCAGGCCTGTGCCCCGGCCTCGCGCTTGGCGCGCAGCAGCGACACCAGCAGCCGCGCCGCCGCCGGCTCCACCTTGTGCACCGCCGAGGCATTCAGCACCAGCGGGCGCGGGCCGCCGCCCAGCAGCCCCACGAACACCACCGCGGGTGTGTCCACCACCTCCGGCAGCGGCAGCACCGGGATCTCCACCTCGTCCGCGCCCGCCGTCATCAGCTCGAGCATCATCATCTCCTCCCGTGGTCGTCGTTTCCCCTCCCTGAAGCTCGCCGCGGCGTTTCTCCGCGAGGTCCGGGAAGGGTCACGGACGCGTAAATCCGCTCAGAGCCCGTTCGCGTAGGAGAAGATCTTGTAGCGTCCGCCACGCTCGATGATGCCCCCGAACAGGCGCACGCCGGCGCGGGTGCCGTCCGCCGCGACGACGTCGAGGGTGCACTCCGACCAGACGCGGTTGGGCCCGCGCCGCTCGTCGCGCGCGCAGGCGTAGCCGCGGAATGCCAGCGGACGCCCGCCGAAGCGCCCCAGCGCGCGGGAGATCCCCTTCTCGCCCTGCGCCATCATCTGCGACCACATCAGCTCGGGCGGCAGTTCGTACGGCGGCTTCGCCTGTGGATCGGTCTCGTAGTAGAGCCAGGCGAACTCCGCGCGGCTCATCATCATCGGCATGAACGCCGCGGTGTCGGCGCGCTCCAGCGCCCGCACGAAGCGCGAGACCAGCGTGTCCCGGTCGCCGGCGAAGGCGCCGCCCAGCTCGCGCGTCTCCGGCAGCCCCGCGCGGAAGGCGGCCAGCGCCTGCGCAACCGGCCGCGCGCTGTCCACGCGCACCGCCGCCCGCGCCTCGCCCCCTCCCCCGCCCCGGCACCCCGCCGCCATCGCCGCCAGCGCGAGCGCGACGATCGTGCGCGTCGTCGAATTCATCCGAAATCCACCCGTGGAAAAGATTGATCTCACACGGAGTCAACGGAGTCAACGGAGGACTGACTCCGTTGACTCCGTTGACTCCGTGTGAGCCCAATCCGTTGTCAGTTACGCACGTAGACGGTCCACCCCTGCCACCACTTGGCGCCCGTGGGATCTGCCGCGCCACGGAAGGCGGTGCCGGAGAGGGAGCCGCCGAAGTAGCCCGTCGTCCGCCCGGCGATGGGCGTCCCCGCGAAGCTCGCCATCCCGCCGGTCGCCAGCGCCGAGCCGGCCGCGGGCGTCCAGTCGAGGGTGCCGACGGTCGGCACCGCGGGCTGCGCGGGGAGGCCGGCGAAGAGGGCGGCGACCCCCGTGGCCGTGGTGATGCTGTAGGCCGGGTTGTTGAGGTTCGCGCCGAAGTTGGTGCCGGCCGGCTCGAAGTTGCTGCCGTTGTCCACCAGCAGGACGTTGCGCACCATCAGGCTGTCCAGCGCCCGCAGCGCGTCGCTCTCGGCGTTGCGCAGGCTGATCCCGTACCCCGGCCAGCGGCCGATCACCCCGTTCACCAGCGTTCCCGCCGTGCCGCGGCGCATCACCGCGCCGTTGCCGTCGGCCGGCGTGAACACCCCCGTGCCGGGGCCGATGATGGTGAAGTTGGCGAACACCGGCGACGAGAACGGCGTGTTGGCGTAGGTGCACCCCGGCTTGTCGTTCTCGCACCCGTCGCCCTCGAAGCCGCGCGGGTCGGCCGACACCGTGCCCGTGCCCGGCCGCGGCGCGAGCACCGTGGTCTGCAGGGCGATCAGGTACTGCATCCGCCCCTGGAAGCCCTCCGTCCAGTCGAAGTGGTCGTCGCCCGTCTCGTAGGAGACCAGGTAGCGCCCGTCCACCGCGCCGCCGAACCACTCGAACGCGTCGTCGAGCCCGGCCACCGCCTGCACGTACTCGATCGTGGTGCCGCGCCCCACCGCGTACATGGAGAGCGAGTTCAGCTCCTGCCCGCCGCCGTTCGACACGTCGTAGCCGGCGAACTCGATGCGCACGTACTTCAGCTGCCCGCTGTTGTCGTTGAAGTTCGTCCCCCCCGCGTAGTTCTCGGAGATGTTCGCGGGGCCCTCGGTGAGGATGGGGTTGGCGGTGCGGTTGATGGGGGCGTTGCCGACGATGATGATCCCGCCCCAGTCGCCCGGCTTGCGCGTGCCCGCCGCGCGCTGCGAGGTGAAGACGATGGGCTGCGCCGCCGTGCCCACCGCGCTGATCCTGGCGCCGCGCAGGATCCAGAGCGAGCTGCCGGGGGCCAGCGTGTCGCCCACGATCACGGTGCCCGGCTGGATGGTGAGGGTGGCGCCGTTCTGCACCTTCACGTAGCCGCTCAGCACGTACTGCGTGTCGGCGTAGAGGGTGGTGCTCTGGGCGATGGCGCCGTTCAGCACCCGCACCCTGGGGCCGGCCGCGCCGGTGGTGGCGGAAGCCTCGGTGCTGTAGCCGCTGGCGCTGCTCCCCTTGAGCGCCTGCACCCGGTAGCGGTACTGCGTGGCCGGCTGCACCGCGGCGTCGTCGTAGAAGGTCCCGGCGACGTTGGCGCCCACCACCGCGAAGGCGCCGGCCCCCGCCGCCCGCTCCACCGTGTAGCCGGTGGCGCTGGGCACCAGGTTCCAGGTGACGCGGATGGAGGTGGCGCCGGACGGCGCGGCCGCCACGCCGAGCGGCGGGGTCAGCTCGCCGCTGCCGGTGGTGCTGGTGAGGCTGTCGTCGCACGCCGCCGCGGCGCCGGCCAGGAGGACCGCGGCCGCCAGCGCGAAGGCCTTCCGAGCGTCGAGTCTCATCGCTTCCCTTGAGGTCGGTTGTGGAGTCTGGTACGAACAGACTCCAATCTCGGGGGGCGTTGCCGCGATCCGGTCGTGCTCCCGTCACACTCCTGTCACGCTGGCTGTCTTACTGCATTTGACGCAGAGGCGCAGAGGAAAAGAGAGAACAGATCAGAATAGATCCGTTCTCTCAGTTCCTCTGCGCCTCTGCGTCAGGCTTTTTAGCGGTTCCAGCTCAGCCCGAAGCTCACCGTGCGGCCGGTGCGGTAGGAGAGGCGGTCGACGGTGCCCTGGCGGACGCGCACGGGCGAGTCGAGCAGGTTCCCCGCGTCGAGCTTGCCGGAGACGCCGCGCATCAGCGGGAGGCGGAGCGAGAAGTCCACCACCTGGCGCGGCACCTCGTAGGCGTCGTCCAGGAGCGGGGTCTGCGCGGCGGCCCAGATGCGGCGCCCCACCACGTTGTAGAGGAGGGTGGCGCTGGTGGAGCCGCGCTCGCCGCGGGTGTAGCTCACCCCCGCGTTGAAGACGTAGGGCGCCTGCCCCACCATCGGCCGGTTGGCGCGCGTGGCCGCGGAGAGCGAGTCGTCGCCCAGCCGGATCTCGCTCTTCATCACGGTGGCGTTGGTGAAGAGGGTGACCGGCTCCAGCGCACTCGCCACGAAGCCCAGCCCCTTCCGCGCCTCCACCTCCACCCCGTAGTCGGTGGCGCTCGCGGCGTTGGCCCAGGAGACCAGGTTGGCCCCCGTCGCCGCGATCTCGATGCGCTCGATGGGGCGGTCGAAGCGCTTGGCGAACACCGCGAACGACAGCACCTCGCCGGCCGAGGGGTAGAGCTCCCAGCGCGCGTCGAAGTTCTGCACCATGGTGCGCTGCAGCGCGGCGTTGCCGACCTCCGAGAGGTCGCCCGGCTGGTTGGGCGACACCGGCACCGGCGCCAGCTCGCGGTACTCCGGCCGCGCCAGCGTGCGTGAGGCCGAGACGCGCAGGTTCTGTTGCTCGCCCAGCGCCACGTTCACCGCCAGCGAGGGGAGGATATCGGTCGAGCGGCGGGTGAGGAGCTCCGCCTCGCCCTGGATCGGCTCGGCCAGCAGGTCCAGCGCCCACCGCTCCACCCGCGCCCCACCGATCACCTGGAAGCGGTCCGCGAAGCGCCACTCGCCCATCGCGTACCCCGCCTGCACCCGGTCCAGCGCCGCGTAGAAGCCGCCGGTGGTGCTGGCCGAGACCGCCAGCACGCTCGAGGTGTCCTGCGAGAAGCGCCCGTCGAAGATCTCCTCGGGCGAGAGGGTGCGGTCCTCCGGCGAGAGCGGGCGGCGCGCGTAGAGGTTGTAGTAGCGCGAGTCGGCGTCGCGGCGCGTGCGGCGGTACCATCCCCCGACCTTGATGCGCCCCTCGTGCGCGGTGGAGAGGGGGATGGCCAGGTTCGCCTGCGCCTCGTCGGCGCGCTCCACCAGCGCCGAGAAGCTGCGGCGCGTGCCGTCGGGGATGAAGCCCAGCCAGCCGGTGGGGTAGTGCCCGCCCCCGGCGATGTTGGGCTCGCGGCCGTAGAGGATGTCGCTCTGGTCCGGCTGGTCGCGCGTGACCCGCGAGTCGGTGAGCGACCAGTCCAGGCTGCTCCCCAGCAGGAGGTGCGTGCCGCGCAGCTGGTTGGAGCGCACCGTCCGCTCCACGTAGCTGAGCCGCGTGCGCTGGATGCTGTCCACGTCGGCGTAGTCGTCGAGCGTGCCCACGTCGCGGTGCGCCTCGCTGTCGGCGGCGCGGTTGTACGAGTTGTTGAGCTCCAGCTTGTGGCCGGCGCCCAGGAAGGTGGTCAGGTTCAGCAGCCCGCCCCAGAGCACGCCGTCGGTGGCCGTCTGCCCCACGAAGGCGTTGCGCTCGGCCGCGTGGAAGGTGTTGTCGGAGACGCCCAGGGCGCGGCGCTCGTCCATCCGCACCTCCTGCGAGCGCGAGTAGGTGAGCGCGCCCACGTAGCCGATGCGCCGCCCCAGCACCCGGTCCTCGCCGCCCAGGGTGAGGGCGCCGGAGACGTTGGGGGGGATGCTCCCCGCCCGCGGCGACCACTGGTTGCGGAAGGCGGAGATCAGCCGGTTGCCGTCGGCGGGGTTGAGGCCGTTCAGCGAGCCGGCGTTGGCCACCAGCGCGGGGAGCGCGCGCTCCGACGCCCGGGTGGCGAAGAGGTTGGAGCCCGCGCCGGGGAAGAGCGGCGAGGTTCCCGCGCCGGCCACCGACCCGCCCGAGGCGCTGAAGGTGAGGGTGTGGCGGGTGGGGAACTCGCGCGTCTTCAGGTTCACCGCCGCGCCGCTGAAGTCGCCCGGCTGGTCGGGGGTGAAGGTCTTGGCGGTGGTGATGCTCTCCAGCAGGTTCGAGGGGAAGAGGTCGAGCGGCACGACCTTCTTCTCCGGGTCGGGGCTGGGGAGGCGCGCGCCGTTCAGCGAGGCGGTGGTGTAGCGCTCGCCGAGCCCGCGCACGAACACGTACTTCCCGTCCTGCACGGTCACCCCGCTCACCCGCTGCACCGCCCTGGCCGCGTCGCCGTCGGGGGAGCGGGCGATCTGCTCGCGGGTGGTGGCGTTCACGATGCCGGTGGCGGTGCGCTGCTCGTCGAGCGCGCGGCTCACGCTCCCCCGCTCGCGGGTGGCGGTGGCGGTGATCCCGGCCAGCGCGATCCCCTGCGGCGCCAGCGTCAGGTCGAGCGCGGCGCCGCCGCCGGGGGGCACGCGCACCCCGGTCACGGTCTTGGCCGCGTAGCCCAGCAGCGAGACGGTCACGGTGTGCTCGCCCGCGGGGACGCCGCGCAGCACGTAGCGCCCGTCGACGGCGGCGGTGGCGGAGGCGGCCGGGGTGCCCTGCACCACCACCCGGGCGGCGGGGAGTGGCCGGCCGGTGGACGAATCGAGAACCCGCCCGGCGATCTGCCCGGTTCCCTGGGCGGCCGCGGCGGGCGGGAGGAGGAGCGAGAGGAGAGTCGCGGCGAGCGCGTACCTCCACGGTCGTCCTGGCATTGGCGTCTGGTCCTCGTCGGAGGGTGACCTCGTGTTCGTGAACGTCACCGACGATACCGGTCCTTCGCATCGGACAGCGCTTCGATCCGTCACCTTCAAGTCACGAAACAGCAACTGGCAGAATTTCGGAGCTCAGTACCGCCAGGCGTCTTCCACGTGCTCGATCACCGGCTCGCCGCCGCCGAGGATGAGGACGGCGATGGCGTCGTAGCGGTATTCCTCGTCCGGCCGGCCGTGGCGCTCCACCCAGGCCCGGGCGACCCGCATGATCTCGCGGCGCTTGCCGGCGGTGATCGCCTCCAGCGGATGGCCGTAGCCCAGCCCCGCGCGCGTCTTCACCTCCACGAACGCCACGACCTCGCCGCGGCGCGCGACGAGGTCGACCTCGCGGTGGCCCACGCGGTAGTTGCGGGCCAGCACCGTCCAGCCGCCGCGCTCCAGGTAGTCGGCCGCCAGCCGCTCGCCGCGGTCGCCGAGCGGCCGGTCGGTGGTGCCGGGGCGGCGCGGCGCGTTCACACCACGGCGCGCACCGGCCGCCCGGTGAGCGAGGGCACCAGCTCGCGCCCGATCGCCTCGGCGATCACCGCGATCTGCTCCATCAGCTCCTCGAACTGGTCGGGGTAGAGCGACTGGGCCCCGTCGCTCATGGCGCGCTCGGGGTCGGGGTGCACCTCCACCATCACCCCGTCGGCGCCGGCGGCGATGGCGGCGCGCGCCATGGGGATCACCTTGGCCCGCAGTCCCGTGCCGTGGCTGGGGTCGGCGATGATGGGCAGGTGCGAGAGCGACTTCACCACCGGGATGGCGGTGAGGTCCAGCAGGTTGCGGGTGTGCGTGTCGAAGCCGCGCACCCCGCGCTCGCAGAGGATCACCTGCCCGTTCCCCTCGGCCAGCACGTACTCGGCGGAGAGGAGGAGGTCCTTCACCGTGGCCGCCATCCCCCGCTTGAGCAGGATGGGCTTCCCGGTGCGTCCGGCGCGGCGCAGCAGCGAGAAGTTCTGCATGTTGCGCGCGCCGATCTGGATCAGGTCGGCGTACTCGGCCACCAGCGCCAGGCTCTCGCCGTCCAGCGCCTCGGTGACGATCGCCATCCCCGTCTCCTCGCGCGCCTTCGCCAGCAGCTTCAGCCCCGCCTCCCCCATCCCCTGGAAGGAGTAGGGCGAGGTCCGCGGCTTGAAGGCGCCGCCGCGCAGGATGGTGGCCCCCGCCTCGCGCAGCCGCCGGGCGATGCCGACGATCTGCTCCTCCGATTCGACCGCGCAGGGCCCCGCCATCACCGCCACGTCGCTCCCGCCGATGCGGGTGCCGTTGGCGAGCTCGACCACGGTGGGCTCGTCGCGCCACTCGCGCGAGACCTGCTTGTACGGCTGGGAGACGTGGATGATCTCGAGCACGCCGCCCAGCGACTCCAGCCGGTCGGCGTTCACCTTGCCGTCGTTGCCCACCAGCCCCACGGCGGTGCGCTGCTTCCCGGGCATGGGGCGGGCCTCGTACCCCATCTCGTTGATCACGTCCACGACGGCCTGCACCTGTTCGGGGCTGGCGTCGTGCCTCATCACGATCAGCATGGCTGATTTCAGGAACGGATTGGCGTTGCGGTTTACGCCATCAATCTAGGCGAGAGAGGGGGATGCGTCCACGGGCGGGAGAGGAAGTGCCCGTTCCAGGCGCCGACGGCGAAGCGCCGGGATGGCGGTGTGACACGCAGGGCCCGCGTCCTCCATGCCCACCCGCGCTTCTGTGAGAAAACGGAGCTTGGCGTTAGGTTGCGCCGGGCCCGTCTCGATCAACGCGACGAGATCAGGATCACTCCCGGGCTGTAGCCCGGCCCAAAGCGCGCCGCTGCCTCCCGGCCGGGGACGAACTCGATCTCGCCGATCTGCTCGGCGGTGATGCGCACCAGCTCGCGCTGGGCGGTGCCGATGCGGGTGCCGTCGAGATAGACGAAAACCGTGGCGGGCTGACCCTGTACGCCGCTGGTGGCCCCGTACGGGCGCAGCCATCGAGGCCGCAGCCGCGCGATCAGGTCGCGCGCATCGTGGGCCGACACCCCCTCGATCTCCTCTCGGGTGATCAGGTTCTCGTTGCGCCGGGGTGGGCGGGCGTGAGCCGCGGCGGCGGTGTCGGCCACGGGCGCCTGCGCCGCGGCGCGTTCGCCGAGGGCCGCGACGCCGAGGCAGGCGGCCAGGAGAGCGATTCGAAGCGTCATTCCGGTGTTGCGGGAAGGTGGGGTGAGAGGGGGCTGGAAGGTCAGCGAGTACCCGCGACCGCGCAGTGCACCTCGATCAGCAGCCGCTTCCAGCTCGGCACGTCGGGGCCGCGCACGCGCAGCGCGGTGGCGGTCGCGGCGCCGCCGCGCAGGAGCCAGGGGGCGAGCCAGCTGTTGACCTCGGGCGGCAGGTGGCCCAGCGGGTCGCCCGAGGCCGCGTGCACCCACACCGCGGGCTCCTCCTCCGTGGGCGGGTCGGGGATCAGCAGCAGGGTCTGGCCCTGCGCCACCTCCCGCACGTGCGCCGCGCGGTCGCCGAACACGGTGCCGTGCACGGTGGTGCGGAACACGGGCGGCTGCGCGGGGGGAAGCGGCGGGATCATCGGGTACCTCGGGCGAGGATGTTTCGGCCTTGCGGACGCAATGTATCACCGCGTCCACCATGGCTCAATACTTTCGCAAGCGTTTGTGGATACGCAAGATGGAATCGCATCGCCACCCTTCGGCGCGGCACTCGCGCGGGCACGCGGCGGCATGAGCCCCGACACCGCGATCTACCTCGACCACGCCGCCTCCGCGCCGCTGCGGGCCGAGGCGCGCGACGCCATCCTCCCCTTCCTGGAGGGGCGCTTCGGCAACCCGTCGAGCATCCACCGCTTCGGCCGCGAGGCGCGCGCGGCGCTCGAGGACGCGCGCGCCCGCCTGGCCCGGGTAATCGGCGCCACGCCGGCGGAGGTCGTGTTCACCCGCGCGGGGACGGAGGCCGACAACCTCGCCATCCTCGGCCGCGCGCGGGAGGCGCCGGGCCTCCCGGTCGCCGTCTCCGCCGTGGAGCACAAGGCGGTGCTGGCGAGCGCCCGCGCCGCGACGGACGACTTCGACGGCGAGCTCTACCTCCTCGACGTCGACGAGCACGGCGTGGTGTGCATGGAGACGGTGGACGCGGCGCTCTCCGGCTCCCCGGCGGTGCTCTCGGTGATGTGGGCGAACAACGAGGTGGGCGCGCTGCAGCCCGTCGCCGAGATCGGGGCGCGGTGCCGCGCGGCGGGGGTGGCGTTCCACTCCGACGCGGTGCAGGCGCTGGGGAAGGTCCCCGTGCGCGTGGACGAGGTCGCCGCCGACCTGGTCGCCTTCAGCGCGCACAAGGTCGGCGGGCCCAAGGGCGTCGGCGCGCTCTACGTCCGCCGGGGAACGCGGCTCCACCCGCGCCTCTTCGGCGGCGGGCAGGAGCGGGGGATGCGCCCGGGAACGGAGGACGTCGCCGGCGCCGCGGGCTTCGCCGCCGCCGCCGAGGCCGCCGAGGCGGAGCGCGAGACGGCGATGGCGCGGATCGGCGCGCTCCGCGACCGGCTGGAGGCGGGGCTGCGCGAGGCGGTCCCCGGGGTGGTGGTGAACGCCGCCGGGGCGCCGCGGCTCCCCACCATCAGCAACCTCTCCGTTCCCGGCGCCGACCCCGAGGCGCTGCTGATGGGGCTGGACCTGGAGGGGATCGCCGTCTCCTCCGGCTCCGCCTGCACCAGCGGCGCCGTGGACCCCTCGCACGTGCTCACGGCGATGGGCGTCCCCGCCGAGCTCGCCGGCCCCTCCATCCGCTTCTCCCTCGGCTGGACCACTACCGAGGCGGAGATCGCCCGCGTGCTGGAGGTGTTCCCCCGCGTCGCCGGGCGGGTGCGCTGACGAGGGAGCGGACGGCGACAGCAGCTTGATTCGCCCGCGGATCGACATAAGTTGACCCGTAGCGAAAGAGCCGCCCCGTCTTCATCGACCCCCGCCGTCGGTCCCATCCTCCCGTACCCGCTCATGATCGTACGCACCTCGCTCCTGCTGGCGGCGGCGCTCGCCGGCGCGGCCCCGCTCGCCGCGCAGGACGCGCCGCACCCGCGGCGGCTGCTGCAGGTGGTCGCCTCGCCGGCGGGGATCGTGCTCTCCCTCGACTCCGCCACCATCGCGCGCACCGGCGACTCCACCTTCGTGCTCGACGCCGTCTACCGGTTCCCCCGCGGCACCGACCCGCGCGTTCCCGACCGGCGGGAAGAGGCCCAGGAGATGAACTGCGCCCGCACGCAGCTCCGCGGCCGCCGCACCGCCTTCTTCTTCGGCGACGCGGAGGAGCCGACGGCGATCGAATCGGGCGCGCCGCGGGTGTGGCTGCCGGTGGACGACGGCGAGCTCCCCCTCTTCCAGGCGATCTGCGACTTCCTGCTGGGCGGGTTCGCGGCGCGGCTGCCGATAACGGTGGAGGAGGGACCCGAGCTCGCCAACGCGCAGGCCGTGGTGCGCGCCCTCAGCCGGGCGTATCCGCCCCTCCTGCGCGACGCCGGCCAGGGCGGCACCGTGGTGCTGCGCTTCCGGGTGGTGGCCGACGGCACGGTCGACACCGCCACCGTGCAGGCGATCTCCGCCACGCACCGCGGCTTTGCCGAGGCCGCGCGCCGGGTGGCCCTCGGCATGCGCTTCCACCCGGCGCGCCTCAACGGCGTCGCCGTTCCCGTCTGGGTGACCCTTCCGCTGAGCTTCCTCACCCAGGGCGGGCCCCTCCCGGCGGACTTCGTGTTCCCCCTCCCCACGCCTCCCCGCGCCCCCTGACGAGCACCCCCGCCGCTGCGCCCGGCGAGACAATCCGTTGGCTGGATTGGGGATGCACGGCCCCTCCGCCCCGTTGCGACGACGCGCCGCCGACGATTATCTTGGTTCCCATCCTGCCCCCGCGCCTCGCGTTTTCCCGGCCCACGCTCCCGATGAAACCGCGCGCCTCCGTCATCTTCGCCGCGCTCACCTGCGCTGCCGCGCTCGCCTGCGCCGCCCCGCTGGCCGCGCAGGACGCCCCGCGCGGGCCCACCCTGCTGCGCGTGGCCGCGTCGTCCGGCGGAGTCGTGCTCTCCCTCGACTCGTCTTCCATCGCCCACACCGGCGACTCCACCTTCGTGGTCGACGCCGTCTACCAGCTCCCCGCCGACACGGCCGCGCACGTGGCCGCGGACCGGCAGGTGGAGAGCCAGGAGATGGACTGCGGCCGGGCCCGCGTGCGCGGCCGCAGCACCGCGCTGTATGCGGGAGGGGAGCTTGTCCCCATCTCGACCTCCCCTGGCGACCCGGCACAGCCGGCGCGGTGGCAGCCGGTGGGCGACGACGAGCTCCCCATCTTCCAGGCGATCTGCGGGTACCTGCTGGCCTCGTTCGCGACCTCCCTTCCGGTCACGCAGGAGCTCTGGGGCGTCGACCGGCAGCCGGAGCTGGTGAACCGGATGGAGGCGGTGCGCCAGGTCTTTCAGGAGTATCCGCGCGACCTCCGCCAGGCCGGGATCGGCGGCGTGGTGCAGGTGCGCTTCCTGGTCACGGCGGAGGGCCGCGTGGATCCCGCGACCCTGTCGCCGCACTGGGCCACCCGCCCCGGGCTCGCCGCCGCCGCCCTGAGGGCGGTGCCGCGGATGCGCTTCCACCCGGCGCAGAAGGACGGCGCCCCCGTGGCCGTGTGGGTCACGCTCCCGCTCTGCTTCGGCACGGCCTGCGGCGGGCCGCAGGAGCCGATCGGCCCGCAGCGCGGACCGACGCGCTCCCCGCTCTCGGGAAGCCGGCCGTGACCGCGCACCGCGCGGCCACCCGCCGCATGGCTCCGCGCGCCCTGGCGCTGCTCGCCGCGCTCGCCTGCGCCACCCCGCTGGCCGCGCAGGAGGCGCCGCGCGGACCCACCCTGCTGCGCGTGGCCGCGCCGTCCGGGATCGAGCTCTCGCTGGACTCGGCGACGATCGCCCGCGCGGGCGACTCGGTGTTCGTGGCCATCGCCGCCTACCGCTTCCCTCCCGACAGCACCCGCCGCGGGGCCGACGGGAAGATGGAGATCCAGGCGCTGGACTGCGCCCGCACCCGCTCGCTGGGGCGCTGGAGCACCTGGTTCGCCGGCAACCTTCCCCTCCCGGTGGAAGACGAAGCGGCGCTCTCGCGGCCGCGCGGGTGGCAGCCGGTGGAGGCCGGCGAGCTCCCCGTGTTCCAGGCGCTCTGCGGGACCCTGCTGGGCTCGTTCGCGGCCTCGCTGCCGGTGACCGTCGAGGCCACCGCGCTGGAAGCGGGGCCGGAGCTGACCAACGGCGCCGAGGTGGCGCGCACGCTCGCGCGCGTGTATCCGCGCCCGCTGCGCGACGCCGAGGTGAGCGGGATCGTGATGATGCGGCTGCAGGTCACCGCCGCGGGCCGCGCCGACCCCGCGACGGTGAAGGTGCTCTGGGCCACCCATCCCCAGTTCACCGCCGCCGCCCTGCAGGTGGTGCAGCGGATGCGCTGGCGCCCCGCCACCGTGGAGGGCCGCGCCGCGCCCGCGTGGATCACGCTCCCGGTGACGTTCGGCGTCTACCGGTAACCCACCGTCGCCACACGGCGACCCGAGCCACCGTCAGACCGGGAGACGAGCCATGCGAGGTGGTACCGCGGATGCCATCGCGCGCGGCGCGGGTGCGCGCGCCCTGGCCCTGCTCGCCGCGCTCGCCTGCGCCGCCCCGCTCGCGGCGCAGGAGGCGTCGCGCGGGCCCACCCTGCTGCGCGTGGCCGCGTCGTCCGGAGGGATCGTGCTCTCGCTGGACTCGGCGGCGATCGCCCGCGCGGGCGACTCCATCTTCGTGGTGAACGCCGTCTACCACTTTCCCCCCGACACCGCGCGCCGTGGGGCCGACGGGAAGATGGAGATGCAGGCGCTGGACTGCGGCCGCACGCGCTCGCGGGGGTGGGGGGGCACGTACTTCGCCGGCAGCGTCGCCCTCCCGATCGTGGACGATACATCCACCGGACCGCACGCGTGGGTGCCGGTGGACGACCGCGAGCTCCCCGTCTTCCAGGCGATCTGCGGAACCCTGCTGGGCTCGTTCGCGGCCTCCCTGCCGGTCACGGCCGAGGCCATGGCCCTGGAAGCCGGGCCCGAGGTCGCCAACCGCGACGAGGTGTCGCAGGCGCTCAGCCGCGCCTATCCGCGCCTCCTGCGCGACGCCGGGGTGAGCGGAACCGTGATGGTGCGGCTGCAGGTCACGGCCGAGGGCCGCACCGACCCCGCCACGGTGCGGGTGCTGTGGGCCGCGCGCCCGCAGCTCGCCGCGGCCGCACTCCAGGTGGTGCAGCGGATCCGCTGGCGCCCCGCCACGGTGGAAGGCCGCCCCGTGGCCGCCTGGGGAACGCTCCCGGTGAACTTCAGCCTCGACCGATGACCGCGTACGGCCGGGCCCGGGTCGCCCGGCCCCACCATCCAGACGGGAGACGAGCCATGCGATCGCTGGTCCTGTTGCCGCTGCTGCTCGCCACCTCCGCGCTCGCGGCGCAGGAGGCACCCGGCGAGCGGCGGGTGATGACGGGCGAGGAGGGGAGCATCCTCGCCATCGACTCGCTCACCATCGTGCACAGCGGCGCCTCGCGCTTCACGGTGAACACCATCACGCGCTTCGGCGGGCCGGTGGCGCTCCCCTCGGGCGACAGCATCGACCGCGAGATCGACCTGGAGGAGATCGACTGCGGCGACCCGCGGCGGGTGCGCGGCATCCTCGCCCAGCTCTTCCTGGGCGAGCGCATGGTCGACGCGGAGACCCTCCCCGGCCGGTGGACGCTGGTGCCGGTGAGCCGCGTGGCGGCCATCGAGGCGAGCTGCGCCTTCCTCACCCGGTCGTTCGCCGCGCGCCTCCCGGTCGAGGAGGGCGCCGACGCCGACCGGCAGCCCGAGCTCGTCAACCTGGCCACGGTGCGGCAGCGCGCGGCGCGCGAGGCCCAGGCGATCCTGCGCGGGAGCGAGACGGCGCTCCCCGACGTGGAGGTCCGCTTCCGGGTGACGCCGCAGGGGCAGGTGGACCGCGGCTCCATCCGGGTACTCTCCCCCGTCGCGCCCGAGGTCGCCGACGCCGCCCGCCGCGTGGCGGCGTCGATGCACTTCACCCCCGCGCGGCTGCGCGGCGTGGCGGTGGCCGTCTGGGTCTCCCAGGCGGTCCGGTTCACGCGGCCGACGGCGGCCGCCCCCGCTGTCCCCAATCCCTGACGCACACTCCATCGACACACAATCCATTGAAGAATCTGACGATGTCCGCGGCGAAAGCCGTGATCCTGCTCGCGGCCACGGCCGCCGCCGCGCCGCGCCTGGACGCCCAGCCGGCCTTTCCCCACCGCGAGTGGCGCGTGGTGATGCGCGACGCGGTGGGAACCACCGTGTCGATCGATTCCGCCGCCATCAGCCGGACCGGCGACGGCGTCTTCATGGTGCGCACGGCCACGCGCTTCCCGGAGCGGCTGGAGCTGGAGAACGGGCTGCAGTTCACCGGCGAGGTCGACGTGGAGGAGCTGAACTGCGGCGCGGACAGCATCCGCGGCTTCGTCTCGCAGCTCTACGCCGACACCATGCTGGTGCGGCTGGTCCCGCTCGCCAACACCTGGGAGCCGGTGCCGGAGAACCGGCGGCCGGTGTTCGCGGCCCACTGCGAGTACCTGCGGAGCTCCTTCGCCGCGTCGCTCCCCCGGACCTACCGGGCCGACGCGGTGGAGGAGGCGCCGCGGCTCGCGAACCGCGGCGCGGCGGCGGACGCGCTCTGGCGCGAGTACCCGCCCCGGCTGCGCGCCGCCGGGCAGCGGGGCCGGGTGGTCCTGCGCTTCCGCATCACCGAGCGCGGCGCCGTCGACCTCGCCTCCATCTCGCTCGACTCCTTCAGCGACCCCGCCTTCGCCGAGGCCGCCATCCGCGTGGCGAGTACCCTGCGCTTCCGCCCCGCGCGCCTGGACGGAGAGGGCGTGGCGGTGTGGGTGACGCTTCCCATAAACTTCGAGCCCGCGAACGGGAACGAGAACCCGTTCGCCGACGCGGGGCCCGGCGCGCCGCTGCAGCGGCAGCCCCGGCCGGAAATCCCCCCCAGCATGCGCCCCGAATGACGAAAAAGCCCGTACGCGCGCTCCCCTGCCTGGCGCTCCTCCTGGCTGCCGCGCCGCCGCTCGCCGCGCAGGAGGCCGCTCCCCGTGCCGGATGGCAGCCGGTGATGCGCGACGACGCCGGGACCACGGTGTCGATCGACCTGGGGCAGATCAGCCGCACGCGCGACTCCACCTTCCTGCTGCGCACGGAGGTCCGCTTCCCCGAGCCGGTGCAGCTCCCGGGCGGGAAACGCGCGGACCACGAGATCGACCTGGAGGAGCTCGACTGCGGCGCCGCGCAAGCCCGGGGTCTCGCCTCCGGGCTCTATCTCGACACGGCGGTGGTCACCGCCGTCGCCCTGCCGAAGGCGTGGGCCCCCGTCACCGAGGACCGGAAGGCGGTGTTCGACGCGCGCTGCGGATGGCTGCTGACCTCGTTCGCGGCCGCGCTGCCGACGGGATACGAGCTGGGCGAGCTGGACGAGCAGCCGGAGCTCGCGAACGCGCGGGCCGTGGCGGCGGCGCTGTCGCGCGTGTACCCGCCGGAGCTCAGGGCGAAGGGGGACACCGGAGTGGTGGTGGTGCGGTTCCGCGTGACGGCGGAAGGGCTGGTAGACCCGCCGACCGTCGGCATCGTCGAGAGCACGAGCGAAGGCTTCTCGCGGGCCGCGCTCGAGGTCGTGCGCACCATGCGCTTCCGTCCGGCGAAGGTACAGCACAGGCCGGTGGCCGTCTGGGTGGCGATCCCGGTGAGCTTCCAGCTGCGGCCTTCCGTGCTCGAGCTGCCCGCCCCCAGGCCGGGGCCGGAGCCCCCCGCGCTGCTGCGGGGGCAGCATCCGCCGGAAATCCCTCCCAGCATGCGTCCCGAAATGCGTCCCGAATGACGAGAACGCTCGTCCGCGCGCTCCCCGCCCTGGCGCTCCTCCTCGCCGCCGCGCCGCTGGCGGCGCAGCGGGAGCCGCCGCCCGCCCGCTGGCTCACGGTGCTCACCGGCGGCGACGGCACGGTGGCGTCGATCGACTCGGCCAGCATCAGCCACCCGCGCGACTCCACCTTCGTGGTGCAGACGGCCGTGCGCTTCCCTCAGCCGGTGCAGCTCGAGGGCGGCCTCTCCATCGACCGCGAGGTGGACACGGAGGAGCTCGACTGCGCGGGCGCCCGCACCCGGGGGCTCCGCTCCGTCCTCCACCTCGACACGGCCGTGGTGAGGCGGCTGGAGCTGATCCGCGCGTGGACGCCCGTCACCGAGACCCGGCGGCCCCTGTTCGACGCGCGCTGCGCGTACCTGCTGGGCTCGTTCGCGGCGGCCCTCCCCACCGGCTACGAGCTGGGCGCGGTGGACGAGGAGCCGGCGCTGGAGAACCGCGAACCGGTTGCCGACGCGATCGTGCGCGAGTTCCGGCGGGTGCTGGTCAGCGGCCTCCTGGGCGTCGCCTCGATCCGCATGCGCATCCAGGCGGACGGCGCCGTGGACCGGGCGACCATCCGGGTGGTGGAGAGCACGCACCCCGAGTTTACGGGGCCCGCGGTCCGCGTCGGCCGGATGATGCGCTTCCGCCCCGCCCGCGTGGGAGGCGCGGCGGTGCCGGTGTGGGTGACGCTGCCGGTGAGCTTCTCGACGCACCCATGACGAGTCCCGCCGTCGGGCGTCTCGTCTCCCGTTTCGCCCACACCCGCTCCACCACCCGACGATGAACCGCGCACCGACCCTCGCGCTGCTCCTCCTCGCCTGCGCCGCCGCGCCGCTGGCCGCGCAGCGGGAGCCGCCGGCCACCCGCTGGCTCCCGGTGCTCACCGGCGGCGACGGCACGGTGGCGTCGATCGACTCGGCGAGCATCCACCGCACCGGCGATTCCACCTTCACCGTGCGCACCGCGATCCGTTTCCCCCAGGCGGTGGCGCTTCCCTCGGGCGAGCGCGTGGACCGCGAGGTGGACGCGGAGGAGCTGGATTGCGCAGCCGGGCGGACCTTTCAGTGGACGTCGGAGCTGTACGCGGGCGAGACGAAGGTGAAGACCACCACGCTGTCGAAGACGTGGACCGCGGTGGCGCCCGGGCGGCGCGCCGTGTTCGACGCGAGCTGCGCCTGGCTCCTCGGCGGCTTCGCGGCGCGGCTGCCGAGGAGCTACGACGCGCGCTACGTGGAGGAGCAGCCGGAGCTGATCAACCGCGCCGCCGTGTCGCAGGCCCTCAGCCGCGAGTACCCGCGGGCGCTGCGCGAGATGGGACAGACGGGCACCGTCACCCTGCGCTTTCGCGTGCTGGAGGACGGCACCGTCGACCGCCCGACGGTGGCCGTGGAGCGCTATACGCACCCGGACTTCTCCGAGGCCGCGGTGCGGGTGGTGTACCGGATGCGCTTCCGCGCGGCGCGGTACAGGGGCCAGCCGGTGCCGGTGTGGGTCACGCTCCCCGTCAACTTCACCCTCTACAACGGCCCCGGCACCCCCAGCCAGCCGCCCGGCACCCCGCCTCCCCTTCCCCCGCTGCCGCGGCGGCCCTGATACCAGCCTGATACCAGAACGGGCGAATGATTGTACATTCCGAGAACCTTGTACCGAAAAGTCTCACACGGAGTCAACGGAGGAAACGGAGGACAGATGGACCGTTCCCCGTTACCTCCGTTGACTCCGTTGACTCCGTGTGAGGCCTTTCTGTTTGGCTGAATGCACAGTCAATCTGCAGAAATGGTATGAGCCCCGCCCGTACGCGCCGCAACCGTGACCTTCGCGGCCGGTCGAGCGTCTCGTACCGTCTCCGGTTGCACTTACACCCACTGCCACGTTTGACGATGAACCGCGCACGTACCCTCGCGCTGCTCCTCCTTCTCGCCTGCGCCGCCGCCCCGCTGGCCGCGCAGGACGCGCAGGACGCGCCGCCGCCCAGGCGGTGGCTCACGGTGCTCACCGGCGGCGACGGCACGGTGGTGGCGATCGACTCGGCCAGCATCGACCGCACCGGCGACTCCATCTTCACCGTCCACACCGCGGTGCGCTTCCCCCAAGTGGTGACGCTCTCCACCGGCGAGAGCGTGGACCGCGAGGTGGACGCGGAGGAGCTGGACTGCGGCCGCGCCCGCTCGCGCCCGCTGGCGTCGGAGCTGTACGCGGGCGAGACGCAGGTGAAGACCGCCACGCTGTCGAAGACCTGGGCCGCGGTGGCGCCCGGGCGGCGCGCCGTGTTCGACGCGAGCTGCGCCTGGCTCCTCGGCGGCTTCGCGGCGCGGCTGAAGCGGAGCTACGAGTCCCGCATGGTGGAGGAGCAGCCGGAGCTGATCAACCGCGGCGCCGTGTCGTCCGCGCTCAGCCGCGAGTACCCGAAGTCCCGGCGCGACATGTCGCAGACGGGCTCGGTGCTCCTCCGCTTCCGGGTGCTGGAGAACGGCACGGTGGACCGGCGGACCGTGGAGGTGATGAACTACACCCATCCCGACTTCTCCGAGGCCGCGGTGCGCGTGGTGTACGCCATGCGCTTCCGCCCGGCCCGGCTCAACCACCAGCCGGTGCGGGTCTGGGTGACGCTCCCCATCAACTTCACCCTGGCCACGGGCACGTCGGTGAACAACCCGCCTCCCTTTCCCCCGCCCCCGGCCCGTCCGTGAGCGCCCACGCGGGCTCCGCCCTCTCCGCCGCGACCTCATGAGCGCGAGGACGACGATCCTTCTCTGCACCCTCCTGCTCCGCGTGCCGCCACTCGCCGCACAGGCGCCCGCCTCGCCGCCGGGGCTACTCGGCGTGGCACGCGGAAGCGACGGCACCGAGGTGCTCATCGACCCGGCGAGCGTGACGCGCAGCGGCGACTCGACCTTCGTGGCGAGCACCGTCACCCGCTTCTCCGCGGCCGTGGGCGCCCGGCGCCGGGCCGACCGCGAGGTGGAGACGGCGGAGCTCGACTGCGCCCGCGACCGCTCGCGCGGGATGACGTGGGCGCTGTACCTGGGGGACCAGCCGGTGAGCGGCGACACCCTGGAGTACACGTGGAAGCCGGTGGCCGAAGACTGGCTCCCCGTGTCGCGGGCGATCTGCGGGGTACTGCTGGCCTCGTTCGCGTCGCTCCCGGTGGAGCGCGAAGGCGACGCCGTGGACCAGCCGCCGGTCTTCCTGCCGCCCACCGAGGCGGTGCGCGCGCAGTACCGGCGCCACGGCTTCCCCGGGGGCGGGCGCTGGAGCGGCACCGCACTGGCGCGCGTCCGCATCGGCACCGACGGCGTGCCCGACGCCGCAGGGGCGCGCATCCTCTGGGCGTCGCGGCGCGAGTTCGCCGAGGCGCTGCGCTTCCAGCTGTCCCTGGCGCGCTACACCCCGGCGCGGATGCACGGGGAGGCGGTGCCGGTCTGGCTGACCGTGGGCGTCGAGTACAGCGTGCATTGCGGCAACGACCCCGAGGGTCGCGACGAGCAGCGCGCCACCCTCCGCCGCACCCGGGAGCGCCTGGTCTGCGCGTACTGACGCACCCGGCCGGGCGCATCCGCAATCGCCGCCGGTGCGGGACGAGGCTTTCGCAGCGGTCCGCCCGGCTCTTCGTCCACCGGTGCTCGTCGCCATGTCGGGCGGCGTGGACAGCTCGGTCGCGGCGGCGCTGCTGGTGGAGCAGGGGCACACCGTGGTCGGCGTGACCATGAAGACCTTCTGCTGCCAGGAGGCGGAGGCCGAGCTCACCGGCCCCACGCGCTCGACTACGACGGCGGGACCTGGGGGTGATGCGGGCGAAACCCCGGAGAGCACCAGGGTTTCACGCGTGCCCGAAACCGGGGATGCTTGCCAGGAGGGGCCGGTGCAGACGTAGAGACCGGGAGACGTAGAGACGATTCGCCCCACGCTGCTACCGGCTGCTGAGCACCGCTATGGACTGCCCGGCCCTGGCCGTGAAGATCCGCTCGTTGTCCGGAACCAGCGGGCAGCGCCGCCCGGCCGCGTACGCGGCCAGGATGTCTCGGCCCCGGCTAAAGACCAGCCCTCCCTCCGGAGGAGGTGCAGCTGACGCAGCACTCATCATAGAAAAACATGGAGCGCAAGAGCTGAGGGTACGAGGCGAGTTCGAGCCGCACGGGAGCGGCACTGGCCGTCGGCTGCGCGGCCGCATCGACGCCCTCGATCACCACCGTGACTTGGTGGAGGGTCCGGAGCGGCACCGGGCGGCCGAGTGTCGCCTGGGCCGTTTCGACGACCCGCCAGTTCTGCTTGTCGCCGTCCTCGGGCTTCCCGTCGCCGCGAAGGATCGTCACCATGAACGTCTGGCCGTGCACCAGTACCGGGGAGACGGCGTAGACGGTCCGGTTGGGGGGCATGGTCAGGCGAAAGCGTCCGCCCTCGGGGATGGAGCCGGACAGCGAGACGTTCTGCGCCTCTGCATTGATGTGCATGTTTATGATCCGGTTCGGATCAATGCGCTGGGCGCTGAGCGCCGTCGGCAGGGCCACCGCCGCGGCGGCTGCCCAGGCCAGCACTCTGGATGCTCTCATCGTCTCGTCTCCTCCAGATGGGGTGAGTGAGAGGTGTACCGCTACTGCTGGCTTCGCTCCGCTATGCGGTAGATCACAACCCGGGGAACGTTCAGTTCGTCCCTGCGCTCAACGAACAGAAAAGGAAGCTGGACGGCGCGCAGCTTCTCATGAGGCGGAAGGAAGACGGAACGGAAGTATCGGCCGTCCCGAAAGCCTGCCCATTCCACCGGAGCCCGGGCCCCGCCGGACAGACCAACGAAGACGTTGCCTTGACGGTCCGTGAGCAGGTCCGTCGCAGCCGGCCAGCGGTCGGGAGCCGAGTCGGCCACTACCCGTTCGAAGGCGGCTGGGAGGCCGAACTCTCTCAGTTGAGCAGCTTCCCGCGCGACGTCGCCGCGGCTGACCGGGGGCGCCTGGTGCGGCACCCCGAAGGCGGCGTGTTTACGGCCGTCCGGCGAGAAAGTCGTGACGGCGACGCTGTCGGTCCACAGGTACGCGATCTCGCCGCCGGCCGTGGGCTGTACGATCCCCTCGCGCCCGAAGGGATTCGGAGTGAGCGACGTACCCGAGATCAGGAACGAGCGTGAGGGGAAGGAGAGAATCTCCGCACCTCGCGCCCCGTCGCTTTCGAGGATCCGCACGACGTCCCTTCGCTTGAGGTCCGTCTTGCCGCCTGAGAACACGAACGCAGGCCGAAACAGCGCGAGATACTTCCTCTGCTGCGGGAGCTTCCAGAGGAAGAACGGGGCAGCGCCCCCGAGCTTCGGTCCGAGGTCGACAGTGTAGGCCGGAGCCGCGGCGCCCGGCGCGTAGATGCTAACGCGCGCGAGCGTCGGGTCATAGACGAGCAGGCTGTCGCCGTCGGTCGCCTGAATGCTGCGGATCGCTTGGAACTCGCCAGGTCCGGAACCCCTGCGCCCGATCACCCGCTCGAACCGTCCGCGCTGCGACAGGACGGTTATCTGCTGCCTATAGAAGTCGGCGACGTATACGTGACCTGCTCCATCGACGTCGAGGGCGGTGATGTCGGTGAACTCCGAGGAACTGTCGCTCACGCCCCACTCGACGGGCGTCGCGGCCATGCGCCGGCGCTCCGCGGCTGCGGGAAAGGAATTCGCCCCCTGCGCGTCCGGTCCGCATGCGGACAATCCCAGGGCTGTACCGAGGTAGTAGAGGAATAGCCGCCGGACGAAGATCGGACGCATCCGGCTGTGAAGAGTCACGGCGTTGCGAATGTAGGTGAGGGATCTGCACGGAGTTGATCGCCAACCTAGTGAGCCACTCCGGAAGCGGTCAACCTTTTTTAAAAGAGTGGGGGACAAGCCCCCCACTCGCCGCCGAACCTGAGTTAGTGTTACCTGCTATCGTGCGCGGATGCGCCGCGCCCGTTGGGGTGGCAGCCAGATTTGCACGGCGCGAACATGACCCACGCCGCTCACCTCGCGCGGCGGAGCCGCGTTCAGGTCGCGCACGACCCGCACTTGCTGCCCGGAAATCAGCGCCAGAAGGCATAGCCACGCGATCCCGCGTCGGGCAACTGAACGTTTCGCTTCCATTGGATCGCCATCGTAGGTGTGTGGAGGTATTCGACGGGGGGTTCCTGATTACTGTCACACCGCGCCAGATCGCTCCGTTATTCCGTACGAGGTGGTGCACCCCGCGCCGCGCGCCGTTGGCGTGCGATCTCGCGTCCGGGGAAGTCCTTTGTCTCTTTGTCGATGGCGTCAGGCGAGAATTGATCCCACATCGGCGCCCACACTTCATCGAGCAGGGGTTGGAGCGAGGCATCGCCCAGCCGCATCACGTTGTCCGCCGGCTCTCCGGGCTTCGGCCATTGGAACTGTTCAAGGAGCATGGGACGCACTGCGGGTTCGACGTTCGCTAGCAGTCGCTCCAAAGCGTCGGCATCGAAGCCGTGGCGCACCTTGGCGCGCTCGCTCGCGCTCAGATGAAAATCCGGATCGGGTGCCGCGAGGCGGAACGAACGCGGCTCTTGCGGGCCCATGATTGCACGTCGCGGTTGATCGCAGGCGCCGGCCGCAACGACCGTTGCGGCGACGAGCGCGAGGGAAGTTCGTCGCATGGTTCGTCTCCTCTCAGTCCAGACTAAACTACTACCGGCTAAAGCCGGTAGGTTTGGAAGCCACTGAAAGTGGCTGGGAAGCATTCAGGCTAAAGCCTGCTGAAAGTCCTAGTGCTGCAAGCACCCTGAAGTGTGGGACTGAAACTCCCCGCTTCAACTTCAGCCTGCTGCCCACACTGCCCCCCGTTGCGGCTGACTTCTACCCCTTTGGGTTTTGATCCGAGACGTAGCCCTGCTCGCGTAGCATGCTTCTACTGCTTGCTAAAGCTATTCGCCTAAAGGCGAAGGCTTGAGACCTGGTGTATGGAAGTCACGGACTGCGTGGTAGATGTTGCTGTGGCTCCCGCGTCGGCCGAGTCGTCGGATGGTGCGACAATCCCGCCTGAACCCAATCCGAGACCACCATCGAACGCCGCCCCCATAGTGGGCGGCATTGGCGTTTCAGGCGCCGAAAGCGTCGGTGTGGTGCACGCGGCAACGGTCGCTAGAAAGGTGACCACGACAGCGATGGGAAGAGTTCTCATGCTTCACCCGTCCTGTGAGGTGAGAAAAAGGTGATTTTGTAAAGCGGCATTAGTGTCCGCCACCCAGGAGCCCCCCGCCAGGAGCAGCGCAGGTCAATGTTCCGGGCGTTGTGGTGCAGGTATCGTTCATCCCGGCTTCCGCGCTTGGCGGCGCCGCGGTCGTCTTTGTCTCATCGATCCGCGGGACGCGGTCTACAATGTTCCCTAATCCCACCATGCCGCCGTTGTCGGTGCGGTTGCCGCTTCCGACCCATCCGGTCCCGTCGAAACGCGGGCTCTGCGAACCGAGCCGCTGCGGCGCTGTGATGTTCGCAACGTCCGCGCACGCGGATGCGGTGATCACACCAGTAATCAGGATACCAGCCAGCATCTTTGTGGCGCGCATGCGGCCCTCCTTCAGGGGTGCAGGGGAGACAAGAAAATCACGGGTACGGACCCGTTAGCCGGGGAGATCAATTCGTCCGCGAGCAACTCATCTCTCAGCGTAAGCGGCTGATTGGCGCTCGTCGCGCTTTACTCGCGTCATTTGTTCGAGACCAATGATAGCCATGAGGCAAGGCTTGATTCGTCGCTGGCTCTCAATTTCCCGAACCAAGACCCAATCCCCCCAGCACTGCCTCACCAGTTGAGGTGGTGCTTCCGTTTGTATTCGTGGAATCTGCCTTGTTTCCCGATCCGAGACCTAATCCGCCGTCACGCTGAGCGGACGCTGGAGCCCGGTTCATACCGGCAGGATTACTCTCGCATGCCATCGTGACGGCGGACATGACGAGTGCGGCGACAAAAAACGAGAGTTTCGGCTTCATGGGGGGCTCCTGTGATGGGGTCGCATGGTCACTGATGGCGCGCATCAAGTTCCGGTGCGCCGATTCAAAAATATGCCCGGCATACGCGAGCCGCCACCTATTGTTTCCATACGGGACGAGACAAGTGCAGTGGCGATACGCAACACGAAAACTACTGTGTCTTTCCGCTCTTTCCCGCTGATTATCGTCCCGCCCGAGAGACGCGGTGACAACCAGCGACCCGGGGAGATGCGGCGATGGAGGGCCATAGACTGATAGACTGAACAAGTGGAACGTCGACTTGGCATTCAAGGTGGACAGAGTAGGTAGTCCCAGCTATCGTGTCGGAAAGCGTGTACTCCTCTCCCATCCGCCCTGCTCACAATGCCCCGTTCCGGGCTGCCCCGCCGCGAAGGTAGACGCCACGGAATCCCGCCCACGCCGGACTGGCGCGCGGAGTTTGAAGTGCTGGACGAATTGGCGTCCGAGCAGATTCTAGGACTAGCGCTGTGGGAAGGCTTGCGTGATGTGGCGCTGTGGGCTCGCGCGCGCGGGGATCGTGGCGGCCTGTTCCATCCCCGCCGTCCTGGATTCCGCGCCTATGCGCCGGATGTGGTCGCCTCGCTCGCGCCCGAGCTGGTGCACGCATGGGCAGGGCTGGAGACGGTGGCACTCGCGCCGGAAGACACCGTGCGCGAGCGGCTGGCGGACGCCTGCCGTCAGGTGTACGCGTGGGCGGAAGAACGCGCGTTGATGCAAACCGCCGCCCACTTCGCGGAAGCCGCCGCGCTGGTCAACCCGGACGTGCCCGCGCTGGCGAACCTAGCTGCGCGCACCTGCCGCAGGGCCGCGCTGCCGGGGCGGGCCGGACCCTGGTACGTGCGCGGGCGCGCGCTCGCCGTCCGCGCCAAGAGCTTCCCCGACAGGTTCAGCGCAACCGTAGGCTACGGTTGGTTGATGTACAGCTTCGGCCGATACGAGCGTGCCCGCCGGATCATCAATACGACAGTACGACAGGCGGTAAACCGGGGGTTCAAACGCATGGCGGGAGAGGCAGAACACGCGCTGCTCGCCATCTGCTCCGAAGAAGGGATGTTGCGGCTTGGGGAGTCGCACGCCCGGAACGCACTGAGCCTGTATCCCATCCATCACGAACGGCTTCCCGCGCTGGTGCATGATGTGGGATACCTGTTCGTCGCCACGGGGATGTACTCTGCCGGGCTGGCGATTCTCACGGACGCGGTGAAAGCGTTCACCCGGCCCCAAGAGGCGATGATCGTGTGGAGCACGGTTGCACGCGCGGCGGCGGGCGCAGGGGAACCGGACGTGTATGCGACGGCGCGCGACAACGTGCTGGGGCTGCTGCCGCGCTATCCCGAGCACGCCCCCGCCGCGCTCCGCAATCTCGCCTACGCCGCACAGCACGCAGGGGATTGGGACGTGGCCGAGGAAGCTGCGCGGAGGGCGGCAGAGACGGCTCACGCGCGGCGAATGGAGGCGGTGGAGCGCACCGCGCGGGAAGTGCTCGCGCGCGTGCGGGAACGCGCGCCGGGGGCGCCCGCAGTGGAGCCCCCGGCGGATCTGCACGTGGAAGGTGTGGTGCGGACCTGCCGTCGCCGTATCCGCCAGTGGAACGGTCCGAGGCGCGGCAGGCCGCCGGGCCAGACGCCTCCCGCCTAGAAGGCTGTTGAAAAAGGCGTCGACACACACCGTGCCATCCCGAGGCCCGGCCTCTGAAGGCCTGCCGCTGCGCGATCGTTGGCAGGGCCGAGGGATCTTGCCTGGGACACCGCGAGGCATGGGCGCGGCAGCGTCATGAATGCCGGCCTCACTCCGATCGTTGACGTAGCCGCTGCTGCCGTGCGGGCTTCCGCGGCAGGCCACGCGCGTCCGCGGCCAGATCCTTCGGCCCTGCGAAGCCCGGCGTGGCCGCATGGAATCGTGAGACCGGGCCTCAGGATGACACCGTTCGGAGACCGACGTTTTTCAACAGACTCCTAGTGGCCCGGTCCGAGGGAGCCGCCGCGCCCGGTCGTATCCTCTTGTGCGGAGTTGTAGCCCGGCCCAAGCGAGCCGCCATCCAGCGTAGCGCGCTCCGGCGCCCGCGCGGCCGTAGGGGTGTCCGTTCCGCACGCGGCCAGCAGTAGCGCGGCCAGCGGGAGAGTGGCGAGTAGAATACGGAGTTTCATTGGGCTTGTCTCCTTGAAATGGGGAAGGTTTTCGCCGTTCCGGCATTCCGCAGTCTACGTCCGCTCCACCGCTCCGGAAACGCCATGAACCCCCGCCAAATCAAACAGGCCACGAATCGCCGTTTTTGACCACGTTTACAGCCTCTACCGTATCGATGCATTGGGTTGTGTGCTGCCGGAGAAGTCCGCCGCGCGCACCCAAAGCCGGTACGCTTCTCTACCGGCGTAGGGATGGACTTTACGCGCACGTGCGAGTCGGTGGATCTCGAAAGTGCGCAGGCGGTCGCGTCAGATCCGCACCGAACGGCTCCGACACGGCGACCATGCTGTGCGACCACGAGGAGGGTGATGCCGAGCACTGGATGGCGCGCCAACGATCGCGCACCGGAGGAGAGCCGCCAGGCGCGCGCGCGCCGGCTGCAGCCGGTGGTGGCGCGATGGGTGGCGGCCTGCGGGGCGAGGTACGTCGCCGAACGGACGGGTCTCGGCCAGCGTGCCATCGAGCGGTTCGCCCGGGACGAGGTCGTGCCCCAGCCGGGCGCGCTCGACGCATTCGACGAGTTGGCGGCCGCGGGGGATCCTCCCGAGTTGCCGGGCCGCCGGCGCCGCACCGGAGGACCGCTACCGGTCAGTGGCGGCGGGTGAACCACGCAGCCGAGTCGCTCCGTCGGCTGGAGGAGGAGCTGGCGGCGAATGCGCGGGCGCGGATTCGCCTGTGGCTCGCAGGCGTCGAGGACGGCCAGTTGTCGGTGCTCGAGACGCGTGCCGCAGCGCTTCGCGCGGCCATCCGGGCGGCGTCCCCTCTACCGTTCTGGGAGCAGCCCGATCGCTTCGAGTTGGACGATGCGCGGTCGTCCGGAAGACCGTCGTTGATGAGCAGCCGCAGGTTCCCCCCTCGATCCGAGCACGAATGAGCGATCTTCCAGTCGATCCGCAGCGGCCGCCCGCGGCACGAGCCCGACGGCCGAGGACGCCCCGCAGGACGAGTTCGCCGCGCAGCATGGACTCACGCCCGTGGGTCGTTCCGCCGGCACTGATGAACGATCCCGGCGAGGAAATCAGCGAACTGAAAGTGTTCGACGAGCACCCGCAGGGTGACGCACTGCTCCTGTTCACCCTTGCGCGCGACCTGGTCCTGTGGGGGAGCACGCCCGCCGCACAGCGCGGCGAGCTGTTTTCCCCGGAGGCCGGCCGTGGGCGCTTTCGTCAGCTGGCGGCCTCTGCCCTTCCCGCCCAGGTCGCGACCCTGCTGGACATTCTGGCCAGCGTTCTCCACACCGCGAAGCTGGCACCGCGGCCGGGCGTCGTCACCGAGATTTGCCAGCGGATCGCTCGATGGGCGCGCGCCGGCGGAATGGGCGAAACGGCGCTCGCCTTCGCACAGGCTGCCGCGATCGCCGAGCCGATGGACGCCCGGGCAGCCATGCTCGTGGGCGAGACCGCCGCGGCATTCGGACGGTTCCCGCGGGCCGACACCTGGTTTCAGCGGGCGATCGGCATCGCGCGGAGGGTGCGGGATTGGGAATCGTACACGGGGAGCTATGAAAAGGCGGGCTGGCTCGCGCTCGGTCGAGGGCGGACGGACGAGGCCGAGAACAGGTTCCGTACAGCGCTGCGCGCCGCGCGACGGCGCGGGATATCGGCAGCGGCGACCCATGCGCTCATTGGGCTCCTGCAGGTGGCGGTCGAGACCGGCCGGATCGACGACGCGAGGCTCCGGCACGACCGGGCGGCAAGGGCCGTAAGACGCAATCGTACTGGAGAGGCGTTGCTGGCGGCGGTCTCGGTGGACCTCTGGATGTTGACGGGGGAGTTCGGGCGTGCCCTGGAGTGCCTCGACCTCGTCCGGCTCGACGCAAGGACGCGCGCCGACCGCATGTACGTACTCGCGCGCACCGCGCATGCGGCCGCGGGGGCCGGCGATCTCGACCGCCTGAGCGACACGTGGCCACACGCGTGGGAGCTCGTGAAGGACACGGCGCTGCCGGGAAGGATGCGAATCCGCACCTGCCTGGAACTGCACCGCGCCGCGGCCCTGGCCGGCGATTCCATCCGCGCCGGAGACGCGTTTCGACTCGCGGCCGAGCTGGCAGGCGCCGACGAGCCGGGGTGGAGGGTGTTGCCGGTGTTGCCAGGCCAACCTTGACGGGAGACCACGGATGACGGAGAACGGCGAGGCGGACCGCGATCAACCGGCAGGGGCGGAGACGATCCGCGTCCCACCGGAGGTTGCCTCCGCGGTCCTGGGCCGGGTGCGGTCCGGGAGCTACCGGGACGCGGACGAAGTGCTGACGCGGGCGATGCAGCTGATGACCTGGGCGGAAGGCAATCCGATCGGGCAGCGTCAGCTCCTGAAGTTCGCCGTCGACGCGGATATCGCGGATGCCAAGGCAGGTCGGAGGGTTCCCGGCGAAGAAGTCGTGGCGCACAGGCGGGCGCGTACGAGGGAGAATGGCGAGTAGGCCGACGTTCAGAAACGTGTCGGCCGCGACCGGGGCGGTGCTGCTTGCGGCGGGGTGTGCGAGGCCGAAAGCGGAGGCGGCGAATGTCTTCACCTCCACGCGTGCCGTGCGCGTGAGCATTGGGGGCACGGGGGCGAAGCGGCCAGAAGCGACGCTCGGGCACGTGACTGTGGCGCGACTCGGCGATGGCGGTCGACACGTCGTCGTGCTTGACGTCGTCGCGCCTTTCGTAAAGGTCTTCGACGGGCAAGGGCGATTCGAGCGCGCTTTTCTACGTAGCGGCGACGGCCCGGGCGAAACGCGGTTCCCCACCGCCCTGGCGGCCAGCGGCGACACGGCAATCCTGGTCGGCGACGCGGCAGGCCGCCTGATGATGTTCGGAGTGGACGGCCAATTCCGACGCGAAATCATCCAGTCCCGGCTGCGGCCGCTGGCGGCGACGCAAGGGTGCGACGGCGACTGGATCGTGTACGGCCCGCGTTACCCCGGCGGCCATTCGCCACCAACGTGGCTCCACCGGATTCGTCTTCGTGACGGGGGTGAGACGGAGATTCGGGACATCCTGCCGGATTCCCTTGTCTCCGACATGCTCCCGATGGGGGTTGCGTACGGGCTGGTCACCGATGGGCAACGCGCGCTCGCGTGGCACGACCTGGGCGCTGAGCCCCTGCTCGCCACGTGGCACTGCGGGGAGGACACGGCACGCCTCGTTCGGCTCAAGCCATCACAACGCATGGAACGCGCGGAAGTCCGGCGTCGTCAATCCGAGGTTCGGATGGCGATCCGCCCGGGGATGCGCGCCCGCGCCGGGATCGCCACCGTGCCTGGGGGAGTTGTAATCGCAGAGGTGGTCTTTGGAACGGCGGGGAGCGAATTCACGGAGTTAACACTGCGTCGAAAGGATGGCTCCGAGGCCAAGATATCCGTGCCGGGGAGCTTCGAGCTGCGGGACAGCCGGCCTGGCGTGGGGGTGTTGATGAGTGCAACCGACCCGGCGCCACGGGTGTTCCTGGTCTCAGAAGGCGATCTGCTCGCCCTCTTCAGCCGATGACTGGCCGGGTGAGACTCGTGGCGGCCAGTGGGGAGATCGCGCTCCTGCTCGCCGCGGTTCGTCTGGCAGTCGCGCGCAGCTCCATTCGCGCGGTGGCGAACGGCTCCGGGGTAAGCCACGGTTGTATCCACGCGCTCGTCTCCGGCAGCACGCACCGCGTCTATGGAACTACCATTGAGAAGCTCCGCGCATGGTACCTGCGCCAATGGGCAGCCGGGCGCGACAGTCTCACACCCGAAGTTGCCGCCTATCTGGTCGAGCAGGTACTGGCGCCTCTCGCACCAGGCAGCCGCAACCGTGCTGCGGTGGAGTTGGCAGGCGCACTCGAACGGATCTACGACAGCGAAGGAACACCGCGCCCGGCATGGCTCGACCGCATCCGTGAAGAATGCCGGCTGTCGACAATGGATGAGATAGACCAGCGGGGAGAACAGCATCGCTGAGTGGAGGAACATGATTGGCGAGACAACAAAGGCCGAGCGGCGTCCGCGTCTCCGTGTGCGACCCGTTCGGTTCAGGCGCACCTGTATGCCGCTGCGGTGTAGGACGCGCATCGGAAACGGCTGACACAGTCCAGGACAGACGGGAGATGGAGAAGAAGACCGTCCTCGTCGCCATGTCGGGCGGGGTGGACTCGTCGGTCGCGGCGGCGCTGCTGGTGGAGCAGGGGCACACCGTGATCGGCGTGACCATGAAGACGTTCTGCTACCAGGAGGCGGAGGCCGAGCTCACCGGCCCCACGCGCTCCTGCTGCGGGCTGGACGGGATCATGGACGCGCGCCAGGTCGCCGACCGCCTGGGGATCGCGCACTACGTGTTCGACGTGGAGCGCGAGTTCACCCGCGACGTGATCGACGACTTCGTGCGGGAGTACGCCGCCGGGCGCACCCCCAACCCTTGCGTGCGCTGCAACGGCAACACCAAGTTCCGCGACCTGCTGAAGCGCGGCCGCATGCTGGGGTGCGACGCCATCGCCACCGGCCACTACGCGCGGATGGGGACGGACGCGCGCGGCAACCCCGTGCTGCTGCGCGGCGTCGACGCCAACAAGGACCAGAGCTACTTCCTCTGGGCCCTCCCCCCCGAGATGCTCCCGCAGCTCATCTTCCCCCTCGGCGGGCTCACCAAGCCGCGGGTGCGCGAGATCGCCCGCGAGCTGGGGCTGGTGACGGCGGACAAGCCGGAGAGCATGGAGATCTGCTTCGTCCCCGACGGCGACTACCCGCGCTTCCTGTCGAAGCGGCTGGGCCGCGACCACGCCGCGCTCTCGGCCGGCGCGCTGGTGACCACCGCGGGCGAGGTGGTGGGCGAGCACGACGGCTACGCGCGCTACACCGTGGGCCAGCGCAAGGGGCTCGGCGGCGGCCGCGCGCTCCCCCTCTTCGTGCTCGGCAACCGCCCGGAGACGCGCGAGGTGATCGTCGGCAGCTACGAGGAGCTGCACCGGCCGGAGGTGACCATCACCGAGCCGAGCTGGCTCGCCACCCCGCCCTCCCCCGGCGACGCCGTGCAGGTGCAGATCCGCCACCGCGCCCCCGCCGTCGCCGCCCGCGTCGCCTCCCTCGCGGACGACGCGGTCACGCTGGCGTTCGAGGCGCCGCAGCGCGCCGTATCCCCCGGCCAGAGCGCCGTGATGTTCAGCGGCGACGTGGTGCTCGGCGGCGGGCGGATCCGGTAACGGCAGGGCTCACGCAGAGCCGCAATGGCGAGAAAGAGCGTCCGCGTGCGCCAGCGCCTGGCGCTGCGCCGGTCCGGCATCCACGGCAGGGGAGTCTTCGCGCGGGAGCGCATCCCAACTGCGCGTCGGCGATCGAGGACGGCCGCATCTACATCGACTCCCTCCGCGACATCGCGCCCGGCGAAGAGCTGACCTACGACGACCGCTTCGTCATCCCGGGCCGGCACACGCCGGCCGCGAAGCGGCGCTTCCCGTGCCACTGCGGCGCCGCGGGCTGCCGGGGCACCCTCCTCAAGAAGAAGCGCTGATCCCAGGTTGGACGATTCGCCGTGCATCCTGCCGGATGTGGCTCGCGCGGCCCGTGGAGCGGCTGGAACGGGGGACTTGATGCGCGAACGCCGATGGTCCCGATGGGTTGTGGTGCTCGCGGTGCTCGCTGCAGGGTGTGTCGCGGCGCGCAGTCCCGTGGCGACCGAGGCCGAGTTCCGCCGGTGGAGCGGTGAGGACCCCGCCAGGGCTGAAGCCTTTGCTCGTTTCCAGGCTATGCTGAGCGCCGCTGGCGTGGGAGGCGTCGTTCCCGCGTACGATCTGTGGATCGCCGACCGGTTGAAGCCGAAGTGCCTCGTCGAGACCTTTGTCGCTCCGCCCGACGAGGACTGGCCGAACATCGTCCCGGTGCCGCGCTTCATCCGCGATCACGTCAAGCCGGCGATTGGTGAGGTGCGGGTCGTTTCGGGCTATCGCGATCCGGCGTTCAATGCCTGTGTGGGCGGGGCGCCGGCCAGCGCACACAAGGAGTTCTATGCCGTCGATCTGCTTCCCGTGGACCGCGCGGTCACGCGTGAGCGTCTGATCTCCACGTTGTGCGCCATTCACCAGCGAGAAGGCGCACGCGCAGGGATCGGCCTTGGAATCTATGCCGGCCGGCGTTTTCATCTCGACGCGCGCAGCTATCGCGGTTGGGGCGCCGATTATCGCCGTGCTTCCTCTCCCTGTCGTGCCAACCGCGTCCCGGGTCCATCCAGAGGTCCCGAAACCAGGAAAATCACCCGACACCACAAGTAAGGATTTACACCACTTCGACAAAATGATTGTGCATTCCTCCAGTACCCGAAAAGAAGTCTCACCATTCTGTTTCTTGAATGCACAATCAGAGTTGGTGCATCTCGCCGACCCACGTGCTGACGCGGTTATAGATCCTTCGGCCTGCAAATCATTCTGCGGACGATGATTGCTGCGTGGCCGGCCTCAGGATGACGTCGTCGGGTTGGGTTGCGTCAACATCAAGGAGGTGGAGCAGAGTGCGCTTCACCTCGTCTCCGTCGCGGGGAGGGGTGGGGATCGGGAGGGTTCCGCGGGCGAGGCCGGCGAGCGCGCGAATCGCGCGGGGGCTACCCGTGGCGCGGCAGGTGGACGGTGAAGGTGGTGCCGTGCGCCTCCGACGACTCCACCTCGATCGTCCCCCGGTGCGCGTGCACGATGCGCTCGGCGATGTAGAGGCCGAGCCCGAGGTTGCCGTGGGGCCCGCCGGCGGCGGTCTCCTCCTTCATCTCCCGGGGCTTCATGGGGTTGAAGATCCCGTTCAGCCGCTCGGGCGAGATCGTGCGCCCGCGGTTGTGCACCGCGATGGTGATCTCCCGCTCGTCGCCGCGGGTCTCCACGCGCACCTCCGCCGCCTTCGAGCCGTGCTCCAGCGCGTTGACCACCAGGTTGGTGAGCGCCTGGCTGATGCGCGCGGCGTCCCACTCCCCCTGCTGCTCGCCGCGCGCGTCGATCTCGATGGTTCGCGACGGGTGGGCCGCGGCGATCTCGTCCACCACGTCGTGCACCACCTTCCCCATGTTCATGGGCGCGCGCTCCACCGGGATCCCCCCGCCCAGGCGGCTGCGGGTGAAGTCCAGCAGTGCGCCCACCATGTGCACCATGCGGGTGGAGCTGCTGGCGATGCGCGAGGTCAGGGTGAGGCTGGGCTCCTTCAGCTCCTGCGTCTCGAGCATGAACTTGGCCGAGGTGAGGATCGCGCCCAGCGGCGTGCGCAGGTCGTGGCCCAGGATCGCCAGGAACATCTCCTTCGACTCGTCGAGCTCCCGCGTGTAGCGCGTGACCGACTCGGCGAGCGCCTGGTCGATCGCCTCGTTGAAGCGCGTCAGGTCCACCAGGTCGCACGCCCCGAGCACGCCGTCCGGCTTCGACTTCGACCAGAGCCGGAGCACGCTGGCGCGCAGCGCCCGGTACTCCGAGACCATCTGCTCGATGGTGAAGCCGCTCTCGGCCCGCCCCGCCCCGTGCTCCTCGGCCGCCGTGGGCGCCCCGCCGCCGTCGTCCGGGGCCTCCCCCTTCGACTTCGCGGCCTGCTCCGCCCCGCCCTGCGGCGTGTCGAGGTCGGCGGCGATCACCGCGAGCATCTCGCCGGCGTGGTCGCGCAGCGCCGTGATGTCCATGGGGGCGCTGGCCGGGGTACAGGTGCGCGCGAACGCCTCCCACTCGGCCAGGATCGGCTCGCGGTTGGCCCGGATGAAGGCGCCGAGCCGCGGCCCCTCATCGCGTTCGCCCTCCTCGGGCGCCGCGGCGAAGCGCTCCTCGAGGAGCGCCACCATCCGGTAGCCGGCGGCGCTCACCTTCTGCAGGTCGGGCACGAGGGCGCCGTCGCCCGCCTCCTCCGCCCGCTCCACCAGCAGCTCGGCGTAGCCGATGATCTGGCCGAGCGGGGTGCGCAGGTCGTGGAGGAGCCCGGCCGGCACCGGGAGAGGGCCCGCGTCCATGGTCACCCTCCCGCAGGCGGGTCCGCGCCGGCGGCCGCACCCAGCAGCGCCTCGATCTTGCCCAGCAGGCGCGGCAGCTCGATCGGCTTGGTGTCGTAGTCGTCGCACCCGGCCTCGATCGCCTTCTCGCGGTCGCCCGACATGGCGTGCGCGGTGAGCGCGATCACGGGGAGGTGCGCGGTGGCGGGGTCGGCCTTCAGGCGGCGCGTGGCCTCCCAGCCGTCGAGCACGGGAAGGCTCATGTCCATCAGCACCAGGTCCGGCGCCTCGCGCCCGGCCGTCTCCACCCCGCTCAGGCCGTCCACCGCCAGGACGACGGCGTAGCCCCTGCGCTCCAGGCGCCGGGAGAGCATGTCGCGGTTCATCTCGTTGTCTTCGACCAGCAGGATCTTGTGCATGGCTTCACCCGGGGCGCTCAGGCGCCCGTCTCTCCCGTGAGTGGTGCGGCGCGCGGCCGGGCGGAAGCGCCCAGCAGGTCGCGGACCCGGGTCAGCAGCTCCTCGCGCGAGTCGTCCGCCTTCTGCAGGATGGTCTCCACGTAGCCGTTCAGCCGCAGGCGCTCGCGGGCGCTCAGGTCGTGGGCGGTGACCACCACGATGGGAATCGCGCGCCACTCGGGGTGGCGGCGCACCCGGTCGGCGAACTCGAAGCCGTCCATCTCGGGCATCATCAGGTCCAGCAGGATCAGGCTGGGGCGCTCCTCGGCCATGCGCTCCAGCGCCACGCGCCCGTTCTCGGCCTCGCGCACCGCCCATCCCTCCTTCTCCAGGATGTTGCGGGTGATCAGGCGGGTGGCGCGGTCGTCCTCCACCACCAGCACCGGGCAGGGCGGGTTCGGGCAGGAGTACTTGCGCAGGATCCGCGACAGGCGCTGCCGGTCCACCGGCTTGGTGGCGAAGTCGCTGGCGCCCAGGGTGAAGCCCCGCTGCGGGTCGTCAACCATGGTCAGCATGATCACGGGGATGTCGGCCAGCTCCGGATCGGCCTTGAGCGCCGCCAGCACCGTCCAGCCGTCCACCCCCGGCATCATCACGTCCAGGGTGATGGCGGCCGGCCGGAGCTTCCGTGCCAGGCGCAGCCCCTCCTCGCCCCCGGCCGCGGCGCGCGAGTGGAAGCCCTCGCGCGCCAGGAAGCGATGCATCAGCTCGCGCTGGGCCGGGTCGTCGTCGATCACCAGCACCCACTCGGCGCCCGGGGGAAGCGGCTCCATCCCCTCGACGTCGTCGCCGGCGGCCCGGGGCACCGCGGGGCCCGGCACGAGCCCGCTGACCGGCCGGGCCTCGCCGACCGCGGCCGGGAGCTTGATGGTGAAGACGCTCCCCTCGCCGGCCACGCTGTGCACGGTCACGTCGCCCCCCATCATCTGGCAGAAGCGGCGGGTGAGGGCGAGGCCCAGGCCGGTGCCGCCGAACTTGCGCGTGGTGGAGGCGTCGGCCTGGGTGAAGTCCTGGAAGAGCCTGACGGTCTGCTCGGGCCCCAGCCCGATCCCGGTGTCGGCCACGCGGAACACGATCCACTCGCGGCCGTCCATGCGCTGCCGCCCGGCGTCGACGGTGATGGTGCCGCCCTGGGTGAACTTGACCGCGTTGGAGAGGAGGTTGTACAGCCCCTGGCGCACCTTCATCTGGTCGGCGTGCATGGCGCCCAGGTCGGGCGCCAGCTCCAGGTTCAGGGTGTTGGCGTTCTGCTCCACCAGGGGGCGGATGGTGCACGCGATCTCGTCGATCATCTCCGCCACGTCGAAGCTCTCCAGGAAGAGCTCCATCTTCCCCGCCTCGATCTTGGAGAGGTCCAGGATGTCGTTGATGAGCGCCAGCAGGTGCTTGCCCGCGGCGTTGATCTTCTCCAGGTCGGCGCCGAACTCGCCCAGCTCCCGCTCGGCGGCCTCCTCCTGCAGCATCTCCGAGTAGCCCAGGATGGCGTTGAGCGGGGTGCGCAGCTCGTGGCTCATGTTGGCCAGGAAGAGGCTCTTGGTCTTGTTGGCGGTCTCGGCCGCCTCCTTGGCCTTCCCCACCTCCTCCTCGGCCCGGCGCCGCTCCGTCACGTCCTCCATGGCCAGCACCAGCAGCTCGCCGTGGTGCCCCGCCTCCAGCCTGCGCGCGTTCAGCAGCATCACCCGCCGCCCGATGGACGGGAAGTCGTGCTCCAGCTCGAAGTCGTTGAACACCGAGCTCTGGGGCACGATGTCCTCGAGCAGGGTGCGCAGGTCGGGGATGTCCCACTGGCCGTTGCCCAGCTCGTAGATCAGGCGGTTCTCGGTCTCGCCGGGGGAGACCTGGAAGGTCAGGTAGAAGGCGCGGTTGCCGCTCCGCACGCGCAGCGTGGCGTCGAGGATCAGCAGCGGCTCGCGCACGGTGTCCACGATGTTCTGCGCGTAGGTCTCGATGGCCTTCAGCTCGTCCTCGGAGCGCCGCCGCTCGGTGACGTCCTCCATGGCCAGCACCAGCAGCTCGGAGTGCTTCCCCGCGCGCAGCTTGCGCCCGTTCAGCAGCATCACCCGCCGCCCGATGCCGGGGAAGGCGTGCTCCAGCTCGAAGTCGTTGAACACCGAGCTGGTGGGGATCACGTCTTCCAGCAGCGTGCGCAGCGCCGGGATGTCCCACTGGCCGTTGCCCAGCTCGTAGATCAGCCGCTTCTCCGTCTCCTCGGGGGAGACCAGGAAGGTCTGGTAGAAGGCGCGGTTGGCGCTGCGCACGCGCAGGGTGGTGTCGAGCATCAGCAGCGGCTCGCGCACCGTGTCCACGATGTCCTGGGCGTACGCTTCCACGAGGGGCTTGCGCTTCATCAGCGAGCGCTGGCCGAGGTTCATCATGCGCGGCTCACGGTTCGGTTCGGGTTGATCGTTCCGGGCGCCGCGCCGGCCTGCGCGCCCCCGTCGTCGCGCGGCCGCGGGAGCCAGACGCGGAAGGTGCTCCCCCGCCCCGGCTCGCTCTCCACCTCCACGTCGCCCCCCAGCAGCCGGCTGAACTCGCGGGCGGCGGCGAGCCCGATCCCCATCCCCCCGAAGGAGCGGGTGGCGGCGCTGTCCACCTGCCAGAAGCGGTCGAAGATGCGCGCCTGGTGCTCGGGGGCGATGCCGATGCCGGTGTCGCTCACCTCGAAGACCACGTGCCCGCCGTCGGAGCGGACGCCGAGGCGGACCTCGCCGCGCTCCGTGTACTTCGCCGCGTTGCCGCAGAGGTTGACCAGGACCTGGCGTGCCTTCCCCGCGTCGGTGACGAGGGCCACGGCCCCGTCCGGGAGGTCGAGGACGAACGCGAGGCCCTTGGCCGCGGCCACCGGCTCCACCAGCGCCCGCGCCTGGCGCGCGATGTCGCGCGCGTCGACTCGCTCCGCGCGCACCCGCTCGCGCCCCTCGTCGCGCAGCGCGAAGGAGAGGATCTCGTCGATCATCCCCGCCAGGTGCCATCCCCCGGCCTTGATCCGCTCCACCTTGCGCGCCTGCGCGGGGTTCAGGGGCCCGTCCAGGTGCAGGATGTCGGCGTAGCCCAGCATCCCGTTGAGCGGGGTGCGGAACTCGTGCGAGAGGGTGGCGAGGAAGGTGTCCTTGGCCAGGTTGGCCGCCTCGGCGGCGATCTTGGCCTCGCGCAGCTCCTCCTCCACCCGCTTCTGCGCGGTCACGTCGACGAAGGCGAGCACCACGCCGTCGATGCCGTGGTCGAGGGAGCGGTAGGGGTTGATCCGCACCACGTACCACGCGCCGTCCTCGCTCTCCACCTCGCGCTCCATGCGCTCCCGCGAGGCGAGCACGCCGCCCGCGTCGTCCACCAGCGCGGGGTAGCGCAGCCGGTGGGTGATGTGGGCCAGCGGGCGCCCCGGGTCGCCGGGCCTGAAGTTGAAGAGCGCGGCGGCGGCGGGGGTGTAGCGCCGGATGCGCAGCTCCCGGTCCAGGAAGACGGTGCCGATCCCGGTGCTCTCGATCAGGTTCTGGAGGTCGGCGTTGGTGCGCCGCTGCTCCTCGATGGTGCTCTGGTGCTCCTGGTTGATGGTGGTGAGCTCCTCGTTGATCGACTGGATCTCCTCGCGGCTGGTCTCCAGCTCCTCGCCGGCGGCCTTCTGCTCCTCGTTGATCGAGCGCAGCTCCTCGTTGGCCGCCTGCAGCTCCTCCACCGTGCGGTCGCGGGCGTCGCTGGTGGACTCGAGCTGCTCGCGGGTGCGGCGCAGCTCCTCCTCCAGCAGGGCGGCGGCGGGGACGGGGGCGGCGGCCGCCCCGGGCCCCCCGGCGGGCGCGGGCTCCGCGAAGACCACCAGCGCGAACTTCCCGGTGCTCCCCTCGTCGGCGAGGGGGCGCACCTGCAGGCTCACCGCGGGCGCGCCGCCGTCCGCGGAGACCGGGCGGGTGGTGGGGAGCCCCTTCGCGAACGCCTGGTAGAGCGCGGCGCGCAGCTCGGTGCGCAGGGTCCCCCGCGCCAGGTCGAGGAGGTTGCGGCTCGGCTCGCCCCCGCCCAGGCGCAGCCAGCGGCCGGCGCCGCCGGAGAGGTGCACCACCTCCAGCCCCTCGTCGACCACCAGGCTCGGCGGGGCGTAGTCTTCGAGCATGCGCAGGTGCAGGGCGCCGTAGGAGAAGCCCGCCCGGCGGGGCTCGCCGGCCGCGGCCCGGGGGTGCGCGGCGCGGTGCGGCGGGTCGGCGGCGGAGAGGCGCGCGGGGAGCTGGCGCGGCGCGGCGTCGCGGCGGTAGAGGCGCTCGGCCCCCGCCACGGGAACGAAGAGCCCGCGCTCGCCCGCCGACTCCGACCGGCCCAGGAAGAGGAGCCCGCCGTGGCGCAGGGCGTAGTGGAAGCTCTCCAGCACCCGCGCCTGCGCCTCGGGCTGCAGGTAGATCAGGAGGTTGCGGCAGCTGACCAGGTCGAGCCGCGAGAAGGGCGGGTCGTGCAGCACGTTGTGCACGGCGAAGAGCACCCCCTCGCGCAGCGACTTCCTCACCCGGAAGCCCCCCGGCTCCTGGGTGAAGGAGCGGCGCAGCCGGTCGGCGGGGATGTCGGCCACCGCCGCGGCGGAGTAGAGCGCCTCGCGCCCCCAGGCGTACCCCTTCTCGTCGATGTCGGTGGCGAAGAGCTGCACCTGCGGGGGGTACTCCAGCGTGCTCGCGTACTCGTCGAGGAGGATGGCGATGGAGTAGGCCTCCTCGCCCGTGGCGCACCCCACCGTCCACACGCGCACCGCGTCGCCCGGGCCCTTCCCCGCGAAGAGGCCGGGGATGGCCTGCGCCAGCGCCGCGAACGCCTCGGGGTCGCGGAAGAAGCCGCTCACCGAGATCAGCAGGTCGCGCACGAGGGCGGCGGCCTCGACGGCGCTGGTGCGCAGCAGGGGGAGGTACCCCTCCAGGGTGCCGGCGCCGGTGAGCCCCAGCCGGCGGTCCAGCCGGCGCAGCAGGGTGGAGCGCTTGTAGAGGCTGAAGTCGTGCCCCGTGCGGGCGCGCAGCGCCGCGAAGACCTCCGCCAGCAGCGCCTCGGTGTCGGCGGGGGGCGTGCCGGGGCGCGGCTGCGCGTGCCGCTGCCGCAGGCGGATGAGCTCGGCGGGGATGCGGGCCGCGGGGAGCACCAGGTCCACCTGCCCGGTGGCGATCGCGCTCTCCGGCATCCCCCCGTGCTCGGCCTCCTCCGGCGACTGGGCCACGGTGACGCCGCCGTGCTCCCGGAGGTGACGGATGCCGGCGGTGCCGTCGGCGCCGGTGCCCGAGAGCACCACGCCCACCGCGTCGGGGCCGCAGGCCTCGGCCAGGGTGCGGAAGAAGAGGTCCACGGGGAGGTGCTGGGGCTCGCCCCCGCGTGCCCGCACCCGGATCTCCCCGGCCCGCATCTCCAGGTCGTGGCCGGGGGGGATCACGTAGGCGTGGTCCGCCTCCACCGCCACCGGCCCGGTGACCTGCGCCACGGGCACGCGGGCGCGGTCCTGCAGGATGGGGGCGATCCGGCTCTCGCGCTCCGGGTCCAGGTGCATGATCACCACGTACGCCATCCCGCTGTCGGCCGGCACCGCGTCGAAGAAGAGCTGGAGCGCCCGCAGCCCCCCCGCCGACGCGCCGATCCCCACCACCGTCAGCCCCGCGCCCTCTCCCGGGTCGCCCTCGGCCCCGTCGGCCGCGACACGGCCCGGCCTGCGCCCACGGGGAGTGGGCGCAGGCGGAACGGCCGCGGGAGCGGAGATCGGGCGGGTCCGACGGGGCATGAGATCCTTCGGTCGTGAGGGCCGCCGTCGGTTGCCAGCAGAAAGCTGCATACCGATATTGACCAATCGGTAAATACAAGCTAACCTGTATTGAACATACGGTCAACACAACGGGCGGCACGGACCGGGAGAGAGACGGATGCCGGGGAAGCGGGAATCGGAAGACGTGCGGCGCGGGCAGATCCTGCAGGGGGCGTTCGAGGTGGCGTCGCGAGACGGCATCGGCAGCCTGACCATCCGGGCGGTGGCCGCCGAGGCCGGGCTCAGCCACGCGCTGGTGCTCTTCCACTTCGAGCGCAAGGAGCGGCTGGTGCACGCGCTCCTCGACTGGCTGATCGAGACCACCTCGGTGCTGCGCGTCTCCGAAGACGTCGCCCGCTTCCCGCGCGCGCAGGACCGGCTGCACGCGCTGCTGCAGCAGGAGATGGCGCGGCTCTCCCACGAGCCGCGCCACACCCGGCTCTTCTTCGACTTCTGGGCGCTGGGCGCGCGGCACGAGTCGATCCGGGCGCGCATCAGCGCGGAGCTGGAGCGCTACCGCTCGGCGTTCAAGACCATCATGGAAGAGCTGCTGCGCGCCGAGCCGGGCGCGTTCCGGGGGATCACGGCCGACGGGCTGGCCGCCGTGGCGGTGAGCTGGATCCACGGCTGCGCGGTGCAGGCGATGATCGACCCCGAGCACTTCGACACCGACGAGTACCTGGCCGCCGTGCGCGGCATGGTGGGGCAGTTCGCATGAACCGCGGCGCGCTCCGCGCCGGCCGGAAACGTAAGCGGGAGGAACGATGATACTGCTCGTCGAGGACAACCCGGACAACCAGGAGATCTACCGGATCATCCTCGCCCACCACGGCTACCAGATCCTGCAGGCGTGGGACGGCGAGGCGGGGCTGCGCATGGCGCGGGAGCACCTGCCCGAGCTGATCCTGATGGACCTGACCATGCCGGTGATCGACGGGCTGGAGGCCACGCGGAGGCTGAAGGCCGACCCCGCCACCGCCGCGATCCCGGTGATCGCGCTCACCGCGCACGCCATGCAGGAGGACCGGGTGGCCGCGGAGGAAGCGGGGTGCGTCGCCTTCCTGGCCAAGCCCGCCGAGCCCGGGGCCGTGGCGGCCGAGGTGGGGCGCGTCCTCGCGATGTTGCAATCGCCCCGTGAAAGCTGATCCCGTGGCTGATTCGCAGCAGGCCAGGCTGGCCGCCGCCATCGCCGCTGCGACGGAGCCCGTACCCCCGAAGGACCGCATGACCCCGCATCACACCGGCGCCGCGGCGGCGATGGCGGAGCGCCCCGCCCCGGCCGGCCCCTTCTCGAACGACGCCCGCGCCCGCTTCGCCTTCCTGGCGGAGACCAGCCGCGCCCTGGCGGCCTCGCTCGACTTCGAGACCACCCTGGCCACCGGCGCCGGGCTGGCGCTCCCGCACTTCGGCACCTGGTGCATGGTCGACCTGGTCGAGGCCGACGACACCATCCGCCGCGTGGCCGTCATCCACCCCGACCCGGCGAAGCAGGCCCTGGCGCGGCGCTTCTACCAGGCCCATCCGCCCGGCCGCGACGATCCGCTCGGCGCGCCGCGGGTGATCCGCACGCGCGAGTCGTCGTTCGTGATCGCCCGCGACGACGTGCTGCTCGGGATCGACCAGGTGGAGCACCGCGGGCTGCTGCGCGAGCTCGGCGCGTGCTCCTTCCTGATGGTGCCGATGTCGGCGCGCGGCCGCACGCTGGGCGCCATCACCTTCGTCTCGGGCGACCGCCGCCAGTACGACGAGGACGACCTGCTGCTGGCCGAGGACCTGGGGCGCCGCTGCGGGATGGCGCTGGACAACGCGCGGCTCTACGCCGCCTCGCAGCAGGCGCTCGCGGCCGCCGAGGCGGCGCGCGAGGCGGCCACCTTCACCGCGCTGCGGGCGGAGGAGCTGCTGGGCGAGGCCAACCTGGCGCGCCACGAGGCCGACGAGGCGAACTGCGCCAAGACGGCCTTCCTGGGCACCATCTCGCACGAGTTCCGCACGCCGCTCACCGCCATCCAGGGGTTCACCGACCTGCTGGCGGAGGAAGTCTCGGGGCCGGTCAACGAGAAGCAGCGGAGCGACCTGGCGCGCATCCGCGCCGCCAGCGACCACCTGCTCACGCTGATCGACGAGATCCTCACCTTCGCGCGGCAGCAGGCCGGCCACGCGGAGCTGCGGCTGCGCGAGGTGGACCTGGCTGAGCTGGTGCGCCAGGCCGCCGGGCTGGCGAAGCCGCTCGCGGCCGCCCGGGGGCTGGGTCTCGTGCTGCGCGTTCCCGAGGGCCCGGTCCCCTTCCGCACCGAGCCCGGAAAGATCCGCCTGATGATCCTCAACCTCGCGGCGAACGCGGTGAAGTTCACCGCGGCGGGCGAGGTGACGCTCGAGCTGGTGGAGGAGGCCGGGGGGTCGGTGCTGCTGCGGGTGGGCGACACGGGGATGGGGATCGCGCCCGAGCACGCCGAGCAGGTCTTCTCCGCCTTCTGGCAGGTGGACCAGTCGTCGGGTCGGCTGGGGGGGACGGGGCTGGGGCTCGCGGTCACCCGCCAGCTCGCCGCGCTGCTGGGGGGAGAGGTGACGCTGGAGAGCGCGCCCGGCGCCGGGAGCGTGTTCACCGTCCGGCTCCCGCGCCTGACAGCGGGCGCGGACACGCCCCCCGTCGACGGACCGCCGACGGAGCCCTCGCCAGCCGAGCAGCGGGTGAAGGGGCGCAGGCGCGCCCCCCGCCGCGGCGCGAAGGCAATTCCCCCGTCGGAGCCGGAGGCGGGCGCTCCGTTGCCGGAAGGCGCCCCCGGCGCGGCCGCGGAACCCGGCTGACCCGGCGCCGGCGCAGACGGGTGCGGGGGCGGCGTGCGGCGGGCGGGCCGGCCGGAAAGGACGGCGGAGGGGGACCGGATGGGCAGCGTGGCGCACGATGCGACACGCGATCGCCCTGTCCGCGGGAATGAAGGGCCATTTTGAGGAGGAAAGAGTCATGTCGAGAGGACGTTTCACCGTCTGGGCGAGGACGGCCGCGGTCGCGGCGCTGCTCCTCGGCCGACCCGCGGCGGCACAGGCGCCGGCGGGTCCGGCCGCGGGAACCATCGAGCTCGGCGGGTTCGGGCAGTGGACCTAGTTCGACGAGAACGCGGGGCGCCTGAACGTCGTCCCCAAGGACGGGCCCGGCTTCGGGGCGCGGCTCGGCTTCTTCCTCACCCCGCGGTTCCAGCTCGAGGGGGACGGCTGGTTCTCGCGGCAGGACCGTGACTCCGACGCGTCGTTCTGCTGCATCGGCGCCCAGCCGACGCAGATCGACGCCTCGGGGCTCGCGCTGCGCCTGAACTACAACCTTCCCCCTCGGCCTGCTGGGCGGACGGAGCCAGCTCGTCGTGGGCGCCGGCGCGACCCGCACCCACTACGCGTTCCGGGGCGGCACCGGCGACGCCGACAGCAGCAACGCCGGCTTCGGCCCCAGCGGCCTGCTCGGCCTGCGCATCGGCCTCGCGCGCCACGTCGCGCTCCGCTTCGACGGCGTCGCCGACTACATGCCGGGCCACGAGCCCGAGGCGAACCTGAACCTGCACGCGCGGGCCGGCCTGAGCCTCCTGCTCGGCGGCGCCCGCCCGGCTCCGCCCATGGCCCAGCCGCTCCCCCCGCCGCCCCCGCGGCCCCCGGCGATGGACCCGCCGCCGTCCACCGTCGTCCCGGCCGCTCCGCGGCTGCAGGACGTGCGCTACTGCGTGGTGCAGAACGGACAGCTCGCCAGCGTGACGGTGCAGTACAACGCGGCGACGGGCGACACCACCTACAACGGGACCGGCGTGGGCCAGGCCTTCCCGCCGACCGGGTACGCGGGCGGCGAGACGTGGTTCGTCAACAACGAGCCGGTGACGTTCAACGGCCGGCGCTACGTGAGGTACGGCCTGCCGCGGGTCCTGCGCGCGGACGACGTGAAGAACGTCGGCACCGTCCACGGCGTGAGCGTGTTCGCGGAGCCGCGTGCCGACGCCCGGCGTCCGGAGGTGGTCTACCTGCCGACGCGGCCCGGGTGCGAGTTCCAGCCCTACCAGACCGAGATCAACACCGGCACCGTCCGCGGCGGGTGACCGCCGGACCGGGCTGGCTGGCCGGAGGGGAGGCGCGCCCCCGGGCGCACCCCCGCGAGCCAGGGATCTTTCGCTCGCTGCGCGCGTCCGCGCGCAGCCGCGTTCACTCGCATCAGGTCGAAGGGCTTCAATGAAACACTTGATGAAGGGCCCGCGCCCCGCAGGCGCGGCGGGGACGCATCGCCCGGGCCGTCTCGGCGCTCGCGCTGGCCGGCCTGTTCGCGGCGGCGTGCGGCGACCCCAGCGGTCCCCAGCAGCTGACGACGCTCACCATCTCGCCGGCCACGGCGACGGTGGCGGTGAACGGCACGGTGCCGTTCACCGTGGCCGGGACGCGCGCCGGCGAGGCCGTGACCACGCTCAAGGGGTCGGGGTGGGCCGTCTCCGGCGGCGGCACGATCACCCAGGCGGGGGTGTTCACGGCAGGCTCCACGCCGGGAACCAGCACCATCACCGTCACCTGCGGCGGCAAGTCGAGCGTCGCGACGGTTACGGTGGTCGCCGGCCCGCTCGCCACGATCACGGTCACGCCGAACCCGGCGACGCTCGCCATCGGCGCCCAGCAGCAGTTCACCGCGGTGGGGAGGGACGCGGCCGGCAACGTGGTCCCGATCACGCCCGTCTGGTCGACCACCAACCCGCCGGGCACCATCAACGCCTCCACCGGGCTCTTCACCGCCGGCAACACCACGGGGACCTTCGCCAACGGCGTCCGGGCGACCTCGGGCGCGATCTCCGGCACGGCGACGGTCATCGTGACCGCCGGGCCGCTCGCGAGCATCACGGTCACGCCGAACCCGGCCACGCTGGCCGTCGGCGCCCAGCAGCAGTTCACGGCGGTGGGGAAGGACGCCGGCGGCAACGTGGTCCCGATCACGCCCGCCTGGTCGACGACGAATCCGCCCGGCACCATCAACGCCGGCACCGGGCTCTTCACCGCGGGGAACACCGCGGGCACCTTCGCCAACAGCGTGACGGCGACCGCGGGCGGGCTCTCCGGCTCGGCGACGGTCATCGTGACCCCCGGGCCGCTGGCTTCGATCACGGTCACGCCGAACCCGGTCACGCTGGGCCACGGCGCCGTGCAGACGTTCACGGCGGTGGGGAGGGACGCCGGCGGCAACGTCGTCGCCATCAACCCCGCCTGGTCGGTCACCAGCGGCGGCGGCACCATCCCCGCCGGCAGCACGGGGCAGACGGCGCCCTTCATCGCGGGGAACGTGAACGGCACCTTCACGAACACCGTGCGGGCGGCCCAGGGCGCGGTCTTCGGCACGGCGACCGTGGATCGTGACCTCGCCCCCGGTCACGCCGCCGCCCCCGGCGCCGTCGTCGACGTTCCGGGTGCTCGCCAACGTCGCGGTGGCCTGCACCAGCGGGAGCATCAGCGGAGACGTGGGGACCTTCCAGGCCACCCCCACCGGTTCCCTCACCCCGGTCAACTGCCCGGTCACGAACGGGACGGCGCAGGTCGGGACCGCGGCCTCGAAGCAGGCCTACAACGACTTCGTGGCCGCGTACACCGCGTTCAAGACGCAGCCGTGCGGCACGGTGCTGACCGGCACCCTGGCGGGCGTCACGCTGCCGCCGGGCATCTACTGCTTCGACAACGCGGCGACGCTGACCGGGACGCTGACGCTCGACGGACCGTCGACGGGCGTCTGGCTGTTCAAGATCGGCACGAGCGGGGTCGGCGCGCTCACGGCCACCAACTTCGCGGTGGTCCTGGCCGGCGGCGCCTCCGCGTGCAACGTCACCTGGTGGGCCCAGGACGCCGGGACGATGACGGACACCAGCATGCGGGGCGCCATCCTCGCGGGCGGCGACATCACCTCCACGCGCGGAACCCTGAACGGGAACCTCTGGTCGCAGGGCGACGTGACCATCACCGGCACCTCGCTCTCGGCCTGCAGCGCGCCGGCGCTGAGGAGGGCTCGCCGCTGAGCCCAGCGGGAAAACGATCGTCTCACGCAGAGACGCGGAGTCGCGGAGAGGTGGCGGTTCTCTCCGCGACTCCGCGTCCCCCCGTGAGGCGCTCACAGCGGGGTCATTCCACCGGCTTCGCTTCGCAACACGGACGATGATTCCGGTCAAGCGAACGGTAACACGAAATCCGATAAACCTCACGGCCGTTCAGGCGCACCCTTCGCGACGGATTGCGTAAAGACCAGGGGCTCCCTCGTCACCCACTGCGTTTCTTTGGATCATATTATAAACAAGATACTTGCATTATCTGTGGAGCACGACTACCTTACGCTCAGCCGATCGTTTTCCGGCGCAATATTTTTTCTTGGGTGCGCCTCCGGGCGCGAACTGGAGTAGTCATGGGATACACACTTCACTGCTATACGACGAGCACCACGTCTGCGTCGGCCGACCGTCCGACCGCGACGGCAGTTCTGCCGAGAGGGTACGTGCTCACGGGAGGGGGGGCCACGGACAATTACGGCAACGGGGCCGGCAACATGCTCACGGCTTCCTACCCCGTTCAGAGTGCGGGATCCAGCACGTACAACGGGTGGTGCGTCGCCGGAAAGGACCACCTGCAGACGGATCCCGCGACGATCACGGCCTATGCGATCGGGATCAGGATCGAGGACGAAAACGGCCAGTCCTTGCCCATCCCGCAGAGCGTCCAGCAGGTGACCGGGGCGAGCGCCGACCACCCTTCGGCCACCGCGTACGTCGCGAACGGATTTACCGGTGTCGGCGGGGGCGCCTCGGACAATTACGGTAGCGGGACGGGTAACATGCTGACCGGCTCCTTTCCCGTGTACGAGGGAGGAACCATCACGGCGTGGACGGCTACCGGCAAGGACCAGATCGATTCCGATCCCGCCACGGTGACCGCGTACGCGATCGGGATCCAGCTTCCGGCGGGAGTCAACTTCGATCTCGACATCAACCGGGCCGTCAGTGCTCCGGCGGAGCACCCGAGCGTGACAGCTTCGGCACCGGACGGGAACACCGTGCTCGGGGGCGGTGCCGTGGACATCTACACCGGTACGGGGAACATTCTCACCCAGAGTGCTCCGGGGCCGATCGTGAACAACGCGGCCATGTCCTGGGCGGTGGCCGGGAAAGACCATGTGCAGGCCGATCCGAGTGGCACCGTTACGTCGTGGGTCATCAGCATGGAACTCACCTGATCCCCGACGGGTTACCGGCGTCGTACGAGCACGGACGCCTCGGGTCCACAGGGCGCTTCGGGCGATGATTCGCCGGGGTGCATGAGCCGAGAACAGGGGCCGAGGCGGGCCAGCGATCCACACGGCGACTCACGCGCTCGTCCACGTACACGCACGAAGATCCCCGCGCATGTCCTGCGCGGGGATCTTCGTATGTGCCTGATGGCGGGTCCGGCAGCAGGGTGCGTATGATGAATACAGGGCCGGAGAGTAGCGGACGCTGCCGGGAAGGGTTTCCGGCACCCGCGCCGATTCCTTCTGTGACTCCGTGTGAGCCTCTGGTTTGGAGGACGTGGCCCTGCTCTACTCCGTCCAGCTCGCGAACGGTGCCGACCCCGACGACAGGTTTTCGGATGCTCAGGATCAGCCCGTGGGACGTGTCGGGACGGTCGGCCTAGCGTGCTGCGCCCACGGAAATCGCGACTTTCAGCACTCCGTCGCGGCCGTTCGCGAACAGGTCGTACGCTTCCTCGATGCGGTCCAGCGGGAAACGGTGCGTGACCAGCGCGCGCAGGTCCGCGCGGCCGGAAGCCACCAGGGCCAGCAGCCGACGCATGCGCTCCTTGCCACCCGGGCAGAGCGTGCTCACCACCGTGTGGTCCCCCAGGCCCGCTGCGTAGGCGTCCAGCGGCAGCTCCAGCTTGCCGGAGTACACGCCCAGGGTAGAGAGCACGCCGCCCGGCTTCAGCACGCGCAGGCAGCTCTCGAAGGTCTGCTGCGTGCCCAGTGCCTCGATCGCCACGTCCACGCCGCGCCCGAGCGTCAGCTCCATGATTCGGGCCGTGGGGTCGCCGTCGTGGAAGTCCAGGCACACGTCCGCCCCCAGCGCCTCCGACACGGTCAGCCGGCTGGCCATGCCGTCCACCGTGATGATGCGTGCGGCGCCACGCAGCCGGGCGCCCAGCGTGGCGCACAGGCCGATGGGGCCCTGCGCGAACACCGCCACGGTGTCGCCGATGCGGATCCTGCCGCTCTCGGCTCCGCCGAAGCCGGTGCTCATGATGTCCGGGCACATCAGCACCTGCTCGTCCGTCAGCTCGTCGGGCACGGGCGTCAGGTTGGCCATGGCGTGCGGGATGAGGACGTACTCCGCCTGGCAGCCGTCGATGGTGTTGCCCAGCCGCCAGCCGCCCATGGCCCTGCCGCCGCACTGCGACGGGTGCCCGTCCAGGCACGACTCGCACTGGCCGCAGGGGGTGATGGCACCCGTGATCACCCGCTGGCCGAGCTGATAGCCGGTGACGGCGCTGCCCAGGGCGGCGATGGTGCCCACCGGCTCGTGGCCGATGATGCGGCCCGGGGCGACCGGGTACTCGCCACGGAGGATGTGGACGTCGGTGCCGCAGATGGTGGTGGTGGTCACGCGCAGGAGGGCGTCGCAGGGCCCCACCTCGGGGATCGGGCGCTGCTGAAGCTCGATGCGGCCCGGCTCCACGAAGACGGCCGCCTTCATCATGCCCGTGGGGGGGCGTTCCCCCTTCAACCGGGGTGGTGCCTGGAGTGCGACACCCCGGGACGGGAGTTCGTCAGCTGCGTACATGACACCTCTGGGTAGGAGATTCCAGCGTCCGGCCTCGGCCCGGAACGCGCGCTTCCACGGCCAGCCTCCCCGGACCTCGTCCTTCCGTCGCCGGCTACAGGTGACGCGGCACGCAGGGCGAAGCGGCTGAACTGGATCGGCCACCGGCGGGACCTTTTCATCGCAGTGCTGTGCGGCCTGGCCGGATATGGAGAAACGCTGTGGCGACTGGACCGTGACTTGGCCCACCATCCCCGTAGTCACGTGGGGATCCCGCCACAGCGAACCTACGGCTCGACAACCAGCAACCCCACAGCGCCCTTCTGACCATGGCCGAACCCATGGTTGACGAACGGGAACTCGCCGGCGATGTCGGCGAGGTATTCGAACACCATACCACCGCCGGCCGGCACGTTGAACGTTTGTACGCCCCGGATCGGTGTCTCGGGCGGTGCGCCGAGGTACACGCGGTCGAATTGCTCGCCGACGACGTGGAACGCACAGGGGTGCGTCGGTCCTGCGTTCACCACGTAGAACCGCACCCGGTCCCCGACCCTGGCGCGGATCGGCTCGTCGAGGTACTGCCCAGGGCGGCCGTTGAACACTACATGGTCGGGCAGCAGGGTGAGCATCTTGTCATAGTCGAACACGGAGACGCCCCCTGCTCCCGGCTTCAGGTAGTACTCGCTGTGAACCAGCACGAATTCCTTGGCTGGCGGGAGCGGCGTCGGCGGATCGACGATGATCGCTCCGTACATCCCGGTACCAATGTGCATGAGCACCGGAGCCGTTCCGCAGTGATACATGAATGCGCCCGGGTAACGCGCCCGGAACGTAAAGGAGATCGACTCGCCTGGAACAACCGTCTTGAATGCGACCTTGGGGTCGATCTGCGAGGCGTGGAAGTCCATCGAGTGCGGGATCGCACCACGGTTCGTCATGGTGAACTCCACCGTATCACCCTGACGCACATGCAGGACCGGTCCCGGGATCTCGCCTTCGAACGTCCAGGCCGCCACCACCAGATCCTTGCTGATTCGTACGGGCAGCTCCCGTACAGTCCAGTTCACCTTGTGCGTGCGTTGCCCGGAGACAGGGGGCAGCGTCGGCTCATATCGGTGAAATGCCGTCGTCTGCGCGTCCCGCTGTGTCGGCGGCGTCGCGGAGGAGCCACCGGGTCCGGCATGCACGCCCGTGTCGGCCCGGCTGCTCGCGTTGCGATCCAGGGCGCTGCCTGCGCCTCCACCCGTGCCGGCCTCCGTCGAGTCGCTGGCCGCCGTGCCGGCACCGCTGCCCCCCGAAGAGGAACACGCCGCGAGCGCGCCAACTGCAGCAGGAAGAGCCAGGCTCAGTGCGCCGGCGCGAAGAAAGGAGCGCCTGTCTTGCTTCACCGCGAGAAGATCGGACAACGGTGCGGGGCTCTGCCCCTTGCCGCGATCTCGCTCGGCTGCGCGCTCCGATTGTGAATCTGTCATATGTTCTGCGTCCCCCATGCCCACCTTCCGGCGGCCGCTGGTTGCGCGGCACGGATGGCCAGGCGGCTCAACTAAACTGGATCGGAATTACTAACCATCTGGTCAATGCAAAATTTGTGCGTGCCACCACGCGTTTACACCTCGCCGCGTGCACCCTGTTTCTGGGAGGGCGTATCGGCTTCGGCAGGACGCGTATGGTTGGTTTGGGCCGGCTTATACCGGATCCGGCGATAGAGTTGATGCATCTCGCCGACTCACGTGCTGACGCGGTTATAGATCCTTCGGCCTGCAAAGTATTCTGCGGACGATGATTGCAGCGTGGCCGGCCTCAGGATGACGTCGTCGGGTGGAGGTGCATCAACATCAAGGGTTCAGGCGGATTTCGTAGTACGCCTCGCCGCGGAACACCACCGGCCCCCATCGGCCCCGTGCACGCCACTTTCCCCGCCACCCTGCCCGCTTCGCTCACCCCGCCTCCCGGCCCGGTGCGCGATCCCCCGTCACCTCCCGCAGCCGTGCGGGCACTTCCCTCGCCCGCACGGCCACCTCGTGGCGCGCGCCGTCGTCCACCAGCGGGATCTCGCCCGAGTCCAGCGGGCGCCCATCCACGCTCACGTCGGCACCGTCGGCCCGCACCCGCGCGGGGTCGTGCACGGTGATGGCGTACACGCTCCGGCCGAAGCGGTATTCGATGGAGAGCTCGCCCCAGCCGTCGGGCACGCAGGGGCGGATGGACAGGCGGTCGCCGCGGCGGTCGAAGCCCAGGATGGCCTCCAGCCCCACGCGGTACATCCAGCTCGCGGAGCCGGTGTACCAGGTCCAGCCGCCGCGCCCCACCTGGCCGGCGGCGGTGTAGACGTCGGCCGCGACCACGTAGGGCTCCACCTTGTAGACGTCGACCTCGGCCGGGGTGCGGGCGTGGGTGAGCGGGTTGATCATCTGCCAGAGCTCGAACGCGCGGTTCCCATCCCCCGCCAGCGCGGTGGCGAGCACCGCCCAGAGCGCGGCGTGCGTGTACTGCGCGCCGTTCTCGCGCACCCCGGGAAGGTAGCCCTTGATGTAGCCGGGGTCGTGCGGCGTCCTGTCGAAGGGCGGCGTGAGCAGCAGCAGGAGCCGCGCGTCGTCGCGCACCAGGTGCGCCTCGAGCGATTCCATCGCCCGTGTCCGGCGGGCGGGGTCGCCGGCGCCGGAGATCACGCTCCAGCTCTGGGCGATGGAGTCGATGCGGCACTCGTCGCTCCCGGCGGACCCCAGCGGCGCGCCGTCGTCGAAGTAGGCGCGGCGGTACCAGGCCCCGTCCCACGCGTGCGCCTCCACGGCCGCCGCGTACCGGTCCGCCGCCGCCCGCAGCTCGGCCGCGGCCGCGGCGTCTCCCCGCCCGGCCGCGTGGAGGGCGAAGCCGCGCAGCGTGTCGGTGAGGAACCAGGCCAGCCACACGCTCTCGCCCCGCCCCTCCATCCCCACGCGGTTCATCCCGTCGTTCCAGTCGCCCGTGCCCATCAGCGGCAGGCCGTGCGCGCCCGCAGTGCACGCCCTGCGCAGCGCGCGCAGGCAGTGCTCGTACACGCTCGCGTGCTCGTCGGTGACCGCGGGGAGGTCGTACACCTCGTGCTCGTGCGGCTCCAGCGGGCGCATGGCGACGAAGGGAACGGACTCGTCGAGCAGCGAGGCGTCGCCGGTGACGCGCACGTAGTGGTCGGCCACGTACGGCAGCCAGGCCAGGTCGTCGGAGAAGCGGGTGCGCACGCCGCGGCCGCTCTGCGGATGCCACCAGTGCTGCACGTCGCCCTCGACGAACTGCCGCGCGGCCGCGCGCAGCACGTGCTCGCGCGCCACGGCGGGCTCGGCGTACACGAACGCCATCGCGTCCTGCAGCTGGTCGCGGAAGCCGTAGGCCCCGCTGCTCTGGTAGAGCGCCGAGCGCGCCCACATCCGGCAGGCGAGGGCCTGGTACAGCGTCCAGCGGTTCAGCATCGCGTCGAACGACGGCTCGGGCGTGCGCACGGTGATCACCGACAGCCGCGCGGTCCATCCGTCGACCGAGGCCGCCGCGGCGTCGCGCGCGGCCCGGGGGCCGCGGCAGGCGTCCACCAGCCGCCGCGCCTCGTCCTCCCCCTCGGCCGCGCCGAGCAGCACCACCACGTCGCGGTGCTCGCCGGGGGCCAGCTCCAGCACGCAGCGCAGCGCCGCGCAGGGGTCGAGCCCCGCGCCGTGGCGGCCGGAGAGCGGCTGGCCGCGCAGCCCGGCCGGGGCCGCGAGGGTGCCGTTGCGCCCCAGGAACTCGCGCCGGTCGCCGGTGTGGCCGTCGAGCGGCTCGCTGAGCGCGCAGAAGGCCACCTGCCCGGCGAACTGGGGATCGAAGAAGTTGCGCGCGAACACCGCCCCGCGCGCCGCGTCGATCTCCGTGCGCACCTGGTGCTGGGTGTGCTCGCGCAGCACGCCCAGCGTCCACTCCACGTACGCGGTGACGGAGATGCGGCGCGGCGTGCCGCCCGCGTTGGTGACGCGCAGGCGCGACAGCTTCACCGGGTCGTCGCCCGCCATCGCCATCGTGAGCCGCGTGGAGATGCCGGCGTGCTCGTGCGCGAACCGCGTCCACCCCGCGCCGTGGCGCACGGTGTACGGCGCATCGCGGCGCACCGGGGCGGGGGTGGCGCTCCACAGCGCGCCGCTCTCCTCGTCGCGCAGGTACAGCGCCTCGCCCGCCGGGTCGCTCACCGGGTCGTTGTGCCAGGGCGTGAGCCGGTAGAAGTAGCTGTTCACCGCCCAGACGAAGCCGCCGCCGCGCTCGGTGACCACGAAGCCCCCGCGCGGGTTGGCCACCACGTTGGCCCAGGGCGCCGGCGGAACCTGGTCGCCGCGCACCCGCACCTCGTAGTCGTCCTCGGCCGTCAATCCCCCGAAGCCGTTCTCGAGCCGCAGCGGCGCCCCCGATTCCGGCTCCAGGTGGACGTCGTCGTCCGTCTCCGCGAGCGCATCCGACGCCCGCCGCTGCGGGGCCGGGGACGCGTCGGCGGACGCGGGCGATGCGGGGTGACGCGGCCCGGCGCGCGGCAGCAGCGGGGGCGCGGCAAGGGTGCGCCGCTCGGGGACGCGCACCCGGTCGTCGTCCGGATCGCCCTCGGCCAGGACGACGTCGGCGGCCAGGCGCGCGGCCAGGATGCGGCCCAGCGAGCGGCCGTCGCACTCCACGTGCACGCGGGCGGTGGCGCGCAGCATCCCCAGCTGGTCGGCCGGGAGAAGGTCGCGCTTGCGCACGAACACGCCGCCCGGCTGGTCCAGCATCCCCGCGTCGCTGGAGGCGGCGAGCGCCTGGGCGATGCGCTCGGGGAGCGGCTGCAGGTAGGCGGCGGGCTGGACATCGACCACCACCAGGTCGACCTCCATCCCCCTGCGGCGCCAGTAGTGGTGCGCCGCGAAGAGCTGGCGCAGGGTGGGGAGCCCGCCTTCGGCCAGGATGGTGGCCAGCAGGATGGGCCGGTCGCCCGACACGCCGCCGGCCCAGAGCAGCGGCTGCGAGCCGCGGTCGCGCAGCAGCTCGTCCTGTCCGGCGCGCAGCTCGGGGGTGGAGTAGAAGAGGTGGCCGGCCAGCTCCTGGAACACGGCGGCCTCGGCGGGGGTCACGCCCAGCTCGCGCAGCTCCACCTGGGTGCTGGTCCAGGCCAGGTCCAGCGCGCGCTGCGCCGCATGCGAGTCGTGGTAGCGCCCCGCCAGCTCGAAGGCGCGCGCGCTGCTGTCGGCCACCAGGGTGGTGAAGGCGACGGACGCGGACTGCCCCGGCGCCAGCTCCACCCGCGCGCGCAGCGCGAACACGGGGTCGAGCACGGCGCCGGTGGTGCCGGAGAGTGGCCCGTCCATCTCCAGCGCCGCCGGATCGCGGGTGGAGCGCCCCCGGCCCAGGAAGCGCGCGCGGTCGGTCTCGCAGCTCACCGGGCCCACGCGGTGCGGGCCGGCGTCCACCACGTGCACGCACCAGAGCGGTGTCTCCTCGGCCGAGCGCGGCCGCCGCGTGGCGGTGACGGCGGTGCACCAGGGGTGGTACTCCGTCTCCACGAACAGCTTGGCGAAGGCCGGGTGCGCGCGGTCGGCGTCGGGGGGCCCGAGCACGATCTCGCCGTAGCTGGTGAGCTCCACCTCGCGCGGGTGGTCGCCGTGGTTGGTCACCGTCACCCGGCGTACCTCGGCGTGGTCGTCGGGGACCACGGTGATCTCGGTGCGCGTCTCCACCTGGCCGTCGGCACGGTGGAAGGTGACGCGGTCGGTCGCCAGCAGCGCGTGGTACACGTCGGCCGGGGCGCACACCGGCTGGTGCGCGGCCGACCAGGCGCGGCCGCTGCCCAGGTCCTTCACGTAGCAGAACTGTCCCGTGTGGTCGCTGGTGCCGTCGGCCCGCCAGCGGGTGACGGCCAGGGCGCCGTAGCGGCTGTACCCCGAGCCGGCGTGGCTCACCATCAGCGTGTAGGGGAGGCGGCCCAGCAGCGCCACGTGCGGCTGCGGCGTGTCGGCCGCGTGGATCTCGCGCACGGCCGGCCGCTCCAGCTCCGGGTCCGGCAGCGCCTCGCCCGGCCGCGCGGCCTGCGGCTCCTGCAGCGCCAGGCTGCGCGGGATGCGCTCGTGCAGCAGCAGCTCGGCCGCGCGCACCAGCGGGTCGGCATGGAAGCGCCGCTGCCAGCGGTCGTCGCACAGCACGTTGGCCAGCGCCACCAGCGTCATCCCCACGTGGTGCGCCATGTAGTTGTTCACCACCGCGTAGCGCGCGCCCGGCCCGGGGCGGGTGTAGTCCACCGCGTCGCGGAAGCCGTAGGGGCCCAGCGCGCCCATCTTCTCCAGCGCGCCCAGGTTGGCCAGCGCCCGCCGCGGCGCCACCTGCGCCGCCAGCGCCGAGGCGTACGGCGCCACCACCAGGTCGCGCCCCAGCCCGCGCTTGAGCGCCAGGTCGGGGACGCCGAAGGCCCGGTACTGGTAGGTCTGGTGGCGGTCGCGCAGGTTGTAGGCGCTCTCGCTGACCCCCCAGGGCACGCCGCGCTCGGCGCCGTACGCCACCTGGCGGCGCACCGCGCCCTCGCAGCTCTGGTCCAGCAGGGTGGAGGGGAGCGAGCGCATCACCAGCGCGGGCATCAGGTACTCGAACATGCTCCCGCTCCACGACACCAGCGCGGTGGAGCCCGCGGCGTGGGTGAGGGTGCGGCCCAGCCGGAACCAGTGCCCCGCCGGCACGTCGCCGCGGGCGATGGCCACGAAGCTGGCCAGCCGCGCCTCGGAGGCCAGCAGGTCGTAGGTCGACGGGTCGAGCGCGTGCGCGGCCTCCTGGTAGCCGATGGAGAACAGCTTGCGCTCGCCGTCGAAGAGGAAGCGGAAATCCATCTCCATGGCGTAGCCGTACGCCCGCGCCGCCACCGCCTCGAGCCGCGCCACCAGCTCCGACGCCGCCGTGTCGCGCCCGGCCAGCCGCCGCAGCGTGGGCGGCGCCGGGTCGCCCTCCGCGGCCGGCTCCAGCGTCGCCGCGTGCTCGTCGATGCGGCGCACGCTCCAGGCGATCCACTCCGCGGCGGGCGCGGTGGCGTCGGGGGCCAGCCCGGCGGCGCGGAGGCCGTCGAGGGCGGCGCGCAGCAGGTCCGCGGCGGGGGAAAGCGAGGCGGGGACGAGGTCGCCCGGGCCAGCGGGCTCCAGCAGCGCGCGCGCGGCCCGGACCTGCTCGGCGGCGCGCGCCACCGCGGCCCGGGCCGCCGCGTCGCCCAGCACGGCGGGGGAGGTGGCGAGCTCCTCCAGGCGCCGCGCGGCGAGCGAGAGGGCGGTCGCCAGCGCCCGCCCCGTGCGGCCGTCGTCCACCGGCCGGTCGATGGCCTCCAGGCACGCCTGCCGCAGGGCGATCAGGTGGCCCGCCAGGTTGCCGCTGTCCACGGTGGAGACGTACGCCGGCTCCAGCACCGCCAGGTCGGCCAGGTCGTACCAGTTGTAGAAGTGGCCGCGGAAGCGGCGCATCCGCTCAAGGGCGCGAAAGGCGAGCTCCAGCCGGGCGGTCATCTCGCCGGTGGTGATGAAGCCCAGGTCGCAGGCGCTGGCGGTGGCCAGGAGCTGGAGCCCCAGGTTGGTGGGCGAGGTGCGCATCGCCACCACGGGGCGCGGGTCTTCCTGGAAGTTGTCGGGGACCAGCCCGTGCGTCTCGTCGGTGACGAAGCGGTCGAAGTAGCGCCAGTGCAGCAGCGCGTAGCGCATGGCCTGCGCGGCGGGGGCGGGCGCCAGCCGGTGGCCGTGGCGCGCGGGGGGCTTCCCCAGCGCGTGGGCGATCGCCGGCGACGCGAGCCAGAGGAGCGCCAGGGGGACGACCGCGGCGAGGAGCGGCAGCGTGGGCGCGTCGCGCCAACGAACGAAGAGGGCGAGCGCGCCGACTCCCGCGGCCGCCGCCACCGCCGGCCCCATCGTGGCCCACGCGGCCCGGGGCGAGTCCGACACCGTCCGCTCCGCGACGGAGGCCGTCTGCCACTCGAGCAGGTGCCGGCGGGTGACGAACAGGCGCCAGAGGGTTCGGGCGATGGCATCGGCCGAGAGCCAGGCCTGGTGCGGGAGGAAGGCGAGCGCCAGCCCCAGCTGCCGGGCGCTGGTGGCCGCGTCGCGCCCCACCGCGGCGTAGTAGGCGCGCCACGAGCGGTCGCGCGGCGGCCGCGCCGCGGCGAGGAGGAGGGCCACGATCCAGGGCGCGGCGATGGCGAGCACCGCCAGCACCGTCCAGCGCAGCGGCGAGCCGGGAAGGAGCAGCCATCCCGCGGCCAGGAAGACGAGCTGGGCGATCTCGACCGTGCTGCGGCGCAGGTTGTCCAGGATCTTCCAGCGCGAGAGCAGCGACAGCCGGTTGGGCTCCAGGCCGCCCTCCGTCTCCCGCCCCCCCGGTTCCGCTCCCGCCGCCCCCGATCCCGCTGTCCGCTGTCCCCTGTCCCCCGTCCCCTGCCGTTCCCCCGCCTCCCGCACCCCCGGCCCCGGCACGCGGCGGCCCAGCCAGCGCAGCAGCTGCCAGTCGCCCCGGATCCAGCGGTGGCGGCGGCGGGCGTGGGTCAGGTAGCGCGCGGGGTAGTCGTCGTACACCTCCAGGTCCGTCGCCAGCCCGGCCCGCGCGTAGCTCCCCTCGATCAGGTCGTGCGAGAGGAGCGCGTTCTCGGGAAAGCGGCCGTGCGTCGCCCGCTCGAAGGCATCGACGTCGTAGATCCCCTTCCCGGTGAAGCTCCCCTCGCCGTACAGGTCCTGGTAGACGTCGGAGACGGCGGTGGTGTACGGGTCCACGCCGGGGTGGCCCGAGTGGATGACCGCGAAGCGCGAGGCGTGCGCGCTGGGGAGCGACACGCCCACGCGCGGCTGCAGGATGCCGTAGCCCCGGGTGACCCGGCCGGCGCGCGCATCGTAGCCGGCGCGGTTGAGCGGGTGCGCCAGCGTGCCCACCAGCCGCGCGGCGGTGCCCGGCGGCAGCACCGTGTCGGCGTCGAGGGTGATCACGTAGCGCACGCCGGAGAGCGCCGCCACGTCGCCCACCACGGTGGAGAAGGCGTCGCGGCCGCCGCCGCGCACGAAGCGGTTGAACTCGGCCAGCTTGCCGCGCTTGCGCTCCCACCCCATCCACGCGCCCTCGCGCGGGTTCCAGCGGCGGGGGCGGAGGAAGAGGTAGAAGGCGTCTTCCGCCCCGCCGGCGTAGCGGTCGTTCAGGGCGCGCACGCCCTGCACGGCGGCGGCCGCGATCGCCGCGTCGCCGGGGAGCGCCTCGGCGGGGGCGTCGGTGAAGTCGCCGAGGAGGGCGAAGTGCAGGTTGGGCTCGCGGTTGGCCAGGTACTGCACCTCCAGGTGCTCCAGCGCCTCGCGCACCGCCCCCACGCCGTCGAACAGGGTGGGGACCACCACGGCCGTGCGCAGCCCCGGGGGGATGCCGCCGTTCTCGGCCAGGTCCAGCCGGGGGAGCACGCGCGGGGGGAGGAACACGGCCACCAGCTGGTTCACCACCCCCACCGCGATGTCGGTGGCCACCAGCAGCGCGAAAAGGGCGACCAGCGCCACCACGGCCGGCGCGGCGCGCGCCTGCGGCCCGGCCAGCCAGAAGAGCGCCGCCAGCGCGGCCCCGGTCCCCGAGACGATCCCGCCGACGAAGACGGCGTCGGGGTGGGCCAGCACCCAGCGGTGCACCCGCTCGCCGAACGCGGCCCGGTAGCCCATGGCGCGCTCCAGCTCCCCGCGCCCTGCGTCCGCCAGCCACCACCCCACGTGGCCGCGGCGCGGGTCGGCCGCGGCGGCGCCGGCCGCCAGGCCGACGGCCGCGCGCGCCACCTCGCCCTCGCCGCGCCCGCCGCGCCGGGCGATGTGCTCCACGGCGTGGCGATAGCGGTCGCGCGTGGCGAACGTCATCGCGGCGTAGGCCCCGGCGGGGTCTTCGCGCAGCACCGCCTCCACCGCGCTGTGCCGCTCCACGAACACGCGCCAGTCCACCAGCGCCACGCCGCGCAGGCTGGTGATGCTGTTGGCCATCATCACCTGCGTGAGCGCCATGCGCTGCGTGGCCTGCGCGGCGGCGTGCTCGGCGGCCATCCCCTCGCCGGCGATCCACCCCTCCAGCGCGGGCGGCGCGCCGTGCCCCGCGCGGAGCTGGTGCAGCAGGCGGGAGACGAAGATCGGGGAGAGCGGGGGATGCCCGGCCACGAACGCCCGCAGCGCCGCCGCCAGCGCCCGCTCGCCGGTGCCCGCCGCCGCGTCGACGCGGGCGGCCCAGGCGTCGGCCTCCTCCACCTCGTCCAGGCGCTGCACGGTGCGCAGCGCCATCCGCCGCACGCTCTCCAGCAGCCCCAGCCGCAGCATGGCGGGGACGGCCCACAGCTCGCCCAGGGTGAGCGGCGCCACCTCCTGGAACGCGGCCACCAGCATGCCGGCGTTCTCGCGGTCCACCCGCCCCTCGCTGTGGGAGATCAGGGTGATGGCCAGCTCGTACACGCGCGGATACCCCGCCAGCAGCCCGCCGTCCAGCTCGGGGAGCTCGCGGTAGTAGCCGGCGGGCAGGCTCTCGCGCACCTCGCGCAGGTGCTCGCGCACCACGTGGAAGTTGTCGAGCAGCCACTCGCCCGCGGGGCCCACGTCGGCACCCGCGTCGGCCGCGGCGGCCAGGCGCGCGTGGGCGTCGTGCAGGATGCGGCGGGTGCCCGCGAGCCGCGCCAGCAGGGGCGTGCCGCGCCGGCCTCGCGCCGGCGCGCGCACCCGCTGAGCGCGCGCCACGGCGCGGGCGCGCTCGGCCAGCCCCTCGGCGCCCAGCAGCTCGCCGCGCAGGGGGCCCGCCAGCAGCTCGGCCGGCTCGGGCGCGCGGTGGCGGAGGAGGCGCGAGACGGCGCGGACGGGCGAGGGTGGCGAGGCGCGGAACGGCATGGGCGGGGGACGACCTCCGTCGAGTGTGCGATCGGGTCGGCGACACCCGGCTCAGGCCCCGATGACGCTCCGTCCCGGGCGCGGACCGGCGCGGCGCAGCCCGCGTGTGGCCGTGGACGGGCAGCGGCTTCGCCCGCAGCCCGGTGTGCACGACACGCGCCGCCCGCCGCCGCCGGGTCTGATATACGACCCCGCGGTGCCGCCGCGCCGCCTCCCGTGCGTGGCTCGAAGGTCCTCACGCACCGGACGTCGCGCGCGTCCGTATCCATACGTACCCGCGAGGCTGCCGCGCACCTCCCGGATGCGGTACCCGGCACGGGGGGTTGAACACCGACGGTGTCCGCGCACGGGGTAGACGCCGGGTCGGGGCTCACCCTGGCCCGGCCAGCGCCCCGCCTCTTGCATGCATGCTCCCGGGCAACCTCCAAACACCTGCCCCCCTATGCCGATGCGCGAATACATCGACCCGACCGGGCGCAAGTGGAACGCATGGGCCGTCTACCCAACGGAAACGATCAGTGGCCGTATCGTGCGGGACATTCGCGCGGCAGGCGGATGGCTCGCGTTCCAGTCCGGCGACGAACGCCGCCGCTTCTACCCCCCCGCCCCGCGATTGGGAAGCCTTGTCGGAAGAGCGGATCGAAGCACTCTGGAAAAGCGCCGTGGCGGTCGCGTCGCGGCCCAGGTCCGGCGTATGAACGGCCCGGACTTGTTGACTCGCTTCCAGCGACGAACGAGGTTGTGAGACTACGGCAGAGAGTCGCCGAACTGGAGAAGCAGCTCGCCGCGTGCGAAGCGAAGCTAGGGAAGCGTTGAACCGGGGGTGCGGCTGGCGACACGTTGCGCGCGCTCCAAGGCGCGGAGAGAGGCCGCCTGGAGTCGCTTCGCATGCTCGATTGCGGCCCGCGCCCGCGCCGCCGATGCGGCCAGCTTCTCGGGGAGAGTCGACGGCGGCGGCTCTGTTGGGTGCATGCTTCCGTCAGATTGCATGGAAGGGGCCGCAGAAGGGCAGAAGGAGTTGAAGGAATGGCGCTACGCGAATACGCCGACCCCAGCGGCCGGACGTGGAACGTCTGGGCTGTGTACCCCACGATCGCCATCAGCGGCCATCTACCGGCAGACTCCCGTGCGGCGAAGGGATGGCTGGCGTTCCAGTGCGGGGACCTCCGCCGCCGCTTCTACAGCCCGCCGGACGATTGGGAGACGATGACGGACGAGCAGATAGGCGCCCTGTGGGAAAGCGCCGTGGAGGTCGAGCCGCGCCGCGCCCTCCGTTGATGAACCCCTGTGCAGTTGGTTCGGATCAGGTTCAGAAGCGACCCGGAATCGGATCACTTCGGGTTGACTCCCAGACCGGAATCGAGTGTGCTTTCCGATCCTTTACAGAAGTACATCATCCCGAAGCTGAATGGGATGGTCGGCTACGACGGTTTCGTGTCGGCAGGGAGCCAGAGGGAGAAGGTCGCACCCTCACCGGGCGCGCCCGACACGGTGAGCTCGCCGTCGAGGAGCCGGGCGATCAGGCGGCTGATGGCGAGGCCCAGGCCGTGTCCGCTCGCCTGCTCGGAGGAATGCAGCCGGTGGAATTCGCCGAAGATGCGCTCTCTCGCGTCGAGCGGAATCCCGGGGCCGCTGTCACGCACGTGAGCTGCGACCCACTCGCCCTGGCCCGGTGGGGCGGCGCCCGCACCCCTTTCAATCGAGAGAGTGATGCGGCCGGGGGCGGGCGTGTACTTGATGGCGTTCGATAGAAGGTTGCCGAGCACTTCGCGCACCCGGACCGGGTCCGTGGTGACCGGCACCTGTGCGCCGCCCTCCCAGACCAGCACGTGCCCCGCGGCCTCGGCGGCGCCCCGATGGTCCTCCAGCGCCTCCGCGGCCACCACCGCGAGGTTCACCGGCTTCCGGTCGACGGGGAGCCCTCCGCTTTCCGCGAGCGACAGATCCAGCAGATCCGTGACCATTGCCAGCGCGCTACGAATCCCTCGGCGGACGCCGGCCACCCACTTCACCTGCTTGGGGAGGAGCGTGTCGCTCAGCTCCAGCTCCAGCAGCTGCGCGAATCCATCCGCCGCGCCGAGCGGGTTCTTGACGTCGTGGGTCACACCACGGAGCAGCCGGGTCCGCGCCTCCGTGGCGTGCGTGACGGCGAGCAGGAGCTTCTCCTGGGCGAGCGCGGCGTTCCGCGCTTCGGTCGTATCTCGAAGGACCACGGTATACACCCGCTTACCTCCCACCTCCAGCTTGGAGATGGAGGCCTCGGCGGGAAACTCCTCACCGTTCTTGCGGCGGCCGGCAATCTCTTGCCGGGGCCCCATCAGCCGCGCGACGTCGGGGGACTCGCCGAACGCGCGGACGTGCCTTTCGTGCACGGCACGGACGCGCTCGGGGAGGAGCACGGTGAGCGGCTGGCCCAGGATCTCGCGCCTGGCGTACCCGAAGATGTGCTCCGCCCCCTCGTTGAAGAGGGTGATCCGCTGGGTTTCGTCCACCGAGATGATGGCTTCGGCGGCGATGGAGATGATCCGCGAGAAGCGCGCTTCCGAGAGCTCGGCGGCCGCGAGCGCGCGCTTCGCGTTCCGCATCAACCGCGCGTTGTCGATGGCGATCGCGACGCGTGCGGCGAGATCTTCGCCGAGCACCAGGTCCCGGGGTGTGAACGAGTCGCCGTGATTGGGGCTGACGTAGGTGATGGCGCCCAGCACGTCACCCCGCGCGAGGAGCGGAATCGTCATGAACGACCCGATCTGGAGCGCGCGCAGCAGGGCGAGGTTCTCCGGCGACCGTGCCGCGGCGATGAGCATTTCATCGGTCACGGGAAACACGACCTGGCTCCGCCGGGTCCGCACGGCAGACGGAACGCCAAGCGGGTCGTCGCGCAGGGGCGGCCACCCTTCCAGGAGCTGCTCCGCCAACGCCTGCTTGTCCGGATCCGGGTGGATGATGGCGAGCCGCCGCATGTGGTCGGCTTCCATCAGGTCCACCATGCACCAGGAGCCGAGGTGTGGAAGGGAGAGTCGCGCCACCGTCGCGAGCGTCGTCTCGACGTCCAGCGAATCGGCCAGCAGCCGGGTGGCCTCGACCAGAAAGGAGAGGTCTCGCTCCCGGGTGGGCGCCGGGGGGTCCTGGGGTGATGTCACGGAAACATCGTCGCGGGCCTCGAGGTCGATTGGATCACCGTAATCGCGGTCTGCAAATAGGGTTCCGGGCGGGACCTAACACCTGTGTGTCGCTCTCCGATAGACCTCGTCTCCCGTCCTCCCGTCTCACCTCACCGTCTCCCAGCGGAGATGCCGTTACCGCGCCCTCCGCTTCGCGAGGCGCTCCTCGCGCCGTGCCCGCCCCGCCTCGAAGCGGCGCTTCTCGTCGTCCGTCTCGGGGGCGACGGGGGGTACGCGCGCGGGGCGGCCGTTCTCGCCCAGGGCGACGAAGGTGGCGTAGCAGGTGTTGGTGTGGCGCTCCTCGCCGGTGATAGGGTTCTGCGCGAACACCTTCACCCCGATCTCCATGCTGGTGGTGCCGGTGAAGTTCACCCCGTTCCTCTGGTTCCTCTGCTCCCTCTGTGTGAAACCTCTATTCCGGAATGCACCACCGTCGGCGGAAGGTTTGGAGGAGGTGATCCTGATCGAAGCCCTGTAACGTGATACCAGGGGATTGACACGGACCGTACCTTGTCGGGAAACCCCTTCGGCGAGGCATCCCCATGACCGACGTGGCAGCGTTCGTTCCGTCGACCGTGAGCTCGCGGATCGACCACATCTTCCCCACGCTCACGCCGGCGCAGATCGCGCGCGTGGCGACGCACGGGCGCACGCGCACGGTGAGCGCGGGCGAGGTGCTGGCGGAGGCGGGGGAACTCTCCGCGTTCTTCGTGGTGACCGCCGGGCGCATCGAGATCGTCCGCCCTTCGGCCGGGGGGGAGGAGATGGTCACCACGCACGGGCCGGGCGGGTTCACCGGGGAGACGAACCTGATCTCCGGGCGGCGCTCGCTGGCCCGGGCGCGCGCGGCCGAGCCGGGCGAGGTGGTCGAGCTGGACCGCGACGCGCTGCTGGCGCTGGTGCAGACCGACGCGGAATTGGGGGAGATCCTGCTGCGGGCCTTCATCCTGCGCCGGGTGGAGCTGATCGCGCACGGGATCGGCGACGCGGTGCTGCTGGGGTCCATGCACTGCTCCGGCACGCTGCGCATCCGCGAGTTCCTCACCCGCAACGGCCACCCGTACGCGTACATCGACCTGGACCGCGACCCCGACGTCGAGGCGCTGCTGGACCACTTCCACGTCTCCCTGGCCGACGTGCCGGTGCTGATCGCCCGGGGCGAGGTGGTGCTGCGCAACCCGGGGAACGCCGAGATCGCCGACACGCTGGGGTTCAACGAGGCCATCGACCGCACGCACCTGCGCGACGTGGTGATCGTGGGCGCGGGGCCGTCGGGGCTGGCGGCGGCGGTGTACGCCGCCTCCGAGGGGCTCGACGTGCTGGTGCTGGAGACCGGCGCGCCGGGGGGGCAGGCGGGCTCGAGCTCGCGGATCGAGAACTACCTGGGCTTCCCCACCGGGATCTCGGGGCAGGAGCTGGCCTCGCGCGCGTACACCCAGGCGCAGAAGTTCGGCGCCCAGCTCGTGGTGGCGCGCGGCGCGCGCAAGCTCGCGTGCGACCGGAAGCCGTACGCCATCGAGATGGAAGACGGCTCCCGCGTCCCCGCCCGCACGGTGGTGATCGCCACCGGCGCCGAGTACCGGAGGCCGCCCTGCCCCGAGCTGCTGCGCTTCGAGGGCGCCGGCGTGTACTACGGCGCCACCTTCATCGAGGCGCAGGTGTGCCGCGGCGAGGAGGTGATCGTGGTGGGCGGGGGGAACTCCGCGGGGCAGGCCGCGGTCTTCCTGGCGCAGACGGCGAAGCGGGTGTACGTGCTGGTGCGCTCCGCCGGGCTCGCCGCCAGCATGTCGCGCTACCTGATCCGGCGCATCGAAGACAACCCCGCCATCGAGCTGCGCACCGAGACCGAGCTCTGCGACTGCGGGGGGAGCGACCACCTGGAGCGCGTGGCCTGGGAGCACCACCCCACGGGCGAGGTGGAGAGCCGCCCCATCCGCCACGTGTTCGTGATGACGGGCGCCACGCCCTGCACCCGTTGGCTGGAGGGGTGCGTGGCGACGGACGAGAAGGGGTTCATCAAGACCGGTCCGGACCTCTCGCCCGACGACCTGGCGGCGGCGAAGTGGCCGCTCCCCCGCCCTCCCCACCTGCTCGAGACCAGCCTCCCCGGCGTGTTCGCCGTCGGCGACGTGCGCGGCGGCAACGTCAAGCGCGTGGCCTCGGCCGTCGGCGAGGGCTCCATCGCCGTCTCCTTCGTGCACCAGGTGCTGCAGGAGTGAGCAACGGACGAACGGCCCTCGCGAAATGGCGATTGAAATCGCGGCATCGCGGCAACAACGGCCCAAAGTCCGCCTTCGCGGACTCCCTGCCGAGGCACGGGGGCGGGAAGATGTCGTCCTGAGCGCCGCCGCCTCGCTGAACCCTGACGCCAGTCGCTCCACGCGCCAGCTGCGCCTGCTCTCCTCCGGGAACGCCGGATCAGCCGCAGCGACCGGGCACGTCACTCCGCGGATGCGCGTGGCCTAGCATTCGGGTGCGAGGCAAGTGGAGCCGCACGTGAACTGCGCGCCGTCGTAGGTCTGCTCGCACGCGGCCTGTGGGTCGACTGTCCGATTGCAGGTGATGTCGCAGGTGCCGGGATAGCTGAGTTCGCAAGACAGGCACGTGAGCCGGCCGGTCCAGCAGACGGGGAGCGAGTCATCGGGAGGCGGGGGAACCGTGCCGTCGAGACCGCGCACCGTCCCCCGCGTGCCGCCGCCGTCGGGCGTGGTCGTGAAGCTCTCCACCGACAGGTCGTCCAACCGCAGTTTGCTTTTCATGTCTTTCTCCGTGAGTGGATGTCGATCAGATGGGCGCGGGACCGGAAGCCGGCCCGCGCCCGATTCACGTCACCCGCGCGGCGCGCCACCCCTTCCCGCAGGGCAGGTGTCCGCGCAGGCCTGCAGCGCCGGGTGGAGCGCGTTTCCTGCATGCAGTCGCGACGCGTCTGGGACGTCCCGTTGCACGACAGCCCGTCGGCTGACCGCCGTTGGAATCTTTATCGGCATTCGCAATGGCGCAAGAAGATTGGTAGGAAGATTGGTGGGAAGATCGCGTTCGGAGCCCATCGCGCATCCGCGGCCGCGGCGCCCTCTCCCTTGCGCCTGAGAGCGCAATTCCCTCTCCCGTACCGGGCGAGGGGAATGGCCTCTCCAGCCGTGTGGCCTGCGGAACGTAGCGCGAGATCGGCAGTCGCGACGCCGGTTTGGTCGGCGCAGGAGCCGGAGTCCATTACCTCTCCCGGGACGGGCCCCGGGACAGGAGAGGTGGCGAGTCCCAGCGAGCCGGAGAGGGCGCCGCCGCCGCGGACACGCGATGAACTCCGGAATGTCGAGAAAACCGCTCTAGCTCTCGCGCGGCGGCAGCGGCAACGCGCGCCAGCCCCGCGGCGCGAAGACGAAGCCCAGCACCCCGCCGACGAACGCGTCCCCCGCCACCGTGCTCGCCAGCTCGTCCGACGAGAGGTTCCCGCGCGCGTGGTCGATGCCGCCGAAGACGGTCGCCAGCAGCGCGCCGATCGTCGCGCCGATCACCGTCCCGCGCAGGCGGTCCTTCCCCGCGCGCACCTCGAGGGAGGCGAGGTCGCGCACGGCATAGCGGGTCTCCGTTCCCGCCGGTGCGCCCTTCGGCCAGATGACCACGGTGGTGCCGTTGCCGTCGGCACCGGCCACCCTCCCCCTCAGGTGCACGTCGGGCGCGGCGGCGGTCGCGAGGCGCACCTGCGCGCCGGGTTTGAGGTCGATGCGGAACTGCGCCGCGGCCGGGGCGGCGCGGAGCAGGGCGGCCGCGGCGAAGGCGGCGGCGAGGCGGCGGGCCGGCATCGGCTCAGCCCGCCGGCGGAGGGAGGCGCACCGGCGTCCAGCGCTCGGGCGCGGCGACCGCGCCGATCCCCGCCCCCAGCGGCGTGCCCACGACGATCCCCGCGAGGAACCCGGCGAGCGCGCCCAGCCCCGTGTCGTCGCCGGCGCCGCCGGCCCGGGCTCCCACGATCCCTCCGACCAGCAGCCCGGCCCCGGCTCCCACCAGCGCCCATCCCAGGCGGTTCCGGCCGGCGCTCACCGAGAGCGCCCGCACCTCGCGCGTGTCGATCTGCAGGCGGGCGCCCCCGCCGCGCGTCAGCAGCAGCGAGTCGGCGGTGAGGGCGGCGACGGTGCCCACCATCGGCGCGGGCGAGACCTGGGGCGCCGCCACGCGCACGCGCGAGCCGGCACTCACCCCCAGCCCGCGCAGGTCGGGGGAGGATGCGTCCTGCGCCGCGGCGGGCGCGCAGGCGCAGGCGAGGAAGACCACGGCGTGGAAGAGGGTGTGCTTCACTTCGTCTCCGTCGATGGGATGGGTGTGGGTCGGCCGGCGGTCGGCGCCCTGACGGTAGCGCAAGACCGCCGCCACGGCTGCGGCCCGGCGGTGCGAAACTCTTGCCCGGCCGCTCCCTTCCACGCCAGGTTGTCCCCGGGCCGGTGCACGCGGCTCGATCCCCCGCCCCGCATCTCCCGATCATCCCCACCTCCCCCACCGGCCCATGACCCGAACCCACCGCGCCCTCCTCCCCTTCCTGCTGGGCGGCGCAGCCGTGGTGGTGCTCACGGCCGGCATCCGCGCGTCGGCGGGGGTGCTGAACCCGGTGCTGATGGCCGGCTTCCTGGCGCTCCTGCTGCAGCCGCTCACGAAGCGGCTGCGCGGCGTGGCGGGCGGGGCGGCGGTGGGGCTGGTGGTGCTGGCGCTGGTGATCGCGGGGCTGGCGCTGGTGGGGTTCGTGGGGGTGTCGCTGCGCCAGGTGGCGGTGGAGATCCCCGGCTACGCGAGCCGGCTGGAGGAGATCTCCTCCTCGGTCACGAAGATGCTGGAGGCGCGCGGGATCGACGCGGCGGCGTACGTGGAGCAGGCGCTGCGGGGGCCGCAGCTGGGGCGCACGGTGCTGAACCTCACCGGGGCGGTGGCGGGCGCGTTCGGCAACATGGTGCTCACCCTCTTCATCTTCGCCTTCATGCTGGGCGGGATGTGGGAGATGGAGCGCCGCGCCAGCAAGCGCGCGCGCGACCACAGCCCCATGGCCGCGCGCTTCCTGGCGTTCTCGGACACGCTGCGGGGCTACATGGGGGTGCGGGCGGTGCTCGGGCTCGCCGCCGCGGCGCTCGACTACCTGGTGCTGATGGTGATGGGGGTGGAGCACGCGCTGCTCTGGGGCGTGCTCTCGTTCCTGCTCAGCTTCGTCCCCAACATCGGCTTCACCCTGTCGATGATCCCGCCGATGCTGCTGGCGCTGCTGGAGCACGGCTGGGTGAGCGCGGTGATCGTGTTCGTGGCCTACCAGGTGATCAACACGGTGATCGACAACGTGATCGGCCCGCGCTTCGTGGGGAAGCAGATGAACATCTCGGCGCTGGTGAGCTTCCTCTCGGTGCTCTTCTGGGCCTGGCTGCTCGGCCCCACCGGCGCCATCCTCGCCGTGCCGCTCACCGTGCTCGTGCGCGAGCTCGTCGACGCCGCCGAGGGCGAGGACGCCGCCGCGCCGACCATCGTCGTGACCGAGACCGTCTGAATCTCACGCAGAGACACGGAGACGCAGGGAAAGCCACGGCGGCTCTCCCTGCGTCTCTGCGTCTCTGTGTGATATGAGACTGTCTTCAGTCCAGCGGCCGCGAGTCGCGCAGCATCTGCCGCAGCGCCTTCTCGTCGTACTCCGCCACCTGCTCCTCGGCGTCGGCCTCGTCGCCGGGGCGCTCGACGTAGCGCGGCGGGGTCTGGGGATCGGAGAGGCAGTTGAACACGATCCGCGGCCGCGTCGCCAGCCCGAAGTTGCCGCTGGAGGCGAACGCCTCCCAGGTCAGCAGATTCTCGTCGGTGAAGGTGTGGCTCATCTCCGGCTCCGTCCTCGTTTCTGCTGATGCCGTTCGTCACGTCCGCGGCCATCGTTTGCTTCCGCCCCAGGCCACGCGGCGTCCTCGATCAGATCCTTCGGCCCTGCGGCCCTTTGCGCATGCCGCGGCTCCGGTGGGTCAGGGCCTCAGGATGACACCGTTGCGGCCGTTGGTGTCCGCGTAGGCGGACTGTGTGCCGTTGTAGCGGCGAGTTCACTCGCCTCGTCACACGTGCCGACGCGCGTTCAGTGCTTCAACCCCGCGGCCTCGGCGAACTCCTCGAACTGCTTGCGCTGCTCGTCGCTCAGGGTCTCGGGGACGCCGACCTCCACCTTCACGAACTGGTCGCCGCGGCGGCCGCCCTTCTCCACCCCCTGCCCCTTGATGCGGAAGCGCGTGCCGGGCTGCGTGCCCGGCGGGATGCGCAGCACCACGCTCTGCCCCTCCACGGTCTTCACCTTGATCTTCGACCCCAGCACGGCCTGGGCCACGTTGATCGGCACCTCGCAGAGGATGTCGAGCCCCTCGCGCTGGAAGAAGCGGTGCGGCGTGACCCGCACGGTGATCAGCAGGTCGCCCGCCGGGCCGCCCCCCGCGCCCTTCTCCCCCTGCCCCGCGATCCGCACCTTCGACCCGTTGTCCACCCCCGCGGGGATGGTGACGTTCACCGTCTTCTGCTGGCGCAGCTGACCCGTGCCGCCGCAGTTGGGGCAGGGGTCCTGCGGGACCTTCCCCCGCCCCATGCAGTTGGGGCAGGGCCGGGTGACCCCGAAGCCGCCCTGCCCGAAGGTGATGGTCCCCGCGCCGTGGCACTCGGGGCAGGTCACCACCTGCGTCCCCGGCTTGGCGCCCGTCCCCGCGCAGTTGGGGCAGTCTTCCGTCACCGGGAGCGACACGGTGATGGTGCCGCCGCGCGCCGCCGTCTGGAAGGGCACCTCCACCTGGTACTCGATGTTCTCGCCGCGCTGGGGCCCCGTCGGGCCCTGGGCCGTGCCCGCGCCCCCGCGGCGCTTCCCGAAGTCGAAGATGGAGCCGAAGATGTCGCCCAGGCCGCCGACTTCCAGGTCGTCGAAGGTGAAGGCGCCCGTGGACCCCGCGGGGCGGGTGCCGCCGGGGCGGTAGCCGGTGAAGCCGCCGGGAAAGCCGCCCCCGAACGCGCCCGCCTTGCGCATCTGGTCGTACTTGCGGCGCTTCTCCTCGTCGCTCAGCACCGCGTACGCCTCCGACACCTCCTTGAACTTCTCGGCGGCCGCGGGGTCGCTTCCGTTCGCGTCGGGGTGGTACTGCTTGGCGAGCTTGCGGTACGACTTCTTGATCTCGTCGGGCTTGGCGTTCTCCGCCACGCCCAGCACGCGATAGAAGTCCTTGGTCTGGGTCGGCATGATCTCGTGGATCGATCGTCAGTGCCCGGCGCCGCCTGGGGCGCCGGGCTTCAGCCGTGCTTCTTCACCACCACCTGCGAAGGGCGCAGGAGCACGCCCTTGAAGCGGTAGCCCTTGCGGTACACCTGGGCCACGGTGTCGTCTTCCTCCTCGCTCGCGGCGGGGGCGGTGGTCAGCGCCTCGTGCTGCGTGGGGTCGAACGCCTTCCCCGCGGCGTCGATCTCCTCCAGCCCCGCGGCCTCCAGGGCGCGCAGGAACTTCTTCTCCACCATCTCGGCGCCCTCGTGCAGCGCGGTGGCCGAGGTGGTCGCCGGGTCGAAGTCGGCGATGCGCTGCAGGTCGTCGAGCGGCTCCAGCAGGCGCTCGGCGAGCTGCGCCTGGGCGCGCACCCAGCTCTCGCCGCGCTCGCGCTCCACCCGCTTGCGGTAGTTCTCGAACTCCGCCGCCAGCCGCAGGTAGCGCTCGCGCACCGCCTGCAGCTCCGCCGCGGGGTCCGGCGCCCGCTCCTCGCCCTGTCCGCCCTCGCCGGCGCCCGCGGACGGCTGGGCCTCGGCCGGCGCCTGCCCGGCCCCGCCTCCGCCCACCCCGTTGCCGCCGGCCGCGGCCCCGTCTCCCGGGCCGTTCGCCTGCCCATTGGCCTGTCCGTCAGCCCCGGCGGACGCCGCCTGCTGCTCGTCCGCGGTGGCGCCCGCCCCGTGATGCCTGTCGTGACGCTTGTGATCGCGCATGGTTCGTCGCCAGATCCGGAATGCCGTGAAGGACCGCCGCCGGAGGGTGGCCGGCCCTGGAACGTCGAGCCCGTCAAAGTCTCGCTGGAACACCGGTTTAGCAAGCGCGGTGCCGGCTTCCGATGCCTGAATGGCAGGAACGGCGGGTGCGAAGGTGCGAGAGTGCGAAAGTGCGGCAGGGCAGCCCGCCATTCAGCCGCCCCCGGCTCAGCGCCCGTTCCGGCTCAGCGCCCGTTCCGGCTCAGCGCCCGTTCCGGCTCGCCGGGGCTCGCCACCTCTCCCGTGCCGGGAGAGGTAGCTTCCCCGCCGCCTGCGCCTGCCCCAACCGGCCGCGCTGCCGCTGCCGCCGCACGGCTCCGTGCAGGCGTCGCCCATCTCGCGACCTCCGCCCCTCGCCCGGTACGGGAGAGGGGCTTGCGCCCTCAGGCGCAGGGAGAGGGCGGCCGCGGACGCGCGCCTACCCGATCCGCGCCTCGATCCACTGCGCGAGGTCCGCCACCGGCTGCGCGCGCTCCAGCTCGTTCAGCGACTCGTGGTGGAAGCCGGGGTAGCGCCGCACCGTCACGTCGCCCGTGAGTCCCTCCGCGAAGCGGAGCGTCTCCTCCTCCCGCACGATCGAGTCCGCGCCGGGGACAAGGAAGAGGAGCGGGAGCGCCAGCTTCCCCCGCTCCGCCACCGCGTCGCCGATCGCCGCCATCATCTCCGTGTAGAGGCGCGGGGTGATGCGCGCGTGCACCAGCGGGTCCTCGCGGTAGGAGCGGACGTACGCGGGATCGGACGAGAGCTCGGACGGGTCGATCTCGTTGGCGATGGGGAGCCGCGGGAGCACCTTCGACAGCACCCCCGAGAGCGCCACCTTCCAGCGCGCCGCCTCTTTCTTCACCCCCAGCAGCGGCGCGGAGAGAATCGCCCCCGCCAGCCCCGCCTCGGGGTGCGCCTCCAGCCAGCGGAGCGCGATCAGCCCGCCCAGCGAGTGGCCGAGCAGGAAGACCGGGCGTCCCGCGGGGAGCCCGGCCGTCGCCTGCAGCCGAAAGGCTTCGAAGTCTTCGACGAAGCGGGAGAAGCGCGGCACGTACGCGCGCGCGCCGCCGGAGCGGCCGTGGCCGCGGTGGTCGAGCGCGTGGACCTCGACGCCCAGCGGCACCAGGTCGCGCGCCAGCGCGGCGTAGCGCCCCGCGTGCTCGCCCAGCCCGTGGCTCAGCAGCAGCGCGGCGCGCGGATGCTCGGCGGGCCAGCGCAGCGCGTGCAGCGGCGTGCCGTCAGGCGCGCGCAGCGTGGACGACTCCGCGGGCGGGGGGAGAAGGCCGTCGCTCACGGCGCGGTCAGGGGGCCGCCTTGCGCTCCATGCCGAGCCGGCGGAACGACTGCAGGTAGATGACGAGCGAGACCACCGTGAGCGCCACCGCGATGGAGAGGGCGACGATGGCGAAGAGGCGGTGGAAGGGGACCCAGAAGCCGTTCCAGAAGCGCGTGTCCCACCCGTGCTCGCGCGCGGCGGAGAAGAGCGCGTACCAGAGGATCACCGCGCCGATGGCGATGTTCTGGAACACCGCCTTGAGCTTCCCCGCCTTCCCCGCCGCCAGCACCACCCCCCGCCTGGCCGCGTAGCCGCGGAAGGCGGTGATGAAGAGCTCGCGCCCGAAGATGATCGCCAGGATCCACCAGGGGAGGACGCGGCCGAACCAGGGGAAGGGGGTCTGCGGCTCGCCCCCGTGGCTGAGCCAGTAGAAGGGGATGAAGGTGGCCACCAGCAGCAGCTTGTCGGCGAGCGGGTCCACCAGCTTGCCGAAGTCGGTGATCAGGTTGCGGCTGCGCGCCAGCCTGCCGTCCACCAGGTCCGAGACGGCGGCCACCAGGAACACCACGAAGGCCGCGATCCGCACCCCGAACCCGTCCACCAGCAGCATCGGCATCAGCAGCACCGCCAGGGCGATGCGGCCGAGGGTAATGGCGTTGGGAAGGTTGAGCCAGGGCGTGGGCACGCGGGCCGCCGTTTCAGCTGAGGGACTTGATGACCAGCTTGCTCACCGCCTTCAGCGTGTCGAACACTCCGATCCCCCGCGTGGCCACCGCCTCGAAGTGCGGCACCCGGTTGGGGTTGAGCTGCGCCTCCAGCTCCTGCAGCGAGGAGGTGTTGGGGAGGTCGCGCTTGTTGTACTGCACGATGAAGGGGATCTCGCGCAGGTCCAGCCCGTACTCCGCCAGGTTCTCGTAGAGGTTGTGCATGCTCTCGATGTTGGCGTCGAGGCGCTCCACCTGGCTGTCGGCCACGAACACCACCCCGTCGACCCCCTTCAGGATGAGCTTGCGGCTGGCGTTGTAGTACACCTGCCCCGGCACGGTGTAGAGGTGGAAGCGCGTCTTGAAGCCGCGGATCGCCCCCAGGTCCACCGGGAGGAAGTCGAAGAAGAGGGTGCGCTCGGTCTCGGTGGCCAGCGAGATCAGCTTGCCGCGGGTGTTGGGCGACACCTTCTCGTACACGTACTCGAGGTTGGTGGTCTTCCCGCACAGGCCGGGGCCGTAATACACGATCTTGCAGTTGATCTCGCGCGAGGCGTAGTTGATCATCGACATGGCGCGCCCCCCTACAGGTCGCCGAAGAGGCGGTCGATCTCGTCCTCCGCCTCGTCGACGAAGCCGGCCTCCACCACGCGCGACGACTGCGGCGCGGCGGCCGACCGGTCGAACATCTCCCGGAAGATCTCCGAGAGCTCGCGCACCACTCCCTTCACCTTGATGCGGATCATCCCCAGCGTCGTGCGGTTGTCGAAGAGCACCACCAGGATCACCCGGCGCGCCACGTCGGCCAGGTACATGCTCTCCTTCTCCCCCTGGTGGAAGAGGGAGGAGAACTCGTGCTCGCCGATCATGCTGGCGAGCTGGTCGTTGGCCGAGAAATCGGCGGCGGCGAGCGACGAGAAGGCGGTGGTGTCGAACTGCGGCTTCTCGCCGGCGCTGGTCACCAGCTGGCCGGTGCGGTCCACCAGCAGGGCGCAGCGCGCGTTGGAATCGTAGAGGAACGACTGCAGCAGCCGGTCGATGCGCTGGAAGTCGCGCTCCTCGAAGCTCCAGCTGCTGGCGCCGCCCGCCGCCATCAGGCGACCTCCACGCGGGTGGCGAGCGCGGCCTCGAGGCGCCCCAGCACGGCGGCCGCGCGCTTGCGCAGCAGCGGGCGCGGCTCCCAGGCCAGGAAGTCGCGCAGCAGCAGCACGGTGTCGACGCTGGCGGTCACACTCCCCAGGTACTCGAGCGCGGCCAGGCGCCGCAGCGGGTGCGGGCTGAACAGGTCGCGCTTGCTGCGGCTGATCTGGTCGCGCACCAGCAGCACGCCCAGCGCGGCCACGCCGGCCACGGCCAGCAGCGTGAACGCCGTGGTACGCAGGATTCGCTTGTTTTCCATGGCCCCGGTGGACGGCGGCTTTCCCTATGGCGCGTGAGGCGGTGACAAACTAACCGCCGGCCCCGAAAAAACAAACGGCAAGCCTCACGCGGAGACGCAGAGGCGCAGGGAGCTGCCGGGGGTCACCGGGGATCACCGGCACGCCACCGGGTTGGAAACCCGGGCTACAACAACACGAAGTCCGCCTTCGCGGACTGCGCCCTCCGCTCCGGCGCGTCCCAGCCAGGCATAGCGTTGCCGCCAGAGACGGCGAAGGGCAGCGGATCGGCGTTCCGATCCCCTGCCCTTCTGCCTTTGCCGTTCCCCCCTTCTCCCGGCAGTTCGGGAGAAGGGGCCGGGGATGGTACCAGATCCGGGAAACGCACCGTGTCTCGGCAGGGAGTCCGCGAAGGCGGACTTTGGGCCGTTGTTGCCGCGATTTAAATCGCCTGTTCTTTGCCGAACTCGGGAAAGAGGCGTCCGCTACAGCTCGCGGCGGTTCGACAGGGCCTCGGCGATGGTGACGCCGTCGGCGTACTCCAGGTCGCCGCCCACGGGAAGGCCGCGCGCGATGCGCGTCACCCGCACGCCCAGCGGCCCCAGCAGGCGCCCGAGGTACGCGGCGGTGGCCTCGCCCTCCACGCTGGGGTTGGTGGCGAGCACCACCTCGCGCACCTCGCCGCCGCCCGCGCGGCGCACCAGCGGCTCCACGTTCAGCTCGCTCGGGCCGATCCCGTCGAGCGGCGAGAGGCGGCCGCCGAGCACGTGGTACATCCCCCGGTACTCGCCGGTGCGCTCGATGGCCATGATGTCGCTGGCCTCCTCCACCACGCACACCACGCTTACGTCGCGGCGCGGGTTGGCGCAGATCGGGCACGGGCTGGCCTCGGTGAGGTTGCCGCACACGTCGCAGGGGCGCACCCGCTCGCGCATGGTCACGATGGCGCGCGCCAGCCGCCGGGCGTCGTCCTGCGGGGCCTTGAGCAGGTGGAAGGCCAGCCGGAGCGCCGTCTTCCGCCCGATTCCCGGGAGCCGGGCCAGCTCGTCGCTCAGGTCGTCGATGGCGGACAAGCGCGCCTTACAGCTCGGGGAGCGAGAAGGGGAGGTTGAAGCCGCCCGAGACCTTCTTCATCTCGTCCTCGTACACCTGCTGGGCGCGGTTCTGCGCCTCGGAGACGGCGGCCAGCACCAGGTCCTCGAGCATCTCCACGTCGCCGCCGTTGGCCACGGTGGGGTCGATCTTGATCGAGCGGATCTTGCCGCGCCCGTCGGCGGTGGCGGTCACCATCCCGCCGCCGCTGGAGCAGGTGACGGTCTTCTGGCCGAGCTCGGTCTGGAGCTGCGAGAGGCGGCTCTGGACCTGCTGGCTCATCTGCAGCAGCTGCTGGAAGTTCGGATTCATCGTTCCGGTCCGCGGCCCCGGAAGGGGCGGCCGCTCAAAGGGTTCTCAGATGCACCGACACCCGCGCAGGCGCCGTCCGGGCGTGCGCGGGGAGCGGTCAGTCGACGAGCTCCAGGTCCCACGCTTGTACCGCCGCCGACAGGACCGGTTCCCCTTCCATCATCCGGTCCAGCCGGGCCTTCTTCGCGCTCTCGTCGGTGATGCGGCCGCGGCGGGGGTCCACGGCCACGCCCGCGCCGGTCGCCAGCTCCAGCGTCACCGCCCCGCCCAGCCGCCGCGCCAGCGCGTCCTCCATCGCCCGGCGCGCCGACGTGCCCGAGAGCTTCTCCAGCGCCGGGTGGGCGGGGGGGAGCGCGAGGCGCACGGTGCGGCCTTCGGCGGAGAGCTGGGCGCCGCGCAGGAGCCCCGCCATCCCCGGGGGCAGTCCCTCGCCCTCCTGCAGGATCCCCGTCCACGCCCGCCGCAGCCGCGCCCCGTCGATCGGCCCCGCGTCGTCCCCGCCGGCGGACGCGCCCGGCTGCACGGAGGGCCGCTCCTCCCGCGACGGCGCCTCGTCCATCCCCGCCGCCGGCTGCGCGGGAGGCGCCGAGGTCTCCGCGTACCCCGCCTCGTGCGGAAGGACGAGCGGCGGGAAATCGTACTCGTCGACGTACCCTTCGTCCGCCGACGGCGCGGCGGCCGCGGGGCGCGGCGGGAGGGGCTCGGCACGCGGCGCCATCACCGGCGCCGGCTCGGGACGCGGCGCGGCGGATTCGACGGTCGGCGCGGCAGCCTGCGGCGCGGGAGCAGCCTCCTGCCGCGCGACCACGGGCCCGGCGGCGGGCGGAGCCGTCTCGGCGGGCGCGGGAGCTTCGGCTGTCGGCGCGGCGAACGACTCGGCGCGCGGCGCGGGAGCCTCGGCGCGAGGCGGGGCGGCCTCGACGGAAGCCGGAGCGGACGGCGAAGACGGCGGCGCGGCGGCGGAGGCGGCCGGGCGCTCGAAGGGACGGGCCGCGGGGGCTTCGGGGGATGGACGGGGGGCGCCGTCGCCGCGGCCTCCATCCCCTCCCCCGCCGCCGTTGCCGCCGCCCGAGCCGCCGCGGCCGCCGAGGGCGGCCACCACGTCTTCGATGCTGACGGTGCTCTCCAGGTAGGCGAAGCGCAGCAGCAGCAGCTCGATCAGGATCCGCTGCTCGCCGCTCTTGCGGAAGCGCCCGTCGGCGTCGAGCTCGGCGACCTGGGCGAGCATCCGCAGCAGGTCGCCCGGCGCGAAGCGGTTCGCCATCTCCGCCGTGGCAGCCTGCAGGTGACTCGGCACGCTCTCCGCCTGGCCGCCGCCCAGCCGCACGATCAGCAGGGCGCGGATGAAGTCGGCCAGGCCGCGGTAGAACTCGGTGAGGTCGTACCCCTCGTCCAGCATCCGCCCCACGAAGCGGAAGACGTCGGCCTGCCGCCGCTCGGAGAGGATGCCGAAGAGCTCCAGGTACACCTCGGTGCCCACCAGCCCCAGGATGCGCCGCACGTCGTCCGGCGTGGGGGTGCCCTCGGTGAAGGAGAGGACCTGGTCGAGGAGCGAGAGCCCGTCGCGCATCCCCCCGTCGGCCTTCTGGGCGATGGGGAGGAGCACGTCGTCGCCGGCGTCGAGCCCCTCGGCGCGCATCACGGTGCGCAGCCGGCCCACCAGCTCGGGGGTGGCGATGCGGTGGAAGTCGAAGCGCTGGCAGCGCGAGAGGATGGGCGGCGCGGCCTGCTGGATCTTCTGCGGCTCGGTGGTGGCGAACACGAAGATCACGCGCGGGGGCGGCTCCTCCAGGATCTTGAGGAGCGCGTTCCACGCCTCGCGCGTGAGCATGTGCGCCTCGTCGATGATGTAGATCTTGAAGCGGTCTTCCTCGCTGGGCGCGTACATCGCCCGCTCGCGCAGGTCGCGGGCGTCGTCCACGCCGCGGTTGCTGGCCGCGTCGATCTCCACCACGTCGAGCGAGGTGCGCCCCGCCCAGATGCGCTCGCAGCTGTCGCAGACGCCGCAGGGCTCGCCGTCTTCCCCCCGGTTGGGGCAGTTGAGCGCCATCGCCAGCACGCGGGCGAGCGTGGTCTTCCCCACCCCGCGCGGCCCGCAGAAGAGGTAGGCGTGGGCGACACGGTTGCGCTGCACGGCCGAGCGCAGCGTGCTGCTCACGTGCTCCTGCGTGGCGACCTCGGAGAAGGTCTTCGGGCGGTAGGTGCGGGCGAGCGCGGTACGCGACAACGGGCTACCTCGGTCGGGTGTGGTGCTGCCGATTTGCGTGGAAATATAGCCGGTGGGGGAAGGGGTTACAACGATGGGCGAGGAACGGCGGCAGTGTCTACTGGACGATCGTTTCCCGCAACAATATCCTTGCGGGTGACCCTCAGACGCTCACCTTTCGCCCGGAGACGCACGATGAAGAAGCTGAAGCTGGAGCTCGAGTCGCTGACCGTGGAGGCGTTCGAAACGCTCCCCGCCGGCGGGCGCGGCACCGTGGCCGGGCGCGAGGCGGAAGTGGGGAACTACTCGGCGGTGGAGGACTACTCGTGCTACGAGGACTGCACCACGCGGGGCGAGGACCTGAGCTGCCAGCAAACCTGCCCGAGCCTCACCCACTACGCGCCAGGGTGCGGCACGCAGATCTGACCGAACGTCTCACGCAGAGGCGCAGAAGAAAAGCCGCGGCTTCTCTCTGCGCCTCTGCGTCTCTGCGTGAGTGACCAGATCTTTTCAGCGTCCCAACCCCGACATCGCCGCGGCGGGGTAGCGCGTGCCCGCAACGGCGTCGGCGGGGACGGCGCGCTCGAGGAGGGCGAGGTCGTCGTCGGTGAGCTCGGCGTCCAGCGCGCCGAGCGCGTCGGCCAGGCGGTCGCGGCGCTTGGTGCCGATCAGCGGCACGATGTCCGGCCCGCGCGAGAGCACCCAGGCGAAGGCGAGCTGCACGGGGGTGAGGCCGGTCTGCTCCGCCACCTGCCGGAGCGCCTCGACCAGGCGGAGGTTCCGCTCCAGGTTCTCGCCCTGGAAGCGCGGCGAGTGGGCGCGGAAGTCGCCCGGCTGCAGCTGCGCGGGCGAGGCGACGTCGCCCGAGAGCAGGCCGCGCGAGAGCACGCCGTACGCCACCACGCCGATCCCCAGCTCGCGCAGCACCGGGAGCACGCCGGGCTCCGGGTCGCGCGTGGCGAGCGAATACTCCGTCTCCAGCGCGGCCACGGGGTGCACGGCGTGCGCGCGGCGGATCGACCCCACGCCCGCCTCCGAGAGCCCCAGGTGGCGCACGTAGCCGGCGTCGATCAGCTCCTTCACCGCGCCCACCGTGTCTTCGATGGGAACGTTCGGGTCCACGCGGGCGGGCTGGTACAGGTCCACGTAGTCGGTGCGCAGGCGGCGCAGCGTGTAGGTGAGGTACGTCTTCACCGCCACCGGCCGCGCGTCGAAGCCCACGATGCGCCCGGGCGGCTCGAGCTGCGCCCCGAACTTCACGGAGACGAACGCCCGGTCGCGCTTTCCCGCCAGGGCGCGCCCCACCAGCATCTCGTTGTGCCCGGCGCCGTAGAAGTCGCCGGTGTTCAGCAGCGTGATCCCCGCCTCCATCGCCGCGTGGATGGTGGCGATGCTCTCCTCCTCGTCCGCCGGTCCGTACACGCCCGACATCCCCATGCACCCCAGCCCCACGGCCGAGACCTCTACCTCACCCAGCCTTCGCGTCTGCATGCGAATTCATCCCGTGATAAGGAAGTCCTTCGGCGGCGGTGGCTGCACGTCCGACGCCAGCAATTCCGTTTTCCCCAGACGATCGTGCAAAACGACGTCATCCCGAAGGCGTCGCCCCCCACCCCGGAATCGGCGCTGACGGCTGGTCCTCTCCGCCCCACATGCTACTTTGAAGAGCCCCGTTCGATGAGATGATCCCTCCCGCCCTGCCTCCCCGGTTACCATGCATCATCGCGCCCTCGCAGTCACGCTCGCGCTCCTCGCCCTCGCGCTCCCCGCCGCCGCGCAGCCGGACCCGCTGCGCGAGCGCTTCGCCGCGCGCCTTGAAGCGACTGGCGGCGGCCCGCGAACAGCGTACCGGCGGATGTGGGAGGTGATGGATTCGCTGGTGCTCCGCGACCTGCAGCGCGGCCGCACCGTGGACGAGGTGAACCGCGCGCTCACCGCGCTCCCGGGGTACTCCGGCCCGAGCGCGGGCGACGAGGCCGTCATGGGCCAGGGCACCTTCTACGGCGAGCTTCCGCGGCTGCTCCCCGGGTACGTGGTCCTGCCGGTCCGCACCGGTCGCGAGACGCTGCTGCTGGGCGTGTACAACTTCGGAATCAACGCGCCCGGGCGGGTCAGTGTCTTCGCGCGCCGCGGCGGCGCGTGGCGGCGGACGGGTCTGGCGGACGCGCGCTTCCCCGTGGTTCCCTACCTGCTGCCGCTGGCGGACTCGGGGCTCGCACTGGTGACGCTGGAGACGTTCACCGGCGGCGACCACCAGGACGGCACCGCGCGCGTCTGGCGGGTGCGCCGCGGGGTGCTGGAGCCGCTGCACACGCTGGCGGGGGAGATGAAGGAGCCATCGGCGGAGACGGCGGACGGCAGGGTGCGAATCGCCTTCACCCGCTTCCCCGGGCACCTGGAGGCGCCCATCCTCGGCACCCGGATCGCCCACGTCACGACCATCTCCCCCGCCGGGCCGGGCGTGTCGGTCGCGACGGAGGTGGCGAACCCGTGGGTGGAGGTGGTGGACCGCTACTACGCCCTCGCCGCCCGCAGCCCGGCCGCGGCCCGCGCGCTCCTCGCGGACCCCGCACTCGCCCGCCGCCTGGGCACGCGCGCCCCCGCCGCGCACGACGACGCGGGCGATGCGCGGACGGGGATCGGCTGGCTGGTGGTCGAGCCGGGCGGCGTTCCCTACCGCGTCTCCTCGCGGCGCGGCGCCGACGGCCGCTGGCGCATCACCGCCGTGGAGCCGGCGCCGCCGGCGCGGTGAGCCGCCGCGCGACGAAGGTGGATGTACATACGTTCCCGGTTATCTTGGCGGCCGTGATATCGCGATGGTCCCCCATTCATTCCTTCCCGGAGAAACGCCATGTCCACCACCGACCCCACCGGCACCGACAACAACCCCATCGTCGGCCCGGGCGAGCGGCAGATCTTCGTCTACGTCGGCGAGCAGATCCCCAACCAGGTGTTCGTGAAGAACGAGAGCAGCACGGAGCAGGCGAACTTCGTGATGCAGGGGATGGACGGCTCCCGGTCGCCGTGGAAGCTGTTCGGCGTGCTCCGCGCCGGCGAAACGGTGAGCTACATGGTGCAGTGGCCGGCGAAGGCGCTCTTCTGGAACCAGGGGCTGTTCCAGAGCAGCATCAACGTGTACGGCGACGGCATCTTCGCCGGCGACCAGACCGACAACTCCTGAACCACTTCATCACGCGGAGACGCGGAGGCGCGGAGAGAACTCTCCGTGTCTCCGCGTCTCTGCGTGAGGTGCAGTTCTAGAACGCCGGCCGCTCCGCGATCATCGTGGGCTTCAACCCACCCTTCCTGAGATAGCCGGTGTCGCCGCGGAGCTGGTCGGTGAGCTGCTTCTTCTCGCGGTAGAGGAGGAGCTGCTGGTCGGGGTCGGCCACGCTCATCTCCCGCGCGATCTCGGCCAGCCGCTCCTGCAGCGACCGCGCGCGGATCAGCGCCAGCGCCCCCGCGAAGAAGTGGTCGGCGGGGACCAGGGTGACGGCCTCGGGGTCGCCGCGCAGCTCCTCCACCAGCGGCAGCACCTCGGGGGGGAACACCTTCAGCCACTCGCCGTCGGGGTCGCGCCGCCCCTCGGCCTCCACCAGCCCCGCGAACACGGCACCGTAGGCCGCGTGGCGGAAGTCGGCCGGCGAGAGCTCCTCGGCCGCGCGCGCCACCCACGCCTCGTCGCGGAACATGAGGAGGAGGAGCACCCGCTCGGGGAGGTTGAGCTGCGCCACGGTGCGCGCCATCCGCGCGAAGTCGTCGGCGCGGCGGCCGGGGGACTCGCGGGCGTGCTCGCGCCGGTCGTGCGCCTCGGCCGCGCGGCGCTCGTGCGCGGGGAGCTCGGCCGCCTCGCGCTCCAGCGTCTCGCGCGGCACCCCCGTCTTCTCGGAGATGCGCTGGATGTAGACGCCGCGCAGCACCTCGTCGGCGGCGGCGCGCACGGTGGGGAGGAGCACGTCGACCGCCTGGCGGGTGCCGCGGATGGAGCCGAAGAAGTCCTTCCGCTCCAGGATCTGGATCTTGCGCTCCAGCACGTCGACCGCGTCGTCGAGGTACTTCTTGAGCGCCGCCGGGCCCTTGCCGCGCACCAGCGAGTCGGGGTCCTCGCCCTGCGGGAGGGTGGCCACCAGCACCTCCATCCCGGCGCGCAGCAGCTCGTCGCCCGAGCGGAAGGTGGCCTTGAGCCCGGCCTTGTCGCTGTCGTAGAGGAGGATGGCGCGGCCGCAGTAGCGGGCGATGAGCTCCGCCTGCTCCTGCGTCATCGCCGTGCCCAGCGGCGCCACGGCGTTGGCGACGCCGTGGCTGGCCAGGGAGACGTAGTCCATGTACCCCTCCACCACCAGCGCCGCCTCCTCGCGGCGGATGGCGTTGCGCGCCCACCCCAGCCCGTAGAGGGTGCGCCCCTTGGTGTAGACGGGGGTCTCGGGGGAGTTGAGGTACTTGGGGACGTGCTCCTCGGCGTCGCCCAGGATGCGCCCGCCGAAGGCCACCACGCGGCCCGACAGGTCCTCGATGGGAAAGATCACCCGGCCGCGGAAGGCGTCGTAGGGCTCGCGGCCGCCCTTCTGGCTCTCCTTGACCAGCCCCAGCTCCAGCAGGAGCGCGTTGGGGATGCGGTGGCCGCGGGCCACGTCGCCGAAGCCGGTCCACTCCTCGGGCGCCCAGCCGAGCCCGAAGCGCTCGGCCCACTCGCGCGAGACGCCGCGGCGCTCCAGGTAGTCGCGCGCGGCCTGGCCGCCGTCGCTCTCCCAGAGCTGCTTCCTGAACCAGTCGCGAGCGAAGGCGTTGACCTCGTAGTAGTGCCGGTGGGGGTCCTCCTCGGGGCGCTCCTCGCGCTCGTCGGGGACCTCGATCCCCACCCGCTCCCCCACCCAGCGGATGGCGTCGGGGTAGGTCATCCCCAGGTGCTTCATCAGGAAGGTGAAGACGGTGCCGCCCTCGCCGCAGACGAAGCACTTGTAGAACCCCTTGGCGGGGTCCACGGAGAAGTTGGGCCCCTCGCCGCCGTGCAGGGGGCACGGCCCGCGGAAGGTCTTCCCGGAGCGCTTGAGGCGCGTGTGCTCCGAGACGATCTCCACGATGTCCGCGCTCTCGCGGATGCGTTCGACGAGCTGGTCGGGGATCGGCATGCGACTGCAGGGCACAGGGGACAGGGAACAGGGGACAGCCTGCAACGACGGGCCTCTCCGCCCCACCCCCGCTACGCGACTTCATACCCCTCACCCGAAAAAAGACGATCATAACCCCCGATCGCCTTTTTTCGACCTCTCCCGAACAGCACGGGAGAGGTGAACCGCAACGGCAACGACGTGAAGCTCCGGCGCGCTGCCACGAGCGAAGCGAGCCTTCAGTCACCCTCTCCCGGCGGTTCGGGAGAGGGTCGGTTCGGGCGGCGCGCGATACCATCGTCCGCGCCGGAGCCAGGTCCGCCCGAACCGGGGCGAGGGGTCCTACGCGAACTCCACCACCGTCACCCCCGTGCCGCCCTCGAACAGCTCCCCGGGGCGCTGCGCGGCGATGCGGCGGTCGGCCTTCAGCAGGTCGCGCACGTGGGCCCGCAGCGCGCCCGTGCCCTTGCCGTGGATGATGCGGAACGACGGGAGCCCCGACAGGATCGCGTCGTCGATGGCGCGGCCCAGCGTGGTCTCCACCTCGTCCACCCGCATCCCCCGCAGGTCCACCTCGGGGCGCGCATCCACGCTGTGCACGTAGTACCCGCCCGACGGCCTGCGCGGCTCCGTCTGCTGGTCGCCCGCGGCGAGCGGGGTGAGGTCGGCCTTCGGCAGGAGCATGCGCATCGCCCCCGCCTCCACCATCGCCTTCCCGTCGCGCAGCTCCAGCACCACCCCCGTGCGCCCCAGCGACTCGATGCGCACCCTCAAGCCCGGCTCCAGCTCCGCCGCCGGGCGCCGAGGGGCACCGGTCCGCGGGCGGCGCTCGGCGGGCGCCTTCTCGCGCTGCCTCTTCGCCGCCTCCTCCACCCGGCGGCGGGCGGCCCTCGCGGCCTCGTCGATCCCCGCCTGGTCGGCGGCGCCGCGCACCTCGGCGATGGCGGCCTCCACCTCGGCGCGGGCGGTGAGCAGCAGGTCGCGCGCCTGCTGCCGCGCCCGCCGCTCGGCGTCGACCTCGCGCTGCTTCAGCCCCGCCTCGCGCGTCTCCAGCTCCGCCCGCAGCGCCCCGGTGCGCGCCCGCTCCGCCTCCAGCGCCGCCGTGGCCTCGTCCAGCCGCTGCTCCTTGGCCTCCAGCTCCAGCAGCAGGCGGCCCACGTCGCGCTCCCCCTGCGGCAGGGTGGCCTCGGCCGTCGCCAGCACCGCCTCCGGCAGCCCCAGCCGCTTCGCGATCGCCAGCCCGTACGAGCGCCCGGGGACGCCCTTCACCAGGCGGTAGGTGGGCTCCAGCCGCTCGGCGTCGAACTGCAGCGAGGCGTTCACCACCCCGCGCTCCGCGGTGGCCAGCAGCTTGAGCTGCCCCAGGTGCGTGGTGGCCACGGTGAAGCAGGCGCGCCGGGTGAGCTCCACCAGCACCGCCGCCGCCAGCGCGCCCCCCTCTACCGGGTCGGTGCCGCTCCCCGCCTCGTCGGTGAGCACCAGGCTCTCGAAGCCGGCGCCCTCCAGCGCCTCGCGCAGGTTCTTCAGGTGCGCGCTGAAGGTGGAGAGCGACGCCTCGATGCTCTGCTCGTCGCCGATGTCGGCGAAGAGCTCGCGGAACACGGGGAGCCGGGTTCCCGGCCCCACCGGCGGCACCACCCCGCTCTGCGCCAGCAGCGAGATCAATCCCACCGCCTTCAGCAGCACCGTCTTCCCGCCGGTGTTGGGCCCCGAGATGAGCAGCGTGCGCTCCCCCTGGTCCATCCTGAGGTCGAAGGGCACCACCTCGCCGCTCTTCGCCAGCAGGATGGGGTGGCGCCCGTCGGTCACCTCGTAGTGCTCGGTGCCGGCGGGGAGGATGGCCGGGCGATGGCCGTGCACGCGCAGCGCGTAGCGGGCGCGCGCGTAGAGCGAGTCGAGCGCCACCAGCCCGCCGAGCGAGGCCACGATCTCGGGGTGCAGCGGCCGCAGCCGGTCGGTGAGCTCGCGCAGGATGCGCAGCACCTCGCGCGCCTCCTCGGCCTCCAGCTCGCGCAGGCGGTTCATCGCCTCCACGGCCAGCGGCGGCTCCACGAAGAGGGTGGCGCCGGTGGCGCTCTCGTCGTGCACGATGCCGCCCACCTCGCCGCGCCCCTCGCGGCGCACGGGGACCACGTAGCGCCCGTCGCGCACCGTGACCGAGGCGTCGGAGACGCGGTAGTGGTCGGGGAGCGACGCCATGTACGCCGCCAGCCGCTCCACCAGCCGCCCGCGCACCGTCTTGATCTCGCGCCGCAGCCGGTAGAGCGCGGGCGAGGCGTCGTCGCGCACCGCGCCGGCCTCGTCGATGGCGCGCCCGATCTGCGCCTCGTCCTTCTCCGCCTCCACCAGCCCGCCGGCGATCATCGCCAGCAGCGGAAAGCGCTCCTCCCCGCCCTGTGCCAGCACCGACCGCCGCGTGGTGCGCGACGAGGCCAGCAGCACCGCCAGCCCGCGCAGCTCCGCCGCCTCCAGCACCGACCCCTCCACCCGCAGCCGGCGCACCGCCTCGCGCACGTCGGGAACGGGGGCCATGCTCCACCCCGTGTCGCCTCCCAGGAAGGCGCGCATCTGGTCCACGCGCTCCAGCTCGGGGGCGATCCACCCCAGGTCGGCGGAGGGCTCGAGGGCGCGCACCGCCTCGCCCCCCAGCTGCGACGAGGCGTGGCGGGCGACCAGGTCGAGGGCCTCGCGGTACTCCAGGACGGTGAGCGCGTGCGAATTCATCCGATCAAGCTAACCACCCCAGGTCGCCGCTCCAACCCGAATATAAACCGAAACTCAGAATCAGCCAACCGCATTTGACGCAGAGGCGCAGAGGAACAGAGAGAACTGCTTTTGACGTTCTCTCTTTTCCTCTGCGCCTCTGCGTCAAATAACGCGAATCTAGGAATCGGATGAAGGCAGGCGCAGGCGGAAGGTGCTCCCCGCCCCGGGAGTGGAGTCGACCTCGAGCGCCCCCCCGAGCAGCTCCGCCAGGCGCCGCGCGATCGGGAGCCCCAGCCCGGTGCCGGCGTCGTCGCCGTCGCCGAGCTGCACGAAGTCTTCCCAGATGCGCGGCAGGTCGCCGGGCGCGATCCCCGGGCCGTGGTCCGTCACCGAGATCGCCACGCCGCCCCCCGCGTCGGGCGCGCAGCGCACGTCGATCGGCCGCCCCGCGCCGAACTTGATCGCGTTGGAGAGAAGGTTCAGCAGGATCTGGCGGATGCGCTTCCCGTCGCCGACCACCACCACCGGCCCGGGCGCGGGCTCCAGGGCCAGCGCGCTCCCCTGGTCGGCGGCGAGCGGGGTGAGCTCGGCGATCACCTCGGCCACCAGGGCGGCGGCGTCGACCTCGTCGCGGCGCGCGTCCAGCCGCCCCGCCTCGAGCTTGGAGAGGTCGAGCAGGTCGTTGATCAGGTCGAGCAGGTGGCGCGCGGAGCCCTGCGAGCGCTCCACCGCCTCGTGCTGCTGCTCGGTGAGCGGCTCGTACATCCCCCCCAGCAGCAGGTCGTTGTACAGCATCACCGTGCTCACCGGGGTGCGCAGCTCGTGGCTGGCCATGGCGTAGAAGCGGTCGCGCGACTGCATGGCCGCCTCGCGCTCGCGCTCGGCGCGCACCCGGTCGGTGATGTCGTACCCCACCCCGATCAGCGCGGGGCGCCCCTCGATGTCGGTGCGGGTGCCGTGCACGTCCAGGTACAGCACCTCGCCGTCGGCGCGCATGCCGCGCAGCGAGTAGCGCACGGTGGGGATCTCGCCCGCGAGCCGCGCCCGGATGTTCTCCGCCACCCTCGGCAGGTCGTCGGGGTGCACCACCAGCTCCAGCCCGCCGGGTGCCTGCAGCACCTCGCGCGGATAGCCGAAGATCTCGGCCAGCCGCGGGTTCACGTAGCGGAAGTGGCCGTCCTGGTAGCAGTAGATGGCCATGATCGACTGCTCCACCAGCGAGCGGAACCACCCCTCCGCCTCGGCCATCAGCCGCTCGGCACGCGTGCCCTCCGGGGGGCGGCGCTCCACCTCGAGCGCGGCGAGCTCGGCCAGCTCGCGCAGCGTCTCCAGCGCCTCGCCGTCCCACTCGCGCACGCGGGTGTCGGCGACGCAGAAGCTCCCCAGCACCTGGCCGCCGCGGGTGGCCACCGGGTACCCGGCGTAGGCACGCACCCCCATCTCGACCGCCATTGGGTTTCCCGCCAGCCACGGCTCGCAGCTGGCGTCGGCCGCCGTGACCGGCCCGGCCGACGCCACCACCCGCCGGCACACCGAGTTCTCCACCGGGACTTCGCGCACGCTGGCGAGCGTGGCCGGGAAGCCGCACTGGCTCACGAAGAACTGCCGCCGGTCGTCGAGCAGCGAGAGGGCGGCCATGGGGGCGTGCAGCAGCCGGGCGGCCAGCCGGGTGAGGCGGTCGAACACCTCCGCGGGGGGCGCGTCGAGGAGCCCGGTTGCGGCGAGCGCGGCCAGGCGCGCGGGGTCGCGGAGGAGGTCGGCGGTTTCGGGCACCGTCTCGGGACTCGGGCTGCGATGGGAGCGGCGGGTGCCGCGCGCGGTGCGGGGCGTGGGACGCCCGGGCGGGGGTTCCGCCAACATGCTCGCGACCGGTGCTTACGCGCAAGGGACGCGCCCGGCCGCTCCGGTCGGAGCAATGTTTTCAGGTGCATCGCGTGCCGTTGCACGAGGGATGCGCGCCCGCAGGGCCGAGACCGTGGCGGGCCGGCGGTCTGGCCCGGCGCGGGCTCGGCGCAGTCGGGCAGCGTGGTTTGCTGCCCTGCTGCGCGCGCAGCCCGACCCCCGCGCAGCGGGGGCATGCCCAAATCCCGCGGTTCGTCGTACCTTGTTGCCGTCGACGTCGTTCGCGCCACGCCCGCGGGGAAACACCCGAGCCGCTCCGATGTACACGCCCGTCGTAGAGGACTACCTGAAGGCGATCTGGATGCTCCAGCAGCAGGAGTCTCCGGTGTCGACCTCGCGCATCGCCGAGCGGCTGGGGCTCACCGCCGCCGCCGTCACGGCGATGATCAAGCGCCTGGCCGAGCAGGGGCTGCTGCGCCACGAGCCGTACTACGGGGTGCGCCTGGCCGCGCCGGGGGAGCTGGCGGCGCTGCGCATCATCCGGCGGCACCGGGTGCTGGAGCTCTTCCTGGCCGAGACGCTGGGCTACGAGTGGGACCGCGTGCACGACGAGGCCGAGCGCCTGGAGCACGCCGCCAGCGACGAGCTGATCGAGCGCCTGGCCCGGCTGATGGGCGAGCCCGAGCGCGACCCCCACGGCAACGCCATCCCCACCGCGCAGGGCGAGGTCGACACCAGCCGCTACCCCGCCCTGGGCGACCTGGAGCCCGGCCACCCGCGCCGGGTGCTGGAGGTGGAGGTGGAGGAGCCCGAGCAGCTCCGCTACCTGGGCTCGCTCGACCTGTACCCGGGCGCCGAGGTGGAGGTGGTGCGCAAGTCGCCCTTCGAGGGGCCGGTGTCGCTGCAGGTGAACGGGAGCCCGCAGGTGATCTCGCACTCGCTGGCCCAGCGCATCCGCGTGCGCCCAGAGGCGGACGAGGGATCCGCCGGCTGAGGGGTGGCCGGGGATTTGCTCGCCGTGGATGGGAAACCCGGACGAACGAGAGACGGAGAGAGAGCCGATGAACGTCTTCAAGGTGCTGCTCGGGGCCGCCGCCGCGGGCACGATCGTGCTGGCCTTCCGCGACTTCGACGGCGGGGGATGGCTGCAGCCGGCCGTGCCGGGCGGCCGCTGGGCCGAGGGCGACCTGCTGCTGGAGGAGGACGACGACGAGGCGCTCCTGGAGGAGCCGGTGCTGGGCTACGACGGGATGGACCGCGACACCCTCCTCGCCTGGCTCGACGACGCCGACCTGGACGAGGCCACGCTGCTGCGCATCCGCCGCTACGAGACCGCCACGCAGGACCGCGAGCCCGTCCTCGACCGCATCGACGACCTCCTCGCCCCCTTCGGCTGAGATACGGCGACAGTCTCTGTAATGGACAGAAGGCCGCCCCGGCAGCGATGCCGGAGCGGCCTTTTGCAGGCTGCGGTACCGATGGGTTTATTCGGCGAGCGTCAGGGTTTCAAGCGGAACCTCGAAGGCATCGGGCCCGTCATCGCCTTCGAAGAACGGCAGAATGCGCATGATCCTTCGGCCCCTGAACTTGCCGCGATCCTCGATCACTTCCGCCTTCATGGTACCCCAGGGCAGATGATAGAGGACGCGGCTGCCTACGCCGATCCTGCCCCCCGCCGGCGCCTTTACACGACCCACTTTTCGCCTCCTGCGTTTACCAGGGTGCTACGCCGCATGCCGACCTCAAGTATAGGCGCATGACGGCGTCGAAGTCCACTGCCAATCCTTCGCATGCGGCACGCCAGGAACGGACTTCAGCGAACCGCACGGTCTCGCGCCCGCCCAGGTGAGCGCTTCGGAAATCCTGGTGGGCGATTGCATTCCGCCAGCGGTTCAGCGCTTCGAGTCGCTCCCGACGTCGGCGGGTGCGCGAGTCCTTCTCGCTCGTCAACGTCCAGATGTCAATTCCATAGCGGTTGAAGTCGCTCGAAATATTCCCGGGGTTCGGGTTCCCCACGTCGAGCCGCCGCGCGTGCGACAGGCTGGCTCTCAGAAGTGGAGCAAGGTTAACGAACGCGGCCTGCGCGCCGAGGAATTCCGCCGCGTCGGAATGGAGATCGCGGCAGAAGCGCTGGAACTGGGAGCTCAGCAGCACCACGTAGGCCTGGTTGATCTGCTGCCGCGCGAATGCCCGCGCGCCGCGGGTGCCACCGACCACGGCGTGGGCGGCCTCGACCTCGTCGAGGACCTTGCGGCTGCGCGTCTGCCAGTTGCGGAGCGCTCGCGACGGCATGCGGAAAGAAAATGATCAAAGATGAACAGAGTGGACATCGCAATGTAATCGACGAATCGCGCGGCGCAAACAACCTCGTCTCACACAGAGACCTCACACAGAGACGCAGAGACGCGGAGGAGGCCGCTGTGCCTCCCCCGCGTCCCTGTGTCTCTGCGTGAGACCTTTTGTTCAGCCGATCTCTTCGCGCACGATGCGGTTCAGCTCGCGGCCGTCGAACTTTCCCTTGGTCTTCGGGGTGAGCGCCTTCATCACGCTGCCGAGGTCCTTCGCGCCGCCGGCGACGGCCTCGCGCACCATGGCGCGCACCTCGTCTTCGCCGAGCTGGGGCGGAAGGTAGGCCTGCAGTTGCGCGGCTTCCTGCTCCTCCTTCTGCGCCAGCTCCTCGCGGGCACCGGCGCGCATCTGCTCCGCAGCCTCGCGGCGGCGCTTGATGGCGCTGGTCACCACCGCGTGCACCTCGCCGTCGGCCAGCTCGTGGCCCAGCTCGATCTCGCGGTTGCGGATCTCGGAGAGGAGGGTGGTGAGCACCGTGGTCCGCAGCTTGTCGCGCTCGCGGCGCGCGGCGTTCAGGTCCTCGCGGATGGTGTCCTTCAGCGTGTCCGGCATGGCGGCCTCGGCTCGGATGGGTGAGGGGCGGGCAATCTACCGGCTCCCGGCTCCGCCGAAAAGCGGCGCGGCCCCTCTCCCGCGCCGGGAGAGGGGCCGCGCACCTTTGGACGTCGCCTCGCGGCGTCAGCGCTTGCCGTCGTCGCCCGGGCGGCCGGTCTCCCAGCCGTCGGAGTGCGGCTTGAGCGGAAGGTCGGAGGCTTCCATCTCCAGCTCCAGGCCGGGCTCGGTTCCCTGGCCCACGCGCGCCTGGCTGTTGATGGCCTGCGGCTGCTCGGCCACGGGGACGGCACGCTTGCCGTAGGGGGACTGGTTGTCGAGCTCGTCCTCCTCGTAGCGCGTGGGGTTGGGGTCGCCGGTGCCCGGGCGCGCGCCCACGCGCGGCCGCGAGTGCGCCAGGTCTTCGTCTTCGTACTGGGCGCGGTCGCTCTGCTCCAGCGCCACCTCGCGCAGGTGCTGCGAGTCGTCGGCGCCGGGGTCGGTCTCCTCGCTCTGGCGGCGCTGCCCCATCCCCACCTGCCGTCCCGTCCACTCTCCGGCCATGTGCCCCTCCCATCGCTCGCTGCCGGCCGCCCGTCGGCCGTCGTGGTCCACGTCCATCCGGTTCACCACCGTCTCCACCCCCTCCACCGTGCGGGCCATCCGCACCGCCCGCTCCCCCTCCTCCGCCGAGCGCACCGACCCCGAGAGCTCGATGATCCCGTCGCGGATGCACCCCACGTCGATCCCCCGCTCGCAGAGCACCGGGTCGCGCAGGAAGGCGTCGAGCACGGCGTCTTCCAGCGCGCCGAGCGCGTCCTCGTCGCCCGCGGGGCGCCAGGGCCGCGGGGGTGCGAAGCCGCCCGCCACGCCGCGGGCGTGCTCCCGCAGCCGCGAGCCCACGCGGCGCACGGACTCGGGCGGGTCCTGCACCGCGCGCGCGAGGAGCAGCCCGAGCACGAGCCCGCCGGCCGCGCCCAGCGCGACCATCAGGGAGTCGCCGCCCCGGTCCCGGATGTCGTCGTCGTGATCCCTGCGTGAAGACCGCGCCATGCTCTCCCTTTCGAACCGTCCCGCGTGCCGAATGCTCGCTTCGCAACGGGCCGGAAGGGGTGCAAGTCGCGTTCCCGCAGGGTGATGGAGGGAAGGAGTCTAGGGAGAGGTCCGGGCGGTGTCGCCCGCGGCCGCGCGGCGGATGCGGCGCACGGAGTCGGTGCGGGCGCGGGTGGCGCGCACGCGCTCGCGGAAGCTGCGGTCGCGCTCCACGTCATCGGCCTGGCGGTCGATCTCGGTGCGCGCCCGGGCGGCGGCGCGCTCGGCGTCCTCCCGGTCGCGCCCCTGGTAGATCGGGGGGGCGATGCGGGTGGGGAGGCGGTGCCCGGCCACCACCGGCACCCCGCCCTCGCCGAGCCCCCACTCGCGCCCGTTGCGGTCCTTCACCAGCCAGTTGTGCAGGCGCCGCTGGTGCGCGGCCTCGTCGGCCACGGAGTCGTTGATGGCCCCGAGGCGCGAGTTGAGGTGGTCCATGTAGCGCTCGTGCTCGCTCTTCTCGCGCTCGGGCACCGCCTCCGGCGTCACCACCAGCCGCCGGTCGCCGTACCCCGGCCCGTACCGCCCGCCGGCCACGTCGCCGTCGATCGCGTTGCCGTTGCCCCCCGCGGGCGCCCCGGTCCCCGGCCGCGCGCCCGGAACCGGCGCCGCGCCGGGAGCGCCCGGGCGCGGGGCCGCCCCCGCGGGGGCGGGCGGCAGGCTGGTCGGGACGCGGCCAGGGAAGCGATTCACCGCCGACTGGCGCGCGATGGCGGAGTCGATGGCCGCCGCGGTGACCGCCTGCGCCGCGGTGAGCGCGCCCGTCCCCGCCTGCCCGCCGCCCGCCGCCGCGCCGGACGTCGGCCACTGCCCCACGTCCAGGTAGCTCACCCGCTCCGCGTCGGAGCGCGCGGCCGCCGCCCGGTCGCCGCGCGCCTTCACCTGGTCGATCCCCAGCACCAGCAGCACCCCGAGCACCGCGTGCAGCGCCAGCGACACCCCCACCGCCGACCGGGTGAGCCGCGGCCCCGGCTCCACCCTGCGGGCGCGCCGGAGCGGCACCGGCTGCGGCAGGCGCGGCGGCGCGGCCGGTGTCGGCGGAGCCTCGAGCACAGGCGGCGGGGTGAGCGTGGCGGGACTCATGGGGGATTCTACTCCCCCCTCTCCCATCCGTTCCTCGCCTTATCCAGTCCTAACAAACGGCCGTCTCGTCCAAATCCGCTTGAACATTGTGTCTGGCCCGTGGAACCAAAGAGACGTCATCCCGAGGCCGGCCACGCAGGGCCTCGTCCAGAGCAGCAGCTGGAAGGCCGAAGGATCTTTAGCCGACCCCCGGAGCCAGGACGTGGAAGCACCACCGTGTGCTGGACCCGGTCCATACGGCTCCGGAAGACAGTAGCGCTTCGGACGCTGGTTACCGAGCGCCGACGATAGATCCTTCGGCCTGCAGGATTGATCGATGTCCGACGGCTGGCCATGGCCGGCCTCAGGATGACGTCTTCGGGGGCGATCGATACAATTCTTCAACCGGATTCGGTATTACGATTACGCGGAGCCGCGGAGACGCAGGGAGGCACGGCGGCTCTCCCTGCGTCTCCGCGGCTCTGCGTGAGACGGCCGTCAGACCAGGTTGGCGATGCGGCCGGCGGCCTCGCGCAGCCTTTCCTCCGAGGTGGTGAGCGCCACGCGGAAGAAGCCCTCGCCCCCCGGACCCAGCGACTTCCCCGGAAGCACGGCGACCCCCTGTTCCAGCAGCAGCCGCCGCGACCAGGGCTCGCTCTCCACGCCGGCGGGGAGCGGCACCCACAGGTACATCGCCGCCGCGGGCCTGGGGAGGTCGAACCCGGCGGCGCGGAACGCCTCCCAGGCGGCGTCGCGGCGGCGCTGGAAGGTGGCCACGTTCCCGGGGAGCCACGCGTCGTGCGACTGCAGCGCCGCGACCGCCGCGTGCTGGATGCTCAACGCCACCCCGGTGTCGGCGAAGGTCTTCACCCGCGTGACCGCCGCCACCAGCTCCGGGTTCCCCACCGCCCAGCCGATCCGCCACCCGGTCATGTTGTACGTCTTCGACAGCGAGTGGAACTCGATGGCCACCTCCCTGGCCCCCGGCACCTCCAGGATCGAGGGGGGGCGGTAGCCGTCGTACGCGATCTCGGAGTAGGCGTTGTCGTACGCCAGGATCACGTCGTGCTCGCGGCACCACGCCACCGCGCGCTCCAGGTAGCCGAGCGGCGCGCAGGCGGCGGTGGGGTTGTTGGGATAGTTCAGGTAGAGGATGCGCGCGCGCCGCGCCACCTCGGCGGAGAGCTCCCAGAAGGGGATCAGGAAGTCGTTCTCCGGGCGCAGCGGCACCAGGTGCGGCTCGCCCCCGGCCAGCACGGTGCCGCCCAGGTACGCCTGGTAGCCGGGGTCCGGGATGATGGTGAGGTCGCCGGGCTCCAGGAAGGCGAAGGGGAGGTGGTAGATCCCCTCCTTGGAGCCGAGCAGCAGCGCGACCTCGCGCATCGGGTCCACCTCCTGCCCGAAGCGTGCGCCCATGAAGCGCGCGATCTCCTCGCGGAAGGGGACCAGGCCGAGCTGGAAGGGGTAGCGCGAGTTGTTCGGGTCGCACGCCGCCTGCTGCAGCGCCTGCACCGCGGCGGGCGGCGGCGCCAGGTCGGCGTCGCCGGTGCCGAGGTCGATCACGTCCACGCCCCGCGCGCGCAGGTCGCGCTTGATCCCGGGGACGTCGGTGAGCGGATAGGGCGGAAGCGACTGGAAGCGCCGCGCGAGCTGGGGCATGTGGAGACCGGACCGGTCAGCTTTGGACGGGCGTGGCGGCGCCGCCCGGGGGCGCGTCCGCCAGGAGCATGCGCGCGGCCAGGAGCACCGCGCCCACGGTGATGGCCATGTCGGCCACGTTGAACACGAAGGGGAACCAGCGGATGAGGATGAAGTCGGTCACCCCGCCGTTCATCAGCCGGTCGCCCAGGTTCCCCAGGGCGCCGGCCATCACCAGCACCGCGGCCAGGCGCATCAGCTCGTCGTGCGCGCGCCACGCCATGCGCGCCGCCACGCCGATCCCGGCGGCGGCGGCGGCCACCAGCAGCGGCAGGCGCACCAGCTCGGGCATGTCGCGGAAGAAGGAGAAGGCGATCCCCGGGTTGCGGCTGTGCAGCAGCCAGACCCACCCCTCCACCAGCGCGCGGCGCGAGTAGAGGCGCAGGTGGTTCTGCACCAGGAACTTGGTGATCCAGTCGGCGGCCACCACGGCCACCAGGGCGAGCGCCAGGCCGCGGGTGCGGGTCATCTTCATGCGTCTCTCACCGGGTTCGAGATCGTTCCCACGCCGGGGATCTCCACCTCCACCACGTCGCCGGGGCGCAGCGGGCCCACCCCGGCCGGGGTCCCGGTGGCGATCACGTCGCCCGGCTCCAGCGTCATCACGCCGCTGATGTAGGCCACCAGGCGGGGGATGGAGAAGGCCATCTCGCCCACCCGGCCGTGCTGGCGCACCTCGCCGTTCACGCGGCAGAGCACCTCCAGCCCGTCGCGGTCGAGGCCGTCGAGCGGCGCCACGGCGCCCAGCGGGCAGAAGGTGTCGAAGCCCTTGGCGCGCGTCCACTGGCCGTCGGGCTTCTGCAGGTCGCGCGCGGTCACGTCGTTCAGCGGCGCGATCCCCGCCACGTGGTCCCACGCCTCCGCCTCGGCCACGCGCCGCGCGCGCCGGCCGATCACCACCGCGATCTCCCCCTCGTGCTCCACCTGGCTGGACTCGGGGGGGAGCACGATCGCCTCGCCCTGGGCCAGCAGCGACGACGGCGGCTTGAGGAAGAGCAGCGGCCGCTCGGGAACCTCGTTCCCCAGCTCGCGCGCGTGCTCCAGGTAGTTCCTGCCGACGCAGACGATCTTGGACGGGCGCGGAAGGTTCACGGGCGGTCGGGTAGAGGGATTGCGACCGGATTGCTGCACCGGATTGGATCTACCACCGGGTTGGATCGACCGGATTGGAAATCCGGGCTACAACAACACGAAGTCCGCCTTCGCGGACTGCGGCTCGAGCGCTGGTGCGCCACGCGGCGGGGGCGACGCACAAGGCATGAAGCGACAACGACGTCGGGGACACGCGCCGCGACCGGGGCATCAGTCCGCGAAGACGGACTTCGTGTCGTTCAAGCCCGGATTTCCAATCCGGTGCCGCGCATGGTGCCCCGCTCCGGTGACGCATTGCCAGCCCCGGGAAAGAACCCGGAGCGCCGCGTTTGTTCCCCGGGGTGCTTCGCGCGTCATCCCGCCGCCCTGCGCTCCTGGCGCTCGCCGTAGAAGCGGAGCATGGCGTCCTTCACCACGGCCCAGGGTCCCTTCACCAGCGTGGCGGGGGGAAGCGAGTCGACAAGGTAGCGCCCGTAGCTCTTCCTCGCGATGCGGCCGTCGAGCACCAGCACCACGCCGTGGTCGTCGCTCGAGCGGATCAGCCGGCCGAAGCCCTGCTTCAGCCGGATGGCCGCGTGCGGGAGCATGTAGCTGAGGAAGGAGTTGCCCCCCGCCAGCTCGATCGCCTCGATGCGCGCCGCCGTCACGGGCTCGGTGGGCACCTTGAAGGGGAGCCGCGGGATCACCAGCCCGCGCAGCGGCTGGCCGGGAACGTCGACCCCCTCCCAGAAGCTGGTGGTCCCCAGCAGGATCCCCCGCCCCGACGCCGCGAAGCGCTCCACCAGCTGCGCCCGCGGCCCCTCGCCGTGCACGAAGAGCGGCCAGTCGCGATCGGCGCCGCGGCGGCGCAGCTCGCCGGCCACGTGGCGAAGCGCACGGTAGCTGGTGAAGAGCACGAAGAGCCCGCCGTCGCTGATCTTCGCATGCTCGATCACCGCGCGTACGGTGGCCTCGTCGTGGCGGTCGTCGTGGTCGCCGGCGGGGAGCGGCAGGTCGGTGGGGACGGCGAGGATCGACTGGCGCGGGAAGTCGAAGGGGGAGGGGTGGATCGCCTCCTCCACGTGGTGCTCGTCGGCGAAGGCGCCGGTGAGCCCCAGCCGCTGGCGCACGAAGCGGAAGTTCCCCTGCGTGGCCAGCGTGGCCGAGGTGAGGACGACGGTGGGCACCTGCTCGAAGAGCGACTCGCGCAGCACCTTCGCCAGGTCGAGCGGGGCGGCGTTCAGGGTGAGGTTCCCCTCGCGCCCCTCGCGCTCGGCCTGCCGCTCGATCCAGCGCACGATCTGCAGCTCGTCCTCGCCGGGGCGCAGCGCCTGGCGCAGGCCGTCGCCGGCGGCGGCCACGCGGTTGGCGGCGCCGCGCAGCTCCATCAGCTGCGTCTCCAGGTGCCGCTGCATGGTTTCGTCGACGGAGACGCGCTCGCGCAGCAGCTCCATCGCCTCGCCGAGCGAGCGCAGGTTGTCGAGGAGCCCGGTGAGCGCGTCGTCGAGCCCCAGCGGCCACACCGGGTGGGCGGAGAAGGAATCCTCCAGGCGGATGGTCTCCTCGCCGCGGGTGAACAGGTCGCCCAGGAAGGAGAAGACGGTCGCCGCCCGCTCGCGCGCCCCGTCGAGCGCGGGGAGGATGCGCCCGTCGATCGCGTCGAGCGCGGAGCGGGCGATCAGGTCGTTGCGCACCGCCCGGAGCGCGATGGCGAAGGAGGGGATCAACCCCTTCCCGCGGTTCTCCAGCCGGCGGAGCGTGCGGAAGAGCCCGCGGCGGGTGACGCGGGCGCCCAGGTGGCTGGTGGCCGCCTCTTCCAGGTTGTGCGCCTCGTCCAGCACCAGCCGGGTGTACTGCGGGAGCACGGCGGGGGCGGTGTAGTTGCCCAGCGCGCGGCGCACCGCCAGGTCGGAGAAGAGGAGGTGGTGGTTGACCACCAGCACGTCGGCGGCCGAGGCCTCGCGGCGGGCGCGCTGGTAGAAGCAGTCCTCGAAGTGCGGGCACTTGGCGCGCAGGCAGACGTCGGTCTCGCTCGCCACCTCGTCCCACACCTCGGCGCTGGGGCGGAAGGAGAGGTCCGAGAGCGAGCCGTCCTTCGTGGTCCGCAGCCAGTCGACGATCCCGGAGAGCTCCGCCTGCCGCTGCGTGTCGAAGAGCGAGGAGGACGAGGCCTGTGCCTGCAGCGCGCGGCGGATGGAGACGTAGTTCGCGCGCCCCTTCACCAGCGCGAACTTGAAGGGCTCGCCCAGCACCTTCCGGAGCAGCGGCAGGTCCTTGTCGACCAGCTGCTCCTGCAGGTTGATGGTGTTGGTGGAGACGACGGTGCGCTCCCGGTTCTGCACCGCCCACTTGATGGCGGGGAGGAGGTACGCGACGGACTTCCCCGTCCCCGTCCCCGCCTCGGCGATCCCCACGCCGCCGGTGTTGTACAGCTCGGCGATCATGCGGGCGAAGGCGCGCTGCTGCGGGCGGTCCTCGTAACGCGGGTGACGGAGCGCGAGCGGCCCGGCGGGCCCCAGCGCGTCGGCCACGGCGTCGGCGTCGATGGGCTGGGCCTCGCCCGACTGCGGCGGCTCCAGGACGACGTAGAGCTCGCCCGCGTCGTTGTCGGTGATGGCGAAGCCGAGCCCCTGCTCGAAGAGCTGCGCCGCCACCCGCAGGTCGGCCTCCGACGGCTCCAGCACCCCGGACGGGTGGTTGTGCACCAGCACCCCGCCGCGCTCGATCTCCTTCTCGCGGATGAGCGCGAGCACCGCCCCGGCGTGGCCGCGCGCGAGCGTCCGCGGCTCCTCGACGGCGCCGCCCTCGCCCACCCGGCAGACGAAACAGACCTCGTTCCCCCGCGCCCGCGCGATCTCGCGACGGATGCGCTCCGCCGCCGCGGGGGCGAGGAAGAGGTCTACGGCCGTGCGGGGAGACGGGGAGGACTTCATCCCTCGAATTTAACGCGAAACGCCTGCTCAGCCAAAAGCGTCTCGCGCAGAGACGCAGAGGCACGGAGAGACGGCCGCGGTCAGCCGATCGCCTCGGCCGGGTCGGCCATCTCCAGCGCCTCCTGCAGCAGCTCGTCGTCGTCGTTCGCGACGGCATCGAGCTCCACGAAGCCGACGCGCACCGGCTCCGCCTCGTCCTCGGGGCACTGGAAGCGCGCGGCGTAGATCCCGCGCTCGGTGGGCGCCGGGTGCCCGTAGAGGATCTCCACCAGCCAGCTGCGGCCGCGCGGGTCCTGGAAGATTGCCCTGTCCTTTGTCATCTCGCGCGTGGTTAGATTGTCCAGAGCGACAACATAGCTTCGTCGAACAACGCGCATCTGAGTCGACTGGCTATAGATCCTTCGGCCTGCCAAGTCTTTGCCGGATATCGGGATGCTACGTGACCGGCCTCAGGATGACGTCTACGGGGGTGCGTGTGCAAGCACGGTCGACGGTGCGGATTGGTAGAGTCCTCGAAACCGCGCTCTCTCGGAACTGTGTCGCAACGCACCGGAGCCGCCGCCGCAGTCCGCGAAGGCGGACTTCGTGTTGTTGTAGCCCGGGTTTCCAACCCGGTGCGAAAAACTGCGCCCCCGGCCGCACAACGTAGCTCTGGCGCGCGCGGCGTAGTATACGCATCGTCTCTCTGGCGCCGTTACGGGAAGGCCAGGTCACAGGGACTGTCCGCATGCGACGCACGGGTCCCGCATCAACCGTCACCCAGAAGGAGGACGCATGAAGAAGCTGAGCCTGGACCTGACCGAGCTGAAGGTGGAGAGCTTCGAGACCTTCGTCAGCGAGCGTGACGCGCGCGGCACCGTGCGCGCGAACGCCGGCTGCGAGACCTGGAGCTGCGGCGGCACCTGTGGGGCGCAGCCGATCAGCGATGTGGCGAAGAACGGGAACTTCGCCAGGACCTTCGACTGCTCGCAGCTCGACTGCACGGACAACGGCGCCTGCTGCGTCTGAGACCGTCCGATCCGCTCCCCCCGCCCCGGAGCGCCGGCCAGCCCGCGCTCCGGGGCGCTTGCGTGCCTGGTCTGATTGGGGAGAGTTGATGCGTGGCACAATTGTGACTACGTTAATGCTACACGCGAAAGGGAGGACCGATGAAGTTCATCAGCATCCGTGATCTGCGGAACCAGAGCGGCACACTCCAGCGCTCGCTCGCGGAGGAGAACATCACCGTCACGTCGAACGGGAAGCCGTTCGCGCTGATGGTGGGCATTCCGGAGGGCGACGATCCCGCCGAGTTGGAGCGGCGCATCCGCAAGGCGCGTGCGGAGTGGGCGCTGTCACGCATCCGCAGCCGCGCCCGACGGCACGGACTCGACCAGATGTCGATGGAGGACATCGATGCCGAGATCCAGGCCGCTCGCGCGGAACGCCCACGGTGAGGATCGTACTGGACACGAACGTTCTTGTCTCGGCGCTGCTCAACCCTCACGGCACGCCGGCCAGGATCGTCGACCTCGTCCTTTCGGGCGCCGTCATCGTCCTGTACGACGATCGGATCCTGGCCGAATACCGCGACGTCCTGGCGCGTCCCAAGCTTCGAATCAATCTCCTCGAAGCCGCTTTCCTGCTCGACTTCATCGAAACGGAGGGCATACTTCTCTCAGCCCCGCCGTTGTCCATCGACCTGCCTGATCCCGACGACTTGCCGTTCATCGAGGTCGCGGCGATCGCGTCGGCCGACGCACTGGTCACCGGGAACGCGCGCCACTTCTCTGCCGCGAGTGGAACCCTGGAGGTACCGATCCTCTCTCCAGCCGAGTTCATGGATCTCTGGCGTACACGCTCCGGGTGATTGTGTGCTGGGGCACATCGCTTGCCCCATGGCGCGTAGAGGGTACGGGATGAACTCGTGCACGGAGCGCGGATGAAGCAGCCGTTCGAGCGGCTCCTGGTGGGGAAGCGGCTGGCGGGGCGCTACGAGCTGGAGGAGGCGATCGGCGCGGGCGGGATGAGCGTCGTCTATCGCGGCACCGACGGCGTGCTCGGGCGCCCCGTGGCGGTGAAGGTGGTCGCGCTCCCTGCGGACTCGGAGGAGGTGCGCGAGAACCTGCGCGAGCGCTTCCGGCGCGAGGCGGGATCGGCCGCGCGCATCGCCCATCACCCCAACGTGGTGCAGGTCTACGACTACGGCACCGACGCCGAGCTGGACCTGGACTTCATCGTGATGGAGCTGCTGCGCGGGCGCGACCTGAAGGAGGCGCTCAAGCAGGGCCGCATCCCCCGCGGCGGGGCGCTGCACATCCTCACCGAGGCCGCGCGCGGGCTGGCGGCCGGGCACCGCGAGGGGATCGTGCACCGCGACGTGAAGCCCGCCAACGTCTTCCTGGTGGGCGAGGACAGGCGCGTGGACTACGTGCGCATCCTCGACTTCGGCATCGCCAAGCCGGTGGAGCCGGGCGACGACGAGTCGCTCACCCTCACCGGCCTCGGCCAGCTTCCCCACTCCCCCGCCTACGCCTCGCCCGAGCAGCTCGACCCCGACGCGGCCGTCACCCCCGCATCGGACGTGTACCAGCTCGGGCTGATCGGCTACGAGCTGCTCACCGGGCAGCGTCCCTACGCCGACCCCGAGCGCCAGCGCATCCGCGGCGGCGAGGAGGTGGCGCCGCCGGACTCCCCCGCCTGGCAGGCCGTGGAGCCCGCGCTGCGCGCGGTGATCGCCCGCGCGCTGCGCCGCGACCCCGCCGCGCGCTACCCCGACGCCGGCGCCTTCGCCGACGCCCTCGCCGCGGCGGACGGAGACACGCCGCCGCCGGACGGCGACGACGCCACCGTCCTGCTCTTTACGCCGGCTCCGACCCCGGTCGTGGTGGCCGATGCCGGCGCGCCGGTGCCATCGACCGCCGCGCCCGTCCCGCCCGCGCCCGTCGAGCCGGTCTCGGCTGAGCCGCTCTCGCTCCCCTCTCCCGCGGTGCGGGCGCGCCGCTTCAGCCCCGCGGCGTGGGGGATCCCGGTGGTGCTCCTGCTGCTGGCGCTGGCCGTCTGGGCGGTGCGCAGGCGTCCGGCCGCGCCCGCCGCGAGCGCGGTGACGGCCGACACGGGCGCCATCGCCGACCTCCACGACAAGTTCCTGCGCCTGGAGGGCGAGGTCGCCGGCGGCGTTCCGGACTCCGCGGCGGACACGGCCACCGCGGCCGCGCCGGAAGCCGCGACGGTGCCGGAGACGGAGAGCGCCGACCAGCGGAAGGCCGCCGAGGTGCAGGCCGCCGTGGTCGACCTGCACGCCGCCTGGTCAACCGGCGACCTGGACCGGGTGATGCGCCACTACGCCGACCGGGTGGACTACTTCGGGATCGAGGGCGCGCCGAAGTCGTACGTGCGGCGCAGCGTGGCGGCCACGGTGGAGCGCTACCCGCGCCGCGTGATCACCATCGCCAGCCAGGCGACGATGTTCGAGCGCCCCGACCTGGCGCGGACGCTGGTGACCAAGGAGTGGGACTTCTCCGGCGGCGCCGAGCACTGGACCGGCTCCATGCGCCAGGAGCTGAGGCTGCGCCGCAGCGGCGGCGAGTGGCTGATCGTCTCCGAGAAGAGCGACAAGATCTTCAGGCAGAACCGCTCGCGGCGGTAAGTAGAAGGGGACAGGGGACGGGTGAGCAAACGCCGGCCCATCTGCACCAGGGTCGAGGAAGCAGTCCGCGAAGGCGGACTTCGTGCCGTTCCAGCCCCGGGTTTCCAACCCGGGGCAACCAGGCGGGGCCGTGGTTCCACTGCTGGAACTTCCACCAGCGGAACTTTGCCGAGGGGACAGGGGACAGCCGGCAAAAGCTCGCTGGCTGTCCCCTGTAACCTGTCCCCTTCTTTACTGCGTCTCCGGCGTGGTATCCTCGGGCGCCGACGGGGGCGGCGGGAGGATGCCGGTGACGAGGTTGTACAGCCTGCGGCGGATCAGCCGGATGTGGTTGGGCGCCTTCGGCAGGTAGGTGCGGTTCGACAGCAGCACCACCCAGATGCCGCGCTCCGGATCGATCCACATCGAGGTGCCGGTGTAGCCGGTGTGGCCGTAGGCGTACGGGATCTTGCACCCCCTGGCATCCGGCACCGTCCCCTCGCGGCAGAACACCTCGAAGCCGAGGCCGCGCGTCCCCGCCCCGGGCTGCGGCTGGCGGAACTGCCGCAGCGTCGCCTCCTTCACGATCCGCACGCCCCCCAGCTCCCCGCCGTTCGCCAGCATCGCCGCGAAGCGCCCCAGGTCGTGCGCGGTGGAGAAGAGCCCCGCGTTCCCGGTGATCCCCCCCAGCTCGCGCGAGAAGGGGTCGTTCGTCTTCCCGGCGAACGGCGTCCCGTCTTCCAGCGTGAGCGTGGGGGCGCAGACGGAGCAGCCGATCCCCGGCTCAAAGCGGGTGTGCGCCATCCCCAGCGGCTTCCACACCCGGTCGCGCAGGAAGGCCGGGAGCGGCCGCCCCGCCGCGTTGGAGGCGGCGAGCCCCAGCAGCACGAAGCCCAGGTCGGAGTAGAGCACCGACGCGCCCGGCTCGTCGATCAGGTCGACGCTCGCCACCACGCGGTACAGCCGGTCGCCGGCGCTCCCGAAGTCGCGGATGGGCATGGCCGCGGGGAGCCCGGAGGTGTGGGTGAGCAGCTGGCGCACGGTCACCTTCTCGCGCCCGCGGCCGGTGAAAGACGGCAGCCAGCGCGAGATGGGGTCGTCGAGCCGCATCTTCCCGTCGTCCACCAGCACCATCACCGCCGTGGTGGTGGCGACGGCCTTGGTGAGCGAGGCCAGGTCGTAGAGCGTCTCGTCGGCGTCCACGGGCGGGGCCAGGCGACCCCACCGTGTGCGCCCCACGCCGACCTCCAGCAGGGTGGTGCCGCGCACCCCCACCGCCAGCGCGGCGCCGGGCATCCCCCCGCGCCCCACCTCGTCGCGCACCGCCTGCTCGGCGGCGGCCAGGCGCTCCGGCAGCACCACGCGGCTGGCCTGCAGCGCCACGTCGCGCGAGCGCGTCTCCGGCACCCGGCGGAAGACGGAGCGCAGCCGCGGCGACACCGCGAACGGAAACGCCAGCGCCAGCGCGAAGCAGGCGAGCATCACCCACGCCACCACCCGCTTGCGCAGCGACACCCGCTCCGGCCCGCCCTCGTCCGGCGCCACTTCCCTGTCCGCGACCTCGCCCGTATCCGCCACCCATCCTCCCCGTAACGTCGACCGAGTCACCCTGGTCGGGATGAATGGCAGGGTCCGCGCCAGAGGGATCGGCCCTCCGCGTCTCCGCGCGAGATGCGTTTACCTGGGCGGGGGCGGCGCCGGTGGCCGATCACAGACCCGGAAGGACGCCGCCGGCACGCCGTTCCCCCGCGACGGGCTCCCCGGCTCGATGCGCAGCAGCACGGAGTTCGGGAAGTAGAGGTCCCGCAGCACGCAGAAGTCGTCGCGGCGCGCCAGGAGGATCGGCTCCAGGTAGAGCGCCGAGATCCCGGCGATGCCGTCGAACACCAGGTAGTGCGAGCCCATCGCCCGCGCCGCGGCGTAGAGCGTGTCGGGGTCGGGGCTGAGCGGATAGGTGCGGCCCCGGTATCCCGAGTAGACGAAGAAGATCGACGCCTTGCGCGACAGCACCGTCGACCCCGGCGGGAGCGCGCCCCGCGCCTTCAGGGCCAGCGCGAAGAAGTCGTGGAACTCCGGGAGCATGCACGGAAACGGCTCGCCGCCCATGTACGCTTGCGTGCACTGCCGCCCCACCCGCGACACGCCGCCGATCCCCTTGAGCGCGAGCAGGAGGAGGAGGGCGCCCGCCGCGAGCGGCACCACGCGCGGAGCCGCCCGCCAGCTCAGGCGCCGGGCGCCGTCGCGCAGCGCCTCGGCCGCGTAGAGCAGGAGGAGCGGCACGAGCGGGAGGGCGAAGCGCTCGCCGGACCAGGTGGCGGGCCAGAGCAGGAGCAAGGCCACCATCAGCGGGATCCACAGCTCGCCCAGCCCCGGGCGCTTCAGCCGCCGCGCCCACCCCGCCACCGCCAGGGCGACCAGCGGCACCGTCACCCACCAGCGGTGGACGCCGTTCCAGGTGAGCAGCACGGGGACGTGCATGTTGGCGTAGCGCGAGGCGTTCATCCCCACGCGCCCGATGATCCCCCCGACCCCCACCCTCCCCAGCTGGGGCTGGTAGGGATCGACCGCCCAGAGGTAGCCCACGTAGCCCGGGCCACCGTTCACCTTCCCCCAGAGCCACCAGAGAAAGGCCAGGGGAAAGAACACCGCCGCCAGCACCGCCAGGTCGCGCCAGCGGCGGCGGAGCGCGAGCCAGGCCAGCGCCGCCACCACCAGCGGCAGCCCGGCCGCGCGGGTGAAGTTGCCCAGCACCGCGCCCGCCACCATCACCCCCAGCCAGAGCCCGTGCCGGGGCTCGTCGCCTTGCAGCTCGCGCTCGCGCGTCCCCACCAGGTGCGTGGAGGCCCAGAGCGCCAGCATGGTGAAGGCCCACGCCGGCACGTCGGAGAGCTCCCAGTGGCTCAGCTCCACCACGCCGGGGCTCATCGCCAGCAGCACCCCCACGGCCAGCGCGATCCCCGGGGTGGTGGCCCGGCGCAGCCACAGGTACGAAAGCGCCACCGCGGCGACCGAGAAGGCCATCACGATGAACTTCATGGCGACCAGCCCGCGCACCCCGATCATCCAGAAGGCGGCCACGATCGCCGGCCACACCGGCGGATACTGCGTGTGCGCGGGGAGCGCCGGGTCCCACAGGCTCACGTAGGCGTGCCGCTCCACCAGCGCGCGCGCGAGCGACAGGTAGGCGGCGTTGTCGCCCCCCACGTGCGGCGCCGGGTTGAAGGCGACGATCGCCAGGAAGAGGTGCAGCGCGGCGATCGCCAGCGCCACGCGGCCGGGGCGTGCGTTTACGAGCCGCTGGACCAGCGGCGGGCGCGCGGGCGCGGGTGCGGGCTGCGGTGGCGCGGCGGGCTTGCGGGTGTTCCGCCGCCGCCCGCTGGCGGAGGTGTCGGCCACTGGGTTCGCGGACTGAAGAGATCGAACGTGGTGGGGATGATGCAGGAAAGTAACGAGCGGGAGCCGATCCGGGGAGGCCGGGGGGATGAAACGGCGGACCAGCGGGCCAGACCGATGACTCAGCGGGTCCCGCTCACCCCTTCCCCCTGCCGTGGCCCCGTCCGCCGCCGCGTCCACGCCCGTGCCCCCGGAGCACCCGCGGCACCAGCGCGCGCACCCGCGGGGCGGCGGACGGTGGCGTCGAGGCGGCGACGGGGGACGGCGCGGGCGAGGCGCGCGGCTCCGTTGGCTCGGCCACACGTTCGCGCGGCGCCGCGTCCAGGGCGAGGCGGCGGGGCACCGTCAGGCGCTCGGCGACCACGAAGCCGTGGTCCACGTGGCCCTGCACGCGCAGCGAGTCGCCGCGGGCGAGCGAGGCGAGGTCGACGGGGGCGCCCTCGGGCGTGACGGCCTCCGCGGCGACGCCGACCACCACGCGCAGGTCGGGGAGTGCCGCGTCATCGGGGCGGACCAGGAGGGCGTCGCGCTCGTCGGTGAGCGCGAGGATGGCGCCGTGCGTGTCGACCTCGGCGGGGAGGGCGTCGTCGCCGGCCATGCGCACGCCGTTCACCAGCAGCAGGTCTACGCCGGTGAGCTCCACCGCGCGCGGGAAGGCGCGGCCGCTGCGCGCGTCGGTGCGGAGGCCGTGCAGCACCACGCCGGCGCCCGCGGGGGCATTGTCGAGCGCGAGCGTCCCGGCGGTGTCGGCGCCGCGGACCAGGCGCAGCGTGGCCGGCCCGGCGGAGAGGCCGCCGAGCTCGAAGGCGCCGCCCTTCACCTCCGCCTCGCGCTCCGCCTCCACCGCGCGCACCAGCGCCGGCGCCGACGCCGAGTCCGCGAAGTCGCCGCGGATCGACACCCGGTCCGCCGCGCCCCGGCACGCGGCGAGGCCAATGATCAGCAGCAGGGAGGCTCTCATGCGAGACGGGCGAAGCACCAAGCGTGCCTCATCCCCCCGACCGCACCTCACGCGGAGGCGCAGCGTCCTCACTCGCCCACGGCGGCGGCGATGCGGGCACGCACCAGCTCCATCAGCGGCTCCGGCCCGTCGCCCACCAGCCCGGCGACCTCGTCCGGGGGGATGGGATCGAGGAAGTGGATGTGGATGGTGTGCGGGTAGATGCGCCAGGAGCCCGGGCGCATGATCTCGAAGCTGCCGGTGACGGCGGTGGGGACGATGGCCACGCACGACTCGGCGGCGAGCATGAACGCCCCCTTCTTGAAGGGCGCCAGCTTCCCGTCGCGCGAGCGCGTGCCCTCGGGGAAGATCACCACCGCGCCGCGGCTGTGGCGCACCTTCTCCCCCGCCTCGCGCAGGCTCTCGATGGCCCGCTCGCGGTTGGAGCGGTCGATCACGATGTGCCCCGCCGCCACCAGCGCCTGCCCGAAGAGGGGGATCTTCTGCAGCTCCTTCTTGGCGACGAAGTGGTAGGGCACCTCGATCACCGCCGCGAGCGCGAACACGTCGAACCAGGAGATGTGGTTCGCCGCGACCACCTGGGGCACCTCGGGGTGGAGGTTCTCGCGCCCGTGCACCCGCACCGGGCACCCGCTCGCCCAGATCACCGAGCGCACCCAGCGGCGGGTGACGGCCACGTACCAGTCGCCGTCCTTTCGCCCCCGCCGCGACTCCCAGATCACGATGGGGCCCCACCACGCCAGCGTCGCCAGCCCCACCGCGAAGGTCCACAGGGTGCGGATCAACCCGTCCTCCTCGTCCCGGCTTCCGTCATCGCTCCTCGAAGTGCTGGTAGCCCCGCAGCCCCAGCGGGGTGCGGTGCCCTTCCGCGCTGGTCCACCACACGCCGTCGCCGCCGCCCAGCCGCCCCACGCAGGTGAGCCGCACCCGGAAGGCCTCCTCGAAGTCGCGGACGTGCCCCTCCACCACACCCAGCGGCGCGGTGAAGCAGAGCTCGTAGTCTTCCCCGCCGGTCATCGCCAGCCGCAGCGCCTCGTCGGGCGAGGGGGCGCGGCGGCGCACGGCGGGGTGGATGGGCACCAGCTCGGCGGCCAGCAGCACCGCCGCCCCGCTGGCCGCGGAGAGGTGCGCCGCGTCGCCGGCCAGGCCGTCGGAGAGGTCGATCATGGCGGTGGGGAGCGCGCGCTCCGCCAGCCAGCGCGCCTCGCGGACGCGCGGCACCGGCGCGGCGTAGCGCTCGCGGGCGGCCGCGTCGGGCTCCACGTGGGCGAGCATCTGGCTCACGTAGAGGGCGCTCGCCCCCAGCTCCCCGGTCACCCACACCTCGTCGCCCACGGCGGCGCCGGAGCGCAGCACGGGGCGCCGCGCCTCGCCCACCGCCGTGACGTCGATCACCAGCGGGCCCTGCGTGCGCGCCACGTCGCCCCCCAGCAGCGCGGCGCCGGCCTGGTCGGCGGCGCGGCGGACGCCGTCCATCAGCTGCACCGCGTGGCTCCCCGCGTCCGCCGCCGGGAGCGCCAGCGAGGCCAGCACGCCGATGGGGCGCGCCGCCACCGCGGCCAGGTCGCTGAGCGCCGCCGCCGCCGCCCGCCCGCCGATCTCGCGCAGCGACAGCCAGTCGCGCCGGAAGTGCACCCCCTCGACCGACAGGTCGCTGGAGAGCGCGATCCCGTCGCCCACGATCACCGCGCAGTCGTCGCCCGGCCCCACGCGCACGTCGGGGCGCTCGGCCGGGTGGCGGGGGAGGAAGCGGCGGATGAGGTCGAACTCGGCGCCGGGGGCGAGCGGCGCGCCCGCGGCGGCGGGGTGGCGGGGGCGGTCGGGGGTGCGGGGCATGCCGCAGGATACCACGCGCGCGGAGCGCCGGCAAACCACGGATACCGCGTCCCCGAACGGTTTGTGCATTCCTCGGCCGCCGAAACTGAAATGGTGGGTTTGACCCTGCTCGTCGAATGCACGACATGACGCGGAGGCGCGGAGAGGCCGACCGCACCTCTCCGCGCCTCCGCGCTACTGCGTGGGTGCCGCCTGCGTCACTCCAGCAGCCAGAGGAAGTTGTCGAAGCGCGAGTGGACGGTGGTCCAGGCGCGGGTGTTGTCGGCGCGCAGGCCCACGCCGCCCGAGCTGTAGGTGTTGTCCGTCACCGTGGCCACCACGACCCCGTCGAAGTAGGCCTTCAGCGTGTTCCCGTTGGCCCCGAAGGCCACCTCGTGCTCGTCGCCGGGGGTGAAATCCACGTCGATCTGGTCGGTGAGGGGAGTGAAGACGCCGCTGACCGCCTTGTAGATCTCCAGGTTGGCGTACCCGAAGAGCGAGTCGTCGCGGATGGCCAGCAGGTAGTAGTTGCCGGTGCTCTGGAAGCGCAGCACCAGCCCGCCGTCGCGGATCGAGTCCACCGTGGTCAGCACGTACCCCTTGGTGAAGGTCACGCCGTTGCGGATGACCACGCTCTGCCGCGCGCTGGTGTCGGCGTGCAGGTAGCCGCCCGAGATCGACCACGCGCCGCTCGTGTTGTAGATGGTGTAGCTGCTGAGCGTGTTGCTGTCGAACGTGTCCTGGCGCGGCGCGTTGTACCACTTGATCAGGTCGTAGCGCCCGCGTATGCCGGAGTAGCCGTGCGTGTTGTCGTGCCGCACGCCCACGCCGCCGGCGGCGCTGTAGGTGGCGTCGGTCACCGTCAGCACCACCACGCTGTCCACGTAGGCCCTGAGGGTAGTGCCCTCGGCCTCGAAGCGGATGTTCCTGGTCACGCCGGGCGTCCAGCTGATGTCCTGCCGCGTGCCCAGGGTGGTGAACACGCCGCTCACGACCTTGTACATCTCGATGTTCGCGGTGGGGTAGTGGCCGTCGTCGCGGATGGCCAGCAGGTAGTAGTTGCCGGTGCTCTGGAAGCGCATCACCAGCCCCCCGTCCGCCATCGAATCGGCGAAGGCCTCGATGTAGCCGTCGGCGATGCTGATCCCGTTGCGGATCACCACGCTCTGCACCGCCGTGGAGTCGGCGCGCAGGTACCCGCCCGAGATCCCCCAGGCGGTGGAGTTGTTGTAGATGGTGTAGCTCGAGAGCGAGTTGACGGTGAACGAGTCCTGCCCCGGCACGCCGCCCTGGAGGATCGCGAGCGGCTTGTGGGGAGAACGCGCGTGGGGGCTGCCGGCGTTGGTGGGGTCGTCGGAGCAGGCGGCGAGGCCCAGGCTGAGGATGGCCGCTGCGAGCAGGCCGGTGCGCAGGTGTCTCATGGGCGTTCCTGGGATGTGGGGAGCAGCGCACGGGCGTGCGCATGAGGGGTGTTTCGGAAGCTCATCGAGAACTCAGGTATCGTCAATAGACGTCTGGAAAGGTGTATAAAGCACGAAAGAAGGTGATACTGGCGATCCCATCCAGGCGCTTGCACTTAGGCGACGTTCTCCGCTCATAGGTCCGGACAAACTGGGATAGACGCCGTTTTTCTCTCACGAAACACTGATACGCAAAAGCGATACAGCATCCAGCTCAGCTATTCTGCCATCCCCGGTAAAAAAGTCACGTTGAGTACGCATGGGCAACCCTCGACTCCGTTGACCAGGAGAACTCTCGTTCGACGCCCGACGGCTTTTTGTGTCCCGCGCTGGCGATGGCTACGTTCAGAACCGAACCCCCGCTATCGAGGAGAGATAAGGCAATGGAAAACGGTGCAGTTCCTCCGTGTCCCCTGTGACCTCTGTGAGAGCCATTTCAGTTTCGGCGGTCGACGAATGCACCACCATTCAGGATAAGCGGTATGAGACCCGTACTTTCTGAAGACCGGGATCAGCCGGCGGGATCGGGAGCCGGTGGCGCGGCGTCGGCGGAAAGTCGGGCGCGCTCCTTCCGCTTCAGCTCCAGGTACGCCAGCATCGGCGCGCTGCGCTCCTCCAGGTCGGGCATGCGCGTCATCAGCCGCTCGAGCTGGGAGAGGTAGGAGGGGTACTTCGCCAGCTGCCGCAGCCGCTCCAGGTGCGGCCGGAGCTTGACCCAGACGGCGACGTGCTCGGTGTTGGCGTCGTGGAAGAGGGCCTCGGGGATGGCGCCGTGGTTCACCAGCGTGGCGGCCATCTCCCAGTAGGTGGTGACCATGCGGTAGCGCGCGCTCTCCGGTCCGGTCCACGCGGCCAGCACCTCTTCCACGGTCGATGGGAAGAACTGCCCCGCGAACCAGTCGCGCGCGCGCCGCAGCTCGTCTTCGCGGCGGATCTCGTAGAGGCGCAGGATCAGCTCGGCGGCACCGTGGATCTCGCTCATCTCGTCTCCCGTGGATTGCGTTGCGTGCAGGGTTCCGGCGAATGTACCCGGAGTTGAGTGGCGGGGCGAATGAATTCGCTGCAACAACGGCCCGAAGTCCGCCTTCGCGGACTCGCTTCCGCGGCCCGTGCGCGCGTCACTGGATGCGGCGGGGGCCGACACCACAGCGGCGCGACGACGGCATCATCAACGTGTTTCAGGTGGGAGGCGGCATGGGGAATGGAGTGAGCCGGATCGCGAAGGTGCTCGCCTGCGTGCTCCTGGTCGGCTGCGCGTCCGAGGCGCCGGCGCAGCGTGGCGAGCCGTCACAGACGCGGTACAGCAACCCCGAGTACGCGTACGCGGTCCAGCTGCCCCCCGGCATCGGGATCATGACGAGCACGCCCCCCATTCCCGACCAGGGGTTCGGTGTCCGGCTGGCGCCGCCGGTGAACCTGTGGCTCTACGCCGACTACGAGACGGGGACCATCTCTTCGCTCGCGGAGAAGGCGGAGGACGTGCGCGAGAGCTTCCAGGGGAGTGGGTGCCGCACGGTGGAGCGGACGATGACCACGCTGGGCGGAGCGCCGGCCGCGGAGCTCACCTTTCAGTGCCCGCCGCACTCGAACGGCGAGCCGCCGGAAACCGTGAAGCAGCGCCTGACCCTGCGCACGCTGCCGGGCCGGGCACCGATCGTCTACAGGGTCGGCCTGCAGTATCCGCAGGGCAGCCAGGCCGGGGCGGAGGCGGAACGCCTGTACCAGGCACTCATCGACGGCTTCTCGTTCACCGCGCCCGAGGCGGGCCGCCCCCCGTCTCGCCGCGGCGGTAGAGCGAACTTCCCGAGTTGATTCGCACCCGTCGCAGTGGAGATACATGAGACCTGGACTGAGCATGGCCGGACACGCGTCGGATCGCGCTGGCTCTACGGCGGCGGCTCGCCGGATGGCGAAGGTGCTCGCCTGCGTGCTCCTGGCCGACTGCAAACGGGAGGCGCCGGCGCAACGGTACGCCAACCCCGAATACGAGTACGCGGTCCAGCTGCCGTCCGGCGTCGAGATCGAGACGAGCACGGCACCCAATCCCAACCACGGCTTCCGTGTCCGGCTGCCGCCGCCGGCGGGCGTGTGGGTCTGGGCCCACTACGAGACCGAGAACGTGTACACGCTCGCGGAAGAGGTGGAGAGCGTGCGCGAAAGCTGGAGTGGCTGCCGGATGACGGAGCGGAAGACGGCCACGCTGGGCGGCGTGCCGGCCGCGGAGCTCACCCTTCAGTGTCCGGCTGCGCCGCCGGAGAGCAAGCTGCCGCAGACCATGAGGCTGCTCCTGACCCTGCGAACGCCGCCGGACCGCGGGCCGATCGTGTATACGGTGCGCCTGCAGCATCCGCGGGACACCCCGGCGCCGGCGGAGGCGGAAGCGGCGTACCGCGCCGCCATCGACGGCTTCTCGTTCACCACGGGCGAGGCGGGCGGCGACTCCACGCCACCGCGGCGTTAAAGCGGATGCGTTCGAGTTCGAAGTCCATCGCGCATCCGCGGCCGCGGCGCCCTCTCCCTGGCGCTCCGCGCCTGTCCCTCTCCCGTACCGGGGCGTACCGGGCGAGGGGGGTGTGGCCTCCGCACGCGTGAAGCCTGCGGAAGCAGCGCGACATCGGCGGTCGCGATGTCGGTTCGGTCGGCGCAGGTGCTGGGGAAATTACCTCTTCCCGGGACGGGAGAGGTGGCGAGCCCCAGCGAGCCGGAGAGGGCGCCGCGGCCGTGGACACGCGAGGCACTCTGGACCGTGACGAAAACCGCACGAGTCCCTGCGTGAAACGCTGTTGCCGTGGCGCGGGACATGCGGCACTCCGCGGCAGAGCGCTGCAGGGCGCCTCCCGTCCGCGGAAAGGGACCGAGTCCCGCCTGTGAGTCCGGCACCAGCCAATCACGCTTCTTTCGGCCCGCACCGCGGACATCGGGCTCTCGCGAAAGGAGCGCACCCATGTCCAGCCGCACCCTCCCCGCGCGTCCCTCCCTCGCCCAGCTCAGGCTCCAGGCACGCGAGCTCCGGCGCGACCACCGCGAGGGACGCGCCTCCGCCGCGGCGCGCATCGCCGCGCATCATCCCCGCCTGCAGGGACGCCCGCCGCGCGAGGTGCTCGCCCACCCGCTCGCGCTCGCCGACGCGCAGCTCGTGCTCGCCCGCGAGTACGGCTTCGAGAGCTGGGCCCGGCTGAAGCACCACGTGGAGACGGCGAGCCGCGTCGCCAGGCTCACCCCGCACCCACGCTTCGCCGAGGCGCTGGCCGCGCTCGACGCGGGCGATGCGGAGCGGCTGCGCGCGCTCGTCGCCGAGGACCCGTCGCTGCTCGCCGCGCGCACCAACCTCGATCCGCCGTACGGCTACTTCACCGCCGCCACGCTGCTGCACCACGTCGCCGGCAACCCCGGCCGCGAGGCGCGGCTCCCGGCCAACGTGGTGGAGATCGCGCGCGTGCTGCTGGACGCCGGCGCCGAGCCCGACGCCGAGACGCTCGGCCGCAACGGCGGCACCACCATGGGGCTGCTGATCACCAGCAAGCAGGCCAGCGACCGCGGCGTCAGCGGCCCGCTGATGGACCTGCTGCTCGCCCACGGCGCGAGGCTCGACCTGCACGGCCCCGGCGCGCTCGACCCCGCGCTCGCCAACCACGCCCCGCGCGCCGCCGAGCGCATGATCGAGCTCGGCGCGAAGGCCGACATCTTCGCCGCGGCGGCGCTGGGGCGGCTGGACCTGCTGCGGGCGATGTTCGACGCGGACGGCCGCCTCCTCGCCCGCCCGCGCCGCCGCGGCCGGCTGATGAGCGCGCGCGACGCCATCGGCCTGGCGATGCTGTACGCCTACGTCGCCGGAAGGCGCGAGGCCGTCGACTTCCTGCTGGAGAAGGACGGCAACTGGAACATGACGGGGGTGAACAACGGCACCGCCATGCATCGCGCCGCGTGGGACGGTGACCTGGACATGGTGAAGCGCCTGATCGCCCGCGGCGCGGACCTCTACAACCGTGACAACCCGTGGAACTCCACGCCGCTCTCGTGGGCGCAGCACAACCGGCAGTTCGAGGTGTTCGACTGGATGCGCGCGAACACCCGCGTCGACCTGCACGAGGCCGTCGGCTTCGGCCTGCTGGAGCACGTGGAGGCGCGGCTGCGCGAAGACCCGTCCAGCGTCAACCGCCAGGTCGATCACTGGGAGGTGCCGCGATCGACGCCGCTGCACTGGGCGGCGTGGCCGTCGGTGAACGACATCGAGGGCACGATCGTGCACGACGTCGACGAGCGCCTGCGCCTGGTGACCCTGCTGCTCGACGCCGGCGCCGACCCCAACCTCGTCGCCGGCGATGGCTCGACCGCGCTCGACTTCGCCCTCGCCGGCAAGGCGGACCGCGTGGCGGCGCTGCTGCGGAGCCGCGGGGCGAAGCGCGCCTCCGAGCTCTGAAAAGCATTTTCACGCAGAGACGCAGAGGCACGGAGAGGGGCTGGCCGATCCCTCTCCGTGCCTCTGCGTCTCTGCGTGAGACCAATCAGTACGTCGGCGCGTCCGAGGCCGGAAAGCTCTCCACGCTGTCTTCGGTGACGGCGCGGTCGCCGCGCTCGGCGGCGCGGCTCACGGCGCCGGCGGTGATGCCGCCGGCCAGCGCCTCGGGCGCCTCCTTCCCCGAGAGGAGCTGGCGCAGCACGTACTGCAGGATGCCGCCGTGGCGGTAGTACAGCACCTCCTGCGGCGTGTCGATGCGCACCAGCGCCTGGAAGGTGGTCTCCTTCCCTTCCTCGCCCTCCACGGGGCGGGCGCGGACGGTCACCTCGCGCGTCTTCAGGTTGCTGGAGACCACCTCCGCCAGCCCCTCCACGTCGAACACCTCGCGGCCGGTGAGGCCGTGCGACTGCGCGTTCTCGCCACGCCTGAACTCCAGCGGGAGCACCCCCATCCCCACCAGGTTGGAGCGGTGGATGCGCTCGTAGCTCTCCGCGATCACCGCGCGGATCCCCTGCAGGTACGGGCCCTTGGCCGCCCAGTCGCGCGACGAGCCGGAGCCGTACTCCTTGCCGGCCAGCACCACCAGCGGCGTGCCGTCGGCCTGGTAGCGCATGGCCGCGTCGTAGATGGTGGTGACCTCGTCGCCCGGGAAGTACGTGGTCCAGCCACCTTCCGTCCCCGGCGCCAGCTGGTTGCGGATGCGCACGTTGGCGAAGGTGCCGCGCACCATGACCTCGTGGTTGCCGCGGCGCGCGCCGTAGCTGTTGAAGTCCTTCGGGTCGACCCCGTGCTCCACGAGATAGCTCCCCGCCGGCGAGTCCTTCTTGATGCTCCCCGCCGGCGAGATGTGGTCGGTGGTCACGCTGTCGCCCAGGAACGCCACCGCGCGGGCGCCGCGGATCTCGGCCACCTCGGTGGGCGCCTCCTTGGGCATGTTCTCGAAGTACGGCGGCTGGCGCACGTAGGTCGAGTCGTCCGCCCAGGCGAAGCGGTCGCCCGGGGGCGTGTCCATCGACTTCCAGAGCTCGTCGCCCTCGAACACGCCCGCGTAGCTGCGGCGGTACATCTCGCTCTCGATGGCGCTCTGGATGGCCGAGTGCACCTCCACGTTGCTCGGCCAGATGTCCTTCAGGAACACCGAGCGCCCCTCCGCGTCGGTGCCGAGCGGCTCGTTGTACGGGTCCCAGTCGATGCGGCCCGCGAGCGCGAACGCCACCACCAGCGGCGGCGACATCAGGAAGTTGGCGCGCACGTCGGAGTTGATGCGCCCCTCGAAGTTGCGGTTCCCCGAGAGCACCGAGCAGGCCACCAGCCCGCCCTTCTGGATGGCGTCGGAGATCTGCTGCGGCAGCGGCCCCGAGTTGCCGATGCAGGTGGTGCAGCCGTAGCCCACCACGTTGAAGCCGAGCTGCTCCAGGTAGGGGAGCACCCCCGCCTTCTGGTAGTACTCGGTCACCACCTTCGACCCCGGCGCCAGCGAGGTCTTCACCCAGGGCTTCCGCGCCAGGCCGCGCTCCACCGCCTTCCTGGCCAGCAGCCCCGCGGCCATCATCACCGCCGGGTTGGAGGTGTTGGTGCAGCTGGTGATGGCGGCGATCACCACCGAGCCGTGGTCCAGCACCATCTCCGCGTCGCCCACCAGCACCTTCTGCGCGTCGGGGCTCTCGGGCGAGCCCTCGCCCCAGACGCCCACCTTGTCGGGCCCGGCGCCGGTGTCGGCGTTCGCCGCGTCCTTCTGCGAAGGCGCGCTGGGCGCCGGCATCAGCGAGGGGAGCGCGGCGCGGAAGGCCTTCTTCACGTCGCTGAGCTGGATGCGGTCCTGCGGGCGCCGCGGCCCGGCGACGCTCGGCTGCACCGTGTTCAGGTCGAGCGACAGGGTGTCGGTGAAGACGGGCTCCTTGCAGTCGGCGCTGTGGAAGAGCCCCTGCTCCTTCATGTATGCCTCGACCAGCGCGATGCGCTCCTCGGGGCGCCCGGTGAAGCGCAGGTAGTCGAGCGTCACCTGGTCCGGCGGGAAGATGGCGCAGGTGGCCCCGTACTCCGGGCTCATGTTGCCGATGGTGGCGCGGTCGGCCAGGGCCAGGTGGGCCACGCCGGGGCCGTAGAACTCCACGAACTTCCCCACCACCCCCTTCTTGCGGAGCATCTCGGTGACGGTGAGCACCAGGTCGGTGGCCGTGGCGCCCTCCGGCAGCTCGCCCTCGAGCCGGAAGCCGATCACCTCGGGAACGAGCATGGAGATGGGCTGGCCGAGCATGGCCGCCTCGGCCTCGATGCCGCCCACCCCCCAGGCCAGGATGCCGAGGCCGTTCACCATCGGCGTGTGGCTGTCGGTGCCCACGCAGGTGTCGGGGTAGGCCAGCGGCGGCTCGCCGTCCTTCAGCAGCCTGGGGTTCTCGTCGGTGGAGAAGACCACGCGCGAGAGGTACTCCAGGTTCACCTGGTGCACGATCCCGGTGTTGGGCGGCACCACCTGGAAGTTGTCGAAGGCCTGCTGCCCCCAGCGGAGGAAGGCGTAGCGCTCGCGGTTGCGGCCGTAGTCGAGCTCCACGTTCTGCTGGAAGGCCTCGGCCGTGCCGAAGGCGTCGACCTGGATGGAGTGGTCGATCACCAGCTCCACCGGCTGCAGCGGGTTGATCTTCGCCGGGTCGCCGCCCAGCGCGGCCATGGCGTCGCGCATGGCGGCCAGGTCGACCACGCAGGGCACGCCGGTGAAGTCCTGCAGCACCACCCGCGCGGGCGAGTAGGCGATCTCGCGGTCCGGCGGGGTGGCCGGGTCCCACTTCGCCAGCGCCTCGATGTCGTCGCGGGTCACGGTCACGCCGTCTTCGGTGCGCAGCAGGTTCTCGAGCAGGATGCGCAGCGAGTACGGCAGCCGGCTCACGTCGCCGACCGCGTCCAGGCGGTAGATGGTGTACTCACGCTCGCCCACGCGCAGGGTGGAGCGGGCGCCGAAGCTGTCTGCCATCACGTCTCCCTTGGGTCCCCGGAGCTTCCGCGTTCCGCGCCCCGGCCGGCCCGATCCGGGGCGCACGGTCGGCGGGGGCGTCGGGGGCTATTGTACGCGCTCGCCCCCGCGCGGGAAAGGCGTGGTTTCGGAAGATGGAACGTGCTGCAAGCGCCGGTCCGGCGTACGGGCGGAACGCGGACCGGGAGACGGCGGCCGGTGTACGTTGCGTGGAGCGATGGGATGCACCGAAGTTGAACGGAGAAAGACGACGCCTACGATGCTCTACCTGGAGACTGCCCTGAACACGACGGATGGACCGATGAGCCGCGAAGTGCTGGTGGTGGGGGACAAGGTCCTCATCAAGCCCGAGGAGGAGAATTCCAAGACGCCCTCCGGGCTCTTCCTGCCGGTGGGGGTGCAGGAGAAGGAGGCGGCGATGGGGGGCTACGTGGTGAACGTGGGCCCCGGCTACCCCACGGTGGAGCCGCTGGCGGATGGCGAGCCCTGGTCGGGCGGCACCCGCACGGGGATGCGCTACGTGCCGCTGCAGGCCGCCAAGGGCGACTTCGCCATCTTCCTGCGCAGCAACGCCGTGGAGGTGGAGATCGACGCCAGCAAGTACCTGATCGTCCCCCACGCCGCCATCCTCCTCCTCATCCGCGACAAGATCCCGCTCCCCTGAGACCAGGAAACTCCGACCGTGGAGAGCATCCGCTCCAGGCCAGGTCCGCTGCCTGACCTCCGGCCGATCGAGTCAGCGTTGGCCGAGCACGCCGAGGTCCTGCACGATCTTCGCGTCGCTGAGGAGCAGGTGGCGCGCGGAGAGGCTGTCGAGCACGACGATGCGAAGCGGCAGGTGCTTGCACGGCTGCAGCGGTGAACGATGAGCTACCGGGACCGGATCACCATCAATCCAGCGATGCGGAACGGTAAGCCGTGCATCCGCGGCATGCGCATCACGGTGCAGGATGTGCTGGAATATCTCGCGTCCGGGATGAGCGAGGACGAAATCCTCTCGGACTTCCCCTATCTCGAACGCGAGGATATCAGAGCCTGCGTGACGTTCGCGGCAGACCAATAACGCCTCATATCATGCCGAATCCGCGTGGAACCATAGGTCTTGGCACACGGACCCCAAGGGGACGTCATCCTGAGGCCGGCCACGCCTGAACTGCGGCAGCAACAGCATCTGGCAGGCCGAAGGATCTATCGCCGGTCCTCGGAGCCAGCACGTCGAAGCGCGCATCCGAGTTCGTATCACATCTCAGTGGCGTCTCGGAAGCTTGATCCGAGCGCCGACGATAGATCCTTCGGCCTGCCTGAATTCTTCTTCGCCTGCAGTCAGGCGTGGTCGGCCTCAGGATGACGTCCTTGGGTAAGGTGTGATCGGAACAGAACTGTACTGGCGGGCTGGTGTCCGTCGGCGCACGTATACAGATCGGGCGCGAAAGCCAATGGCCTTCGCGCCCGATTTCATGCCTTCCCCGCTACTCCTGCTCAGGCGTGCTGGCAGCAGGGATAGTAGGTGTATCCGCAGGTCTGCATACACGACTGGCAGGAGTTGGCGCAGGTCGGGTCGATGCAGGTCCTGCCCTGGGTGTAGGGCACCGCGACGAGGTCGGGATCCTGCCAGAATGATGGCCCCGGAAAAGCGTCGATCTGGATTAGTTCGTCTGCGCGGTGATGAGCGGAGCCTCGTCTTCCGCGGGGACCGGCGCGGTGGCGGCCCAGAGCTCGGGGATGCGCCGCGCCAGCACGCCGAGCAGGTCCCGCGACACGTCCACGATCCCGCGGGCGATCAGGCCGAGCGAGTAGGCCAGGTCCGCCGCCTCGCCGCCCGAGGTGGGGTTCAGCGCGCGCAGCACGGCGGTGCGGTGCTTCATCAGCAGCGGCTTCACGTAGCGCACGGGGTTGAACCCGGGAACGTGGCGCGCCCCCAGCCCCTCGATCAGCGCCACGGCGCGGCCGAAGTAGGTCATCTCCCCCGTCAGCACCACCGGCCAGTCGTACAGGATGCGCATCACCTCGTCGGCCAGCGCGCCCGCGATCTCGTCGATGTGCGCGCCGCGCTCCGTCATCTCCAGCAGCAGCGCGACCAGGCGGTGGATGGTCTCGCGGTCCGTCTCCGGCTCCACGATTCCCAGCGCGAAGAAGCCGTCCACCACGCGCCCCGCGTCGCCGCTCACGGCGGCCAGGGCGGTGTGCACCAGCTGCCGCCGCATCTCCGGGTCGACCTCGATCACCATCCCGAAGTCCAGCAGCACCAGCGCGCCGTCGTCGCGCACCAGCAGGTTGCCGGGGTGCGGGTCCGCGTGGAAGATGCCGTCGACCAGCATCATCTGGATGTAGGCCTCGATCACCTCGTCGACCACCCGCTCGGGGTCGATCCGCCCGGCGCGCACCAGCGGCTCGATCTGGTCCACGCGGGTTCCCTCCACGAACTCCAGCACCAGCGTCCGCCGCCGCACCATGCCGTCGATCACGCGGGGGACCACCACGCGCGGGTTGCGGGCGAACCGCGCGCCGATGGCGCGGCAGTACGCCGCCTCCTGCTCGAAGTCCATCTCCGCCGCGATGCGCCGCTCGAACTCGTCGAGCGCCACGTGCACGCCGCGCAGCTGCGGGTGCGTCCAGCGCCGCTCCACCAGCGCCAGCACCTGGCGCACGAAGCGGACGTCGTGCGCCACCACCGCCTCCACCCCGGGGCGGAGCACCTTCACCACCACGTCCTGCCCCGCGTGGCGGGCGCGGTACACCTGCCCCAGCGACCCCGCCGCCAGCGGCTCGCGCTCGAACGCCTCGAACACCTCGTCCACCGGCGCGCCGTACGCCGCCGTGAGCTCCGCCTCGATCTGGGCGAAGGGAACGCAGGGGACGCGGTCGGTGAGCGCGCCCAGCTCACCCAGGTACGGCTCCGGCACCACGTCGGGACGGGCGGAGAACACCTGGCCGATCTTGACGAAGGTGGGGCCCAGCGTGGGGATGACCTGCGCCAGGCGCCGCGCCCGCCGCGCGTGGAACGCGGGCGTACGCCGCGCCGGCGCGCCCCAGAGGAGCGCGCGGCGCCGGTCGCGCGCGAAGGAGAGCGCGAACGGGAGGAGCCGGATCAGCAGAAAGAGCGTGCGCATGGAAGCTCGTGCGAAAACGAAGGCGCCGCGGCGACGAGCCCGGCGCGGCGTCCCTGTACCCGCGTGGCACGCCCCGGTTCGTGACGGAGGTGGTTCGATGGCGTCGTAGACCGGCCCTACGCCCGGGCGCGGCTGAAGGTTTCGATGCGGGGTGGAAACGACACGGGCGCGACCCCACGGCCGCGCCCGGTCTCTCCGCGTCTCGCCGGAGGGCTCAGGAGTCCGGGCAGCAGAGGCCCTGGGTCGCCAGGCAGGAGCCGTTGCAGGACAGCCCGCAAGTGGCGTTGGGGTCGCAGGTGTCCCAGCAGGTCCAGACGGGGTGGCAGTCGGTGTCGCCGGTCTCGTTCGCGCGGACGGTGCCGCGGACCACGTCGGGACCTGCGGTCTCGAACGACTCGACCGTCAGCTGGTCGACGTCCAGCTGCTGCTTCTTCATGGCGGGTATCCTCGTGTGGGAGGAGAAGAGGGAGGACCTCGAAGCAGTCTAACCGCATCCGCCATGATTCGAACAGTTTTTTCTCACCCGGAGACGCGGAGACGCAGAGAGCTCGCAGCGGCTCTCTGCGTCTCTGTGTGAGACCCGTCCGGATCAGCAGCCGAGCGCCACGCAGTCCTGCTCCTGGAAGCCGCGCGGCTCGATCTGCACGGTCAGGTGATTGAGGCCGAAGCGCTGGCGGAGCACCAGGTGCGCGTCCGCCAGGATCTCGCCGGAAACGCGGCGCTCGTCGCGGCCGCCCACCACCACGTGGCAGCTCAGCGCCTCCATCCCGCTGGTGATGCTCCACACGTGCAGGTCGTGCACCGACTCCACCCCCTCCACCTCCATCAGCGCCGCGCGCACCGCCTCCACGTCGATGTGCGAGGGCGCGCCCTCCAGCAGCACCCCCAGCGAGTCCTTCAGCAGCCCCCAGCTCGACCAGATCACCAGCACGCCGATCAGGATGGAGACCACCGGGTCGGCCCAGGCGAGCCCCCAGCCCCAGATCAGCACCCCGCCCACGATCACGCCCACGTTGCCGGCGGCGTCGGTCATCAGGTGCAGCCAGGCGCCCCGGATGTTCAGCGAGTGCTCGCGCCCGCCGTGCAGCAGCGCCGCGCCGATCCCGTTCACCAGCAGCCCGCCGACGGCCACCCAGACCACGATCAGCCCCGCCACCGGCTCGGGGGCGCGCAGCCGCTGGGCGGCCTCCCAGAAGATGTAGATGGAGATGGCGATCAGCGTGGCCGCGTTCGCCAGCGCGGCCAGGATCTCGGTGCGGTAGTAGCCGAAGGTGCGGCGCGCGGTGGCCGGCTTCTGCGCGATCCAGACGGCGAAGAGCGAGAGCGCCAGCGCCGCCACGTCGCTCAGCATGTGCCCCGCGTCGGCCAGCAGCGAGAGCGAGTTGGCCAGGTACCCGCCCACCACCTCGGCCACCAGGTAGGCCGCCTGCAGCGCCAGCGTGATCGTCAGCCGGCGCGCGTTGTCGCGCCCCGCGCGGGCGTGGTCGTGCCCGTGCGCGTGGCCATGGCCGTGCCCGTGGTGATGGTGGTGGTGCCCTGCGCCCATGCGTGCGAGTGGGGTTCGGTTCGGGGCTACGCCGCGGACGGCTCGTCCGGCGCCTCCGGAGCGGGCCGGAGGTCGGGGGCCGGCGCGCGCAGGGCGGTGACCAGGAAGAAGAGGCCGAGGAGGATCATCGACAGGCTGAGCACCTGCCCCATGGTGAGCGGGCCCAGCACGGTGCCCAGGTCGTCGCCGGCGCCGCGGAACTGCTCGTCGGGCTGGCGGAAGAGCTCCAGCACGCTGCGCACCGCGCCGTAGGTGACCAGGAAGATCCCGCCGTACGCGCCGTCGCCCCAGCGCGCGCCGCGGCGGCGGTTCCAGAGATGGACGGTCCACACCACCGCCAGGGTGAGTGCGCCCTCGCCCAGCGCCTCGTAGAGCTGCGAGGGGTGGCGCAGCGGCACCTGCGGGGCGATGCGCGCCCAGGTGCCGTCCGCGTACGCCCGGTCCACCAGCAGCTCGCGGGCGCGCATCCCGTGCACCCGGCCGACGCCGAGCAGCCGCTGCGCCACCGGGTCGGTGGGGAAGCGCATCGCCCAGGGCACGTCGGGCGAGGCGATGCGGCCGTAGAGCTCGCCGTTGATGAAGTTGGCCACGCGCACGGCGAAGATCCCGAACCCCGCGCCGAGGGTGAGCGAGTCGCTCACGTTGCGCCAGGGAACGCGGTGCTTCCGGGCGAACCAGAGGCACCCCAGCATCACCCCCACCAGCCCGCCGTGGAACGACAGCCCGCCCTCCCAGACGCGGAGCGCCTGCGCGGGGTGCGCCGCGTATTCGGAGAGCTGGTAGAAGAGCACGTAGCCAATGCGGCCGCCCACGATCACCCCGACCACCAGCGCGAAGATCAGGTCGCCGATGGCGTCGGGGTCCACGCGCAGAAAGCCGCGGCGCGCGAGCGAGCGCAGCACCAGGTAGCCCAGGCCGAAGCCGACCAGGTACCCGAGCCCGTACCAGCGGATGTCCAGCGGGCCCGGGAGGTCGACCGCGACGGGGTCGATGTGGGGGTAGGGGATCTCGAGCAGGGCCAGGGAGGCGAACCCGTTCACGCGCGCTCCCGGCCCCGGAATGGGCTGCGAGGGGGGATTACTTCGGCGCGGCGAGGGGGAGCCCCGCGCGCGCCTGCGCCTCGGTGAGATGGAGCTGCAGCAGCGTGCGGGCCAGGGTGCCCTCCTCGGTGGTCTCCACGGCCTGCGCGTAGAGCTCGGCGGCGCCCTTCCAGTCGTTCGCCTGCTCGCGCAGCGCGGCGGCCTGCTCCAGCGCGTCCTGCTTGAGGTAGGCGAGCTTCGTCCCCTTCGCCACGCCCAGGTAGGTGTCGATCGCCTCGGCGCGCTTCCCGGCCGCGGCGAGCGCGGAGGCCAGCACCATCTTCGCCTGCTCCTTCACCGGGGTGCCGCCGTCGGCGGCGGGGCGCACGGCGGCGACGGCCCTGTTCGCGTCGCCCTTCCCCAGCCAGAGCTGCGCGGAGAGGATGCGCGCCTCGGCGGCCTCGCTGGTGCCGTCGTAGTTGCTGGCGAAGGTCTCCAGCTGGCGGGTGACGGCCACGGTGTCGGTGCCCAGCGACGCCTGCAGGTTCAGGAACGCCGTGGAGGCGCGCTCGGCCCGCTGCGCGCTGTACATCCGGTAGTAGATGATCCCGCCGAGGGCGAGCACCAGCACCACCGCGCCGATGATCACCGCCTGCGTGTTCTTCTGCGCCCAGGCCGCCAGCTCGGCGGCGCGCATCATCACCACGTCGTCCGATTCGACGGGCGTGCGGGAAGTCCGGCGGGCGACGGAAGGCGAAGCCATGCAGTCCTCGTATGGGGGAAACGCGAAGCCGTGCGCCGGGCGGCCGCCGCGTGCGCACAAGCGGGTAAAACTATCGCCTGACTTGGAGATGTGTCAACCGCAGGTCGTGCCGTCGCAAGCTCCTACGGAACGATTTCACGCAGCGGCGCGGAGGCGGGCGGAGCGGGAGCCGGGAGAACCGGCTCCTCGTCGTCGGCGGCGGCGGCGCCGACCAGGCGCGCGGGGTAGACGAGCTGCAGCACCGGCGAGGTCATGAAGGTGGTGGCGAGCGCCATCAGCACCATCATCGCGAACACCGCGGGCGAGATCACCCCGATGTCGAGGCCGATGTTGAGGATCACCAGCTCCATCAGCCCCCGCGTGTTCATCAGCGTGCCGATGGCCCCGGCCTCGCGCCACCCCATCCCGGTGAGCCGCGCGGCCGCGAAGCTCCCCCCGAACTTTCCCGCCACCGCCACCAGCACCACCAGCGCGCACCCTTCCCACATCTGCGCCCCCTCCACCAGCCCGATGTGCGTGCGCAGCCCGGTGAAGGCGAAGAAGATCGGGAGGAGGAGCACCACCGTCACGTCCTGCAGCTTCCCGGTCAGCGCGTGCACGAACCGCGGCCCCTTCGGCATCACCGCGCCGGCCAGGAAGGCGCCGAAGAGCGCGTGCACCCCCAGCGCCTCCGTGGCCCACGCCGAGGCGAGCGCCACCAGCAGGATCAGGCCGAGCACGTCCTGCGTCATCTGCCCGTCGCGCTCGAAGCGGCGCTCCAGCGGGGCCAGCGCGCGGCGCACCAGCAGCACCATCGCCCCGGAGTACGCCGCCGCGCCGGCGATGGTCGCCCACGGCGACATCCCCCCGCCGCGCGCGCCGGCGATGACCACCACCACGGCCAGGATGCACCACGCCGACACGTCGGCCACCGCCGCGCAGGCGAGCGTCACGGCGCCCACGCGCGTGCGCATCAGCCCGCGCTCCGCCAGGATGCGGGCCAGCACGGGGAAGGCGGTGACGCTCATCGACGCGCCCATGAAGAGGGCGAAGGCGGTGAACCCCACCGAGCGGTCGGCGAGGCGCGGGTAGAGGTGGAGCGAGAGGAGGGTGCCCAGGACGAAGGGGACCGCGATGCTGGCGTGGCTGGTGACCACCGCGGTGTGGCCGCGGCCGCGCAGTAGCCGCGGATTGAGCTCCAGCCCCACCAGGAACATGAACACCAGCAGCCCCACCTGGCTGATGGAGTTCAGGAACCCCAGCGAGTCCGGCGGAAAGAGGCGCGCGGAGACGACGGGGGCGACCCACCCCAGGAACGAAGGGCCGAGCAGGATCCCCGCCGCCATCTCGCCCACCACCTGCGGCTGCCCGATGCGGCGGAAGAGGAAGCCCACGCCGCGCGCCGCGACCACCACCGCCGCGATCTGCACCAGCAGCAGCCCCAGGCGCGGCATCGCCGCGACGCCGGAGGCGGCGGCGCGGCCGGCCTCCACCCCGGCGCCGGGCGCCTGCAGGCCGCCTCCCGCGCGGAGGATGGCGGCGAGCGCCACGAGCGGGACCCCGATCAGCAGCAGGTAGGCGGCGAGGGATTTCAGCGTGAGGCGCAAGGCGAATTCTTGCCGGAAAGGGAGCGGGTAGCCGCCCAATCTACACGGCGGCAGGTCCAGGGCAAATCTTGCCGCGTGTGGACGATCCGGTTAAAAGCTCCTCACGCAGAGACGCAGAGCCGCGGCGAGACGCGGCTGCGCTCCCCCGCCCCTCCCCGCAACGCACCCATGCTCCGTATCCTCGCCCTCCTCCTGGCCGTCGCGTTCGCGCCTTCCCCGGCCGCGGCGCAGACCCCCGTCCGCGCCGACTCCGCGCGCCCCGCCGTCACGGTCGCCGCCGCCGACACGGGCGCGGTGCCGGTCCCTCCGGCATCGGAGAAGGCGCTGCGCTACCAGCGGAGCGGGAACGTGCTCTGGGTGGTCGACACGCTCTGGGCGCTGCTCCTGCCGCTGGCGCTGCTCTTCACCGGGCTCTCCGCGCGCATCCGCGACCTGGCGCGGCGGGTGGGGAGGAAGTGGTACTTCACCCTGGTGGTCTACGGCGCCATCGTCACCGTGCTCTTCTGGGCGGTGAGCCTGCCGCTCGCGTACTACGAGGGGTTCGTGCGCGAGCACGCCTACGGGCTCTCCACCCAGGGCGCCGGGAAGTGGCTCGGCGACTCGGTGAAGCTCATGGCGATCGGCGTGCTCACCTTCGCGCTGGTGATGTGGGTTCCCTACCTCCTGCTGCGGAAGAGCCCGCGCCGCTGGTGGCTGTGGACGGCGCTCGCCGCCATCCCGCTGCTGGCGGCCACCTTCTGGCTGCAGCCGCTGGTGATCGACCCGCTCTTCAACCAATTCGGGCCGATGCACGACCGGGCGCTGGAGGCGCGCATCCTGGCCGAGGCCGAGCGCGCGGGGATCGAGGGGAGCCGCGTGTTCGAGGTGAACAAGAGCGTGGACACGAAGGCGCTGAACGCCTACGTCACCGGCTTCGGGGGGTCCAAGCGCATCGTGCTCTGGGACACCATCATCGAGAAGATGAACGAGCGCGAGCTGCTCTTCGTGGTGGGGCACGAGATGGGGCACTACGTGCTCCACCACGTGCAGCTGCTGATGCTGGCGGCCACCCTGCTCCTGCTCCTCTTCCTCTACGCCGTGCACCGCTCGGCGGGGTGGATGATCGCGCGCTGGGGCCGCCGCTTCGGCTTCGACCGGCTGGACGACGTCGCCTCGTACCCGCTGCTCTCGGTGATCGTGAGCGTGGTGGCGCTGGCCATCACCCCCGCCTTCCTCGCCTTCAGCCGGCACCTGGAACACGAGGCCGACCGCTTCGGGCTGGAGCTGACGCGCGACAGCCACGCCGCGGGCACCGCCTTCGTGAAGCTGCAGAGCGAGAACCTGGCGACCCCGTACCACGGCACCCTCTACGAGCTCTGGAACGACAGCCATCCCCCCATCGGCGAGCGGATCGACTTCGCCAACGCCTACCGCCCCTGGGCGCAGGGGAAGCCGCTCCGCTACGGCGATCGCTTCCGGTGAGCACGCCTCCTGCCCATTCGGCCGATTGACTGTGCATTCGGACATTCGGAGACACCAGCACGGATCCTCACACGGAGTCAACGGAGTCAACGGAGAACGACTCCGCTGACTCCGTTGACTCCGTGTGAGCCCATCCGTTGACTGGAATGCACATCCAATCAGTCGGAACGGTATCCTACCATTTCTGATGATTGATTGTGCATTCAGGCAAACAGATTGGTCTCACCCGGAGAACCAGAGGACCAGAGGACCAGAGGACCAGAGGACCAGAGGACCAGAGGACCAGAGGACCAGAGGAAACACGCGCGCAGTTCTCTGGTCCTCCGGTCCTCTGGGTGAGGCATTTTTCCTCTTGTCGGAATGCACAACTGATCGGCGAAAATGGAATGGTGTCACGCGGAGACGCAGAAAGGCGCAGGGAGAACGTGCCCGCGTTCTCCCTGCGCCTCTGCGTGAGACGTTCTAGGCGATCACGCCTTCAGCTTGCAGGTCGCGCTGGTGACGGAGTAGTTCACCGTCGCGCTGCCGCCGCTCCCCACCGTGGCCGTCGCGGGCGTCGGGGCGGCCACCACCATCAGCGAGTCGCCGTTGGTGAACGAGTACGCCGGCGCGTAGGTCATGGTGTAGCTGTTCGGCGCGACCGTGATCGAGTACGTCCCCGCCGGCTGCACCACGCCGGAGACGGAGTCGGCGCCCGCGACCGCGCGCGGCACGAACTGCGTGAGCGGCACCACCGCCCCGCCGCAGGTCGGCAGCGTCACGCCCGTCGCCAGCGACACCGTGCCGCTGATGGTGGCCGCGAAGGTCAGCGAGGTGGCCGTCATCACCGGGTGCATCACCCACTTCCCCGACTGGCCGGCCACGTGCCCGAAGCTCTGGCTCACGTCGAAGTCCACCGAGAGCACGGTGGCGCCGGACTCGAGGGTCACCCCGCCGCCGGGGAGCTTCACCTTCAGCCCGCTGGAGCAGCCGCTCGGCACCTGCAGCGAGCCCGTGGCGGTGACGCCCGCGGGGAGCGCGGCGCCCGAGGTGGCGTACACCGCGCCGGTCTGCGTCACCACGTAGGCGTCGCACACCACGAAGCGGAGCTGCGAATAGCTCCCGGCCGGCACCTGCGCGTTGTTCACCAGCGTGGCGAAGCCGGCGCCGGTGAGCTGGGTGAGGTTCAGCCACCCCGTCTGCGTGCCGAGGAGCACCACCTTCCCCGACGTGCTGTCGGCCGAGCTGGTGCCCTGGAGGTAGATCTGGTCCACCTTCACCCAGGCTTCCTTGAGATCCCCCGGCGCGTCGTGGAGCCGGATCGACACCAGCGCCGGGCCGTTGCTGCTCGTCCCCGAATCGTTGCACGCGGCCAGCGCAAGTGCCGCGAGGGGGAGGAGGAGGATGCTGCGCTTCATCATTCCCTCTGGGAGCAGGTTCGCTGCCGGGCACGTCCCGGCTCGTGCATTCCTGACGCACGAACCCCCGCCGGCGTCACACGCCGGCGGGGGCAGCCCCATCTGCTACCGGTGCGCGTCGAAGCGCGACGGGGTGAGGTGCAGGATCCGCGTGTTCTCGACCCAGATGTCGACCCACTGCCGGAGCGCCACCAGGCTCGAGTTCCCCCGGAGCACGAGCCAGCAGTCGGCGTTCTCGGACTCGATGCGGAAGGGCAGGTCGAGGGTGGGAAGCGACCGGGTCCACCCCTTCGAGAGCCAGACGAGCCTGTCGTCGACCGTCAGCCGGAGCTTGATGGGAAACCCGATCCGCTCGTAGACCACGGAGTGCTCGAAGCGCATCCGGAAGCGCGCCTCCCACCACTGGTTCCACCCCCGCTCGTTGATGTCGTGCCTGAGCCCCGACACCGGGTACGCGGGGCGCTCGCGCTGCCGCACCAGGTCGGTGGCCAGGCCGTCGAGGTCCGCGGCGAAGCCGCTCCCCCGCCGCAGCACGTGGGCAGGGCGGCCGCACAGCGCGCGCAGGCCCCGGGGGAGCGCCTCCGGGGTGGGAAGCCGCGCGCCGCCCACCAGCACGGGGACGAGCGGGATGCCGAGGACCTGCGCGGCTTCGATCGTCCGGCGCACCGGGTCGTCCGCCCGCCGCAGGCGCCGCCGGCCGCGCACGTCGATGGCGTCCACCCACCCGGGCCCGACCACCACCAGCACGGCCGAGGCGGCGCGCAGCCAGTCCTCCAGGCAGGCCGCGCGCCGCTCCGCGAAGGGGATGGCGACCGCCTCCGGGTCGCGGATCACCGGGTCGAAGCCGAACGCCGCCGCCAGGCCGTCGTGGAGGCGCTCCACCTCCTCCAGGTCGGCGGCGCGATAGCTGAGGAAGAGCTTCACGCCTGGCGCCTCGTGCTCACGCGGAGCCTACCGCGGGGCCCGGTCCCCACTGGAACCACATCACCCGCGTGTTCTCGACCCAGACCGACACGGCAAGCCCGTACACCACCCCGTTCGTCCGGTCCCGGAGCACCAGCCAGCAGTCGGCGTTCTCGGACTCGATCCGGAACGCCGCATCGACGTTCGGGAACCTGCGCCAGTTGCGCTTCGACTCCCACACCACCCTGCCGTCGAGGATGAGCCGCACGGTGGCGGGAACCCCGGTCCACGCAAAGCGGATGGCGTGCTCGGCGCCCATGCGGAAGCGCGCCTCCCACCACCGCCCGAACCGGTGCTCCTTCTGCCTGTGCGTGGCCTGCGTGACGCGGCGCACGGGGCGCTCGTCGAGCCGCGCGAGGGCGACCGCCAGGCCGTCGAGGTCCGCCTGGAAGCCGCTCCCCGCGCGCAGCGGGTGGGCGGTGCGGCCGCAGAGCGCGCGCAGGCTCCGCGGCAGCTCCTTCGGATCGGGGAGGCTCCCGCCGCCCACGAGGACGGGGACGAGGGGGATGCCGAGCCTGCGCGCGGCTTCGAGCGCCATCCGCACCGGGTCGTCCTTCCGCCGCAGGCGCCGCCGGCCCCGCGCGTCGATGGCGTCCACCCACCCGGGCCCGATCACCACCAGCACGGCCGAGGCGGCGCGCAGCCAGTCCTCCAGGTAGGCCGCGCGCCGCTTCGCGAAGGGGATGGCGATCGCCTCGGGATCGCGGATCACCGGGTCGTATCCGAACACCGCCACCAGGCCGTCGTGGAGGCGCTCCACCGAGTCCAGATCGGCCGGGCGGTAGGAAATGAAAAGCTTCACGCGTCAGCGCGGCGCGGGCCCGGTGCGCCCGATCAGGGCTGCACGGGAACGCTCACCGGCGTGACCGCGTCTTTCCCCTCGGCGATCCGCTCGAGATACTCGTGGCTGAAGTCGACCCGCAGCTCGATCCACATCGGCAGGTGGTCGGACATCTGGTAGGTGCGCCAGTCCTTGAACCGGCCGGGCTTCCCCGACTTCGACGTGGGGACGTCGGCGGCGTACGCATCGGCGTCGGCCTCGCGGAAGACGTGCGCGTAATAGTTGAAGATCCCCGCGTTGCACTGCTCCAGGCGGTCCTTCAGGTCGGGCGCGATGAAGGCGATCTGGTCGAAGTGCTTGCTCTGGTCCACGTTCGAGCCCTTCCCCAGCAGCGCCGGGTGAACGGTGAAACCGGGTTCCGTCAGCGCTTTGAAGGTCTCGTCCGTCGCCGCGAAGATGTTGAAGTCGCCGAGCAGGATCATGTTCCTGGCCCACGCCCGCGGCTTGGCGACCGTACCCGCCAGGTGCGACGAGAGCTGCCGGATCTCCTTGATGCGCTGCGGGTCGTCGGCGACGCTCTCCCCGTAGTAGATGTGCGTGGTGCAGATGGTGAACTTGAACCACCCCGTGCGGAAGCCGACGATGAAAGGGGTCCGCGCGAACTGGCCGGACGGCGTATTCTTGTCCACGGGCGGCACCACCACCTCACCCGCCAGCCCGCCGAAGCGCACCTTCCGCGTGTCGTAGACGAAGGCCATCCGCTCCATGTTCCCCTGGTGTCCCTCCGTCACGTCGGTCAGCAGGTACTCCCACTGGCTGCCGAGAATATCCATCACCTTCTCGAGTGACGAGAGGTCCTCGCGTACCTCCTGCACCGCCACGATGTCGAAGTGGTCGATGATCTCGGCAATGTAGTAGAGCGCCTCGCGCTGCCGCGGGCCGTACTTCTCCGATTCGAACTCGCGGATGTTCCAGGTCGCAAGCAGCAGCCGGCTGGAGCGGACGCGCTCCGGCACGCCGGACGCGGGGTCCTTGAACGCCGCCTTCAGGCGCAGCAGGCCGTCGGCGGTGCGCCGGGCGCGCGCCTCGGTAAACGTCTTGTCGGTCCGGTGGAGATTGTAGTAGAAGGGCATGTTCCTACTCCGATGGATCGGGTGGGACGGAGGATGCTTCGCCGCGCGACCCGCGCAGGATTCGCGGAACGCCGAATCGTGCGCCAGGCCGAGCCACGACGAGCTTCCGTGTAGACGGGCGCGCGCGTTCGCTTTCGCGCGCCCGTCTCATGGAGCCTACCAGATCTGCGGCACCGTCTCCGGCGCGCGCACCATGGGGTCGCCGGGCTTGCAGCCGAAGGCCTGCGCGAACTGCGGCATGTTGCTCAGCGGGCCGTTCACCCGCCACTCCTCGGGCGAGTGCGGGTCGGTGGTCACGCGGGTGCGCAGCGACTCCGGCCGGTTGTGCTGCCGGAAGCTCTGCGCGAAGGAGAGGAAGTAGCGCTGCTCCGGGGTGTAGCCGTCGATCGGCCCCGGCCGGCCGTGCCGCTCCAGCGCCCGCTGCAGCGCGTCGAAGCCCACCAGCGCGCCGCCGTAGTCGGCGATGTTCTCGCCCAGCGTGAGCCTGCCGTTCACGTGGAAGGTGTCGACCTGCAGGTAGCCGCCGTACTGCCCCACCACCCGCTCCGCCTGCTGCACGAAGTGCGCGGAGTCGGCCGGGGTCCACCAGTCGGAGAGGTTGCCGCGCGCGTCGTAGTGGCGGCCCTCGTCGTCGAAGCCGTGCGTCAGCTCGTGCCCGGCCCAGCTCCCGCCCAGCGAGCCGTAGTTGGCGCCGTCGTCGGCGGCGGGGTCGAAGGTCTGCGGCACCAGCGCGCCGGCGGGGAACACCATCTCGTTCTTGGAGCCGTCGTAGTAGGCGTTCACCGTGGGCACGGTCATCTCCCACTCGGTGGTGTCGACCGGCGTCCCCGGGCGGTTCACGCGGCGCTCCCACTCGAAGCGGTTGGCGGCGATGGAGTTCAGCACGAACGGCTGCTCGGCCACGCGCAGCCGGGTGTAGTCGCGCCACTGCTCGGGGTAGCCCACCTTCTCGCCCATCTGCGACAGCTTGGTGAGCGCCTGCGCGCGGGTGGCGTCGCTCATCCAGGCCAGGTGGCGCAGCCGCTCGGCGAAGGCGGCGCGGATGTCGGCGATCACCTGCCGCGCCTTCGTCCGCGCCTCGGGGGGGAAGGTGCGCTGCACGTAGGCCTGGCCCAGCGCCTCGCCCATGTCGCCGTCGGTGGCGCGCAGGCAGCGCTTCCAGCGCGGCAGCATCTCGCGCGCGCCGCTGAAGCGGCGGGTGAAGGCGAAGTTCTCCCGCGCGAAGGAAGAGCCGAGCCAGGGCGACGACTCGGAGAGCACGTGGGCGCGCAGGTACGCGCGCCAGTCGGCCGGCGGCACCGTCTGCAGCAGCTCGCTCACCCGGCGCATGAACGCCGGCTCGGCCACGTTCACCTGCCCCCCCGGCCGGACGAGGCCGATCGCGCGGAAGTACTGCGTCCAGTCCACGTTCGGGGTGAGCGCGTGGAGCTCCGCCACCGGCATGGGGTGGTCGGTGGCGGAGGGCTCGCGGCGGGCCACGCGGGTGAGCGACGCCTTCGCCAGCTCCGTCTCGATCGCCATCACCTTCGCGGCGTCGGCGCGCGCGGAGGCCTGGTCCTGGCCGGCAAGGACGAAGAGGCGGGCGAGGTACTCGACGTAGGCGCGGCGCAGCGAGTCGGCCGACGCGCCCTGGTTGGTGTAGTAGTCGCGGTCCGGCAGCCCCAGCCCGCCGGCGAAGAACTGCGCCATGTAGTGCGCGGCGTCGTGCGGCGCCACCTCGGGGCGGTAGCGGAAGAGCACGTTCACGCCGTCGGCGTGCAGCTCCGCCACCTGCGCCAGGATCGCCTCGCGCGCCCCCGCCGCGGCGATGCGCGCGAGCGCGGGGCGCAGCGGCGCCAGCCCCTGCCGCTCGGCGGCGGTGGAGTCCATGCAGGTGGCATAGAACGTCCCCAGCTTGCGCTGCGTGCTCCCGGCGGGGAGCGAGGCGCGGCGCGCCGCCGCGTCGTCGAGCACCGCGCGCACCACCAGCTCGTTGCGGTCCTGCATGTCGCGTCCCACCCCCGACGACGAGTAGGCGGCGGGGATGGTGTCGCGCTTCAGCCAGCCGCCGGTGGCATACTGGAAGAAGTTGGTGCACGCCTTCGCCGTGGTGTCGATCATCGCGGGATCGACCACCTTGAGCGGCGCGAGCCGCGTCGCGGGCGCCTGCGCGCGCAGGGCCGTCGCGGCGAGCGCGGAGGCGGCGAGGAGCGCGAGGGTGAGGGCGCGGGGGGTGCGGGATGGGTTCGGCATCTACGGATTCGCGTCGGGGAGCGGCGTGGGAAGGATGGGGCGAACGTAGTCCGAGAGTAGAGGTGGGTCAACCAAGTTGGGATGAATGGATCTGGGCCCGCTGGAAAACGGCGCCTCACGCAGAGCGCGGAGACGCAGGGAGAGCCGCCGTGCCTCTCTGCGCCTTTGCGCCTCTGCGTGAGACCCTCTGATCTGCTTGCGTTCGGGGATCACCCCTCGTTGCCGCCTCGGCGTCTGACACGTGCAGGTGCTCATTTCGCCTTCTGGGGGGTAACGCTGACTTCCGGGAGCGAGTAGGTGATGCGGCCGGTTCGGGGGTCGGCGTAGAGGGCCCTGCGAACCACACCTCGCAGCCCACCCATCGACTTGAGCGCCGCGATCAGCGCGTGCAGCGTCGGCTGGATGGCGCGTGCCGGCGGAGCCAACGTGCCGAGCGGACTGGCGGCGGACCTGGCGAGGAGAGGGATCGCCTGGTCGAACAGTGCGGAGAACCCGGCGAACAGTGCATTTCCGAGTGACACCCGCGCTTTCTCGATTTCCGGAACGCCGATGTCTTCCGTCGGCGGCTCGGACCTCCAGGCCGTCCTGGCGCCTCCTGGGCCTCCGATCGCCGCGCTCAGCGGGATCAAGGTGTCGCCATGGAGATGCTTCATGAGCTCTCCAAGCAACACGAGCGCGGCCAGCCCGCCCGTGTTGCCGAGGACAGCCAGGAGCTCCGCGATCACCACAGAGCCGGGGGCCACCCCGCTCGCCAGGAGGTCCACGACCTGAGCGACCTGTGAGATCGCCAGGTTCGCCAGCTCGAGCGGTGCGCCCGCGTCGTACAGCCGCCCCAGCCTCCGGGTGGTGATCGAATCCATCATGACTGTCTTGCCGGGGAGGCGGGTCTGGCCCACCGTCGACACCAGGTCTCCCCGCGTCACGTAGTGCGTGACGCGGGGGCTCGTGCCTGGCACGCTCCCCCGCGTGAAGTTTCGCAGCGCCTGGTTGCTGATCCCCGGAGAGTTGAAGGTCACCACCTCGGCCACGAGCAGGGGGAAGGCCGCCGCCGTCAGCTGCGCCAGAGCGCCCCCCAGGCTGTGCCCGGTCACGACGGTGCCGCCCCCGGATGCTCCCAGCTCCACGAGCGCGTCCACGATCTGGGCCGCGTGCCTTACGAACGAGAGCGCACCGGGGCCGGCCGTATCCGCATCGGCCTGGATATCCGGCACGGCACCCTCCGTCCCCCGGAACACCAGGATGCCCGGCGCGTCGGGCCGGCTCGGGACCAGGAGGTACGCAGCCAGTCCGCTGGACTGGTTGAGGAGGTCCGCGCCTTTCATGGCGTGGACCCGGTAATACAGCGGGGTGAGCGGAATGCGCGTTTCAGGCTGGCTGAAGCCGAGCGCGAACCCATTCCCCAGGTCGATCGGCGCGGGGTCGAAGGGCGGCCAGGGAACACCGGGTCCGCCGTCCGTCCGCCCGCTCGCCACCTTCGTCTCCTGGCGGTGCGGAGACTGGACGGCCTTGTACAGATAGCGCGCGTCGAGGTCGTTCCGGTAGGCAAGCACATGCGCGAGGGTTTCGTAGAACGCGTGGTCCGGAACGAACCCGGCGGCGCCGCGGGTTGGAAACGATTCAAACACCGCGTGCTCGCCGAGCGCCTGCATCCGCTGCGTCGCCCCGCGCGCGGGGTTCACGTCCAACTCCGGGAACGTGACCGGATCCGGCCGCCATCGAGGAGAGCCGGCGACCTTCTTTCCGTTGTCCTGCTTCTGCAGCGCGTTCGGCGTCGCGGATGTCGCACGCACGCGGAGCGACCCGCCCAGCAGCGGCCGGACGGGCAGGCCGGCGGCGATCCTCTCGGCGACATCGTCCGCCTGTCGCTCGTGCGCGTCGCCCACCTCCCCGACCCCGCCCTCGAGGTGAACGCCCGCGCGCTGCTGCGCGACGTGCGTCAGCTCGTGCGCGAGGAGCCGGCGTCCCGAAGGGTCGTGCGGCGCATATTCGCCGGCACCGAACACCACGTGGTCCCCTAGCGTGAAGGCGCGCGCGGCCATGGCCGTCGCGGCCGCGGCCGCGCGCGCGTCGGCGTGAATCCTCACCTGGCTGAAATCATGGCCGAACCGTGGCTCGAAGAACGCCCGTGCGGCCGTGGCGAGCGGCCGGCCCGGTGACCGCACCGCCTCGTGGGCCGAGAACGGCACTGCCGGGGAGGCGCCGGACCGCGCAGGGTGGATGGAGACGGCGCCGAAGTCGTGGAATGCCACGGGAGCGGGCACGCCAGGAGCGGCTACCTGCCCCCGCGCGCGTCTCCCTCTGGTCGACGCGTCACCCGCCGGCGAGCGGGATCGAGACCGTTCCGGCCTCCGGACGACTTCGCGCATCGTTCCGCCTCCTCCCAATGGCTGGCAGCAAGTTGAAGAGCTTCGCGCCTGTCCCCCCCCCGAGCCATTCTCTCATTTTCGCAGTTGCCACCGCGGCCGTTCGCGCACGGTGTCGGCGGACACGACTGCCCGCCGCTGCACCGAGCCCAGGACATGATACCACGCCTCGTCGGTGGCGTCCCCCGTCTCGATCGCGAATTCCGCCGTGTCGGAGTCGAGCCACCGCACCTGGTTGCCGCCCTCGGCGTCGGTGGCGGGCACCCGCACGGCGGCGCTCCGCCAGACCAGCTCGCGCCCGGGCCACGTCCGCACCATCGCGTGCGCGGTCTCGTCCCCCGGAACGACCACGTAGGCGATGTGCCGCCCGTCGGGCGAAAAGGCGGGGGCGGAGAAGAAGGGGTTGAAGTCGGCGGGGAGCGAGTCGCGCCTGATCGAGCGTATGGCGGGGTCGTACTCGAACGCGCCGGAGATGCCGTCCCTGTCGTAGGCGAACCCCAGCACCCGGGAGCCGCCCACCACCACCGGAAGATCATACGTCAGCACGTCGGCGAGGGTGTCCACCAGGAACCCGTCGCGGACCTCCACGCGCCGGAGCGTCCCCTCGCCCGACTTGTCTTCCCACGCGACCGAGTCGACGAGCTGCACCACCGGCACCGTCACGGGCACGGGCGCGGCCGCGGGCTTCGGCGCGGAGCCACAGGCGGCCGCCAGGCAAAGAAGCCCGGCGCGCAGGAAGGCGTTGTGTGTCATCCCGGATCGGAAAAAGGCGGTCTCACGCAGAGCCCCAGAGGCGCAGAGAGAGAACCGAAACTTCATCCCTCGTACGCCAGCTGCTGCTGGTGCGTGTCGGCGCGGTGGCGGAAGCGCGTCACCTTGCCGTCGGCGAAGCGCCAGAGGTGCGCCTCGTCCTCCTCCACCACGCGGCGGCCGGTGGCGCGCACGGTGAACTCGAAGTCGATGATCATCACCACCAGGTCTCCGTCCGCGAGCAGCTGCTTCGGCTCGAAGCGGTGGATCTCGATCGCGCCCACGAGGAGCTCGAAGAACCCCGGCACCGCGTCGCGGCCGCGGCGGGGCTGCAGCCAGGGGACGGTGGTGGAGCTCACCCCGTACTCCCACTCCACGTCGTCGGCGAGCTGCGCCAGGATCGCCGGAACGTCGCCGCGCCCGAAGGCGTCGTAAATGCCGCGGACCACGTCGGCGTTGGACATCCGGATCACCCCTCGAGGTTGTAGATCTCGCGCCGGCCGGACTCGACCAGGTCGTGGTAGCCCTGCATGGATCGCCTCGGCCTCCTTCGCGCCCTCGGGGTCCCGCATCATCCCCATGAAGGCGTCGACGTCCTCCACCTCCATCTCGGCCACTCAGGGTGCGTCGCCAGCAACGCGGCGTTGCGCTTCGCCGATCAAACCTCCGAACAATACCTCTACATCAGCCATCAGGCCGATCAAGCGCTGACGAACCTTGGCCGATTGGTCTTCGGTCAGGTGCCTTTGTCCACGGAGCGAGTGCAGCGTGGTAACGAAATCAACCCGAAGGTGGTACAGATCGTTTTTGAATGAATGCACGTGTCCATCAAATGGTGCAGGAATGTAGGGCCGCTTTGCGCCGAGGTTGGCCTCCAGTCCCTTGATCGTCGCGTCCATACGGTCGACGATTCCGTCGACCCCACTCCAACTGAGCCTCGGGGCATCGATCTCCAGCCTGGCCAACGTCGTCTTGAGTGGGTAGATCGCATCGAGAATCGCGCCGAGCACATCGAGCTGGGTGCGTGCAATCAGCGCCTGATGTTCTGCGTTCGCTGCGTAGGCGACTTTCGCGCGTTCCACCTTTGCCGAGCGCCGGCCCGCAATCGCCTGCTCGACCGCCTTCTCGGCAACGAACCTGGCGGCACCCGCGAAGGTCGCCGCTCCTCCCGCCGCGGCGAACACAGCGATCCAATCCATGGGATCTCCCAACCCGCCCGCGCGCCCCTGGCCTCCGGCGAACGGGACGAAGGGGTGAATTTCAGCCTTCGAGGTTGTAGATCTCGCGCCGGCCGGACTCGACCAGGTCGTGGTAGCCCTGCATGATCGCGTCGGCCTCCTTCGCGCCCTCGGGGTCCTGCATCATCCCCATGAAGGCGTCGATGCTCTCCACCTCCATCTCGGCCACCAGCGTCCAGTAGCGCTCGGCGCTGACGTCCGTCATCACCCGCATCTTCCCCCACCCCTTCTCCTCGCCGAACTTCGCCATGGCGAGGAACTTCTCCACCAGCGGCCGCACCTTGCCGGGCTTGCAGTACATCACCTCGCGGATGATCAGCATGGAGTCACCTCCTTCGACGAAGGGAACAGGCAGAATCCTACACGCTTGAGAATATCACCTGCAGACGACGCCAGCTTCGCGCGGCACCATCGCAGTAGCTATTGCACAAATCCAAGCCATGTCAGGAACCCGTGCAGCTTAGCATCGAGGTCCCAAAACTTCGATACAAAGCCCCCAATCAGAACAACGTCCAGAACATGAGCCCACAGGCGAACGCCAGGGGATCGAATATCTTCATATGGATCCCTGCTCGTCTCCGAACGCGCGACGACGACAGCGTATTGAAACCACTTCAACTCCACGTACAGACGTGGAACTGCGATGAAAAACACGCCGACAACGGTGATCGCAAGTCCCGCGACAACGATGTTGGACGAAGTGCCCAAGGGCGATGCCTTCCAGACGAAGGCGTTGAACATGTAGGTGGCAGCTAGAATCTTCGCGAGCAGGTATGCTGTCGTAAACGTCTCAAGCTGGTCGCGAAGCTCCTGAAATGATTCCACCTTGCCACCGGACAGCCTCCGGCCGACGCGGAGCACCTCCACTGACAAGGTGAAAAACGCGGCGATCGCCAACAACGTGATGAACAGTAACCCGAAGTTGAGCAGGAGATAGTAGTAGCCGGTTCGATTGAGCGTTCTGACGCCGTTGACCACATCCACAAACCAGTATGTAGGCCGGACGACGCGCGGGTTCAAGGCATCTCGCAAATATGAAGTAATCAGCAGTGCGGAGAGCCCGAATCCGATCGCAAGCGCAACTCCAAGGTGCCGCCCGTGAGATTCCTGCCCTCCAAGTCGATCACGAAATGTAGCCATGCGTGCCCAGTGCTGAACGACAAGCACTACCATGCATGTCGCGAGTGCCACATAGACCGGGGTACAGACTGTGTAGAGCAGGAGATTCCAGCGATCGCCGAGCAGGTACAGCCGCCCTGGATCACTGCCGTACAGAGTTCCGTCCACCCATGAGAAGGCTATCGAAAAAACCAGACTGAAAAGTAGTCCAATGCTCGCCGCAATGATGAACAGACGCCTGATTACAACCTCGCCGACGCAGCGACTCAGGTCGACAGGCACCGAAGGAGAGATTGTAAAGAAGATGCGCGACCAAAATTGTCCGATCATTCGGCCCAGTCTTCTGACCGGCTGAGGCAAACGCCTTGAAATGGCTTCAAGGGCAGCGACGAGGTAGGAGAACAACCGACCCTCAGGGTCGGAAGGATGATGATTGTCCTGGCTCATTTTGCGTGTTGTTCGATTGAAGGTTGCGGATGAGGCGAAACACCTCGCTTTGCACGTGGGATCCTTGGTTGTGCGGGTCCCTGGCTTGACGTGGGATCAATACCATGCACGTGCGCAGAAACCGGAACTGTGTTCGAGCATGAAGAGGATAACGAATTAGCAGTTTGATACAAGCAAACGTTTGACCTGAACCACATTTCGACTGCAGGAGAGGCGCAAGAATCGCTCTCCGGATGTAATCCACGTGATCCTAAGCTGCACTGATCAGATCAGTACAATACTCTCCAGCACCTTCTGCTCGCCGAACTTCGCCATGGCGAGGAGCTTCTCCACCAGCGGCCGCACCTTGCCGGGCTTGCAGTACATCACCTCGCGGATGATCAGCATGGGGATCTCCGGGCGTGTGGGGGGATGGAGGCCGGGCCGCGATCGCCGCCCGGGCGCGAGAGCGTCTACACTCTGTGCGATGCGGGTCGGCGCGCAAGAATTTCGTGCGATAGACCCCCTGCGACCGGCGCCCGCCCCTCGCGATATCAGCGTTCGTGCATCACACTGACTTACGTGTTGACGCGGTTATAGATCCTTCGGCCTGCCAGTCATTCCGCAGACGATGATTGCAGCCTGGCCGGCCTCAGGATGACGTCGTTGGGTTGGGTGCGTAAACACAAAGTGTCTGGGCCGCACCTGGGTATCAGGCGTCTCGGGCGTGCGAGTAGAAATGCACGATCTCCAGCGCCTTCTGAAGAGTGATGCCCTCCCGCTGGTCGACGGCGAGCGGGTGGCCGGTCGGCTCGAGCTCGATCAGCGGGCGCAGTCCGTCGCCTCGGAAGTGCGCCATCGTCTTGAGCAGCATCGTGTCTTCGGCGTAGTACGCGATCCGCGTCGACAACCAGCCGAAAAACGGTCCGATCTCGCTGGAGTCCGGCTCGCTCAGGTAGGCGTCGAAGCTCTCCCGCTTCTGCGATACCCAGACGCCGAACCCGAACCCGTCGGGGTGGTCGTGGACCGCGATCTCGATCACACCGCGGATGAAGAAGTCCTCCCCGTCGATCACGCACCGGTCGGACGTGAGCTCGATGCGGCGCTCGCGCTCGTCCTCGGGCACGTTCCAACACGGGTCCGGCCGGTCGCTGCCGAGGTGGGGCAGCTCGTCGTGCACCTCTCCGCAAACCGTGCAGCGAAAGCTCATCCGTCCCTGTCCCTGCTCGCGGTGGAGCGCCGGACCCAGGCCGCCACGGCCGCGGCGGTCCGCTCCGGCGTGCGATCGACGGCCTGCACCGGCGTGTGATCCGACTGTCTCAGCGACACCATGAACGCAAGCTCGTCCGCGATCTCGGCGTCCGTCTTCCCACGGGCGCGGAGGCGCTCCGCAAGAATCTCGTCCGGGCAGTCAAGATAGGCGCAGCGGACTGGATGGAGCGAGACGAACGTCCCGGCGAAATCCTCGGGGAGCGTGGGGCCGCACAGGAGCACGTCGCGGCCGCCGGCGAGCACGGAGCCGACGACCGCCGCCCACATCGCCTTCAGTCCCGGCCAGGTGGAGGCGTCGGTGTGCGCGTCCTTCCCCGACGCCGCGGAGAGCCCGGGGAGGAGCGCGTCCCAGTCGAACACGACTACGTCGGGGAGGAGGCGCGCGAGGTGCGGCGCCAGCGAGCTCTTACCGGATGCCCAGGGGCCCGTCAGCAGGTGCAGCGTTGCCTCCGGAGGCACGTCGTCGTACATCTTCGCTTGCTCGTTCACGGGCTAGAACGGCATCCCGTCCGCAATGCAACCGGATTGGAAATCCGGGCTGCAACGACACGAAATCCGCCTTCGCGGATTGCACCCCTCGGCCGCGGCGCGATGCCCGAACCGTCGCGCATGGCATGGCTGGCCGGAGAAACGTGATTCGCGGCGCGCACGACAGGCGGCGCCACAGTCCGCGAAGGCGGACTTCGCGCGGTTGTAGCCCGGGTTTCCAACCCGGTACCGCGTCGCGTTTGCTCAATCCCATCCCCACCCAGGCCGAGATCCCTCCACCATGCGCCCTCCCCTTCGCGCAGCCCTCCCCGCCCTGCTCCTCCTCGCCCTCGCCGCCTGCCGCGACGACGCCCGGAAGCCGCCCCAGGCCGCCGCCGCGAACGATTCGGCGCGGTACGGGGGGACGCTGGTGATCGGGTACGCGAGCGACATCGGCGACATCAGCCCGCTCACCTGGCAGGTGCAGAACGCGCTGTACATGCAGCAGTTCGTGCTCTTCACCCCGCTCATCACCTACGACGCGAAGCTGCAGCCCATCCCCCGGCTGGCGAGGAGCTGGGAGGTGAACGCCGACACCACGCTGCTCACCTTCCACCTGCGCGACGACGTGTGGTGGCAGGACGGCGTGCGGACCAGCGCCTACGACGTCAAGTTCAGCTACGACCTCGCCCGCAATCCCAAGACAGGGTACATCTACGCCGGGCTGTGGACCTTCTACGGCGAGGCGGAGGCCGCGGACTCGTTCACCTTCCGCATCCACCTGCGCCCGCACGCCGAGTTCATGGACGTGTGGCGCCAGTTCGCGCCGGTGCCCGAGCACGTGCTGCGCGGCGTGCCGCCGGAGCGGATGGCGGGGCACCCGTTCGGCACGCAGCACCCGGTCGGCAACGGCCCCTTCCGCTTCGCCTCGCGCACGCCGGGGCAGCAGTGGGTGTTCGAGGCCAACCCGCGCTGGCCGAAGGAGCTCGGCGGCCGTCCGTACGTCGACCGCCTCGTCTACCGGGTGATCCCCGAGCCCGCCACCCTGCTCACGGAGCTGCTGACCGGCGGGATCGACCTCTATCCGGGGATGCCGCCGCAGTTCGCCGCGCGGGTGAAGGCCTCGGACCGCGCGCGGCTGGTGGACTACCCGGACCTCAGCTACGAGCAGATCACCTGGAACGAGCGCCGCCCGCCCTTCGGCGACGCGCGGGTGCGGCGGGCGCTCACGCTGGCCATCGACCGGCCGCGGCTGGTGGACGCGGTGCGCTCCGGCTACGGCCGCGTCGCCAACTCCACCGTCGCCCCCGAGCTCTGGATGCACGACGCGCGCGCCGGCGCCGGCCTGGCCCACGACACCGCGGCGGCGCGCCGGCTCCTGGCCGAGGCCGGCTTCGCCGACCGCGACGGCGACGGCGTGCTGGAGTCGGCGGACGGGAAGCCCTTCCGCTTCACCCTGAAGGTGGCGCACGGCAACCGCGAGCGCACCGACATCGCCGAGATCGTGCAGGCGCAGCTGCGGCGGATCGGCGTCGCCGTGGAAGTGCGCGAGGTGGAGTTCAACACGCTCCTCGCGAACGCCAGCGACGCGCGCAAGCGCGACTTCGACGCGATGGTGCTGGGATGGAAGCCCGAGTTCCACCTGGACGACTCGGACGTGTTCTCCTGCCGCAAGCGCGACCAGCCGCTGGCCTTCAGCGGCTACTGCAGCGAAGAGGCGGACCGGCTGATGGACTCGGTGCAGGTCGTTCCCGACCGCCGCGCGGCGCTCCCGCTCTGGTGGCGCTACCAGGAGCTGATCGCGCGCGACCAGCCGCTCACCCTGCTCTACTTCTCCAACCGTCTGGTCGGCATCGGCCGCCGCGTGCATGGCGTGGCCCTCGACGCCCGCGGCGACTGGGTCGGCGTCGACCGCTGGTGGCTCGCGGGGCCCGGGAGATGAGCGTCCGCGGGTAGGCCCTCACCCTGCCGCTTCGCGGCGGTCCCGCGGGCCCTCACCCTGGCGCTGCGCGCCGGTCCCTCTCCCAAAACAGCCTGGGAGAGGGACGGAGGCTCGCTCCGCTCGCGGCTCGTCCAGCGCCTGTCCAGCGGTCGTGCACCTCCGCGGCAGCTTCTCCGTTCGTCCACATGCCCCTTTGGCGGTACGGATCTCGCCAAGGCGCTGCGGGCATGACGAGATCATCCGACAACGAAACGCGGGCGCTCGCGCTCGGAGCCGCCGCCGTCGTGGCCGCGGCCGGCTTCGGCGTGCTCGCGGCCGCCGTCGCGCGCCGCGACACCGCGCGCGCCGACCACGCCGTGCGCAAGCGTGCCGCGCCCCGCCGCGGACACCCCGCGCGCAAGGCGGCCGAGGCGCTGAAGCCGGCCGGCAAGTGGTGGACGTACATCCCGTCGGCGCTCGGCGCGTCGCTCTACGTGCTCCGCGCCGCCGCGCCGCCGGGCGAACAGCGGCCGCGCTCGCGGCGGACCGGGGCCGGCGCCGTCCTCCTGGCCGGCGTGGTGGCGACCGCGCTCAACCCGGCCTTCGACCGTTTCCTCCCGCAGCCGCCCGCGCCGCCCGGCCACCGCAGGCGGCGCAAGCCGGTCTTCCCCAGCGGCCACGCCTTCGGCCCGACCGCCGTCGGGCTCGCCAGCGCGTACGTGCTGGCGCGCGAGCGGATCGCGCGGCCCGGCATCGCCTATCCCGCCGCGCTGACCATTCCCGCGGTCACCGCCGGCGCGCGGATGATGCAGGAGAAGCACTGGGCCTCGGACGTGCTCGGCGGCTACCTGGGCGGCTTCGCCGTGGCCGCGGCGTGCGTGGCGGCGTACGAGGCCGCGGGCGAGCGGTAGCTGAAGACGGGAGATTCGGTCGCCGCGATTGTTTCGGGATGAGGGATCCCGTGGTCCCACTCCTCCCCCCGGCACTCCTCAGATCCCGGTAGCCAGGCGCAGCACGAGGCTGCGGCCGGGGTTCAGGGCGAACTCCTTGTAGCGGCTCAGGAAGTCGCGGTAGGCGGCGTCGAGCGCGTTGTGCACCTGCAGGTCGATGCGCAGGGTGCGGCCGGCGGCGCGTCGCTGCGTTCCCACGCCGAGGTCCAGGAGCGCGTAGCCGCTGGGCGCGAACTCGTCTTCCACCGCGTGCGTCTGCTTCGCGACCAGGTCCACGGCGGCGGAGAGGTAGCCGTCGCCGAGCAGGGGGATGGAGCCGGCGCGGTACTCGGCCTCGGCGCGGCCGCGCGCGGGCGGGATCAGCGCCAGGTCGTCGCCGCTGCCGCGCTCGGTGCCGCGCACGTAGTCGAACACGCCGCGCAGCGTGAGCGGCGGGAGCACGCGCACCTCCGCCTGCGCCTCGACCCCGCGCAGCAGCGCGTCGGCCTGCGTGGTGCGGAAGACGCGCAGGCCGCCGACGAACTCGCCGGTGGGCGCGGTGACGATGAAGTCGTCGATCGCGTTGCGGAACACGGAGACCTCCGCGCGCGCGCCGGGGCCCGTCCAGCGCACCCCGCCGTCGATCTCCAGCCCCTGCTCCTCGCGCAGCGTGCGGTCACCCACGTCGTAGCGCGCCTCGCCGATGCGCGGGCCGTTCGCGTACAGCTCGAAGAGGGTGGGCGCGCGCCAGGAGCGGCCCACCCCCGCCGTCAGCGCCAGCCCGCGGCCCACGCCGAGCACCGCGCCCGCGTTCCACGACGCGGCGGTCCAGTCGCGCTTGTCGTCGCTGGGGAGGTTCAGCTCGGGGTTGTCGCGCGCGGTGAGCGAACGGTGGTCCACGCGCGCGCCGGCCAGCAGCCGCAGCGGCCCGAAGTCGTTCTGCCACACCGCGAACGCCCCGCCCGAGCGGATCGACGCGTCCGGCACCAGGGGCTCGGGCCCGCGCGAGTCGTTCATCTGCGCCAGCCCGGAGACGCCCAGCGTCGCCTGGCCGAAGCCGGCCGGGGCCAGGTGCGCCAGCAGGTCGGCGGTGAAGGTGTTCAGCAGCAGGTCGAACTGCACCGTCTCCGCCCCCGCCGCCGTGACCTCGGGGATGGCGCCGGCCTCGTCCGCGACCTCCTGCAGCACGTGGCGCTGGAGCTGCGCGCGCGCCTCGATGCGCACGCCGGGGAGCGGGAAGTTCCCCGAGAGCTGCAGGCGGTCGTCGGAGAGCTTCCGCTCCGGCCCACCCTCCTCTTCCTCCTGCGCGATCGAGACGTCGCGGCGCCCCGCCACCCGGTCGTCGACGACGGCGTCGGCCGGCCCCTCCGCCTCCAGCAGCTTGAACTCGCCGCCGTAGCGCTGGTAGCGCAGCGCCAGCGTCCCCCACGAGCGGCTCGCGCCCACCGCCAGCTCGCCGTTCACCGCGCCGAAGCCGGTGTTGGGGATCTCGCCATTGGGCGTGTGCACGTCCTGCCCCAGCCGCCCGATCACCGTCGCGCGCCAGCCGAGGGAGGCGGCGGCGCCCTCGGCGCGCGCGACCAGGCCGCCCTCCAGGTTGCCGCTGGCGAAGTAGGTCTCCACCCCGCCGCGCGCGAAGAGCGGGCCCCGCGCCTCGGGGAGCGGCTCGGGGATCACGTTCACCACGCCGCCCACCGCGTCGGAGCCGTAGAGCAGGCTGGCGGGGCCGCGCACCACCTCCACCCGCTCCGCCAGCCGCGCGTCGACCGAGGGCGCGTCTTCGTCGCTCCAGGAGTAGTCCTCCAGCCGCAGCCCGTCGGCGAGCACGGCCACGCGCGCGCCGAAGAGGCCGCGGATCACCGGCTTCCCCACCTGCTCGCCGGTGGTGATCGCGCGCACGCCGGGGAGGGTGGCGAGCGTCCGCGCCAGCGACACCGAGTGCTCGCGCCGCAGCCGCTCGGGGCCCAGGGTCGACGCGGGGAGCGGCACCGGCGCCACCTGCGGCGAGCGCGTGGCGGTCACCGCCACCGGCTCCAGCTCGAACGAGCGCTCCGCCAGCGTCAGCGTCCCCGCCGCGCCGCAGTGGTCGAGGCGGCGGGCGAGGACGGCGTACCCGGACGCGGCCACGCGCACGGTGCACGGCCCCGGCGGCAGCCCGCCGATCAGGAACGAGCCGTCGCGCAGCGTGCGCGTGCCGCGCTGCAGCTCGAGCACGGAGACCTGCGCCCCGGCGACCGGGCGGCCCGCGGCGTCGGCGACCTGGCCCCGCAGCGTGTCGTCCGCGGCGGGCGCTGCCGCGAGCAAGGCGGCAAGAATCGGGATGATGATCATCGGGATGGATGCGGTGGATGGGACGCGATTCCGCGGAAGAGTAGACGGCGACGGACCCCGGCGGAAGGGTTCTCACGCGAAAGACGCAGAGAGCCGCCGCGGATTTCGCCGCGTCCCTCTGCGTCTCTGCCTGAGAACCCGCTGTCGCCGCTAACGGAAGCGAAGGGAGAGCGCGCGGAGCCGGCGCGGGCCCGCCTCCGCGGCCCCGGCCGCGGAGGCGGGGAGCCGGACCGCCAGGTGCGCCTGCAGCCGCCGGTGCAGGAACCGGTACCCGCCGCCCACCCGGTTCAGCACCACCACGTCGGCGGCGGCGTCCAGGAACGCCACGTACGCGCGCGGCGCATATCCGCAGAGGTACAGCATCGCCCGCAGCGTGTAGTACTTGATCACGTCGAAGCCGCCGAACCACAGCATCGCCACCGGCATGAAGGCGATCCCCCCGGTCAGCGGCTGGTAGAGGCCGGAGAGCAGGTCCTGGAAGTCGCCGTGGGCGATCGCCACGATCATGCCCACGAGGGCGAAGGGCGAGCTCAGGATGGCTGCCAGAAAGATCACGGTCGCGCACCCCGAGCCCATCACCGCTCCGGCGAGCACGGAGTTCCGCGCGGTCAGCCGGATCCCCTGGTTGGGAACGAGCTTCGACTCCACGCGCCGGCTGGAGAGGATGCCGAACAGCCCGCCCAGCAGGAGGGAGAGCGGGAGGGTGTAGGACGTGAAGAGGAACAGGACCAGGGCAATCACCCCGAGCACATCGCGCGTGCTGCTCAGGAGCGACGTCACCTGCACCGCCAGCGTCACCACGCAGCAGAGGAGGAAGCCCCACCGCCATTTCCGGAACGCCGCCCATACGCCCGCCTTCGCGTCGCGCAGCGAGAAGCGCAGCGACTCCACCGTGTGGATGTCACCCTCGTACGAAGTCCCGCGGCCCCGCGGGCCGAAGAAGAGCCCTGCCAGCAGCCCCACGCCCATTCCCAGCCACACCGTTTCCACGGCCGCGAACAGCGCCGCCCCCGCAAGGGTGTAGATCGCCACCCGGGCCACGGCCCCGTGCGTGAGGGCGCGCAGCCGGGTGGGCGGCACCTCCAGCAGGAGCCCGTCCACCAGCGCCGCCAGCAATCCCACCACGCCGCTGATCCCGATGATCTTCCAGTGGGTGGTTCCGATGGTCTCGGAGAGGGTGCCCGGCTGCGGCGAGCCCTGGGACACCCAGGTGGCGATCGTGGTGCACAGGAGGAAGAGCAGCACCCAGCTGGCCGCCCAGACCTCCGCCGCCAGCACCCGCGAGACCGCCACGTAAAGCAGCCGCTGCCAGCGCGAGGGGAGCCAGCCGGGCTGGAGCTGCTCCAGGTAGAAGTCGGTCTGTCCGCGCCGCTCCATGCGGTCGGCCAGCCACGCCAGCCAGTAGCGCATCCGCGCGGCGGCGAAGGGAAGCGCCGAGGTGCGCTTCCGCTCCAGCATCCGCTGAACGTAGCGCTCGAAGAGAAACCCGCTCCACTCCTTCCCGCCCGCGGCGGGGCCCTCGGCCGGCACGGCGCCGGACTCCTCGTACGCGGACAGCATCACGCTCAGCATCAGCGGCGAGCGCGCGAGCGTGCGCAGCTCGTCGCTCTCGGCCAGCAGCAGCTCCACCGCCTGCGTGGAGCGCCCCGACGACTCCAGGAAGCCGGCGACCTGCCGCTCCGAGAGCGCCTGCAGGCGGACCGCGCCGGTGAGCGGCAGCTTGGCGGGAAGCGCCTCGTACTCGTGCACGCGGCAGGTGATGCCAAGCCCCGAGACGGCGTGGGTGAGCAGGAAGTCGCGGATGGCTTCCACGCAGTCGTCGCGGTCGGGCTCCCGCACCTCGTCGAGCCCGTCGAGGAGCACCACCAGGCGGGCGCAGTCGAACCACCCGCGCGCGACCTCGCGGGGGATGAAGTACTTGGCCGCGAGCTCCTGCAGCAGCCAGTCGGCCATCCCGAGCCGCCTGGTCGCCCAGCCCGAGAGGTTGAACACCACCGCGACCGGCTGCGCCGGGTCGGCCGCGAAGCGCTGGTTCAGGTCGCGCGCGATCTCCAGCAGCGAGATGGTCTTCCCGGCGCCGGGCTCGCCCAGCACCAGCAGCAGCCGCCCGCAGCGGTCGAAGGTGCCGGTGATCGGGCCGGTATCGGGGGTGGCGTCCGCGGGACGGGCGCGGCCTTCGAGCGCCGCCCACGGGTGCTCCACCGCCTGGGGGAGGAGGGTGCGGGTGAGCGGGAAGGGAACGTCGTGCGGAACCGCGGAGTGCAGCACCCCGTCGATCCAGAAGAGCTGCACCCGCGACGCCAGGAGCCGCAGGTTGATCAGGTCCTGGTCGACCGCCGGGGCGAGCTGCTGGACGATCTGGATCTGCCCGGCGGTGACGTGGTCGAGCTGGACGGCGGCGTGGACCGACGCGACGGCGGGCCCGCTGCCGGTGCCCGCCGCCGCCTCTAAGGGTTCGGCGGTGGCCCGTCCCCTCCCACCACCCCGGAGATGTCGACGTGCCCGGCGATGTCGGAATCGCGGAGGGAGACCCCGGTGTCGCGCCCGCGTACCTCGCGGACGTTGAGCGAGGCGGCGCGCAGCCCCGATATGTCCACCCCCACGGCGCGGCCGGCGCCGGGATCGTGCTGCTGCAGCGCCTCCAGCAGCCGCCCGGCGAGCTCCGCCAGGTCGGCGTCCTTCCCCGCGCCCGCGGCCTCGAGGTCCTCGGCCAGCGAGGCCTGCTTGGGCGCCGAGGCGGGCTTCTGCTCCACCGGGGCCAGGTCCACCCCCGCGTACTTCTTCTTGAGGGCGCCCTTGAGCGCGGCATAGGCGTCGGTGATCGCCTTGCCGGCCGTTTCCTTCATCGCCGACGCGGCGCCGGCGGCCAGCGCCGACACGAGCAGGGTGACGGGATCCACGACACTGCCTCCGGGTACGGGTCACGATCCGCCGGGAAGACGGACGACGGCGGCCCACCAGGGCCGCCGTGCGTGTTGGATGGACCCGCCAGACGAAAATCCTTGCCTCTACGGCTTGTCTTCGGTAAACTGCGCACCGAACGATTACCGAAGGAGGCGCAGATGGACGCGGACATGCCGCTGGAGCGGAAGCTCGACATCCTGATGGAGCTGGCGGGCGACGACCACGAGGGGGCGGGCGGGCGCGCGAAGGTGCTGCCGCCGCGGCTCCGGCACGCCAGGGAGGTCGGCGCGCTGCGCCCGCTCAACATCCGCCAGCTGCGCACGTCGGTCGGCAGGGTGTCGCTGATGCGCATCCTGATGACCAACGCCTGCTCCTTCAACTGCCACTACTGCCCCATGCGGCGCGACCGCTCCATGCCGCGCACGCTGCTCAAGCCCGAGGAGCTCGTCCGCATCTTCCTGGAGGCGCACCGCCGCGGCTGGTGCAGCGGCCTCTTCCTCACCACCGGCATCCCCGGCCGGCCGGTGAAGGTGATGGACGACCTGATCACCGTGCTCGAGCTGCTGCGGGTGAAGCACCGCTTCGCCGGCTACGTGCACGTGAAGATGGTCCCCGGTGCCGAGGCCGCGCAGATCGAGCGGCTGACGGCGCTCGCCAGCCGCGTGTCGCTGAACCTGGAGGCGCCCTGCGGGAGCACCCTCACCCAGATCGCCCCGGAGAAGAGCCTGGAGACGGCGATGGATGGGTTGGCCCGCGCGCGCGAGCAGGTGGTGCGGCAGCGGCGGGAGACCGCGCTGGGCCGCCCCGCCGACCCGCTGCAGCCGGGCGGCGCGTCGGGGATGACGATGCAGTTCGTGGTGGGCGCCACGCCCGACAGCGACCGCGCCATCCTGGGGAAGGTGACGGAGATCTACGCCGGCGGCGGGGTGCACCACGCGCACTTCAGCGCCTTCCGCCCCATCCGCGAGACGCCGATGGAAGAGGCGCCCGCCACGCCGGCGCTGCGCGAGGTGCGGCTCTACCAGACCGACTACCTGCTGCGCGGCTACGGCTTCGCCAGGGACGAGGTGGTGTTCGACGGCGCCGGCAACCTGCCGCTGGCGCACGACCCCAAGACCGCCTGGGCGCTCGCCCACCCCGAGCGCTTCCCGGTGGAGGTGCGCACCGCGCCGTACGAAGAGCTGGTGCGCGTCCCCGGCATCGGCCCCGGCGCGGCGAAGAAGCTGGTGGCCGAGCGCGGGCGCACGGTGCTGCGCACCCTCGCCGACCTGCGCGGGCTGGGGGTGGTGGCCACCCGCGCCGCGGGATTCCTCACCCTCAACGGCCGCCGCTTCCAGGACGTGCGCTGGGCCGAGCAGCTCGGCTTCTGGGGCCCCGACGACGACACCGGGCGCCACCACTTCGTCTACGACGTGAGCCCGGGGACCTTCCGATGACGGAAGAAAGAAAGTGCGGGAGTGCGGAAGTGCGGGAGTGCGCTGGCTCTCACGTTCATTCGGAACGAACGTGCGGGAGTGCGGAAGTGCGCTGGCGCTCGCGTGAATCCCACGCACTTCCGCACTCCCGCACTTCCGCACTCGCAGTCACCGCGTGGCCGTGGGCGTGGTGTCGGGCGGTGGCGCCTGGGCCGGGGCCGCGCCTGCGCAGTTGACGGTACCGACCAGGTAGTAGCGCTCCGGCTCCGTGCCTCCCTGCCCCGTCGCCACCACGACGGGCGGCCAGATCTCCATCACCACCTCCTGGCGCCGCCCGCAGGTGCCGGTGAAACGCACCTCTCCGCCTTCCGGCATCGCGCGGCGTCCCGGACGCTGGATGCGGCTCGCCGGGCCGCGGAGCTCGAAGCGCGCGGGCCGGCCCTCTTCGGCCGGGGTGATCACCGCGAGCTGCAGCGGACCGCGGCCGCCCACGCAGTAGCCGACCTGCGGCACGGTCCAGCTCCCGCGCTGCGCCCGCTCGGCGTCGGCGGCGCCGCGCCGCGGCTCGCCCCCGAAGCTGAGCTCCAGCGTTCCCAACAGCTCGGCGGAACCCAGGATCGAGCGCTGGCCCATCGCCGCCAGGCTCCCCGTTCCGCTGCCGGGGCGCGCCGAGGGGTTCGCCAGCCCGTAGATGCGGGGGCGCGGCGTGCCGCACGACATCCGCGCGACCGCCCGCAGCAGCGGCGCGGCGCGGGGAGTCTCGGCGCGGGGCTGCGAGGCGGACGGGAGGCTCCAGAGCGCGGAGCCCGCGGCGGCGAGCGGCAGGGAGAGGAGAACCCGGCGTAGCGAGGGCATCGCTGCCTCCTTCGGCAGGCGTGGCGGATGGGGCGCAGCCGTGCGCGGCCCGGGCGGGCCGCCGCGCCCCCGTTCACATGATCGGCGCGAGCTCCGTCTCCGTCAACGCTCCTCTGCGCGGCAGGAACCAGGCGAGCGACGCGGCGCAGAACGCGACCCCCGCCACCCCCGCGGCGGCCGGGATGGCGCCGCTCCAGGCCAGCACGGCGCAGGCGCCGCCGAGCACGAGCAGCCGCGCCGTCTCGATCGGCCCGGCCCACTTCGCGGCCTCGAACACGCCGCCCACCCCGGCCAGGCTGACGGCCACGTAGAACCCCGCCGCGGCGAGCTGCGCCGGCGGAAGCGCGTGCGCGTTCAGCAGCACCGCGAGGCTCCCCGCCAGCGCCGCCGCGAACTGCGCGAAGCCGTACGCCGCGAGCCCCGCCGGCACCGGCGGGTCGAAGCTCTCCGCCGTCTCCGCCGTGACCTGCGGCGCCGCCACGCGGCCGCCCTCGTGCGCGGGGCGCCACCCCGGCGGGCCGAAGGCGAACATCCAGGCGTCGCGCCAGCCGCGCGCCCGCCGCACGCCGCGGAAGACTTCGACGAAGCCGTGCACGTTCGCCCAGAGCGGGTTCCAGCTCCGCAGCGGCGTGGTGATCCCGTACACCGGCGTCTCCGCCTCCGGCTCGAAGGTGCCGAAGAGCCGGTCCCAGACGATGAAGACGCCCGCGTGGTTGCGGTCCAGGTAGCGCGGGTTGCGGCCGTGGTGCACGCGGTGGTGCGAGGGGGTGTTCATCACCAGCTCGGTGAGGCGGCCCAGGCGCCCCACCGCCTGCGTGTGGATCCAGAACTGGTAGACCAGGTTCAGCCCGTAGCACACCACGTATGTCGCCGGCGGGATGCCGATCAGCGCCAGGGGGAGGTAGAAGACCCAGGTGAAGAGCCCGTGCAGCGAGCTCTGCCGCAGCGCCACCGCCAGGTTGTACTCCTCGCTGCTGTGGTGCACCACGTGCCCCGCCCAGAGCAGGTTCACCCCGTGCGAGGTGCGGTGGCTGCAGTAGTAGGCGAGATCGACGAGCAGGAAGGCCGCGACACCCGCCGCCAGCGCGCGCCCGTTCGCCGCGAGCCAGGGGAAGGCGTCGGCGTGCGCGAACGGCGCCCCCTCGGCCCAGGCGGGAACGGCGGGGAGCCAGCGCTGCACCGCCAGGTGGCGCCACGCCCAGGCGTAGATGCCGATGGCGAAGAGCTTGGAGAACACCCCCGAGAGCTGGCTGATGACGCCGCAGCTCAGGTCGGCGATGGAGTCGTTCAGCCGGAACAGCCGCCGCCGGGTGCGCGCGGCGTACGCCAGCTCCGCTCCCATCAGCAGGAAGAAGAGGGGGATGGAGAACACGATGACGTCCATCCCTCAACGATATCCGAAGGCACGGAAAAGAAGAAGCCTCACGCGCAGGCGCGGAGTCAGGGAGGGGCTCGGCGATGGCGGCGACGGCCCAGCTCGTCCGTCCACAACACCCTGTTCCTCCAGTCCTCCGGTTTCTCCGTGTGGCACCTGCCGGGGAGATTCCCGTCAGGAGTGACACGCTCCTCCCGACCCGCCGCGGGCCACGGGGCGCTAGGATGAAAGGGACGTACAAGCTAAGATGTAAGGAAATGCCCAGCCGCGCCCCCGACTCCCCCACCGCGCCGAGCGGGTGCGCCTTGCGCTGGAGACAGGGCTGCCGAAGGCGGAGCACGCCCCGGGGTTCCCGGAGGTCGTGAGAGGGAGAAGGGACCCGGGATACACCACACGTCGGTTCCCCCAGAAACGTCTGCACTCGCTCGTTTCGGCGACGTTCCCGCAGCACACGCGGCCGGCTCCGCGGCGTTCTCCGCGGCGCGGCCGGCGCAGGACCTTCCGTAGATCCACCCCCAGATGGCCGGGCATACCGATGCCCCTTTCCCATCCGGCCGCGCGCCGGCTTCCCCCACGTGTTCCTCCATGCGACCTCTCCCGAGATGGCTGCCGGTCGCCGTTCTCCTCTCCACCGCGGCCGGGACGCTGCTGCTCTGGTTCGCCCTCCTGCGCGTGCAGCGGCGGCACGCGGAGCAGACGGTGCAGGCCACGGCCGAGGCCGTGCGCAACCAGTTCCAGGCCGAGATGCGCGCGCGGCTGCAGGCCCTGTCGCGCATCGCCCATCAATGGGAGGGCGAGGGCGGCTCCTCCCGCCACGCGTGGGAGACGGCGGCGGAGCTGACCCTGCGCGACTATCCCGGCATCCAGTCGGTCCAGTGGGCCGACTCGACGTACTCGATCCGCTGGATCATGCCCCGGACGGGCTTCGAGGCCGCGCAGGGGCTCTACATCGCGGCCGGGCCCCGCCGCGCCGCGGTGCTGCGCGGCGCCCGGGAACGGCGGGTGGTGGCCGTCGCGCCTCCCGCCGAGCTGGCGGTCGGCGGCAAGGGCTTCGTGGCGTTCGCGCCGCTGTTCCCGCGGGGCCGCTTCGGCGGGTTCATCACGGGCGTGTTCCGCGCGCGCGAGTCGCTCCGCGTGCTGCTGGGCCCGGAGGTCGCGCCCGGGTACGGGCTCTCCGTCTCGCAGGGGGGCGAGGAGCTCTATCGCCGCGACGTGCCCGGCGCGGCCACGCCTCCCCGCCGGACGGCGCATGCCCGGGTGGAGCTGGGCGGGGCGTGGTGGACGGTGGCAGCCTGGCCCGGCCCCGCGGTGGTGCGCGAGACCCGCTCGTCGCTCCCCGGGGTGGTGCTGGGCGGCGGCCTGTTCATGGCCCTGCTGCTCGGGGCGGCGGCACACCTGCTGCGCCTGGCGCGGCTGAACGCCGGCGCGGCCGAGGCGGCGCGGGCGGAGCTGGGGCGGGAGCGCGACTTCGCGCTCCAGGTCATGGGCACCATGGGGCAGGGGCTCGCCGTCACCGATGCGGACGGGCGCATCGAGTACGCCAACCCCGCCTACGGCAGGATGCTCGGGATCGACCCCGCGGCGCTGACCGGGCGCACGCCCTGGGAGTTCACGCACCCCGACGACATCGCGGAGCTGAGGAGCGCCCGCTCGGCCCGGATCGAGGGCGAGACCACGTCGCACGAGCTGCGCCTGCTCCGGCCCGACGGCGGCGTGGTGCACACGCTCGCCACGGGCTCGCCGCGCGCGGGTGGCGGCGAATTCCGCGGGTCGATCACGGTGGTGAGCAACGTCACGCGGCAGAAGGAGGCGGAGCGGTCGCTGCGGGAGAGCGAGGAGCGGTACCGCAGCCTGGTGGAGGTGGCGAGCGACATCATCTACCGGGCCGATCCGCAGGGGCGGTTCGTCTACGTCAACCCGGTGGCCGAGCAGACGACGGGCCGGACGGCGTCCGAGCTGGTGGGGCTGCACTTCCTCGAGCTGGTCCGGCCGGATGCGCGGGAGGCGACGGAGCGGTTCTACCAGCGGCAGTTCCGCGAGCGCCTGCCCAGCACGTACCACGAGTTCCCGCTGCTGGCCACCGATGGGCGGGAGCTCTGGATCGGGCAGAACGTCCGCATCCTGATGGACGGGGCCTGGGTCACGGGGTTCCAGGCCGTGGCGCGCGACATGACGGCCCGGCGCGAGGTGGAGCGGCTGAAGGACGAGTTCGTCTCCGTGGCCGGGCACGAGCTGCGCACCCCGCTCACCTCCATCCGCGGGTCGCTTCAGCTGCTTGCGTCCGGCGTGCTCGGGCCCGTGTCGGAGAAGGGCGTGTCCATCCTGCAGATCGCGGTGCGCAACACCGAGCGCCTGGTGCGCCTGGTGAACGATCTCCTGGACATGGAGCGGCTGGCCTCCGGGAAGGTCGCGCTGGAGTTCTGCGCCTGCTCGTCCGAGCAGCTGGTGCAGGTGGCGTTCGAGAGCGTGCAGGGGATGGCGGAGCGTGCCGGCGTCGTGCTCGCCGACCAGACGCACCCGGCCCGCATCTGGGTCGACCCGGACCGGATCGTCCAGGTCCTGGTGAACCTCCTCTCCAACGCGGTGAAGTACTCGCCGGAGCACGGGGAAGTGGCCGTGCGGGCGGTGGAGCGCGGCGGAGAGCTGCGCTTCGAAGTCCGCGACGAGGGGCGCGGCATTCCCGCCGACAAGCTGGAATACGTGTTCGGCCGCTTCCAGCAGGTGGACCGCGCGGATGCGCGGATCAAGGGAGGATCCGGGCTGGGCCTCGCGATCGCCCGCAGCATCGTCGAGCAGCACGGCGGGCGGATCGGTGTCGAGAGCGTGTTCGGGAAGGGAAGCACCTTCTGGTTCTCCGTGCCGATCGTCGCGGCATCCAGCTGAGCGGTGTGCCGGCCGCCCCGGAGGTGAGCTCGGGATGCAGAATGCCGCGGCGGTACGTCTCGGCCTCGTTCACCGACGCGGGCACCGCCGACACGCACAGGATATCGATCGTCTGCGACGGGTCGGCCTCCGTCTCCGGCCCCGGGTTCGACGTTCACCGACACCGAAATCTCCAGCGTCATCGGGCCGGGACCCGATAACATCAGGATGACGTCATTGGGCTGGGCTGCGTCAACACCAAGTGTTCAGGCGGATTTAGTCTGACGGGACGGCACGGTGGAATCCAGGGGTGGGCGCTTTCCGGGCGCCCACCCCTGGATTTCGTCTGCGTCACCGGGACCACGGGCCGGAGCAGCCGACGAAGCGCAACCAGCTCACCGTCGAGCCGGTGCGCGTCCTCCGCGCTTCGCCCTGCCCCACCATCGCGGGGTGGTCATCGCCGCGCCGCGGCAGGAGAGGAAGACGGAGGCCGCCCGGCCGCTCACGCCGGCGCAAGGGGTGGAGCGGATGTTCGACCCGCTCGAGCGCGCTGATCCGCAGGTCACCGACCCCGTGCGGCAGACCACCCGGTACCGCTTGCGGCGGCCCGCGCTCCGGAGCACGTTGTCCCCCTCCATCCCACATCATCCTCCCGTCTCCCCCGCTCTGTCGATGACCCGTCCGTACCGCGCACTCGCCGCCGCCCTCGCGCTCCTCGCCGCGGCATCCGCGCCCGCCGCCGCGCAGGGCGACGCCGGGCCCGCCGCCGCGCTGCGCTGGCGGATGATCGGACCCTTCCGCGGCGGGAGGACCGTGGGCGCGGTGGGGGTGCCGCAGCAGCCCGGCGTGTTCTACGTCGGCGTCAACAACGGCGGGGTGTGGAAGACGAACGACTACGGGCGGATCTGGACGCCCATCTTCGACGACCAGCCCACCGGCTCCATCGGCGACGTGGCGGTGGCGCCGTCGAATCCGGAGGTGGTCTACGTCGGCAGCGGCGAGGGGCTGCAGCGCCCCGACCTCTCCACCGGCGACGGCATCTACCGCTCCGCCGACGGTGGAAAGACCTGGGCGCACCTGGGGCTGCGCGACGGGCAGCAGATCGCCCGCGTGGCCGTCGATCCGCGCGACCCGGACCGCGTGTTCGCCGCCGTCCTGGGCCACCCCTACGGCCCCAACCCCGAGCGCGGCATCTTCCGCTCGGCGGACGGCGGGCGGACGTGGGAGAAGGTGCTCTACAGGGACGAGGACACGGGCGGGATGGACGTGGCGATCGACCCGCGCGACCCGCGGACGGTGTACGCCGTGCTCTGGTCCGCGCGCCAGGCGCCGTGGGAGGTCGGCGGCTCGTGGACGCTCTCGCGCAACAACGGCCTCTTCAAGTCCACCGACGGCGGCACCACCTGGCGGCAGCTCACAACCGGCCTGCCGACGGCGGACGACGGGCTGGGGCGCATCGGCATCGAGGTTTCGCGCAGCGATCCGCGGCGGATGTACGCAGTCTTGGGCGCGCGGCGCGGCGGCGGGCTCTACCGCTCCGACGACGCGGGGGAGAGCTGGCGGCTGGCGAACGACGACGCGCGGCTCTGGGGGCGCGACGGCGACTTCAACGAGGTGCACGCCGATCCGTCCAACCCCGACGTGGTCTACGTCGCCAACGTGGTCACCTGGAAGAGCACGGACGGCGGGAAGACCTTCGCCGCCTTCCGCGGCGCGCCGGGCGGCGACGACTACCACCGCGTCTGGATCGACCCCGGCAACCCGCGGGTGATCCTGATCGCGGCCGACCAGGGGGCCATCGTCTCCGTGAACGGCGGGGAGAGCTGGAGCTCATGGTACAACCAGCCGACCGCGCAGATCTTCCACGTCGCCACCGACAACGCCTTCCCCTACAACGTCTACGGCTCGCAGCAGGAGAGCGGCTCCGTCGGCACCGCCAGCCGCGGCGGCGACGGACGCATCACCTTCCGCGAATGGCATCCCGTGGGGGTCGAGGAATACGGCTACGTGGCGCCCGACCCGCTGAACCCCGACATCGTCTACGGCGGCAAGATCTCGCGCTGGGACCGGCGCACCGGGCAGGTGCAGGACATCACGCCGCGCGCCTTCCGCGAGGGCGGCTACCGGGTGGTGCGCACGCAGCCGGTGGTGTTCTCCCCCGCCGACCCGCACGCCCTCTACTTCGCCTCGAACACCGTCTGGAAGACCACGGACGGCGGCGCGCACTGGGCCCAGGTCTCCCCCGACCTCACCCGCGCGCGGACGCCCGTCCCCGGCGTGCTGGGCGCCTTCGCCCCGCTCGACCCGGAGAAGGGCGCGCACCGCGGCGTGGTGTACGCGCTGGCGCCCTCGCCGCTCGACGCGCGGCGGATCTGGGCGGGGACGGACGACGGGATGATCCACGTCACCCGCGACGGCGGCGCGCACTGGCGCGACGTGACGCCGCCGCAGCTCGGCCCGTGGACGAAGGTCTCGATCCTGGAGGCGTCGCGCTTCGACACGGCGACGGCGTACGCGGCCATCAACACCTTCCGGCTCGACGACCTGCGCCCGCACGTCCTTCGCACGCACGACGGCGGGAGGACGTGGCGCGAGGTGACGGCGGGGATGGCGGACGGCGCCATCGTGAACGTGGTGCGTGAGGACCCGGTGCGCCGCGGCCTGCTCTACGCCGGCACCGAGCACGAGGTCTACGTGTCGCTGGACGACGGCGACCACTGGCGCTCGCTGCGGCTGAACATGCCGGCGACCTCCATCCGCGACCTGGTGGTGCACGACCAGGACCTGGTGGTGGGCACGCACGGCCGCTCCTTCTGGATCCTCGACGACGTCACCCCGCTGCGGCAGGCGGACACGTGGACCGACGCCGCCACGCACCTCTTCCGCCCCCACGACGCGGTGCGCGCGCGCTGGAACACCAACACCGACACCCCGCTCCCGCCCGACGAGCCGGGCGGCCAGAACCCGCCCGACGGCGCGGTGATCGACTACCGCCTGGCGGGCCCGGCGCAGGCGGTGACGCTGGAGATTGTTGACGGAGCGGGGCGCGTGGTGCGCCGCCACTCCAGCGCCGACTCGCTCCCGCCGGTGCGGACGGAGGGGAACGTCCCCTGGTGGTGGGTGCGCCCGGCCGCGCGCCCCGGGCGCGAGCCGGGGATGCACCGCTTCGTGTGGGACCTGCACGAGACCGACGTGGAGGCCCCGGAACGCAGCTTCCCGATCTCCGCCACCCCGGGCGACACCTGGCGGGAGCCGCGCGGCCCCTGGGCGCTCCCGGGCGCGTACACGGTGCGGCTGACGGTGGATGGCCGCGCGACCACGCAGCCGCTGGTGGTGCGGATGGACCCGCGGGTGCGCACCCCGGCCGCCGCGCTCGCCCTGCAGCACGCCACCGCGCTGCGGCTGGCGGACGGGATGCGCCGCGCGGCCGAGGCGCTGGGGCAGCTGCGCGGCGTCCGCTCGCAGTTGCAGGCGCTGCGCGGCAAGGGCGGCCCCGAGGTGTCGTCCGCCGTCACCTCCCTCGGCGAGCAGGCGGCGTCGATCGAGGAGGGTGCGCCCGGGCTGCGGCAGCTCGCCGGCGACCTCGCCACCCTCTACGGCGTGGTGGAGGGCGCCGACGCGGCCCCCACCAGCCAGGCGCTCGCCGCCGTCGCCCAGCGCCTGGCGATGCTGGACGCGGCGCTCGCCCGCTGGCGCACGCTGCGCGAGCAGGACCTCGACCGCCTCAACCGGCAGCTTCGCTCCGGCGGCATTACCCCTGTCACGATCCGCGACGAGCGCGAGCCCGTGCAGATCGTGGAGGACGACGAAGACGAACCTTAGAAAAGCCTGACGCAGAGACGCAGAGGAACAGAGAGAACTGCTGCGTTCTCTCTGTTCCTCTGCGTCTCTGCGTCAATTAACGTTATCCTACTTCACGAACTCGCCCACGTCCTTCACCTCGACCGAGCCCAGGTTGAGCGCCCGGATCCCGGCCTCGATCTTGGAGCGGTCGCCGACCACCACCACCACGGCGTTGCCGGGGCGCACGTAGCGGTCGGCCACGCGCTTCACGTCGTCGGCGGTGACGCCCATCACCCCGCTCACGTAGGTCCCCAGGAACGACGGGTCGATCCCGTAGGTCACCAGGCTGGAGAGGCTCCCGGCCACGTCCTGCGTGGTCTCCAGCTGCTGCGGGAAGCCCAGCGCCACGTAGCGCTTGGCCTTGTCCAGCTCGTCGGCCGGGATCGGCTCGGTGCGGATGCGGTTCAGCTCCTTGAAGAACTCCACCAGGGAGCTGTCGGTGGCCGCGGTGACCACCCCCGCCTGCGCGGTGAACGGCCCCGCGCCCTGCCGCATGGCGAACCCCGAGCGCGCGCCGTAGGTCCAGCCGTGCGTCTCGCGCAGGTTCATGTTCAGCCGGCTGGTGAAGGCGCCGCCCAGCAGCGTGTTCAGCACCTGCAGCGCGAAGTAGTCGGGCGTGTTGCGCGCCACGCCGGGGTGGCCGATGCGGATCTCGCTCTGCGCCGCGCCCGGCTTGTCCACCAGGTAGATGGTGGTGGTGCCGATCGTCGGCGGGTCGAGCGAGCCCTCCATGGTCGACGCCGAGCCCATGTCACGCCAGCCGCCGAAGGCCTGCTCCACCATCGGCTGCATCCCCGGGTCCACGTCGCCCACCAGGATCAGCGTGGCGTTCTCCGGGCGGTAGGCGGCGTGGTGGAAGGCCGTCACCCGGCCGCGGTCGAGCGTGCGCGTGGCCTCGATGGTGGCGAAGCGGCCGTAGGGGTGGCGCGCGCCGTAGACCAGCGACTGGAAGGCGTTCGAGGCGATGGTGGTGGGCTCGTCCTTCGCCCGGGTGAGGTTGGTGATGCGCTCGTCGCGCACCCGCTGCAGGTCGGAGGGGTTGAAGTCCGGCCGCAGCACCACGTCGCTCATGATGCCGAGCGCCGCGGCGAAGTTCTTCTTCAGCACGTACAGGTTCACCGTGGCCGCGTCCCAGCTGGCGCCGGGGTTCAGCGAGGCGCCCAGCAGGTCGAGCGCGTCGGCGATCTGCAGCGCGCTCTTGCCGGCGGCGCCCTCGTCGAGCATCGAGGCGGTGAACGAGGCCAGCCCCGGCAGCGTGGCCGGGTCCTGCGTGGTGCCGGCGCCGCGGATCACCAGCGCGGCCGAGACCACGGGGAGCTCCGGCTGGCGCACGTACAGCACCTTCATCCCGTTGGCGAGCTGCCGCTGCACGGGCACGGGCGGGTGCACCGCGGGCGCGGGCCCCAGCGCCGGCGGGGTGGTGGGGAACTGCGCGGCTGCGGCCGCCGGGAACGCCAGCAGGGCGCCCAGGGCGGCGGCGAGGGTGCGGCGGCTCATCGGTGGTCCTCCGTGGCGGCGAGCGCCGTCTTCCCCTGCGGGACGAAGCTCAGCACGATGCGGTTCTTCCCCTGCAGGTAGCGCGCGGCCACCCGCTGGATGTCGGCGGGGGTGAGCGCCCGGTAGCGCGCCAGGTCGCGCGCGGCGAAGCCGGGGTCGTGGGCGAAGTACTCGTAGTCGTTCAGCTGGTCGGCCTTGTTCTGCACCGTCTCCAGGTTGCTCACGAAGGCCGTCTCGATCCCGTTCACCACCCGCCGCAGCTCGTCGGCGCTGGGCGGCGCGGCGGCGATCTTCGCGATCTCCTCGTTCACCGCCGTCTCCAGCGAGTCGAGCGGGGTCTCGGGCTTGCCGCGGATGATGACCCAGAAGTCGCCCGAAAGGAGGTTGGCGTCGTTGAAGGCGGTGGTGGTCTGCGCCACCTGCCGGTCGAACACCAGCCGCTTGTACAGGCGCGAGCTCTTGCCGCCGGTGAGGATCTGCGCCAGCGCGTTCAGCGCCGCCTCGTCGGCCGAGAAGCGGGGCCCGGTGCGCCAGGTCATGGTCACCTGCGGGAGCGTGACCCGGTCTTCCTTCACGATGTAGCGGGTGGCGGCGATCGGCGGCACCTGCACGCTGGGGCGCGTGATCTCCGGCCCGCGCGGGATCCAGCCGAAGTACTGCTCGGCCAGGCGCCGCACCTCGGCGGGGTTCACGTCGCCGGCCACGGTGAGCACGGCGTTGTTGGGCGTGTAGTAGCGGCGGAAGAAGTTCTTCACGTCGTCCAGGCTGGCGGCCGAGAGGTCCGTCATCGAGCCGATGGTGGTCCAGTGGTACGGATGGCCGGCGGGGTAGAGGGCATCGTACGCCGTCTCCCACATCAGCCCGTACGGCTGGTTCTCGTAGCGCTGGCGGCGCTCGTTCTTCACCACCTCGCGCTGGGTATCGAGCTTCTGCTGGGTGAGCGTCTGCAGCAGCCCGCCCATGCGGTCGGCCTCGAGCCAGAGCGCCAGCGGCACCGCGTTGGCGGGAAGGATCTCGTAGTAGTTGGTGCGGTCGGTGGTGGTGCTGCCGTTGTTCGAGCCGCCGGCGCTCTCCAGGCGGTTGTCGAAGTCGCCCTGCGGCACGTTGGCGCTCCCCATGAACATCACGTGCTCGAAGAGGTGCGCGAAGCCGGTGCGGCCGGGCTGCTCGTAGCCGGAGCCCACCTTGTACCAGATGTTGACGGCGGCGACCGGGGTGGAGTGGTCTTCCGCCACGATCACCTTCAGCCCGTTGGGGAGGGTGAAGGTGGTGTGCGGGATGCTGACCTCCTGCGCGGCCAGCGGCGCGGCCAGCAGGAGCAGCGGCACGACGAGGCGTTTCATGCGAGCGGCCTTTCTGCCTGGGGGTTCTTTTCGCGTGGAGCTAGAATCTTAGCATTGCTGCGGAAAGGGAGCAACAGACAACGGAAAGTGCTAAGTGCTAAGTGCTAAGTGCTAAGTGCTAAGTGCTAAGTGCTAAGTGCTAAGTGCACCAGAGTCGGGCTCCGTGGTTCGCGGCCGCGGCGCCCTCTCCGGCTTGCTGGGGCTCGCCACCTCTCCCGTTCCGGACCCCGTTCCGGGAGAGGTAAAGGACCCAGGCTCCTGTGCCCACCTAACCGGCATCGCGACCCCTGACTTCGCGCTGGTTCCGCAGGCCACACGGCTGCGGAGGCCACCCCCTCGCCCGGTACGGGAGAGGGACCGGCGCGGAGCGCCAGGGAGAGGGCGCCGCGGCCGTGGATGCGCGATGGACTCCCGAACCCGAAGCAATCCGCTCCAGTGCCTAGTCCCTAGTGCCTGGTGCTTGGTGCCGTTCCTGAGCACTTAGCACTTAGCACTTAGCACTTAGCACTTAGCACTTTTTCACGGGAGCAACCCCTGCGCGATCATCCAGGCGCGCACGTCGCCTACGTCCACGTGGCCGTTGGCGTTCCCCTGGAGGTCGATGAAGCGCGCCTGGTCGGCCGTGAGCGTGGCGCCGCCCAGCAGGTGGTCGAGCACGGCGCCCTCGGCGAGCTGCGGCCGCGCGACCTCCAGGCGCAGCTCGCGCGTGGCGAAGCCGCCCGGCTGCACCACGCTCACCGTGAAGCGGAAGCTCCCCGACTCGGCCGGGACGCCGGTGACGCGGCCGTCGGCCGAGAGCGCCACGCCCCTGGGGAGCGCGCCGCCCACCAGCGTCCAGCTCGCGCCGGTGAGCCCGGGCGCCAGGGCGGCCGCGTAGTCGGCGCCCATGGTGGCGGGCGCGAGCACCGAGTCGAGCGCCACGGCAAGGGTGCCGCCGGTGCTCACCTCGACGCGGAAGCCCGTGGCCGTCGCCGACAGCACCCTCACCTGCACGCCGCCCTGCACGTCGGTGAAGGTCTCGCCGGGGGTCCAGGCGGCGCCGGCGTCGTTGGGGTCCAGGTTGCCGTCGGGGTCGATCACCTTGGCGGGAACGCCGTCGGCCAGGTTCACGCGGTGGATCACCACCGCCTCCGAGGGGAGGCGGCCGATGGCGTCGTACCCGGCGTAGCGGCGCGCCTCCACCGTGTAGAAGGCGCTGCTCCCGGCGATGGGGACCTGCGCCATCTGGTACCCCTCCGTCCCCGGGAGCGCGTCGCGCGCCAGCTCGAAGGCGGCGCTGCTCCCCGGCGCGGCCACGTACTTCCGCGCCGCCGGGATCCACCCCAGCAGGTCCTTGTGGAAGGCGATGGTGTGCGGCGCCACGTAGGTCCCGAGCGCCGGGTCCTTCGTCCCGCCGCCGCTCATCACGTCCCACTTCGAGTCGTAGGTCTCGCCGTACGGGCCCGACGAGTGGGGGAGCCCCAGCGAGTGCCCCGTCTCGTGCGCCCAGGTGCTGGGCGCGGCCCAGTTCGCCATCCAGGTCATCGCCCAGCGGCGCGTCTGCCCGTCGAAGGTGGTGGTCCACCCCCCGCCGTAGGAGTAGCCGCCCAGCCCGCCGTTGAACTGCATGTGGATGCCGGCGTACTGCGTGAAGTCGACGGTGGGGTCGGCGGCCCGGGTGCAGTCCTGGAAGAGCAGGTTCACGTCGGCGGCCCCGTTGCCCATCAGGTACCCCGAGGCCGGGAGCGGGAGCACGAAGGGACCCACCACCGTGGTGGCGATGCTCACCCGGCCCTCGGAGTTCTCGCGCCAGAAGCCGTCGAGCCCGGGGTAGGCGGAGCCCAGCCACTGCGCGTAGGTGGCCCGGGACTGCGGGTCGGAGGTGGCTGCGTCGGCGAAGCGGCAGAGAAGGAGCACGTAGCTTTGCGGGCCGCTCTTGTCGACGTAGGTCGCGTAGCGCGGCCCCCGCACCGCGGAGAGCGAGCGCAGGCGCAGCAGCGGCGCCGAACGCCCGCCGCCGGCCGGGAGGAGGTCGCCGGTGACCGTCATCCGCCGCCCGTTGATCCCCGTCAGCCCGCCGTACGGCGCCAGCTGCGCGGCGCTCGCCGCCACCTCCGTCCCCCGCCCCGCCTCGTCCACCAGGAAGAGGTGCGCGCCGACCAGCTCGTTCTGCACCCCGCGCGTCTGCCACACCACGTTCAGCCACCCGGTGCGCGTCTCGTCGGCCACCCGCGCGGGGACGAACGACCCCGCGGCGAGCGCGGCGGCGGCGAGCACCAGCGCGGCGGCGTGGACGCGCAGGGCGCGGCGGCTCAGCGTGCCCATCAGTGGGTCACCGCCAGCGCGTACCCGGCCAGCGAGCCCCGGAGCGCGTTCTGGGTGTCGGCGGCCTCGCGGACGGTGGCCGTGTAGCGGCCCGCCTGGCGGGTGTCGGGAACGGTCAGGCGCAGCAGCGGCCCCGCCGCCAGCGTGCCGAACACCGCCACGGTGGTGGTGGTCCCCTGCGTATGCGCGCGCACCACCGTTCCGGGCGCCGCCGGCTGCACCGCGCCCACCGCGTCGGGGCCGGTGATGGCGATCAGCAGCGCGCCGTCCGCGTTCGGGGTGGCGAGGCTGACGGTGAGGTCGCCGGGGAGCGGCCTGGCGGACGTGCCCCCGTCGCCGCCGCAGGCGGGGAGGAGCACGGCGGCCAGGAGGAGGGCCGCCCGGGGGAGAGTCTTCATCCTGCGCTTTCGCTTCGTCGTCGGGGAGCTGCCGGCGGACGCACCGGTACACCGCATCCCCTTGCACGGTCCACACATCGGCAACATCGCCACCGGCGGCTGCCGCGATGCGGGAGCGCGGGCGTCTGGCACCCGGCGCTGCCGGGCAACGGATTGAAACCACCGGATTGAAATCCGGGCATTCGGGCTACAACCCCACGAAGTCCGCCTTCGCGGCGCCTTCGCGGACTGCGCGCCTCGGGTTCTCGGCGTGCGAGCGTCGCCCGTCGACGTGCAGGCGATCCGCGTCCGCTCGCGTCGGACGTGCGTCCTGCACGGGTCCTGGCGGCGCGGCGCGGTATGTACGTTGCATTCCGGGGAGCCCATATGCCGGTGTCGATCCGCGTCACGGCGCGGATCGGCGACCCCTCGACCTCGGACGGAGGCGGCAGCGGATGCGGACCGGACCGCGCCATCGTCGCTTTGCCGCAGCCTTCGCGCCACCGCGCACACAGCAGCCCGCGCTCGCCGCGGGCGCCGTGCTGCTCGCGCTGGCGCTTTCGGCGTGCGCCGCGCCGCCGCCTGAGCAGCGCGCCGCCGACGCGGTGGAGTCCGTCCGCTCGTGGACGGCCACGGTGCGGCTCGCCACCGAGTCGTGGCTGAAGGAGAAGACGCCGCTCCCCTACACCCGGCTCACGCTGCAGAAGGGAGAGCAGACGCTGGGGGACGCGCTGCGGACGCTCCAGGCCGACGGCGTCCCGCCGCAGGTGGCGGGGGACCTCGCCCTCCTGCGCGCGCCGGAGGCGTCGGCGCGGCGGCTGGCCGCGGCGGTGGAGCGCGGCGACCGCTCCGCCGCGCGACGGGAGCTCGCGGCGCTGGAAGAGGTCGAGGCACGGCTGCGCGCGCTGGACGAGCGCCTCTCGGCGGAAGAGGCGAAGCGATGAAGCTCTCGCCGCGGCAGCTGATCGAGGTGGCGCTGGGGGTGCTCACCAGCGTGGGCGGCTACCTGGACGTGGGCGCCGTGGCCACCAGCGCGCAGGCGGGCGCGGAGTTCGGCTTCCGCCACCTCTGGGTGCTGGGGCTGGGGACGCTGGTGGTGATCTTCCTGGTGGAGATGTCGGGGCGCTTCGCGGCGGTCAGCGGCCACCCGCTGCGGGCGGCGCTGCGCGAGCGGCTGGGCTTCAACTTCTTCGTGGCCACCTCCGCCGCCGAGATGGTGGTGGGGGTGCTGGTGCTGGCGTCGGAGATCGGGGGGATCGCGCTCGCGCTGCAGCTGGTGACGGGGGTGTCGTACCGCTGGTGGGCGCTCCCCGTGGGGCTGCTGGTGTGGGCGCTGCTCTGGAACGGGACCTTCGGCGTGCTGGAGAAGGGGGTGGCGCTGCTCGGGCTGGTGACGCTGGCCTTCTTCTTCGCCGCGGTGCGCCTGCACCCGCCGCTGGGCGAGGTGGCGCGCGGGGTGATCCCCGGCGGCGGCGGGCACGACGCGGCGCACTACTGGTTCATCGCGGTCGCGATCCTGGGGGCGCTGATCAGCCCGTACCTCCTCTGGTTCTACTCCTCCGGCGCGGTGGAGGACCACTGGAGCGCCTCCGACGTGCCCACCAATCGCATGGTCGCGGTGGTGGGGATGGGCTTCGGGAGCGTGGTGGCGGCGAGCGTGCTGATCGTGGCCGCCATGGTCTTCCTCCCCCGCGGCATCGTGGTCGACGACTACGCGCAGATCGCGCTGGGGCTCACCACCGCGCTGGAGGGGAAGCTGGGCTTCTACCTCTTCGCCGCGTCGCTGGGGATCGCCTGCGTGGGTGCCGCGCTCGAGGCCGCGCTGGCGATGGCCTACGTGCTCGCGCAGGGGCTGGGGTGGAACTGGGGCGAGAGCCTGAAGCCGCGGCGCGCCACGCGCTTCTCGGTGACCTACACGGCGGCGCTGCTGGTGTCGGTCGTCCCCATGCTGCTGGGGGTGGACCCGCTGGCGCTCACGGTGTTCAGCATGGCGCTCACCGCCGTGGCGCTCCCCATCGCCATCTTCCCCTTCCTGGTGCTGATGAACGACGAGCGCTACCTGGGCCGCCACCGCAACGGCAGGCTCTCCAACGCGGTGGTGATCGCGGTGATCGCGCTGGCCTTCGTGCTGGCGGTGGTGACCATCCCCCTGCAGCTCAAGGGAGGGTGACGATGGAGGAGGGACGCAGGGTGGACCTGGTGGGCGAGGTGCTGGACCAGCGGCTGGTGGACTTCATCGGCCGGCCGATGGGGTGCGTGGACGGCCTGGTGCTGGAGCTCGAGGAGGGCGAGCCGCCGCGCGTGAGCCACGTCCAGACCGGCGGAGTGACGCTGGCGCGGCGGCTGCGCGGCCCGCTGGGGGGCTGGCTGGCCGCGGCCGCGCGGCGCTGGGGAGGGACGCGCGGCGAGCCCTTCCGCATCCCCTGGGAGCGGGTGAAGGCGGTGGGGCTCGACGTGGAGGTGGAGCTGGACGCCGACGCCACCCCGGCGTGGCACTGGGAGCACCGGCTGGGCCGGCTGGTGGCGAAGATTCCGGGCTCATGAAGGCGCGCGAGGCGAACGTCGAGCTGCTGCTGGGCCGCATGGTCCATGACGCCGCCGGCCGCAAGCTGGGGCGGCTGGAGGAGATCCGCGCCGTGGCGCACGGCGGCGAGCTGCGGGTGAGCCAGTACCTGGTCGGCCGCCACGCCATGGCGGTGCGGCTGACCACGGCGTCGCTGCTGCCGCGCGTGGCGCGCCTGCTGCGGCTGGGCACGCGGGGGAGTGGCTACGTGATCCCCTGGAGCTGGATGGACCTCTCCGACCCCGAGCACCCGCGCTGCACCCGCCCCCTCGAGGACCTCCCCGACATCAGGGACGAGGAGCCGCCGTACCGCCCGATGTAACAGCCAAAGATCAGGTCTCACGCAGAGAGACGCAGAGGCGCAGAGAGCCGCGGCACGACTCTCCGCGCCTCTGCCTGTTGTCCATTTGTGGATATACTTGAGCGATTTTCAGTACCAGCCGATGCGTGATCTGAGCGGTCATTTATGTCGGTTGCGGTGGAGGCAACGAACGAGGATCATGTTCTTCTGGACAGAGGAAGAGAGGGGCTTGACAAAACCCAAACTGATAGGTTTATTCCATGGCGAGAGTCTACGACGGCGACGGGTTCCAGGTGCAGATCTGGCTGAACGACCACCCGCCCGCCCACGTCCACGTCTATCGTGCCGAAGGGCTCGCGATCGTGAACCTGCTCACGCTCACCGTCCGCGCCGCGTACGACATGAAGCCGGCAGACCTGCGCCGCGCCCTCGCGATCGTCGAGGCGAACCAGATCCGTTTCCTGCAGAAGTGGAGGGAGATCCACCATGGCTGAGAAGCACCTCTCCGACGCCGAGCTCCAGGCGGCCCTCGAGCGCGGGCGCCAGGCCGACCGCGCGGAGCCCCGCGCCCTCTCCGCGCGCTACGACGCGGCCCGCCGCCGGGTGGTGGTGGAGCTCACCAACGGCTGCTCGCTCGCCTTCCCCGCCGACGTCGCGCAGGGGCTGGGCGGCGCCGACCCCGCCGCGCTGGCGCAGGTGGAGGTCGTCGCCGGAGGGCGGGCGCTGCGCTGGGACACCCTCGACGTGGACCTCGGCGTCGCGCCGCTGGTGCGGGGGATCTTCGGCACCGCGGCGTGGATGCGGCAGCTGCGCAGCGAGATGGGGCGCGCGGGCGGGCGCGCCTCCACTCCGGCCAAGGCGAGCGCCGCCCGCGAGAACGGGCGCAAGGGCGGCCGCCCGCGGAAGCAGCCCGCCCCCGCGGACCCGCGCCGCGAAGCATGACCGGCAACGGATCGTCTCACGCGGAGACGATCCGTTGCCGTCATGGCCCTGCCGTGACGGTGCCGGTGCGGACGAAATCGGCGAAGCGGCGGAGGTAGCGGGCGACCAGCTCGCGCGTGGGCTCGTCGGCCAGGCGGCCGTCCTGGAACTTCGCGGCGGACTGGCCGACCAGAATGTCGGGGTGCGGGAAGACGCGCGAGAGGGTGGAGTGCATCACGTCGCGCAGGTGCACCTGGCCGCGCGCGGTGCCCACCACGCCGCCGCTCGCGCCCACGATCGCGACGGGCTTCCCCACCAGCACCGACTGGTGTCCCGGGCGCGACACCCAGTCGATCGCGTTCTTCAGCACGCCGGGAACGCTGTAGTTGTACTCGGGCGAGGCGAGGAGCACCCCGTCGGCCTCCGCGATGCGGCGCTTCAGCTCCTCCACCGGCGCGGGGCGCGCGCCGTCGAGGTCGAGCCCCGCGTCGTAGAGCGGCACCTCACGCAGCCCATCCCACGGCTCGATCGTCATCCCCTCCGGCGCCAGCTCGGCCGCCGCCTCCAACAGCGCGCGATTGAACGACCCGGCGCGGATGCTCCCCGCGATCCCCACGATCCTCATCGTCCCTCTCCCCCGTCCGGAGCCCGCCGCCGCGTTCAGCCCGACCCTCACGCGAACACACTACCGGCCGGGCAGAATCAGTGCCGCGCGGCTCGCCGGCACCGTGTGCGATGGATGAAGCAGCGGCGCCTTCCCCTGGACCAGCCGGGGAGGCGCCGCGAATGGGAGAACCGTCCCGCGCGGAGCGTCAGGCCGCGGCGGAGGCGTGCATGGGGACGTGGGTGAGCCAGCCGTACGTGTCGGGGAGCTCGCCGCGCGCGATGCCAAGGAAGCGCGACTGGATCTCCTCCGTGATCGGACCGCGCCGGCCCCTGCCGATGGGAACGCGGTCGACGCTGCGCAGCGGGGTGAGCTCGGCGGCGGTGCCGGTGAAGAAGGCCTCGTCGGCCACGTACAGGAACTCGCGCGGCAGGTTCTCCTCGCGCACCGTGTACCCCAGGTCGCCCGCGATGCGGATCACGCAGTCACGGGTGATCCCCGCCAGGATGTTGGCGGAGATCGGCGGGGTGAAGAGCACGCCGTCGCGCACCACGAACAGGTTCTGCCCGGTGCCCTCGGCCACGTAGCCGTAGCTGTCGAGCATGATCGCCTCGGCGAAGCCGAGCTCCTTCGCCTCGATCTTGGCGAGCTGCGAGTTCAGGTAGGCGCCCCCCGCCTTCCCCAGCGACGGGAAGGTGTCGGGCGCCGCGCGCCGCCAGCTCGACACGCACACGTCCACGCCGTTCTCCAGCGCCCCCTCGCCCAGGTAGGTCCCCCAGATCCAGGCGACGATGAAGGTCTCCACGAACTGGTTGTCGGGGAGCACGCCCATCTGCTCGCCGGTGCGGGCGATCAGCGGCCGCAGGTAGCAGTGGCGCACGCCGTTCGCCGCCACCACCTCGATCGCCGCCTCGCTCAGCGCCTCGGCCGTGTGCGCGCACGGGATGCGGTAGATGCGCGCCGAGTCCACCAGGCGCCGCATGTGGTCGTGCAGCCGGAAGACGGCGGGGCCGTCGGGCGTCTCGTAGCAGCGGATCCCCTCGAACACGCACGAGCCGTAGTGCGCCACGTGGCTCATCACGTGGATGGTGGCGTCGCGCCAGTCGATCAGCTCGCCGTCGCGCCAGACCAGCCGCGTGGGGCCATTGGTGATGCTCATGGTGATTCTATCCCGCTCGGGTGCTCGATTCGCGTGCTTGAAGGACTGGCGATGTTCTAGCCGCGGGCGGGGAGCGGCGCAAGGCTGCATCCGAGGTGCTCAGGAGGAACCCGTAGCAAAAACGTCGACCAGCCCCGCTCCCTTCATGGCTCTGACTCCCTCGGCCAGGGTGGGGCCGAAGACGACGAGATCGAGCGCCACTTCGATCGTCTCGGCTTCCGTTCGAGTCCCGAGCAGCTGCATCGCGCGATCGATCTTCCCCTGATCGATCCGGAAGCGCTTCGTCCTCGTGGCCTCGGCCATCGCACCCTCGCTGCCTGGCGTATAAAAGGTTGCCAACGCGGAGGCGCAGAGAGGGACGGCGGCTCTCCCTGCGCCTCTGCGGCTCTGCGTGAGACCCGTCTTCTTACCGGGCGTAGAACTCCACCACCGCCGCGTCGTCGACGATGAGGGGGACGTCGCCGCGCATGGGGAGCGAGATCACGCGGCCGCCGAACTTGTCGGAGGGGTCGATGGCGAGGTAGCCGGGGAGCTTCACCTGCGGCCCGTGCTCCACCGACGCCTTCACCTCGGGCATGTTGCGGGCGCGGTCCGACACGCGCACGTGGTGGCCGGCGCTCACCATGAAGGCGCTCCGGTCCACCCGGCGGCCGTCCACGCGGATGTGCCCGTGGGCCACCAGCTGGCGCGCCGAGGGGATGGTGGGGGCGAGGCCCAGGCGGAACACCACGTTGTCCAGGCGACGCTCCAGCAGCGACAGCAGGTTCTCGCCGGTCTTGCCGCCCTGGCGCTCGGCCATCGCCATGTAGTTGCGCAGCTGCCGCTCGCTGACACCGTAGTTCAGCCGCAGCTTCTGCTTCTCCAGCAGCTGCCGGCCGTACTCGCTCTGCTTCTTCCGCCCGCGCCCGCCGCCGCCGCTCTGCCCGTGCTGCCCCGGCGGGTACGGCTTCTTGTCCGACGTCTTGCGGGTGAGGCCGGGGAGCGGCGTCCCCAGCCGGCGGATCGACTTCAGGCGCGGCCCTCGCTTCGCCACCATCTTCGCGTTCCTCCCGTTCCGGTTCCGGCACACCGCACCGCGCGGCGCGCCGTTTCTCCTGCAAACCATGCTCCCATCCGCCGCGGATTGTGCATTCGGAAACACCAGCACAGAAGATTCTCACACGGAGTAAACGGAGTAAAGACAAGTAGTTCTCCGTTGACTCCGTTGACTCCGTGTGAGCCATTCTGTTGACCGAATGCACAGTCGATCCGTCGAAACGATATCAGTTGCCGATCGGCGTCCAGCCGAGCATCTCGAAGGCGCGGCGGCCGCGGGCCCTGGCGAGCTCCGCCACCGGGTACAGGTCGAAGGCGGCGGCGCCGCGCACGGGGCGCTCGGCGTGCGAGCCGTCGAACACCACGCCGGCCACCAGCAGCGCGCCGCGCTCCACCAGCTCCGCCTGCGCGGCGCTGCCGTAGACCGCCACGTGGTAGCCCCCGTCCGCCGCCAGCCAGATCCCGGCGTTCGGAAGCACTCCCCGGCGCCACTTCGGCGTGATCCTGCGCTCCTCGTAGAACGAGTCCGGGAGCAGCTCCTTGTCCCTCATCCAACCTCGTGGGTCATTCGTGGGCGCGAGGCACTGCGTACACCGCTCCCCCGAAAAAGATTGGAATCTTACCGGGATTGCTTCGCCCGGTGGAGCTCCATGCCCGGTGCCGCCCCCGCTCCGCCCTTCGTGGAGCCGGTGATCAGCGACGCGATGCCGGCGATCACCCGCGGCAGCGGCGGATTGGCGGGGGCGGCGAGGTACCGCGGGCGCCAGGCGGCCCCGAACTTCTCCTTGTAGCGCCGCAGCCGCTGGAAATTGCTGAAGTGCTCGCCGTGCCGGAACACCAGCGCCCCCAGGCGGTTCGACGCCGGCGACGGCTCGCGGTCCACCTCCGGGAGCGGCGCCATCCCCAGGTTCAGCTCGCGCCACCCCTGCGCCTGCGCCCAGAGGATCAGCTCCACGAACAGGAAGTCGGCCACGTTGGGCGGCGCCTCGCGCGAGTAGCGCAGCAGGTCCACCGCGAGCTCCGTCCCCGGCGCGCCCGGCCAGACCGTGGCGAACGCGACCACCTTCCCCTGCGCCCGCACCACGACCTGGGGCAGGCTCGACAGGTACGCGGGGTCGAACCGCCCCATCGAGAACCCCTTCTCGCGCGTGCTCCGGCGCGCCAGCCAGGCGTCCGACACGGCCTTCAGCTCGGGGAGGAGCGCGGGCACGGCGGCGGCCGGGACGACCTCGGCGGTGACGCCGTGGGTGCGCAGCTCGCTCCGGGTGTGCCGCAGCCGGCGGCGCGCGTCGCCGTCCAGCGAGAACGCCTCGAGCGGCACCACCGCCTCCTCGCCCAGCATGATCGCGGTGAGGCCCATCTCCCCGTACGTGCGGAGCAGGCCGTCGCCCACCAGGTGGAACGCCGACCAGGCGCCGTGCCGGTCCGCCTCTTCGCGGAAGCGCCACGCCAGCTCCTCGTGCTCCGCCGGCGGGCCCACCGGGTCGCCCAGCGCCACCCAGCCGCGCCGCGTGGTGCCGTACATCAGGAACGCGGTGCGCTGCGGGTTGAAGAGCAGCGCCTTGTCGCCCAGCAGCGCCAGGTTCGCATCGGCGCGCGGCTGGAGGGCGATGATGCGGCGCGCGTCGGCCAGGTCGGCGGGGCCCGGCGGGGAGGGCTCGGGCGGGCCCGGGTGCAGCGCGTGCGCGATGCCGTAGCCGGCCAGCACCAGCGCCACGCCCAGGGTGGCGCGCAGGAAGCGCGGCGCGTCGGCCTCCACCGCGAAGCGCAGCCAGAGCGCGGCGTCGTAGTCCACGTGCTTGTAGGCGAAGAAGCCGATCCACACCGCGCCGGTGGCCACCACGCCCACCGCCACCACCCAGCCGGGGGTGAACGGCTCGTCGAGGAGCCGCGCCCGTCGGTGGAAGCGCCGGCGGCTGGGGAGCACCGCCGCGAGCGCCACCGAGAGCATGGCCGCCTCCTCCCAGTCGAGCCCCTTCAGCAGCGAAAGGGCGATCCCGGCGGCGAGCAGGAGCACGCTCGCGCGCCAGGCGGCGGCGAGGCGCATCTGCAGCCCGCGCGCGGCCAGGAGGAGGGCGGCGCCCACCATGCTCGCCAGCAGGTGCGCGGGCTCCGTCACCGCGAGCGGGAGGTGGCGGTGCAGCCAGGCCAGGCGGTCCGGCTCCTCCGGGGTGGCGCCGGAGAGGAGGAGCATCATCCCCGCGACGAAGGAGGTCATCGCCAGCACCTGCGGGCCGAGCGTGGCGAACCACTCGGCCAGCGGCTCCGGCACCTCGACCCGCGCCCGCACGCGCCGCAGCTCGTGCACGGCCAGGGTGACGACGGCGCCGAGGAGCGGGAGGAGGTAGTAGATGGCGCGCCAGGCGAACAGCGCCGCCAGCACGTCGGGGGTGGGGATGGTGGAGCCGAGGAAGACGAGGACGATCGATTCGAAGATCCCCACCCCGCCGGGAACGTGGCTGGTGTGCCCCGCGCTCTGGCCCACCACGAAGATGGTGAAGAAGGCGCCGAAGGAGATGGAGCCCGCCGGGAGGAGCACGTACAGCACCGCCGCGGCCGCCACCCAGTCCAGCGCCGACGAGAGCACCTGCGCCACCGCGATGCCGAGCGACGGCATCTCCAGCCGGAAGCCGCGGATGCTCATCCGCGTGCCGAGCCCGGCGAGCACCAGGTAGGTGCCGAGCAGCCCCAGCAGCAGCCCGCCGATGGGGCGTATCCAGGCGGGGTCGATGCCGAGCTGCGGGGGGAGCGGGGGCGGGTCGACCAGGAGCGCGACGCCGCCCACGGCCAGCGAGCCGAGCCAGAAGGTGGTGCTGTAGAAGGCGATGATGCGCGCGATCTCGCCGGCCGAGAGCCCCCAGCGCGAGTACAGCCGGTAGCGCAGCGGCGCACCGGTGAGGAGCGGGAAGCCGAGCGCCATGCTCACGCCGTAGCCCACCAGCGACGCCACGGCGATGCGCCCGTACGAGAGCCGGCGGCGCACGTAGCGCACGCCGAGCGCGTCGTAGAGGGTGAGCACGGCGTAGCTCACCGCCGTCAGCCCCACCGCCATCCAGATGCGGCTGCGCGGCAGGGCGCGGAGAACGCGGACCAGGTCGGCGTAGTGGTAGTTGCGCAGCTGGTGGTGCAGCAGCCAGAGCGCGAACGCGAACAGCGCCACGCCGACCAGCGGCGTGAGCCTGTGCACCCAGCGAAGGTCCAGCCGTTTGCGTTCAGCCACGGGGGCGAGGGTTCGGGAATCGGGATCCGACCACGGGGATGGAAAGATCCGCGCCGCTACCCGCGCGCGCCAGCAGCGACGAAGAGTATGGCGCGACAAATTGACGGAGAGTACAATGGCGAGCTCGTCCCGGATTGACGCAATATTACACCTTTGGCATATTACTCGCATGACATGGAACGTCGAGACGTCCGACGAGTTCGATCGTTGGTGGGAGGAGCTCGACGACCGCGCGCAGGACTCGCTCGCGACCGTGATCCTGCTGCTCAAGCGTGACGGACCCATGCTTCCGAGGCCGTACGCGGACAAGCTGAAGGGATCCAGGTTCGACCTGCGCGAGCTCCGCGACACGGTGTACGACGAACGCAACGAGGAACACGTATATCGCATCCTGTACGTATTCGATCCGCGGCGGCAGGCGTTTCTCTGTCTTGGCGGCGACAAAGCGAACGACCGACATTGGTACGAGCGGAACATCCGCCGAGCAGAGCGGATCTACGAAGCACATCTGCGGAAGCTGGAAGAAGAAAAGGGATAGCGATGGCAAAGGACTTCGACGATCTTCTCGCGAGGATGAGCCCCGAGCGTCGGGCGGAAATCGCACGGCGCGTGGAGGAGATCCACAGCAGCCCGCTGTACCGGCTCCGGAAGGCGCTGCAGTTCACCCAGGAGCAGGTCGCGGACGAGCTGGGGCTCGGACAGGCCGCGGTGTCGCGCCTCGAGCGGCGCTCAGACATGCTGATCTCGACACTGCGCCGATTCGTGGGAGCGATGGGCGGAGAGCTGGAGATCCGGGCGCGCTTCCCGGAAGGAGACATCGTGATCGACGATCTCGGCAGCCTCGCCCCAGAGTCGCCCGGCGCAGCAGAGCTGGAACACGCATGATCTAATATAAGCAGACTCCGTAAGATAGACGGGGGAGGGCGACGACCGCGGGATCGGCGGTTCGTCGCCCTCTCCGCATCCACGGCCAGCTCCGCAGACATCCGCGCACGCGCCGTGCACTGCGGCCGGTCAAGGAGACGTGGATTCCAGAAAGGATGGGGATGGGATGACGGGCGGCGCGGCGGACGAGGTGCTGGAGGCGTACGAGGGGTGGCGGGAGGCCTTCCGCGAAGTGACGCGGCGCTCCCGCGGGCGCTTCCTGGCGCGCGAGTGGCGCGAGGCGCAGAACGACGCCCAGGAGCGGCTCGACCTCTATCCCCGCGCGGTCGACGCGGTGGTCGGCCGGCTGCGCGGCGCGGGGGTGGACGGCCCGGCCACGCGCGACCGCTACGCCGCCCTGGTCGCCGGGCGGGCGGACGCGGAGATCGCGGAGACCTTCTACAACTCGGTGATGCGCCGCGTGCTCGAGGTCGTGGGCGTCGACCCGGCGGCCGAGTTCACCGCCGCGGCGGACGGGCTCCCGCACCACGGCCAGGGCGATCCCCCGCCGCACCACGCCGTCGACGGCGCGCTCGACCGCGACCTGTTCGCCGCGCTCTTCCGCCGCACCGAGCTCGCCGGCGCCTTCGCGGCGCTCGACGGCGACGCGGAGGCGTGCGCCCGTGCCGCCGCGGCGCAGCTCGGTGTGGACGCGGCGCGGGTGCGGGGCGCCGACGCGCTGCCCTTCCTCTTCTACCGCAACAAGGGCGCGTACCTGGTCGCGCGGCTCCGGCTGGAGGGCGGCGAGACGAGGCCGCTGGTGGTGCCGCTGCTGAACGAAGCCCGCGGCGTGCGCCCCGACGCGGTGCTGACCACGCCCGACGAGGTGCACGTGGTGTTCAGCTTCGCCCGCTCGTACTTCCACGCCGACGCGGAGCGGCCCGCGACGGCGGTCGCGTTCCTGCGCACGCTGATGCCCGCCAAGCCGGTCCACGAGCTGTACACCTCCATCGGCCACGACAAGCACGGGAAGACGGAGTTCTACCGCGAGCTGGTGCGCCAGCTCGCCACCGGCGGGGCGCGCTTCGCGCCGGCCGAGGGGACGAAGGGGCTGGTGATGAGCGTGTTCACCCTCCCCGCGTACAACGTGGTGTTCAAGGTCATCCGCGACGAGTTCGGCCCCTCGAAGACGGGCACGCACCGCTCGGTGCGGGAGAAGTACCGGCTGGTGTTCCGGAGGGACCGCGTGGGCCGGCTGGTGGACGCGCAGGAGTTCGAGGACCTCACCGTTCCGCGCGACCGCTTCGACGCGGCGCTGCTCGACGAGCTGAAGCGCGACGCGGGCTCGGCCGTGGCCGACGACGGGCGGGTGGTGGTGGTGCGGCACCTCTACACCGAGCGGCGGCTGCGCCCGCTGGACCTGCACCTGCGCGAGTGCGGCCGCGACGCGGCCGAGGCGGCGATCGTGGAGTACGGCAACGCCATCAAGGACCTGGCGTGCGCCAACATCTTCCCCGGCGACCTGCTGCTGAAGAACTTCGGCGTGTCGCGCCACGGCCGCGTGATCTTCTACGACTACGACGAGCTGTCGCTGCTCACCGACGTGCGCTTCCGCACCATGCCGACGGCGCGGTACGAGGAGGACGAGATGTCGGCCGAGCCCTGGTTCTCGGTGGACGAGGGCGACGTCTTCCCCGAGGAGTTCCTCCCCTTCCTCGTTCCCGCGGGACCGCTGCGCGACACCTTTGTCGACGCGCACGGCGACCTGTTCGGCATCCGCTTCTGGCGCGACATGCAGGAGCGCCAGAAGGCCGGCGAGGTCCCCGACTTCTTCCCCTACCCGCGGAGCCGCCGGCTGAGACCGGCCTGAGCCGAACAAACGTCTCACCCAGAGACGCAGAGGCACGGAGAGCAGCCCTTGCTCAACCCGCCGCGCCCAGCGCCGCCTCGATCTCGCGGACGGTGGTGCGGGCGCTGCGGCCGACGCCGATCAGCGTGGCGGAGGCGAAGCCGGTCCAGTCGCCGTAGCCGACCAGCCAGAGCATCGGCTCGGCCACGGAGCGCGTTCCCTCCACCCGGATGCGCCCGTCCGGCCCCGCGACGCCGAGCGGGCGCAGGTGCTCCAGCGCGGGGCGGAAGCCGGTGCACCAGATCACCGCGTCGATCCGCTCCTCGCGGCCGTCGGGCCAGACCACGCCCGTGGAGGTGAAGCGCGCGAAGTGCGCGACGCCCACCAGCACGCCGCGCTCGCGCGCCTCGACCACCGGCGGCACCATCACCACATCGCCCATGGGCGGGCGGGGCGGCTCCCTCCCCTCCTGCCTCGCCCGGAGCAGCGCCGTCGCCGCCTCGAAGAGGTAGCGCCCGTCCACGTGGTCGGGGAGGAAGGTGGGCGGCGTGAGCGTCACCCAGGTCGCGTCCGCCACCTTCGACAGCTCCGCCAGCACCTGCGCGCCCGAGTTGCCGCCGCCCACCACCAGCACCCGCTTCCCCGCGAACTCGCCCGGCGACGCGTAGCGCGAGGAGTGGAGCTGCTCGCCGCGGAAGAGGTCGCGGCCGGGAACCTCGGGGACGTACGGTGCGGCCCAGGTGCCGGTGGCGCTCACCACCGCCCGCGCGCGCCACCCGCCCGCGTCGCTCTCCAGCCGGAAGCCGCCGTCCTCGCGCCGCACGGCCGCGACCCGCACCGGCCGCCGCACCGGGAGGGCGTAGCGCTCCTCGTAGCGCGCCAGGTAGTCGATCGCCTCGTCGCGGGTCGGGTAGGCGTCGCCGCCGGGCATCATCCACCCGGGGAGCGAGCTGTAGCGCGCGGGGGAGAAGAGCCGGAGCGAGCGCCAGGCGTGCGGCCACGCCCCGCCGGGCCCCTCCTGCGCGTCGAGGATCGTCCAGCGCAGCGAGGTGCGGCGCAGGTAGTATCCCACGGCCAGCCCCGCCTGCCCTCCGCCGATCACCACCACGTCGAAGTCGCGCGCCTCGTCTTCCAATCACCCTCCCTCGATCATCCCCCCTGACCACCGACCGCCACGAAGCTGTCCGCCAGCCGTCGAGCGCGCCACCACCGGGACGGACTCGCCTCGGCTGCGGGACACGCATGTCCCCATCTCCCTCGTTCGATGGTTGCAGTTTGATGGAGGTGCGAGAGATTGCAACGATTTTTTCGCGGAGCGCAACCCGGCGCGAGGGTTGCCCGAGAGGCACGGTGCGGAGATGAAATCTGCGCCCGTCTTTTCCACGTCCCGCCCGGAGAGCCGCACGCCATGAAAGTCCCCTACGCAATCCTCGCCGTGCTCCCGCTGTTCGTCGCCGCCACGCGTCCCCCGCTCCCCGACCTGCGGCCGCTGGTGGTCGTGGGCTCGAACGGGCACATCACCATGCGCATCAAGAACCAGGGCACCGCGCCCGCGCCCGCCGCGCTGGTGCGGGTGGTGCTCGGCGCGCCCATCAACACCGCGCACAACTACCCGGAGCCGGCCCTCTTGCCCGGCGAGATCAAGTCGGTGACCATCAACGTCGGGAAGCCGCTGGCCGGCGTGCACTACGCCGTGCGCGTCGACGGCACCGGCGTCATCACCGAATCGAACGAGACCAACAACGTGATGAGCGGCAATTTCTGATAAGAAGTCGCACGCAGAGACGCAGAGGCGCGGGGAGACTTTCCCCGCGCCTCTGCGTCTCTGCGTGTCACCCGTTATACTCAGCGGATGACTGAAGATCGACTGAAGCCGCTGGAGGGCGTGCGCGTCGTCACGCTCGCCGTGAACGTCCCGGGGCCGGTCGCGTGCGCCCGGCTGCTCGAGCTCGGGGCGGAGGTAGCGAAGGTGGAGCCGCCGGCCGGAGATCCGCTCGCGGCCTACTCCCGCGCCTGGTACGACGACCTCGCGCGCGGCCAGCGGGTCGTGACCCTCGACCTGAAGGCGGAGGACAGCCGCGCGGCGCTGGACCAGATGCTCGCGGACGCGGACGTGCTGGTGACCGCGACGCGGCCCGCGGCGCTCGGGCGGCTGGGGCTGGGGTGGACGGAGCTGCACGCGCGGCATCCGCGGCTCTGCCACGTCGCCATCGTGGGGCACGCGCCGCCGGACGAGGAGCGCGCGGGGCACGACCTCACCTACGGGGCCGTGGCGGGGCTGGTCTCGCCGCCGAATCCGCCGCCGTCGCTCTTCGTCGACCTGGCGTCGGCGGAGCGGGCGGTGAGCGAGGCGCTGGCGATGCTCATGGCCCGCGCCCGCGATGGCGTGGGGCGGTTCGCCCTGGTCGCGCTCGGCACCCTCGCGGACGAGCTCGCGGCGCCGCGCCGCTACGGCCTCACCACCGCCGGCGCCCTCCTCGGCGGTGGCGCGGCGATCTACGGGCTCTACCGGGTGAAGGAGGGATGGATCGCCCTCGCCGCGCTGGAGCCGGCGTTCGCGCGCAGGCTGGTGGAGGCGCTGGGGGTGGACGCGTCCGACCGCGCGGCGCTGGAGGCCGCCTTCCTCGCGCGCACGGCGGACGAATGGGAGGATTGGGCGCTGGAGCGCGACCTCCCCATCGCGGCGGTGCGCGGCGTCAGCGGGGCTCGGTGAGGGAGGCGAGGACGCGCTGCACGAAACCGTCGCCGATCACGGTGGTCCCCGGCTTGTTTACGATACCCCCGCAGAAGTGCGTGGACTCCAGACACCGAAGCATCCACTCGCACGCACACCTGTTCACCTTACATACATGACCTGCGTTGTTCACGAGAGCGTACAAGGCGTCGTTCTTGCTGTTAGAGAAGGGTTACAGCATATTGACGCGATTCGCTGCCGGGGACCGCGCCACCCCCTCGCGGGGTAGCGAACGAAGACCCGCACCCGAAGGGAAGGATCCGATGAAGCAAGGCTACCCGCTTCGCGCGGTTGACGGCTTCGACTCGAAGACTCTGGCCACGCTGCGCGACGAACTGAGCGTGACTACCGCGGAAGAATTCCTGCACGCGGCCACCGCCTACCCCCATCAGGTCGCCAAGCTCCTCGAGACCGACCCGAGCATTGTCAGCGGGTACGCCGAGGCCGCCGCCGCCGCGCTAGGCGACGAAGCCGAAGAGATCCTGAACCCCCAGACGGTCGTGTATAACTACCGAACCGGGCACGACGCGCCAGCGGGCGCCACCTTCTGGCAGCAGAACGAGTAGTCGCAAGAGCTAGCTTCGCCCTTTAGCGTGCCGCGCCGGACGAGTTCATCGATCTATCACAGTCCCTTTTAAGCAATTTATTACTCGCGCAATCCAGCAAACCAACCAACTTCTTGCTCAACCATCCGCAGGAGGCTCCCATGCTTGGCACGCAGGAACTCTCCGCGAGAACCCATGTTCCTAATCCCAAGGCACGTCTCATCGGCCTGAGCGCGGTGGTTCACCTTGCGCACGAGCCGGGGCTGCGGAGATCGACCGGCGTACCCGAGTTGTACAGCGCGCTGGCCGAGTCGGTCGCGCCGGAAGAGCTGTCTGCGGGGATAGTCGACAGGCTCGCCCGTAACTCGATCACCACGGTCGAGGAGCTGCTGGGCCTGGCGCATGTCGACCGGCGCTTCGACACGTCGTTCCTCGCGGAACTCGGCGTTTCGCCCGAGGCGGTGGAATCACTGCGCGACGGATATGGTCAGACCGACATCGGGCGCGCCGAGCTGCGCGATTGGGAGCGCTTCGATCAGTACGAGTATGCGCTCGGGTTCGAATGGCGCGAAACGGAGGAACCTGAAGCCGGGGAACAGGAAGTGGGCGCCTCGGCGTCTTCGGCGCCCACAGGCGGAGTGAATCTGGCCACGGCGTGCATGGCGCCCATCCGCGACCAGCAAGACCGCGGCACCTGCACGGCATTCGCCTCGGTCGCGTGCTTGGAACACCACCTCTGCCGCACCGTGGGAAACACCGAGCGGCTCTCTGAGCAGTTTCAGTACTGGAACATGGTGGAGCAGACCGGGCGGCACAGCCTGGTCGCATGCTTCCCCCTGCTGCGGAGCGACGGCGTGTGCCGCGGCAGCACTTGGCCGTACTACGGCAAGGGGATCACCGGCAACGACGGTCAGGGTCCGCCTCCTTCCAGCGCGCTGGCCGAAGCCGCTGCTTACCGGTGTAGCGAGGTGCTGCAACTACCCCCGCGATCAGTCCCGGCGATCCAGCAGGCGTTGCGCGACGACCACGTGGTAGCGGTTGGTTTCCCGGTCTACAAGAGCTGGTTCGACAATCCCACGGTACGAAAGTATGGAAACATCACCCTGCCTCTCCCGGGCGAAGTGCCCGACGACCTCGGCCACGCGGTAGCGCTCGTCGGATTCAATGAAGACGACGACTTTGCGGGAGGCGGGTTCTTCATCGTCCGCAACAGCTGGAACCACGTGTGGGGAACCAGCAGCGTGTTCGGCAGCGGCTATGGCACCATACCTTACGCTTACATTCAAAGGCTGAACTGGGACGCGTGGTGCATCACCCGTTGATCCGGCAACATCACTGCCCGTCCAGCAGCGAGGCGAGGACGCGCTGCACGAAGCCGTCGAGCTGGTCGTTCTCGATCCAGCGCACCACCACCACCAGGTCGTGCTCCGGGTCCACGTAGATGGCGTTGGTGCCGTTCCCCAGGTGCACGAAGGCGGTGGCCGGGGCGCTGGGGAGGAGCTTGCGGTCGGTGTTCAGGAACCAGTTCATGAAGCCGTAGGTCGGCTGCGCGCGCGTGGGCGTCAGCGCGCGCGTCACCCAGTCTTCCGACAGGATCTGGCGGTCGCCCCAGCGGCCGCGGCGCAGCGTGAGCACGCCGAAGCGCGCCATGTCGCGCGCGCTGATGAACATCCCCCCGCCCCAGTGCCCGCCGCCGCTCACCGACTGCACCGCCTCGCCGTCCATCTCCACCCAGCTCGTCTCGTATCCGATCCAGCGCCAGGTGTTGGAGGCGCCGATCGGCTCCATCACCTCGTCGCGCAGCACCTGCGGGAGCGGGCGCCGCCACACCTGCAGCGCCGCCAGGGCCAGCGCGTTCACCCGCACGTCGTTGTACTCGTAGACGGTGCCGGGGTCGTGCCGCGCGCGCGTGGCCCAGGTCGAGGGCTCGCCGGTGGGCCGGTCCGCCCACTCCGGCTTCCCCCAGAGGGTGCCCTCCCAGTCGCTCACCTGGCGCAGCATGTGGTCCCAGGTGAGGCGGCGGTTGTGCGGGGTCTCGAACGGCTCCAGCACCCCCGCGCGGGTCAGCCGCTCCGCCGCCGGCCGCGCCGCCGCGCCGGGTTCGAGCGGAACGACGGGCGCCATGTACGCCGCGACGGGATCGTCCAGGCTGCGGATCATCCGGCGGTCGTACGCGATGCCCACGACGGTGGAGAGGAAGCTCTTGGTGACGCTGAAGGTCATGTCCACGCGGCGCGGATCGCCCCACTCCGCCACCAGGTAGCCGTGCCGCACCACGATCCCCGTGGGATCGCCGCGCGGCTTGAAGGGCCCCACCGGGTCGCCGAGCGGCTCGCGCCCGAAGGTCTGGAAGTGCGCCTGCAGCAGGTCGCGCGGCGCGCGCGACTCGTGCGCGCGGTGGAACGCCACCGCCTCCTGCAGCCGCGCGGAGTCGATCCCCACCCGCGCGGGCGAGCGGTGCTCCCACGCCTCCCCCGGCGCGGGGACGTACGCGCCCCGCTGCGCGCCCGCCGGCGCGGCGAGCACGAGCGCCGCGAAGAATGGAGCGAACCGCGACATCATCGTCATTCGTCTGTCCTCTGAACGGACACCTCACGCAGGGACGCGGAGACGCAGGAGAGAAGGCGGGAGGCCGCCCGTTGCGCCCTCCCGCCTTCCCTTCTGCCCCGTCAGCCGCCCGACACCAGGATCGTCCCGCCTCTGGACTGCTGCATCGACACCTCTCCGGTCGATGGTGGCCGCTCCCTGTCCGGCGCAAGCCGACCGCAGGATGCGGACCGGCGGAGTCAGCGGCGCGGGAGGGCCGAGTCGGAGCGGACGGCGGAAGGAGCGACCACGCCGTGGTCCACGATGAAACGGGCGAGCAGCGCGGCGGTCCGGTCCGCGCCGGCCACGTTGAAGTGCACGTCGTCGTAGAAGAAGTCCGCCGACTTGGGGATGGACCGCGCCAGGTCGAAGATGGGCGTTCCGCTCGCGGCGGCGGCGCGGCGCATGGCGTCGTTGTAGCGCTCCATCGCCGCGTCGAGGTCGGCCTCGCGGTAGCGGACGCGGGTGCCCACCATCCAGTGCCACTCGCTGGGGCGATGGTCGCGGGCGTTCCAGGTGGTCGCCTGGGTCATGAACACCATCCGCGCACCCTGCGCCCGCGCGATCCCGGCCAGCGTGCCCAGGTTCTCCTCGTACGGGCGCACGTTCTCGCGCGGCAGCCGGTCGGCCAGCGGGAGCGCGCGGGCCCGTGCAGACAGCCGGCGGTACTCGCTGCGGATGTCGACCTGGTTCGGGTCGTAGCGCTGCGTGGCGCGGAACACCAGCCGCGGGAGCTGGAACTCGGTCGCGGCCTCCGCCACCAGCGCCTTCAGCGACGGCGGCTGGGCGGTGTCGCGCATCAGGTAGTCGCGCCCGTTGGCGCCCGCGAAGAGGTCGTTGACCCCCGCGAACACCACGATCACGTCCGGCTGCAGGTGGGCGATGCGCTGCGAGACCATCGCCACGTGGTCCCAGCTCCTATCGCCCGACTTGCCGGCGCCGTAGACGCGCACGTCGAGCCCCGGGTACGCGGCGCGCAGCCGGTCCTGCAGCCGCCGCGTCACCGCCTCGCGGTCGTCCAGGAACACGCACTCGGTGGTGCTCCCGCCCACCATGAACACCCGCACCTCGCCCGCCGGCTTCGGCGTGGCGAGCGAGTCGCCGCGGAACCCCAGGTTGTTGGTGGAGAAGGTGCGCGGGAGGGTGTCGATCCCCGGCAGCCCCGGCTCGGAATGCACGTGCTTGAGGTAGTGCGGCGGATAGGCGGAGGGAACGTACGGCGACCCGTGCCACGGCACCCGCGCCACCTGCTTCATCGGCAGCAGCGGGTCCGGGATGGGCGCGAAGAGCTGGAGGAAGAGCTCCGCCGCGAGCAGCGAGCCCAGCAGCGAGAGGAGCGCCAGCACGGGGCCCGAAGGCCCGCGGCGGGGCGGCGGCGGGCGGTGGTGCGGCTCGGTCATCGGTCCTTCCGCGCGAGGACGTTGCCGAACACCAGCAGGTCAAGCCCGCTGCGGGTGAAGGTGGAGACGGCGTCGGCGGGAGAGGCGACCATCGGCTCGCCGCGCAGGTTGAAGCTGGTGTTCAGCAGCACCGGCACCCCCGTGGCGGCGTCGAAGCGCTCGATCAGCGCGCGGTAGCGCGGGTTCCACTCGCGGCGGACGGTCTGCAGCCGCGCGGTGCCCACGTGGTCCACCGCCGGCGCGAGCGCCGCGGCGCCCTCGCGCCAGGGGACCACCATCAGCATGAAGCGCGCGGGGTGCCGCCGTTCCGGCTCGCACAGGTCGAAGAGCGCCGCCGCGCGCTCCTCCAGCACCGCGGGGGCGAAGGGGCGGAAGGGCTCGCGGAACTTGATGCGCGCGTTCACCACCTCCTTCATCGACGCGCGGCGCGGGTCGGCCAGGATGCTGCGGTTGCCGAGCGCGCGCGGCCCCCACTCGAACCGCCCCTGCGCCCATCCCACCACCTCGCCCGCCAGCAGCGCCGCGGCGGTGCGGTCGACCAGCGCCTCCTCGTTCTCCACCACCTCCGCGCGGAGGCCGGCGGCGCGCACCGCGTCCACCGCCTCCGCCTCGCCGTACTCGGCGCCGAGGTAGGCGTGCTCCATCACGTACCGCCGCGGGTGGCCCAGCACCACGTGCCAGGCGTACAGCGCCGCCCCGAGCGCGCCCCCCGAGTCGCCGGCGGCGGGCTGGATCCACACCTCGTCGAAGCCGCTCTCGCGCACGATGCGCCCGTTGGCCACGCCGTTCAGCGCCACCCCGCCCGCCATGCACAGCCGGGTGAGCCCGGTGCTCCGCCGCAGCTCGCGCGCGGCCTTCAGCAGCGCGTCTTCCACCACCCGCTGCACGCTCGCGGCCACGTCCGCGTAGTGGCGGCTGCGCTCGCCCGCCGCGCCCGCGCCGGCGACGTCGAACGGCTCGTCCGGGTCGCGCGGCGGACCGAAGAGCGAGACGAAGGCGCGGCTGAAGGCGCGCTCGTCGGAGTGGTGGAAGGAGAAGTAGCGCAGGTCGAGCGCGAAGCTCCCATCCTCCTCCACCCGCACGACCTTGCGCACGCGGTCCTCGTAGCGCGGCGTGCCGTACGACGCCATCCCCATCACCTTGTACTCGCCCTCGTTCACCTCGAAGCCCAGGAAGGCGGTGAAGGCGGAGTAGAGCAGCCCCAGCGAGTGCGGAAAGCGCGCCTCCCGCTCCAGCCGGATCTCGCTTCCGCCGTCCTCCGTGGACGACGCGGTGCCGAGCGCGGTGGTGGTCCACTCGCCCACGCCGTCCACGGTGAGCACGGCGGCACGGTCGAAGGGGGAGCAGAAGAAGGCGCTCGCGGCGTGCGACAGGTGATGGTCGACGAAGAGCACGCGGTCGGGGGGGATGCCGAGCGCCTCCTGGATGGTGGAGCGGATCCAGAGCTTCTCCTCCATCCACCCCAGCGCGAACTCGCCGAAGCCGCGCCAGGAGCGGGGGAAGGTGCGCAGCGCGGTGAGCAGGATGCGCTCGAACTTGAGCAGCGGCTTCTCGTAGAAGACGGCGTAGTCGACCTCGGCCGCGGCGGCGCCGGCCTGGCGCAGGCAGAACTCGATGGCGAGGTGCGGGAAGCGGGCGTCGTGCTTGCGGCGGGAGAAGCGCTCCTCCTCGGCCGCGGCCACCACCATCCCGTCGCGCAGCAGCGCCGCCGCGGCGTCGTGATAGTGGCAGGAGATCCCGAGCACCAGCATCAGGAGAGGCGCCGCGCGTGGTCCATCGTGGACGGGACGGGCGGACGCGCGCGCCAGCGGGAGGCGCTCTCGCCTGGCGCCGCCAAAGGATCATCCGCCGAGAAGCGGCCGGCGACGGCGAAAGGGGTGACGAGGAGGAAGTACATCGCCCCCAGCAGCAGCCGCGCCTGGAAGTTCCCCATCCGCCGCGCGAAGCGCTTCCAGGCGGAGCGCGGCTCGTCCGCCGCGTCGTTCGGCCGCGCGGGGGCGGGGGGATGCGCCAGGGCGGAGGCCGCGCCGAGCGCCATCGCCCCCCCGATGGCGAGGGCGACTCCCCCGCCCCACCCCAGACGCGGCGCCACCACGGCCGCGCCCGCGGCGTATCCGAAGGCGAGGAGCAGGTCGGCGAGGCGCGGGACGGCGCGGCCGCGCGCGGCGAGCGCCGCCCCCGCGGAGTAGCCCGCGAGCGCCGCCATCGCCAGCCCGAGCCGGCCGAGAATCACGGAGGCGTCAGATGAGGGGGTAGATGAGCGGAGCGACGGCGGAGCTCTGGGCCAGCAGGAGGAGCACGGCCATCACCACCAGCACCACCACCATCGGCAGCAGCCACCAGAGCCGCCGCTCGCGCAGGAAGAGGGCGAGCTCGCGCAGCACCTGGAGACGCGAGGAAACGCGGCGCAGAGTGGCCATGGTGGGTGGCGCGGGAAGGGGGACCAGCGAGACGAAGTGTACGCTAACAATGTCCAAGCCCAGCAGTTCCGTCAACCGCGCGGCGCTTCCTCACCGCCGCGCCCTCGGCATGCGCCCCGTCCACTACGCGCACCTCCCTCGTCTACCGTGCGCACCGCCGCCCTGTCCCCGGGTTGGAAACCCAGGGCTGCAACGGCACAAAGTCCGCCTTCGCGGACTCCGGACCGCAGCGCCACCGCGCACAGCCATCGGTTTCGCAGCCTCGGACGGGCAGATCCCGGGTCGCGCGCCCCGGACCGCGGCCGCGAGCCTCGTCCCCGGGTTGGAAACCCGGGGCTACAACGGCGCAAAGTCCGCCTTCGCGGACTCCGGACCGCAGCGCCACCGCGCAAAGCCATCGGTTTCGCAGCCTCGGACGGGCAGATCCCGGGTCGCGCGACCCGGCCGCGGCCGCGATCCTCGTCCCCGGGTTGGAAACCCGGGGCTACAACGGCACAAAGTCCGCCTTCGCGGACTCCGGACCGCAGCGCCACCGCGCAAAGCCATCGGTTTCGCAGCCTCGGACGGGCAGATCCCGGGTCGCGCGACCCGGCCGCGGCCGCGAGTCCGCGAAGGCGGACTTCGGGCAGTTGTTGCCGCGGTTTTAACCGCCTGTCGCCACCGGGCTGTCAACCGGCAGGCGGACGGTGAAAGTGCTCCCCTCCCCTACCTTGCTGCGGACGGTGACGTCGCCGCCGAGCATGCGCGCGAGGTTGCGGGCGACGGAGAGGCCGAGCCCGGTGCCGCCGGCCACGCGGGTGGTCGCCTCGTCGGCCTGGCGGAAGGGCTCGAAGATGCGCTCCTGGTCGGCCGGGTCGATCCCGATCCCGGTGTCGCGCACGCGGAACTCCACCCACGCGCCGCAGCGCTCCGCCGCGAAGCCGATCTCGCCGCGCTCGGTGAACTTCACCGCGTTCCCCAGCAGGTTCACCAGGATCTGCCGCAGCTTGCGCGCGTCCGTCACCAGCGCCGGCGGGTCCACCCGCTCGGGCGCGGTGAAGCGCAGCCGCTTCTCGGCCGCCAGCGGCTCCACGATCGCCACCACCTCGCTCAGCACCTCGCCCAGGTCCACCTCCTCCAGCGCCACGCTCTCGCGCCCGGCCTCGATGCGCGCGTAGCCGAGGATCTCCTCGATCACCGAGAGGAGGTGGCGCGAGGCCAGGCCGATGCGGTCCACGTGGCGGCGGAGCCCCTCGGGAAGGGGCTCGGGGATCCCGGCCAGGAGGAGGTCGGCGTAGCCGATCACCGCGTTCAGCGGGGTGCGCAGCTCGTGGCTCATGGTGGCCAGGAAGGTGGCCTTGGCGCGGTTGGCGCGCCCCAGCTCGTCGTTCAGCGCGCGCGCCTGGTCCACCTGCCGCTCCAGCTCCATCGCCTGGGTGCGCAGCCGCGCCGCCAGCTCGCGCGACTCCCCCGCCGAGGCCTCGGCGGCGCGGCGGGCGGCCTCGATCTCCTCCTGCGCGCGCTTCTCGGCGGTCACGTCGCGGGTGACGGTGCCGAGGCCGATGGTCTCGCCCGTCTGCGGGTCGGGGATGCGGAAGAGGTTGCACTGCACCGGCACCGTGTCGCCGGTCACCAGGTTGCGCAGCCGCGTCTCGCCCCGCCACCGCCCGGCGGTGCGCACGGCGGGGAGCGCCTCGGCGGCGAAGCGCCCCGCCTGGTCGGGGGTGAAGAGCTCGGCCAGGGTGCGCGCGCCCCCCATCCGCTCGCGCTCCAGCCCCACCATCCGCCGCCCCGCGTCGTTCAGGTAGAGGAGCGCGCCCTCGGGGCTGGCGAAGCCCACCAGGTCGCTGCTGCTCTCCACGATCTGCACCAGCCGCTCCCGCTCGGCCAGCGCCACCCGCAGCGCCTCGGCGCGCAGCTCGGCGTCGGCGCGGGCGCGGGCCTGGGCGCGGGCGATCAGGAAGAGCGCGGCGCTCACCCCCAGCCCCAGCAGCATGATCCAGGGGACGAGCGATCCCACCAGCCCCTCCTCGACCTCGCGGCGCGACTCGAAGCGCAGGGTGAGCGTGCGCCCCCCCACCTGCATCCGCACGGTGCGCCGGAAGCGGGGCTTGCGCCCCACGCCCGGGCGCGTGTCGTAGAGGAGCTGCTCCGGCGCCGCGCGGCGGCCGTCGTAGATCTCGAAGTCCACCCGCGGCGTCCGCTCGCTCCCGAACACCCCGTTGAGCAGGTCCTCCGCCCGGAAGGGGGCGAAGACGAAGCCCATGAGCGCGCGGCGGCGCTCGTCCACCGTGCCCAGCGGCAGGCCGTGGCGGTAGAGGGGAACGTAGATCAGGAAGCCGGGGCGCTGGCGGGGATCGATCTCGCGGCGCAGGAGCACGCGCCCCGTGACGGCGGGAATGCCGGTGTCGCGGGCGCGCTGCATGGCGGTGCGGCGGATGGGCTCGGACGACATGTCGTAGCCCAGCGCGGCCGCGTTGCCGGGGGACCACGGCTCCAGGAAGAGGATGGTGGTGCGCACGGAGTCGCGCGAGACGGGCCAGACGCGGAAGCCCGCCACCCCCTCGCGGCGCGCGCCGGCGATCACCGTGGAGTCGTCGCCGGGGTGGAGCACGCGCGCGAAGCCGACCCCCAGCACCCCGGGATAGGCGCGGTGGACGTCGAGCCGGCGGACGTAGGTGGCGAAGTCGCTCCGGGTCACCGAGTCGCTGGCGTCGAAGAGGCCGGCGCCGCCCAGGAGCAGCGCCACGTGCGTCTCCAGCCGCCCGCGCACCCCGTCGAGCGTGTTCTGCACGGCGTTGTCGAAGCGCGCCCGGTCGCGCCCGTTGGACGAGGCGAGCACCACCCACGCGGCGGCCAGGGTGAGCGCGAGCGCGGCCGCCAGCACCAGGTACGGCGTGCGGCTCAGCGGCCGGGGCGCGGGGGCGGCCTCCGGCGAACGGTGGGTCGGGGCGATGGGACTGGCGATGCGCTCGGGTGTCCGGAACGGGCGCCGCGCGCGCCGCCGGCCGGATGTCACGCCGGCCGGCGGACGCGCGTTGTGACGCAGACGAACTGATCCGCCGACCCATGCGAAGAATGGACCGCCGATGAAGAACGCGCTGTTCGCCGTAGCTCCCCTGCTCGCGCTCGCCGCCTGCAGCCAACTCTCCGACCCCGCGGTCTGCCCGGCGTACATCCCGCCGTCGGTGCAGGTCACCGTGCAGGATTCCGTCACCGGCGCCAACGTCACCCCGGGTGCCACCCTGGTGCTGCGCGACGGCGCGACCGTCGACTCGGTGACGGCACCGCCGATCGCGGTCTCCGTGGGCGTGGGTGAGGGCCGCACCGGCACCTTCACGCTGACGGTGCGCCAGAGCGGCTACCAGGCCTGGACGAAGACGGGCATCGAGGTCGAAGAAGGCCGGTGCGGCGCGCGGACGGTCCAGCTCACCGCCCGGCTGAAGCCGGGGGCGTAGCGTTCGCCGAACCAGTGAAGAATGGAGGTCCCGATGAAGAAAGCGCTTTTCGCCGCCGCCGGTCTGCTCGCGATGGCCGCGTGCGAGAGGGTCGCCGAGCCGGATCCCTGCTCCCTCCCGTATTTCCAGCCCACGCTGCAGGTCACGGTGCAGGATTCCGTCACCGGCGCCAACATCACGCCAGGCTCCACCCTGGTGCTGCGCAGCGGCGTGTACGTCGACTCGGTGACGGTGCCGCCGGAGGTGACCTCCATGCACGTGGGCGGGAGCTGGGGCACCTTCTCGCTGACGGTGCGCCAGACTGGCTACCAGACCTGGACGAAGACGGGCATCGAGGTCGAAAAAAACGGGTGCGTCCCCCGCACGGTAGACGTCACCGCGCGGCTGAAGCCCTGAGGATCTCACACGGAGACGCAGAGGCGCGGGGAGAACGGCCGAGGTTCTCTCCGCGCCTCTGCGCGTCTCTGCGTGATACCAAACCGCCTGAACACTTTGTGTTTCCGCACCCAACCCAACGACGTCATCCTGAGGCCGGCCAAGCTGCAATCGTCGTGCGGAATGACTTGCAGGCCGAAGGATCTATAACCGCGTCAGCACGTGAATCAGTGAGATGCACCAACGCTATCCCCGGATTTGGTATGAGAGGTTCTGTTACTGGATCGCGGGTAGGACATAGCGGGAGATGGTCGTCCGCTGGATGCCGAGCGTCGCCCGGGTGTCGGCGTAGTTGCCGGCGTAGATGGCGATGACGAGGTCGAGGTCGGGGATCGCCATCACCATCTGCCCGCCGTTGCCGGCGGCGTAGTAGGCCCGCAGCGTCCGGCCGCGATACGGGTACTCGATCACCCACCAGAGGTAGCCGTAGCGGATGTCGCCGAGCGCCACCAGCGGCGAGCTCGCGCGGCGCACCCAGTCGGCCGGGAGCACCCGCCGACCGTTCCAGCGCCCCTCCCGCAGGTACAGCTCCCCCAGCTTCATGAAGTCGCGCGGGAGGAAGCGCGCGCCGCCGCCCATGTACGCGTCGCCCGTGGGGGTGAGCATCATCCAGTAGCGGGAGATCTGCAGCGGCGCGGCCAGCAGGTCGTGCATCAGCTCGGGGAGCGGCCGCCCCGCCGCGCGCGAGAGCATCCCACCGGCCAGGTTCGGCTGCACGCTGCAGTAGACCGAGCGCTCGCCGGGGTCGCGGATCATCCCCAGCCTGAGGGTGAAGCGGTAGTAGTCCGGCTCCTCCTCCTGCTCCCACATCGCGTCCTCGCCGCCGGGCGACTTCGGGTCGGAGTCATTGCAGTCCAGCCCCGAGCCCATGGTCAGCAGGTGCTCCAGCGTCAGCGCCCGCTTGCGCGGCTCCAGGCCGGCGGGGAACGCGCCGCCGTTCATCACCTGGTAGACCGGGCTGCTGGCGCTCAGCGGCACGCCCGCCTGGATCCCCGCGCCGATCAGCGTGGTGGTGAGGCTCTTCGCGGCCGAGCGCGTGTCGTGCGGCTTGTCGCGGCCCTCGCCGTGGAAGTACTCCTCCAGCACCAGCCTCCCATGGCGGGCGATCAGGATCCCGTGGATCCGCTGCGTCCCCACCGAGTCGTCGGGGGTGGCGATGATCGCCCGCATCCACCGCGCGATGCTGTCGCGCGAGATCCCCACCTCCTCCAGCGTCCCGGTGCTCCAGCCGTCTCCCAGCGCGGGCGGCGGCAGGTAGGTGTAGCCCGCGTCGGGCCGGCCGCGCGGGTAGAAGTCGCTCGCCTCGTTCGGCCCGAGCCGGCGGAAGTCGTAGCTCCCGCCCCGGAACGGGAAGTCGAAGGAGAGCACGCCCTCGCGCAGCGTCCCCGTCGCCAGCACCTGCGGCTGCGGCGACCCGCCGCTCGTCCCGACCAGCCGCACCGCCTCGCCGCTCCGCTCGACGTGGTCGACGCGCTGCTGGCGGCCCAGGTTCCGCTCCGGGTTGCGGAGGAAGGCGCCCAGCGACCCGTCCGCGCGCTCCCGCACCACCAGCCAGAAGGTGACGTCGTCCGCGAGCGGCACCACCTCGCCGCGCCAGAGCGTGCCGCTGCGCACGAGCTCCACCGGCGACGCGTACTTCGCCCCGCTGTTCACGGTGGGCGGCTGGATCCAGTGGCCCACGATCCGGCTCCGGCCCGACGCGAACCGGCCGCGGAACGCGCCGCGGTCGCCCGGCAGCGCGAACGCGATCGACGAATCCGTCACCCGCGGCTCGACCACCTGCCCCGCGATCTCCGCCCGCCAGCGTCCGGCGACCTGCTCCACCAGCAGCGTTCCCCCGATGTCCGGCCCGAACCGCTTCTTCGCCTCCCACACCCCGACGAGGGTGGTATCGCCCTGCGCCGCGGCTGGAATCCGCGAGCCGAGGAGGAGGGCAGCCGACAGGATCGAGGCTGCCAGGCGGGTGTGGATACGGAAGATGGGCATGGTAGGAGCGGGGGAAGGGGTTCGCCGAATGGGATCGGGAGGCGCTCCGGGTGTTGGATCGGCGGCGAAGCTAACCCGGCAGCCGAGGTGCTCCCATCGCCCGGGGACGATGCGGACCGGCACGGGGACCAAGCGGCCCGGCAATGGGTGAGACTCGGTGCGGGGCCGCGCCGCATCACACCCACTGAGTGCCGGCAGGTGGGCCCGCGGTTGCATCGGCGGATGCTGGCGGCTCGTCGACCCCTTCCGCCCGGCCGGCCGCGTCGCTCGCGGACAACGACAGCGGCCACCCCCGCGGAGCGCGGAAGTGGCCGCTGTCTGTGGTCATACGATGGTTATGCGAAGAAGACGTCATCCTGAGGGAGCCGCCGCGCCGGACCCGCGTCGCCGAGGAGTCCTGGCGGCGACCGGAGGATCTATCACTTCGCCGGCGACACGGCCGGCCTGTCGCTTCCGCGGCGATAGATCCTTCGGACTGCGGCTGCTTCCGAGCAGCCGAGTGGTGCGTGGCCGTCCTCAGGATGACGTCTTGTGCAGGGCCGATCCCGGGACGCCGTATCGGTTCCCCGGACAGGACCTGCGGGCCGTCGTCTGCGCGGTCAGCAGGGGCGGCTGACGGGGCAGACGCAGTCGCTCACGGCCTGGGTGACCTGGCAGGGACAGACGAGCGTCTCGCAGGTCGCGTTGTCGCAGGTGTGGCCGCAGGTGTCCTGCCCGCTGTTGGGCATGTGCGCCCTCACGGTGCCTGTCTCCCCATCCCCCGTGGCCACCGCGAACGACTCCACGCGCAGCTCGTCCACGCTCAGCCGGATCTTCCTCATGGGAACCTCCTCGCTGGGGTACCAGAGACGGCGGCGATCAAGCGGCGCCGCCACGCCGAATTTAACGGTCCGCAGGCCGGGACCCTAGCCTCCCCCACCTTACGGTCGTATCGATCCAACGAAGCGGCCCCGCCTGCACCGTGCAGGCGGGGCCGCTTCATCGATCCCTCGTCCGGCTCACCGGTAGATGGTGACGAAGTCCGAGAGGGTGTTGCCGTTGGGCCAGTAGTTGGTGCACACGCCGTCGCTGGTCCGCGCCGAGCGGTTGGTCACCGTGCGCAGCGTGGTCCCGGCCATCCCCTTGCCGTCCCAGGAGCGCCGCACGCCGTCGTAGTAGAAGTACGGCGTGTAGTAGCTCTCCGTCCCCGTGCAGTCCAGGCCGGTGTAGTGGCTGACGTAGGCGGCCTGCACCGGCGTGCACGACGCCTCGCCGCACCCGCTGCCCATGTCGACGTTCCAGTCCGACGTGTGCTGCGCCGGCCCCGGCTGGCCGCTGGTGAGGTCGGAGATCCCCTCCTCGCCCCAGTGCCCGGAGAACTTGATCCACTCCTGCCCGGGCATGGGGCGCTTGCTGCCGGCGGTCCCCGGCGGCGTGTACTCGCCCATGTTCACCAGCCCGCCGCCCTGCAGCCCCTGGTCGGCGCCCTTGCCGCCGCTCCAGGTGAACCAGCGCTGGTCCAGGTTGGTCCAGCAGCTCTGGCTGGTGCCCTCGACGGAGAGGTCGGTGTCGCACTCGCCGCGGGAGGCGTAGCTGGCGTGCGAGCCGTCGGCCACCCACACCTGCGGGTGCGTGCCGTACCAGCTCACATCGGAACGCGCCCACGTCTTCGGGCTGTAGTGCGCCGCGTAGATCAGCTTGCTGACCTGCTGGCTGGGGTCCAGCTGCACCGTGATGTGCTCCCAGTCCGACTCGTGGTTGGCCGAGCCGATGTAGTCGTTGTAGGCGTAGAAGAACCAGTACTGGATGCTGATCCCGCCGATGTTGTTGCGATAGACGTGCGTGTACACGATCCAACCCGACGGGTCGCGCACGCCCGGGTGCGTCACGTCGTCGTACACGGCCTGCAGGAAGAAGTGGTTCTCGCCGTCGTACCCGTTCTCGTACCCGGTGGAGCCGGAGCCGTACGTGGTGCCCGAATGGCTGCACGCCAGCCACGAGGTGGCACGCTGGTGGACCTGCGTGATCAGGTTCGAGGTGGTGATCGTGCCCAGGTTCAGGATCTGGTGGTCCGGGCAGTTGTCGTGGTGGAAGCGCATCTGCGTGTTGGACAGGTACCAGGGCACGTTGGCCGGCCAGGTCCAGTCGCCCCACACGCCGCTCCCCGCCTGGTCGCGCGTGATCAGGTTGGGCATGTAAAGGAGTGGCGCATACGTGTTGGCAAGGTCCTCTTCGACCCCGTCGTCGATGCCGTCGAGGTCGTTGTCCACGCCCCATGCGGAAAGGCTGGGCCCCTTCGGAGCCGACGCCAGCGGCTGCGAGGCATCGGAGCACCCCGCCGCGACCGCGGCGAAGCCCAGAATCGCGATCAACTTCTTCATCGTTCCCCGGAAAAACCTGGTGGGAGGAGACGCCCAATTTACGGCGCGTTTAGATCATAAGTATATACAAATCAACAACTTACGTCAATCGTCCGAAAAGGATGGACCGTGTCGTTGGCGCCTCGGCAGTCGGATTTCCCGCAGAGTGCCTGAGAAAACCAATGGGTGCCCAATCGAAGCGGCTCGCCTGTGCAGTGCAGGTGAGGCCGCGCGGGAAGAGAGTCCAGAGGGCCGCGGAAGCCCCGTGTTTTCCGATCGCAGGACCCGGTGGTGAAAGGCCGCTGGTCCGCTCGGCGCTCCCGCGCGAAACCATGGAGGGGAGATGAAACGACGGTCGGTCTTCGCGTCGTCCATCTTCCACTTCGTCCCAATTCGCGACCATTACTTGACTTACGGTCGATTTTACCACACTCTGTAAAGCACTCCCTCTCCCCCGTGTCGAGGCGCGTCACCGTCTCCCGCGAACGCGCGGGCGCTCTGCTGGCGCCGCATCGCATCCCATCCTCTACCTCCGCAGATGGAGACGTCATGAGAAAGCTTCGCCTGCACCCCGAAGAGCTGCGCGTGGAGTCGTTCCCCACCGCGCAGGAGAAGACGCGAGCCGGGACCGTGCTCGGCAACGAGCGCGTCACCTACTGGGTGTCCGATTGCTACACGGGCCCCGAGTACGGCTCTACCTGCGACGCGGTTTACACCTGCCCCGAGTGCGCCTCGCCGCCGGAGACGCTGGACATCTGCACTCCTCCCGAGGAGACGTTCCCCTGCTGACCGCGCCGCCGGCGGCTGGTGCCCGGTAAGGAGCGACGCGCGTCAGAAGCAGCGGCCCCGCCTGCGTGGTGCAGGCGGGGCCGCTGCTTCGAGAGCCCCCGGACAGGCCTTGAACCTGTGATACCGCTTCGGCTGATTGATTGTGCATTTCAGCCGAACAGAATGGTTCACACAGCCACAGAGGGACCAGAGGAACCAGAACTGAATTCTTTTCTCTGGTTCCTCTGGTCCCTCTGCGTGATATGAAACCGTCTTTCAGTTCCATGAGGAATGCACAGTCAATCTGCCGAAATGGTATGATACCGCTTTTACCGAATCGTTGCGCATCTGTCGGCGCCGAAACTGAAATGGCTCTCACAGAGGTCACAGGAGATACGGAGGAACGGCGCCGTTTTCCTCTGTGTCCTCCGCGACCTCTGTGAGAGATTTGGTTTGGCCCTGCTCGTCGAATGCACAGTCAATCGACCGAATTGGGATGACCTCCGGTTCAGGAATCGATGGCGCATTCAGGCAAACGGATTGGTCTCACCCGGAGAACCAGGGGACCCGAGGAAACACGCGCGGTTCTGGTCCTCCGGTCCTCTGGGTGAGGCATTTTCCTCTTGTCCGCCGATCCGCCGATCACAGGTATCCGCGCGCCTGCAGGGTGTACAGGTCGGAGTACAGGCCCTCGCGCCGCAGCAGCTCGTCGTGGCTGCCCAGCTCGGCCACGCGGCCGTCATCGATCACCAGGATCAGGTCGGCGGAGCGGACGGTGGAGAAACGGTGCGTGACCAGCACCGTGACCGCCCCCCGCGCCGCGCCGGAGCGCGACGCGCGCACGTAGCGCTCGAAGAGCGCGTGCTCGGCCACCGCGTCGAGGCTGGCGGTGGGCTCGTCGAAGAACACCACCAGGGGCGAGGGGCGCATCAGCGCCCGCCCCAGCGCAAGCTTCTGCCACTGCCCGGTGGACAGGTCCACCCCGCCCTCCCACGTGGCGCCCAGCTGCGAATCACCCCCGGCCGGCAGCCGCGCCAGCAGCGCTTCGGCCCCCGCGCGCTCCAGCGCATCCTCCATCGCCCCCGCCTCGTGCATCCGCGGCAGATCGCCCACGCCCACGGCCTGGCGCGCGGTGAGCTCGAAGCGCACGAAGTCCTGGAAGGCGGCGGAAAGGCGGGCGCGCCACGCGTCGACGCCGATCTCCCGCAGGTCCACCCCGTCCACCAGGATGCGCCCCTCGGTGGGCTCGTACATCCGGCAGAGGAGCTTCACCAGCGTGGTCTTTCCCGCGCCGTTCTCGCCCACCAGCGCCACCGTGCTCCCGGCGGGGATGCGCAGCGACACGTTGCGCAGCGTCCAGCGGCCGGTGCCGGGATAGCGGAACGACACCCCCTCGAACACGATCCCGTCGCGCAGCCGCTCCGGGGCGGGAAGGCCGCCCTCGTGCGCCGACGCCGCCTCGCGCGCGTAGTCCTGCAGCCAGAGCACCCGGTGCGCCGCGCGCAGCGCCTCGCCCAGCCCCGCCACGCTGCGGATGGGCGCCACCAGGCTCCCGCGCACCTGCTCGCGACGTCGTGTCTCCGAACGGCCGCCTGTCCGCTCCCGCGGGTCGGGCCGGAGCTGTCGCATGCAGGGCCGAACGCCGTCCCGGCGGTGCCGGACCGGCTCTCCGCACGGCAGCGGGCGTACGGGAAGGCCGGAAATTCCCGCCACGCCGACCCGAATGGTCATAATCAGACCAGTTTTGTTGAGTATAAGGGTGGGTGCGCGGGTGAGACAAGTTTTTACAAATGATTTGCGCCTCAGGAGCGGTCCGGGACGCGTACAGCTCTTTTGGGGCCCCATGTGCGGTACATTTTGGAGGATGCACGCCTGGATTGGGGATCACACCGGTCGAGGATCAGCTCTGTTTCTTGGCGGTTTGCGGTCGTGCTGCGGCGACGAGGCGGGGCGGAGCGACGATCTGCAACACGCTTGCGCCCGTTTTCCAGCCAGATAGTTTTCTGGCACGTCGGCCCGGTTTCCCTGCCGCTCGTCGTGGGCCGGACACGATCCGGGGTGGGGAGGAGCAACCCGCCCGCCACGCCGGTGGTCCGCCCCCACCCTGAACAGGACGTAGCATGCAAGACGTGCTTCTCCCTGCGCACGGCCGCGTTCCCCTGCCCGAGCTTTATCACGAGCACGAGGCAGACGCGTCGATCCCGCCCGTGGTGAGCAGCTACACCGAGTGGGACCCGCTGGAAGAGGTGATCGTCGGCCGTGCCGACCATGCCTGCGTTCCCGAATGGCACCCGGTGCTGGCGGCCACCATGCCCCGGCGCCACTGGGAGTGGTTCAAGGCCAACGGGGGCAAGCCCTTTCCGGCCGACCTGCTGGCCGCCGCCGCGCGCGAGCTGGACGGGCTGGCGCGGGTGCTGGAAAGCGAGGGCGTGACCGTGCGCCGCCCGGACGCGGTGGAGTGGCAGACGCCGTTCTCGACGCATCGGTTCGGGCCGGTCACCGGGATGTACGGCGCCATGCCGCGCGACTGCCTGCTGGTGGTGGGGAGCGAGATCATCGAGGCGCCCATGGCCTGGCGGAACCGCTACTTCGAGACGCGCGCCTACCGCGGGCTGATCAAGGAGTACTTCGCGGCCGGGGCGCGCTGGACGGCCGCCCCCAAGCCCGAGCTGGCCGACGGCTTCTACAACGCGCACATCCCCGACACCGAGTTCGACGTCAACCGGGGCCGCAGCGCCATCACCGAGGCCGAGCCGGTGTTCGACGCGGCGGACTTTTGCCGGATGGGCGCCGACATCTTCGTGCAGCTGAGCCACGTGACCAACCGGTTCGGCGTCGACTGGCTGGCGCGGCACCTGGGGCCCGACTACCGGATCCACGTCCTGTCGTTCGACGACCCGCACGCCATGCACATCGACGCCAGCTTCATCCCGCTGGCGCCGGGGCGGCTGATGATCAACCCGGCACGCGTCGAGGAATCCATGCTCCCGGCCATGTTCCGCGGCTGGGAGATCCTGGCGGCGCCGGAGCCCACGGTTCCCGACGACCATCCCTTCTACTTCACCAGCAAGTGGCTGTCGGTCAACGTCCTGAGCCTCGACGAAACGCGCGTGGTGGTGGAGGAGGCGGAGGCGCCGATGATCGCCTTCCTGAAGCGCCACGGCTTCGAGCCGATCCCGGTGCCGTTCCGCAACTTCGGCAGCCTGGGCGGGGCCTTCCACTGCGCCACCTGCGACGTCCGCCGCCGTGGCCGGCGCCAGTCCTACTTCGACTGACCGTCGTGTTCGCCTCGCGCGGGTGGCACGCGGGCGGCCGGATGAACGAAGGCCCTGCATCGCGAGTCGATGCAGGGTCTTCACGATGTTGTTTCGTGTCCCACGGCTGATCGGCGAAAATGGGATCATACCCATTCGGCCGATCAGCTGTGCATTCGACGAGCAGGGTCAAACCAATCTCTCACAGAGATCACAGGAGACGCGGAGGAACTGCACGGTTTCGTCCGTGTCCCCTGTGACCTCTGTGAGAGCCATTTCAGTTTCGACGGCTGACGAATGCGCAATCATTCGGGAGAAACGGTATTCAGTATCTACGGGCGCCGACCCGAGTTGAAAGCAACTGCCCGCAGGCGGCGAAAAGCGCCGTCCTGCGGCCATTTTCTCAGGTCCCCCGGACAGGACCTTGGGTTGCTGGTTTTTGGTTCATCGCAGATTTAGTTGCAGCAGGTCTCCTGCTCGCTCGCACCGATGCCGTCGACGAGTGGCTGCAGGTGGCGCTCGCGCTGAGTATCGAAATTTTTTTGGGAGAGTCCCCTCGCTCCTTCTGCAATCGCGGAAGGCTCAGCTGTCTCAACGGATCGATCGGGGGATGATGAGGCGAGCCGGGTGGCCGTGCACATCCTGCGCATCGATGACTGGATGACGATCATTCGCTGTACCTACGAAGGCTGGAGAGACGCACGAAGGACAGGGAGGGCTCAATTCCCCCTGATGACGCAGTTGACGAAGCCTTCAGGCGCAGAAGGCGGGGTGAACGACGGGAGAGAGTGTCCTGCAAACCTTTCGATACTCAGCGCATTCCGAGCCTGCAGCCACTCGTCGACGAGCTCCGGACGGGCAGGTTGCAACTAAACCGACGAAGAACCTGGTTTTTTGTTGCTGCGTTCTGTTGCCGTCACGCGCCGATCGAGCTTGCTCGAGCAGTTCCGGCCCCTGGCCCTCCGGCTGGAATTTCGGCTCACGTGCCGCTAGATTTCCCTGGCTGGGTTTCTCGACCTCGTAGCTCAGGTGGATAGAGCGACTGCCTCCTAAGCAGTAGGCCGCCGGTTCGAGTCCGGCCGGGGTCATGATGAACAGCCGCCGTCCGGACTGGATGGCGGCTGTTTTTCGTTTTCTGAACGTGTTTGACGATTGCCGGCCTGGACGTTCCTTGCAGCCGCTTTCGCCGACGTTCACGACGCTCCGCAGAAACCGGTTGAGGTGCGGGCAGATACAGCTCGACGCCGCCCAGTTTGCCGGTATCTCACGGAATGCCGAAGAGGTTGAAGGTCGGATCACCGAAGCAGGACGGTGGTGCTCCCATCACCCCGCGGGTGGCTGAAACCGGAGCGGCATCCATTGTTTCCCGTCTTTCTCTGCCTTACTTTCCACTGCGCTCGCGATCAAAGAGTTCACGACACCTGCCCCGCCTTGCCGCCCGGTGGCCCAACGGTCACCTCTCCGGCACACCACAGGTTGCTGGCTTCAGCGCCGGCCCGCCGCTGCGTTGGACTTTCCCCATATTTGAGATCCGACCGTCATGCCCGTCATGCCCGTCATGCCCGTCAAGCCCCTCCCCGAGCTGCCCCGCGCCCCCCAGACGCTGCTCGAAGTGATCCGGTGGCGCACCCGGCACCGGGCTGACCAGGAGGCGGTGACGTTCCTTCTCGACGGGGAGCAGAACGAGGCGCGGCTCACGTACGGGGAGTTGGACCGCGGCGCCCGCGCGGTGGCGGCCCGCCTGCAGCGCGACGGGATGGCGGGCGAGCGGGCGCTGCTGCTGTACCCACCGGGGCTGCAGTACGTCACCGCGTTCGTGGGCTGCCTTTACGCGGGAACCACGGCCGTCCCCGCCTACCCGCCGCGCCCCAACCGCTCGCTCGAACGGCTGGAGTCCATCCTGCGCAGCGCCGACGTGGCCGTCGCCATTGCCCCGGCGAGCGTGGCGGCGCAGTTCCAGAGCCGGCTGGGCCACGTGCACGCCGGTGAGAGGCTGAAGTGGGTGGTGGCGGACGAGCTGGAGGAGGGGCTGGAGGAGGCGTGGCGGGAGCCGGAGATCACGCCGGAGACGATCGCGTTCCTCCAGTACACCTCCGGCTCCACCTCCGAGCCCAAGGGCGTGGTCCTCACCCACGCCAACCTGGTGGCCAACTCGGAGCTCATCCGCCACGGCTTTGAGCACTATCCCCCGCACAATCGCGGCGTTATCTGGCTTCCGCCGTATCACGACATGGGGCTCATCGGCGGCATCGTGCAGCCGCTGTACACCGGCTTTCCCGTCACCCTGCTGTCGCCCGTCCACGTTCTGCAGCAGCCGCTGCGCTGGCTGCAGGCCGTCACCCGCTGGGGCGGCACCACCAGCGGCGGGCCGGACTTCGCCTACGACCTGTGCACGCGCGAGATCACGGAGGCGGAGCGCGAGACGCTGGACCTGAGCACCTGGGGGGTGGCGTTCTGCGGGGCGGAGCCCATTCGCAGCGAGACGCTGGAGCGCTTCGCGGAGACCTTTGCCCCCTGTGGCTTTCGGTGGGAGGCGTTCTACCCCTGCTACGGGCTGGCGGAGGCCACGCTGATCGCCTCGGGCGGCGTGCGCGCGGCGGCGCCGGTGCTGCGGCCGGTGGACCGCGCCGCGCTGGAGCGCGACCGCATCGTGGTCGTCGCGCCGGGGACGCCGGGGGCGCAGACGCTGGTGGGGTGCGGGCAGGAGCTCGCCGGGCTGCGCATCGAGATCGTGGATCCCGAGTCGCGCCGGCGCCGGGCGGCGGACGAGGTGGGCGAGGTGTGGCTGCGCGGTGCCAGCGTGGCCGCCGGCTACTGGGGGTGCCCGGACCTGACGGAGGACACCTTCGGTGCGCGGCTGGCGGACGGCGAGGGGCCGTTCCTGCGCACCGGCGACCTTGGGTTCATGCACGAGGGAGAGCTGTTCGTCACGGGACGGCGCAAGGACCTGCTGATCATCCGCGGGCGCAACGTCTATCCGCAGGACGTAGAGGCCACCTCGCGCAACAGCCACCCCGCCTTCGCGCGGTGGAGCGCGGCGGCGTTCTCCGTCGCCGGCGCCGGACCGGAGGGCGAGCGGCTGGTGATGGTGCAGGAGGTGGACGGCCGCCGCGCGAAGGGCGCGGAAGGCGCGGAGATGGTGGCTGTGCTCCGCCGCGCCATCATCACGGAGCACGAGCTGGCGCCGGCGGCGGTCGTGCTGGTGGAGCGCACCAGCCTCCCCCGCACCAGCAGCGGCAAGATCAAGCGCGGCGCCGCCCGTGCGGCCTTCCTGGACGATGCGCTCCGCGTCGTCCACGCCTGGCGCGAGGAGGACGGCCTCCCCGCGGCGCCCGCCGCGCCCCTCGAAGCTTCGGGACCGGCCGAATCCGCCGGATCGGCCACGCCGACGGGCCCGGCCGGCGCTGCCGGAGCGGTGCGGCGGACGGGGGCGGGGCGCGCGGAGATCGAGGCGTGGCTGGCCGCGCACGTGGCGGAGGTGGCGGGGATCGCGCCGGAGGCGGTGGACCCGCGCCTGCCGTTCGTCCACTTCGGGCTGGACTCGAAGCAGGCGGTGCGGATGTCCGGGCGGCTGGAGGAGGTGCTCGGCGTGCCGGTGGACCCCACCCTGGTCTACGAGCACCCCGACATCGCCAGCCTGGCCGCGAAGCTGGCGGGCGAGGCGGCGCCGGCCCCCGTCCCCGCCGCGCCCGCCCCCCGCGGCAGCCCGGCCGGCGAGCCGATCGCCATCGTGGGGATGGGATGCCGCTTTCCCGGCGCACCCGATCCCGCGGCGTTCTGGGCGCTGCTGACCGGTGGGGTGGACGCGGTGGGCGAGGTCCCGGCGGAGCGCTGGCGCGTGGAGGAGCTGTACGACCCGGACCCCACGGTGCCGGGGAAGATGAACACGCGCTGGGGCGGCTTCCTGGGGCGGCTGGACGGCTTCGACCCCCTGTTCTTCGGCATCTCGCCGCGCGAGGCGGCGCGGATGGACCCGCAGCAGCGGCTGCTGCTGGAGGTGGCGTGGGAGGCGCTGGAAGACGCGGGCGAGGCGCCGGAGCGGCTGGCCGGGTCGCGCACCAGCGTCTTCGTCGGCATCAGCAGCAACGACTACGGGCACCTGCAGCTTGCCGCGTCCGGCATCAGCGACGCGCACGCGGGGACGGGGAACGCCCTGAGCATCGCCGCCAACCGGCTGTCGTACGTCTTTGGGCTGCGCGGGCCCAGCCTGGCGGTGGACACGGCGTGCTCGTCGTCGCTGGTGGCGCTGCACCTGGGCTGCCGCAGCCTGTGGAGCGGCGAGTCGGAGCGGGCGCTGGTGGGCGGCGTGAACGTCATCCTTTCCCCCGCGGTGACGGTGAACTTCACCAAGGCGGGGTTCATGGCGCCGGACGGGCGCTGCAAGGCGTTCGACGCCCGCGCGGACGGATACGTGCGCGGCGAGGGGTGCGGCGTGGTGGTCCTCAAGCGTCTTGCCGACGCGCAGGCCGCCGGCGACCGCGTCTACGCGGTGGTGCGCGCCACCGCGGTGAACCAGGACGGCCGCTCCAACGGCCTCACCGCGCCCAACCCGGCCGCGCAGGAGGAGCTGCTGCGCCGCGCCTACGCCGATGCGGGCGTATCGCCGGGCCAGGTGGGCTACGTGGAGGCCCACGGCACCGGCACCGCGCTGGGCGACCCCATCGAGGCGCGGGCGCTGGGCGCGGTGCTGGCCGAGGGCCGCAACGGCGCCCCGCCGTGCGCGCTGGGGTCGGTGAAGACCAACATCGGCCACCTGGAGGCGGCCGCGGGGGTGGCGGGGGTGATCAAGGCGGCGCTGGTGCTGCGCCACCGAACCCTCGTCCCCAGCCTGCACTTCGACACGCCCAACCCGCACATCCCCTTCGGCGAGCTGCCGCTGCGCGTGCAGAGCGCGGTGGAGCCGTGGATCGCGGAGCGGCGAATCGCGGGCGTCAGCTCGTTCGGCTTCGGCGGGACCAACGCGCACGCGGTGCTGGAGGAGGCGCCGGAGACGGAGGCGGACGCGCCGGGTGCGACGGAGGACGCAGGCCGGGCGCACCTGCTTCCGCTCTCCGCCCGGAGCGCGGACGCGCTGCGGGCGCTGGCGGAGTCGTACCGGGCGCTGCTGGCGGCAGAGCGCGAGCCGCTGGCCGACGTGTGCTACACGGCCGCCGTGCGGCGCGCCCACCTGGAGCACCGCCTCTCCGTCCCGGGAACGAAGAGCGCGGAGGCCGCGTCGGCGCTGGCGGAGTGGCTGAGCGGCGACGCGGGCTCGGGCGTGCACGCCGGCCGCCGCGAGCCGGGGCGGGCGCTGGGGATCGGCTTCGTCTTCTCCGGGCAGGGGTCGCAGTGGGCGGGGATGGGCGCGGACCTGCTGGACCGCGAGCCCGCCTTTCGCGCCGCGGCCGAGGCGGTGGACGCGGAGTGGCGCAAGCACTCCGGGCTGTCGCTGGTCGACGCGCTGCGGGCGGACGAGGCGGCGTCACCGCTGGACCAGACGGAGGTGGCGCAGCCGGCGATCTTCGCCGTGCAGGTCGGCCTGGCGGCGCTCTACCGGGGCTGGGGGATCGAGCCGGCGTGGGTCGTGGGGCACAGCGTGGGCGAGATCGCGGCGGCGCACGTGGCGGGTGTGCTGACGCTCGAAGAGGCGGTGCGCGTGGCCTGGCACCGGGGGCGGCTGATGCAGCGCGGCACCGGGCGCGGCGGGATGGCGGCGGTCGGCCTGCCCCGCGATGCGGCGGCGGCGCGGGTCGCACGCTTCGGCGGCGCGCTGAGCGTGGCGGCGGAGAACGCCCCCGGCGCCTGCGTGCTTTCGGGCGAGATGGACGCGCTCGAAACCGTCCTGGCGGAGCTGGCGGCGGAGGGGGTCTTCGCGAAGCGGCTGGAGGTGGGCTACGCCTTCCACAGCCGCCAGATGGAGGAGTACCAGGACGAGCTGTCGCGGTCGCTGGCGGAGCTGCGTCCCGGCATGGCCGCCGTCCCGATGGTGTCGACGGTGACGGGGCGCTCCGTGGCGGGGCCGGAGCTGGACGGGGCGTACTGGGCGCGCGGGATCCGCGACGAGGTGCGTTTCGCCGCGGCGGTGGGCGAGGCGGCGCGGGAGGGGACCGGCGCGGTGGTGGAGATCGGGCCGCACCCGGTGCTGGGGAAGGGGGTGCGCGAGGTGCTCGAGGCGCGGGGCCGCACGGTCCCCGTGCTGGGCACGCTGCGGAAGGGGCGCGCGGGAGGGCCGCAGCTGCTGGCGGCGCTGGGCGCCCTCTACGCGGCCGGCGCGGCGGTGGAGTGGCGCGGCGTGTACCCTGCCGGCCGGGTGGTGGACCTGCCGGCATACCCGTGGCAGCGGGAGCGGTGCTGGCTGGATCCCGCGCAGCTCGCCGCGCGCGGCGCGAACGGCAACGGTGCCCCGCCCGCCGCGCTTCCCGCGCACGGCCATCCGCTGCTGGGCCGGCGCCTGCGCTCGCCGCTGCTCGACGAGGTCGTCTTCGAGTGCGCGGTGGGCACCGGCGCCCACCCCTTCCTGGCAGGGCACCGCGTCCAGGGGAGCACCCTCTTCCCCGCCGCCGGCTTCCTGGAGCTGGCGCTCGCCGGCGCCGGGCAGGCGTTCGGCGGCGCGCCGTCGCTGGAGGACGTGCAGATCCACGAGCCGCTGGTGCTGGGCGAGGACGGCGCCCCCCGCGCCGTGCAGCTCGCCTTCGACGCGCCGGCGGAGGGCGCGGCGGCCTTCCGCCTCTTCGCGCTCGCGGAAGAGGAGGGCGACGGGGGCGCGTGGCGGCTGCACGCGGCCGGGCGGGCGCGCATCGGCGGGGCGGGCGCCGGGGACGCGGCCGATCCTGACGCGCTGCTGGCCGGCGCGCCGGACGAGGTGCCGGTGGACGCCTACTACGCCCGCCTGCGCGAGCACGGGCTGGAGTACGACGGCGCCTTCCTGGGGCTGGAGCGGGTCTGGCGCGGCACGGGCCAGGCGGTGGGCCGCCTGCGGCTTCCCGCGGGGGCGCCGGCGGAGGGCTTCCGGCTGCATCCGTCGCTCCTGGACGCCGCCTTCCAGCTCGTGCTGGCGGCGCTCCCCGACGAGGCGGCGGCGGGCGCGCGCGGCGCCGCCTACCTGCCGGTCGGGGCGCAGGCGCTGCGGGTCTCCGGGCCCGTGCCGGCGCGGCTGTGGAGCCGCGTGCGCCTGCGGCCGGACGGGGGGGAGCGCATCACCGCGGACGTGCGGCTGTTCGCGGACGACGGGCGCGAGGTCGCGGAGCTGGTGGAGCTGCGGCTGGTGCGCGTTCCCCACGGCGCGCCGGGCGGCCGCGACGCCACGGACGCATGGCTGCACGAGCTGGAGTGGCGCACGCAGCCCCTCCCTCCCCGGGCCGGGGAGCCGGCGGCCGCGGAGGGCGCCTGGGTGCTGCTGACGGACCGCGGCGGGACGGGCGAGGAGGTGGCGGCGCGGCTGGAGGCGCGGGGCGAGCGGGTGGTCCGCGCCCGCGCCGGCGGCGCGCTCGCGCTGGACGTCGCAGGCGAGTCGGTCGTGGACCCGTCGGACCCCGGCCACCTGCGCGGGCTGTTCGAGGCGCTCGACGCCGCCGGCATCGCCTGCCGCGGCGTGGTGCACCTGTGGGGGCTGGACGCCGCGATCGGCGACGACGCGGACGCCGCCGCCGTCGAGGCGTCGCAGGACGCCGGCATCCGCGGCGTCCAGTCGCTCATCCAGGGCGCCGCGGCCGCGCGGGCGGACGCGCCGCGGCTGGTGCTGGTGACCCGCGGCGCCCAGGCCGCCGGCGCGGAGGCGGCTCCCGTGGCGCTGGGCGCGGCGCCGCTGTGGGGGCTGGGGCGCGTGATCGCGCTGGAGATGCCCGCGCTGCGCTGCCTGCGCGTGGACCTGGACCCGGCGCCCGATCCGTCGGCCGGCGAGGCCCTGGTGGCGGAGCTCGATGCGGAGGGCGCCGAGGACCAGGTGGCCTTCCGCGGCGGCGAGCGGCGGGTCCCCCGGCTGGTGCGCCGCCGCGCCGCGCGCCGCGGCCCGGACGGGCGGCTGCGTGTTCCCGACGGCCCCTACGCGCTGGACATCCGGGCGCGCGGCATCCTGGACGAGCTGGAGCTGCGCCCCTCCGCCCGCGAGGCGCCGGGGCCCGGGGCCGTGGAGGTGCGCGTGGCCGCCACCGGCCTCAACTTCCGCGACGTGATGAACGCGCTGGGCCTGTACCCCGGCGACGCCGGCCGCTTCGGGGGCGAGTTCGCCGGGACGGTGGAGGCCGTGGGCGAGGGGGTGCAGGGCGTGCGCCCCGGCGACCGGGTGATGGGGGTAGGCCCGGGCTGCTTCGGGGCGTACGTGGTCACCCGCGCCGAGCTGGTGGCACCCGTCCCGGAGGGGATGGGCTTCGACGAGGCGGCCGGCATCCCCGTCGCCTTTCTGACCGCGCACCACGCGCTCAACCGCCTGGGAGGGATGCGCGCGGGGGAGCGGGTGCTGGTGCACGCAGCCGCCGGCGGCGTGGGGATGGCGGCCGTGCAGCTGGCCCTGCGCGCCGGCGCGCAGGTGATCGGCACGGCGGGGAGCGCGGAGAAGCGCGCCCTGCTGCGCGAGCTGGGGGTCGCCCACGTCTTCGACTCGCGCAGCCTGGCCTTCGCGGAGGGGATCCGCGAGGCGACGGGCGGCGAGGGCGTGGACCTGGTCCTCAACTCGCTCGCCGGCGACTTCATCTCCCCCACCTTCGGCGTGCTGCGCCCCGGGGGACGGTTTCTCGAGATCGGCAAGGTGGACATCTGGGACGAGGCGCGCGTGGCGGCGCTGGACAGGGGCATCGACTACCACGTCATCGACCTGGCCGTCACCTTCGCGGAGGACCCGGCGCTGATCCGCGACGAGCTGGCGGAGCTGCTGGAGGGATTTCGCGACGGGTCGCTGCGCCCGCTGCCGCACCGCGTCTTTCCCCTCCCCGACGTCTCCGCCGCCTTTCGCCACATGGCGCAGGCGAAGCACGTGGGCAAGATCGTGGTCTCCCACGCCCTGCCGGCCGCCGCCGGCGGCGCCGTCCACGCAGACGCGGCGTACCTCGTCACCGGCGGCCTGGGGGCGCTGGGGCTGCGCACGGCGCGCTGGCTGGTGGAGCGGGGCGCGCGCACCCTGGTCCTCACCGGCCGCGGCGAACCCTCGCCGGCCGCGGCGGAGGCGATTGCGGGGCTGGAGGCGGCGGGGGCGCGCATCGTCGCGGTGCGCGCCGACGTGTCGCGGGCGGACGACGTTGCGCGGCTGCTGGCGGAGACCGCACGCCTCGCTCCCCTGCGGGGGGTGGTGCACGCGGCCGGCGTGCTGGACGACGCCCTGCTGGTGCAGCAGGCGTGGGAACGGGCCCGCGGCGTCCTGGCTCCCAAGGTGCTGGGCGCCTGGAACCTGCACGCCGCCACGCGCGGCGCGCCGCTGGACTTCTTCGTCCTCTACTCCTCCGCCGCGGCGCTGCTGGGCTCGCCGGGCCAGGGGGCGTACGCCGCGGCCAACGCCTTTCTGGACGCGCTGGCGCACCACCGCCGCGCGCGGGGGCTGCCGGCGCTGAGCGTGAACTGGGGCCCGTGGGCGGGCGAGGGGATGGCCGGCGGCGTGCGGCCCATCCCGGGGCTGCGGCCGCTGGACCCGGAGCACGCCCTGAAGGCACTGGAGCGGCTGCTGCGCGAGAACGAGGTGCAGGCGGCGGTGCTCGCGGCGGATTGGGGAGAGCTGGCCCGACGCGTTCCCGGCCGCCTGCCGGCGTTCCTGGAGGAGGTGTCGGGGGGCGCCGGGGCCGCGGCGGCCGGGCCCTCGGAGTTCCTGGCTGCCCTGTACGCGGCGCCGCCCGCGCGCCGCCGGGCCCTGGTGGGCGCGCACCTGCGCGAGCAGGTGGGGCGGGTGCTGGGGCTGGACGCGTCCGTGGCGCTGGACGAGGAGCAGGGGCTGTTCGACCTGGGGATGGACTCGCTGATGGCCGTGGAGCTCAAGAACCGGCTGGAGGCCAGCGTGGGCCACGCCCTTCCCGCCACCATCGCCTTCGACTATCCCACGCTGGGCACCCTGGCCGGCTTCCTGGCCGGCGAGATCGTTCCCGGCGGCGATGCCTCCGCCGCGCCGGAGGCGGGTGCACCCGCCGAAACGACCGGCCAGCTGGTGGAGGAGATCCGCGCCCTTTCCGACGACGAGCTGGCGGCGCTGATCGACGCCGAGCTCAAATCCCTGATCGACGACACGCCCCGATGAGCAGCCGCGTGCCCCCCGACACCCTGGAACAGCTCACCCCCCTCCAGCGCGCCACCCTGGCGCTCAGGGAGATGCGGGCCCGCCTGGACGCGGTCACCCACGCGCGCACCGAGCCCATCGCGGTGGTCGGCATGGGGTGCCGCTTTCCCGGCGCCCCCGGCCCGGAGGCGTTCTGGGAGCTGCTGCGCACCGGCACGGACGCCGTCACCGAGGTGCCGGCGGCGCGGTGGGACATCGACCGCTACTACGATGCCGATCCCGACGCGCCGGGCAAGATGTACACGCGCTGGGGCGGCTTCGTGAACGGGGTGGAGGGCTTCGACGCACAGTTCTTCGGCATCGCCCCCCGCGAGGCGGAGATGGTGGACCCGCAGCAGCGGCTGCTGCTGGAGGTGGCGTGGGAGGCGCTGGAGAACGCGGGACAGGTGCCGGAGCGGCTGGCCGCGTCGAAGACGGGCGTGTTCGTGGGATGGAGCCACAGCGACTACGAGCGCCTGCAGGTGAACGAGGACGCCATCGGCGCCTACACCGGCACGGGGTCGGCGGCCAGCGTGGTCGCGGGGCGCCTCTCCTTCGTCCTGGGGCTGCAGGGGCCCAGCATGGCCGTGGACACGGCGTGCTCGTCGTCGCTGGTGTCGCTGCACCTGGCCGTGCAGAGCCTGCGCGCCGGGGAGTGCTCGCTGGCGCTGGCGGCGGGGGTGAACCTGGTGCTGTGGCCCGCCAGCACGGTCTACTTCTGCCGGCTGCGGGCGATGGCGGCGGACGGCCGCTGCAAGACCTTCGACGCGGACGCGGACGGATACGTGCGCGGCGACGGGTGCGGCGTGCTGGTGCTCAAGCGCCTCTCCGACGCGCTGGCGGACGGCGACCGGGTGCTTGCCGTCGTCCGCGGCACCGCCGTGAACCACGACGGGCGCAGCAGCGGCCTCACCGTCCCCAACGGCCTTTCGCAGCAGGCGGTGGTCCGCGCCGCGCTGGCCAACGGCGCGGTGGACCCGGCACGGGTCGGCTACGTGGAGGCGCACGGCACGGGGACGCCGCTGGGCGATCCCATCGAGATCCGCGCGCTCTCCGCCGTCTTTCGTCCCGGGCGGCCGGAGGGGCGCGCGTTGGTGGTGGGCTCGGTGAAGACCAACATCGGCCACCTGGAGGCGGCGGCCGGCGTGGCGGGCGTCATCAAGACCATCCTGGCGCTGCGCCACGGCGAGATCCCCCCGCACCTGCACTTTCGCCGGCTGAACCCCAGCATCTCCTTCGACGGGCTCCCCGTGGTGATCCCGGCCGCGCTGATCCCCTGGCCGCGCGGCGAAGCGCCGCGGATCGCCGGCGTCAGCTCCTTCGGCTTCGGCGGCACCAACGCGCACGTGGTGCTGGAAGAGGCGCCGGCCTCGGCGGACGCGCCCGCCTCGACGGAGGATACGGAGCGGTCCTGGCTCCTGCCGATCTCCGCGAAGAGCGCGGATGCGCTGCGGGCGCTGGCGGAATCGTATCGCTCGATGCTGGCGGAAGACGGCCGGCCGCTGGCGGACGTGTGCCACACGGCCGCGGTGCGCCGCGCCCACCTGGAGCATCGCCTCGCCGTGCCCGGCACCACGAGCGGGGAGATCGCGGCGGCGCTGGCCGGCTGGCTGAAGGGTGACGCGGTGCCGGGGGTGCACGCCGGGCGGCGGGAGCCGGGGCGCGCGCCGGGGATCGGCTTCGTCTTCTCCGGGCAGGGGTCGCAGTGGTCCGGGATGGGTGCGGACCTGCTGGAGCGCGAGCCCGCCTTCCGCGCCGCCGTCGAGGGAGTGGAGGCGGAGTGGCGGAAGCACGCGGCAACGTCGCTGGTCGACGCGATTCGCGCGGGCGAGGGCGAGTCGCGGCTGGAGCAGACGGAGGTGGCGCAGCCGGCGATCTTCGCGGTCCAGGTCGGCCTCGCCGCGCTCTACCGCTCGTGGGGGATCGAGCCGGCGTGGGTCGTGGGCCACAGCGTCGGCGAGATCGCGGCGGCGCACGTGGCCGAGGCGCTGACGCTGGAAGAGGCGGTGCGCGTCGCCTGGCACCGCGGGCGGCTGATGCAGCGCGGCACCGGGCGCGGCGGGATGGCGGCGGTCGGCCTTTCGCGCGATGTGGCGGCGGCGCGGATCGGGCGCTTCGCCGGCGCGCTGAGCGTGGCGGCGGAGAACGCCCCCGGCTCGTGCGTCCTCTCGGGCGATGCGGACGCGCTCGCCGCGGTGCTGGCGGAGCTGGAAGCGGAGGGCGTGTTCGCGAAGCGGCTGGAGGTGGACTACGCCTTCCACAGCCGGCAGATGGAGGAGTACCGTGACGAGCTGGCGGGCGCGCTGGCGGGGCTGCGTCCCGGGATGGCGATCATCCCGATGGTATCGACGGTGACGGGGCGCTCCGTCGCCGGGCCGGAGCTGGACGGGGCGTACTGGGCGCGCGGCATCCGCGACGCAGTGCGTTTCGCGGAGGCGGTGCGCGAGGCCACGATGGACGGCATCGGTGCCGTCCTGGAGATCGGCCCGCATCCCGTGCTGGGCCGGAGCGTGCGCGAGGTGCTGGAGGCGCAGGGGCGGCCGGTCCCCGTCCTGGGCACGCTGCGAAAGGGGCGCGAGGGGCAGCCGGCGCTGCTGGCGACGCTGGGGGCGCTCTACGCGGCCGGCGCGGCGGTGGAGTGGCGGGGCGTCTATCCCGCGGGCCGCGTCGTCGATCTCCCCGCGTATCCGTGGCAGCGGGAGCGGTGCTGGCTGGACCCGGCGCACCACCGGTGGCCCGGCTCCAACGGCGACGACGCCGCGCAGCCGCCGGCGCTCCCCGCCGCCGGCGGGCACCCGCTCCTGGGCGCGGCGCTCCCCGAGGTGGCCGGCCTCCCCGGCGCGCGGGTGTGGGAGACGGAGCTGAGCGTGCAACGACATCCGTGGATGGCGCCGCACGCGCTGGAAGGGACGGTCATCGTCCCCTTCACCGCGTACGTGGAGATGGCGCTGGCGGCGGCGGAGGCGGCGTTCGGCCCGGGGGCGCGCACGCTTTCCGACTTCGCCTTCCACCGCCTGCTCTTCCTTCCGGCGGAGGGCCCGCGCCGCGTGCAGGCGAGCCTGGCGCCCACGGGCCCTGGCGAGGCCGCGTTCCGCGTGCACGCCGCGGTGGAGGGCGGCGGCTGGGAGCTGAACGCCACCGGCACGGTGCGGACCTCCGTTCCCCCGCTCCCCGCCGCCGGGGCGCCGCGGCCGAAGCGGAGGATGGACTTCTCGCTGATGTTCTTCGCCGCGGGCGACGAGGCGCTCACCGGCGGGCGCTACCGGCTGGTGGTGGAGGCGGCGCGCTTCGCCGACCGCCACGGCTTCTCGGCCGTCCTGGCCCCCGAGCGCCACTTCACGAAGCTCGGCTGCCTGTATCCCAACCCCGCCGTCCTGCACGCCGCGCTGGCGCGAGAGACGGAGCGGGTGCGGCTGCGCGCCGGCAGCGTCGTCCTTCCCCTCCACGACCCCATCCGGGTGGCGGAGGAGTGGTCGATGGTGGACAACCTCTCCGGCGGGCGGGTGGAGCTTTCCTTCGCCTCGGGCTGGCACCCGAACGACTTCGTCTTCTTTCCCGAGCGCTACGCACGGCGCCACGACGAGATGTTCGGCGCGATCGAGACGGTGCGGCGGCTGTGGGAGGGCGGGAGCGTGCAGGCGAGGAGCGGCACCGGCGAGGCCGTGGAGGTGCGCATCCAGCCGCCGCCGATCCAGCGCACCTTCCCCCTGTGGATCACCGCCGCCGGCAGCCCGGAGACGTTCACGCGGGCCGGCGCGCTGGGCGCCAACCTGCTGACCCACCTGCTGGACCAGGACGTGGCGGCGCTGGGCGAGAAGATCGCCCTGTACCGCGACGCCCGCGCCCGCAACGCGCACGATCCGGACGCCGGCCGCGTGGCGGTGATGCTGCACACCTTCCTGGGCGACGACCTGGATACGGTGCGCGAGCAGGTGCGCGGGCCGTACACCACCTACCTCAAGTCCGTCGCGCACCTGCTCACCGGCTTCGCGGAGAGCAGGGGGCAGTCGCTGGATCCCGCCTCGCTCTCCGAGGCGGACCGCGATGCCTTCGCCGACTTCCTCTTCGAGCGCTTCTACTCCACCCGCGCGCTGCTGGGCACCCCGGAGTCGTGCGCGCACCTGGTGGATGCGCTCGCCGCGGCCGGGGTGGACGAGGTGGCGTGCATGCTGGACTTCGGCCCGGCAGACGAGCTGATCCTGGGCCACCTGCCGCACCTGGACCAGCTGCGGCGGATGTGCGCCGCGGCGCCCGATGCGGACGCCGCCGCCGAGCCGGTGGACCGCGTGCGGTCGCGCTGCGGGGTCGAGATCGGCGGGAGCGAGTTCGACGCGGAGCTGCGCGCGCGCGGCCCGGCGTTCCCCGGCATCCAGCGCGTCTGGCGCCGCGACGGCGAGGCGCTGGCGTTCGTGCGCGCGCCGGACGGCGACGGCGCCGGGCCGCTGCACGCGAACCCGGCGTTCCTGGGCGCCGCGTTCCAGGCGCTCCCCGCCGCCTTCCCCTCCCGCGACGTGGGAGAGGCGGGCGCGTGGGTCGTCGCCGGGATTCGCGCGCTGCGCGTCCACCGCCCGCTGCGCGACGGCGCCGTGTGGAGCCACGCCGCCCTCCGCGGCGCGGCCGGCGAGGGGGTGCTGGCGGGCGACCTGCGCCTGGTGGACGAAGACGGCGCGCTCGTCGCGGAGGCCGCGGGCGTCCGCCTGCAGCGCCTCGCCGGGGAGGCGGCCGCCGCGCCCGTCCACGCGGACGACCTGATCTACGACCCCGTCTGGGAGCCGGTGGAGACGCCGCCGGCGGCGCGGGATGCGTCCTGGGCCGCGGGCGACTGGCTGATCCTCGCCGACCGCGGGGGCGTGGGCCGCGCGCTCGCCGCGACCCTCGAGACGAACGGCGGCCGCTGCACCGTGGTCGGCTCGGCGGACGCGGGGGGGATCGGGACGCCGCTGCCGGACGGGGCGGCGCTGCGCGGCGTCATCCACCTGTGGAGCCTGGACGCCGCTCCGTCGGCGGACGCGGACGCGGGCGAGGTGGAGGCCGCGGCGAGGCTGGGCGCCGGAACCGCGGTAGAGCTGGTGCAGGCGCTGGAGCGGGCCGGATCGTCCGCCCGCGTCTGGCTGGTGACGCGCGGAGCGCAGCCCGCCGGCGATGCGTCGGCCGCCGTCGAAGTGCTCCAGGCGCCGCTCTGGGGGATCGGGCGCTCGGCGGCCCTGGAGTTGCCGGAGCGGATGGGCGGGCTGGTCGATCTCGACCCCGCCGCATCCGCGCAGACCGCCGCGGCGGAGCTGGCCTCCGTCCTCCGCGACGGCGGCGGCGAGGGGCAGGTCGCGCTGCGCGGCGGTGCGCGCCGTGCCCCGCGCCTGGTGCGCCGCGCATCCGCCCCCGCCTCCGCCCCCCGCTTCCATGCCGACGCGGCGTACCTGGTCACGGGCGGCCTGGGCGACCTGGGGCTGGAGGTGGCGCGGTGGATGGTGGAGCACGGCGCCCGCGCGCTGGTCCTGGCCGGGCGCGCGGGCCTCCCCCCGCGCGACGCGTGGGACGCGGAGCCGGCGGGGAGCCCGGCGGGCCGCCGGATCGCGGCGGTGCGCGAGCTGGAGCGCCGGGGGGCGCGGGTGCGCGCCGCCGGGCTGGACGTGGCGGACGAGGGCGCCGTGCGCTCGCTGCTGGACGAGCTGGCGGCGGACGGCTGGCCGGCGGTGCGCGGGGTGATCCACGCGGCGGGCGTCGCCCGCGGCGCGCTGCTCACCGAGCTGGACCGCGGCGCGCTGGCGGAGGTGCTGCGGCCCAAGGTGGCGGGCGGATGGGCGCTGCACCGGGCGTTCGAGGGCGCGGAGCTGGACTTCTTCGTCCTCTTCTCCGCCATCCCGTCGCTGCTGGGCTGGCTGGGGCAGGGCGCCGCCAACTACGCCGCCGCCAACGCGTTCCTGGACGCGCTCGCCGTCCACCGCCGCGCGCGCGGCCTTCCCGCGCAAAGCGTGGGATGGGGCCCCTGGGCGGAGGTGGGGATGGCGGCGCGCGCGGCGGGCGGGCTGCGCGGGCTGGAGGCGATGGGCGTGGGGGCGATGGCGCCCCGCCGCGCGCTGGCCGCCTTCGCGCGGCTGCTGGCGGAAGGGCCGGCGCACGCGGCGGTGGTGCAGGTGGACTGGCCGCGCTTCTTCCGCGCCAGCCCCGACGCCGCGGAGGCCCCGCTGCTCCGCGCCCTGGCCGCCGAGCGCCCCCCGGCCGCCGCGGGGCCGGGCCGCTTCGGCGAGCCTGCGTGGGCGTTGTCGCGCGAGCACCTGCTGGCGATCGGGGTGGAGGAGGCGCATGGGGTGCTGGTGACGCGCCTGCGCGACCAGCTTGCGCGCGTGCTGCGGCTGCCGCCGGACGAGGTGGACGTGAATCTCCCCATCACCCGCATGGGGCTGGACTCGCTGATGGCCATCGAGGTCAAGACGCAGATCCAGGGCGCGCTGGACGTCTCCGTCCCCCTCGTCACCTTTCTGCAGGGCCCCAGCGTCTCGGAGCTGGCGAAGACGGTGGTGGAGCTGCTGGCGGATTCCGCGCCCCAGCCGGCCGCCGCGCCGCCCCCGGAGGCCGCCGCGCCCGGGCCGGACGTGACGGAGCGCGTGGCCGCCCTTTCCGACGACGAGGTGGAGGCGATGCTGCGCGACCTCTACGACGCTTCCCAACCCTGACCGAACGGATGTCCCTGACGCACGACGCGCTGGCGGGCCTCTCGCCGCAGGAAAAGCGCGAGCTCCTGGCGAAGCTGCTGCGGGAGCGCGAGGCCGCCCCGGAGGCGCATCCGCTGTCCCCGGGGCAGCGCGCGCTCTGGTTCTTCTACCGCCTGGCGCCGGAGAGCCCCGTCTACAACGTCTTTTCCGCCGCGCGCCTGCGCCGCCCCGCCCAGGCCGGCGCGCTGGGAAAGGCGCTGCAGGCGCTGGTGGACCGGCACGTCACGCTGCGCACCACGTATGCTTCCGAGCGCGGCGAGCCGGTGCAGCGCGTCCACCGCACCTGGCCGGCCCGGCTGGAGACGGTGGATGCGCGGGGGTGGGGCAGGGACGCGCTGCGGGCCCGCATCGAGGCGGAGGCGGACCGCCCGTTCGCGCTGGAGGAGGCCCCGGCGCTCCGCGCCATCCTCTTCGCCGGCGCGCCCGGCGGCGACGTCCTTCTCTTCGTCTTCCACCACATCGCCGTCGACTTCTGGTCGCTCGACATCCTGGGCGCGGAGCTGGAGCACCTGTACGCTGCCGCCCTCGCCGGCGAGCCGCCCACGCTTCCGCCCCCCGCCGGGCAGTTCACCGACTACCTGCGCTGGCAGGCGCAGGCGCTGGCGGGGCCGGAGGGGGAGCGGAGCTGGAGCTGGTGGCGCGAGCGGCTGGCGGACGTGCCGCCGCTGGAGATCCCGCTGGACCACCCGCGCCCGCCGGTGCAGGGCTACCGCGGCGTCTCGTTCGCCGCGGCGGTGGACGAGGGGCTGACGCGGTCGCTGCGCGTCCTGGCCGCCGCCCGCGGCGCCACGCTCTTCACGGTGCTGCTGGCCGCGTACCAGGTGCTCCTGGCGCGCTACGGCGGGCAGGACGACGTGGCCGTGGGCTCGCCGATGGCGGGGCGCGACCGCCCGGAGCTGCAGGGGATCGTCGGCTACCTGATCAATCCCGTGGTGCTGCGCGGCGACCTGTCCGGCGACCCCACCTTCGCGGCGTTCCTGGCGCGGCTGAACCCGGTGGTCGTGGGCGCCATCGAGCACCAGGAGTTCCCCTTCCCCCTGGTGGTGGAGCGGCTGCGGCCCCAGCGCGACCCCAGCCGCTCTCCCCTGTTCCAGGCCGCGTTCTTCTGGGACCGGCGGCTGCGCGGGGGCGGCGGGATGGACCCGTACGCGAGCGGCCAGCGCGGCGCTCCGGTGGACCTGACCCTCACCGTCGTCGTGGGCGAGGCGTCGCTGGAGATCGTCTGGCTCTACAACCCCGAGCTGTTCGAGGCCGCCACCATCGCGCGGATGGCTCGGCATTTCCGCACGCTGCTGGAGGGGATCGCCGCGCGGCCGGAGGAGCGCGTCTCCCGCCTGCCGCTGCTGCCGCCGGACGAGGAGCGGCGGCTGGTGGAGGCGCCGGCCGGGGCGGGAGAGGACGCGCCGTACGAGGACGCGCACCGCCGGGTGGAGGCACAGGCCGCGCGCGCGCCCGACGCCGTCGCGGTCGTGGCCGGGGAGGTGCGGCTCACGTACGGGGAGCTGGACCGCGGCGCCAACCGGCTGGCCCGACGGCTCCGCGCGCTGGGCGTGGGGCCGGAGTCCGTCGTCGCCATCCGCATGGAGCGGACGGCCGCGCTGCCGGTGGCGGTGCTGGCGGTGCTCAAGGCGGGCGGTGCATACCTTCCGCTCGATCCCGCGCATCCCCGCGCCCGTGCGGAGTTCATGCTCCGCGATGCCGGCGCCGCCGTCCTGCTGACGGACGAGGCGCTGCGGGATGGAGTGGATGCGGGCGCGGCGCGGGTGCTGGTGCTCGACGCGGACGGCGGGTTCGCCGGGGACGAGGCGAACGGCGCGCTGGACGCCGCCGCCGGGGCGGAGAGCCTGGCGTACGTGATCTACACCTCGGGCTCCACCGGGACGCCGAAGGGGGTGCAGGTGCCCCGCGGCGCGCTGGACCGCTTTCTCCGCGCCGTCCAGCGCACGCCGGGGATGGGGCGGGACGACGTGGTGCTGGCGCTCACCACCCTGGCGTTCGACATCTCCCTCCTGGAGCTGCTGCTGCCGCTGACCGTCGGCGCACGGGTGGTGGTGGCGCCGCGCGAGGTGGCGGCGAACGGCGAACGGCTGGCGGAGGTGCTGCGCGAGCACGGTGCGACGGTGATGCAGGCGACGCCCTCCGGCTGGCGGCTGCTGCTGGAGGCGGGGTGGCGGGGATCGCCGACGCTGACCGCCCTGTGCGGCGGCGAGGCGCTGCCCTGGGCGCTGGCGGAGCGGCTGCTGCCGCGTGTGGGCGCGCTGTGGAACCTGTACGGCCCCACCGAGGCCACCGTCTGGTGCGCCGCGCACCGGGTGCAGGCGCGCCGCGGGGCCACGGTTCCGCTGGGCGCGGCGCTGGACGGCGTGCGCCTGCACCTGCTGGATGGGACGATGCGGCCGGTGCCGCCCGGCGTCTGCGGCGAGCTGTACGTCGGCGGGAGATTCGTGGCCCGCGGCTACGCGGGCGCCGCCGCGCTGACCGCCGCCCGTTTCGTCCCGGATCTCTTCGCCGCGGAGCCGGGGGCGCGCCTGTTCCGCACGGGGGACGGGGCGCGGCGCCTGGCGGACGGGACGCTGGAGTTCCTGGGGCGGATCGACCAGCAGGTGAAGGTCAGCGGCTACCGCATCGAGCCCGGGGAGATCGAGGCCGTTCTGGCCGCGCACCCGGAGGTGCGCGCCGCCGTCGTCACCGTGCGCGACGACCCGCACGGCGAGCGGCGGCTGGTGGGCTATGCCGCCGCGGCGAACGGCAGGGTGCCCACGGCGGGGGAGCTGCGCCGCTTTCTGAAGGCGCGGCTGCCGGACTACATGGTGCCGGCGGTCTACGTGCCGGTGGACGCCGTTCCGCTCACCCCGAGCGGCAAGGTGGACCGCCGCGCCCTCCCCGCGCCCACCTGGGACCGCCCGGAGCTGGAGACCGGCTTCGAGCCGCCCCGCGAGGGGCCCGAGTCGCTGCTGGCCGCGCTCTGGGTGGAGGTGCTGGGCGTCTCGAAGGTCGGCGCGCACGACAACTTCTTCGACCTGGGCGGCGCCAGCATCCAGACGCTGCGCGTGGCGGAGCGGGCGCGCGAGGCGGGGCTTTCCCTCACGCCGGAGATGGTGTTCCAGCACCAGACCGTCCGCGAGCTGGCGGAGGCGCTGGATACGGCGGGCGATGCGGGCGCCGCGGAGGAGGACATCGCGACCGGCGACCTGGACGCGCTGGAGACGGAGGGCTTCCCGGTGCTGGAGACCCCCGCGCCCGAGACGGCGCTGGCGGCGGGGAACACCGTCATCGAAAGCCTGGGCGTCTACCTCCCCCCGCGCGTGGTCTCGACCGACGAGGTGCTGCGCGGCTGCCGCAAGCGGATGCTCTTTCCACTGGAGCGGATGACGGGGATCCGCGCGCGGCGCATGGCGGGCGACGGCGAGTTCTCCATCGACCTGGCTGCGCGCGCGGTGCAGGCGTGCCTGGCCCGCTCGCGCTGGCACCCGGCGGACATCGACCTGCTGATCTGCTGCAACATCTCGCGCTACGACGCCGCCGGGAGGTTCTCGTTCGAGCCGTCCACCGCGGTCGTGCTGCGCGGCCGGTTCGGGCTGGGCAACGCGCTGGCGTTCGACGTGGGGAACGCCTGTACCGGCGTCTTCACCGCGATCAACCTGGCCGACGCGTGGCTGCGCTCCGGCGCCGTCCGCCGGGCGATGGTGGTGAGCGGCGAGTACATCTCGCACCTCACCGATACGGCGCAGCGGGAGATCGACGGCTTCATGGACCCGCGGCTGGCGTGCCTCACCCTCGGCGACGCGGGGATGGCGGTGGTGCTGGAGCGCTCCGCCGATCCCGGCGTGGGCTTCCACCAGATCGACCTGTACACGCTGGGGCGCTACGCCGGGCTGTGCATCGCCAAGGTGACGGACCGCGGGCACGGCGGCGCCATCATGCTCACCGACGCCATCCGCCAGACCGCGGTGGGGGTGGGCAACGCCGTGGCGCACGCCGCGTACATGCTGCGCCGCGGCGGCTGGGGGCCGGAGGCGTTCGACCACCTGGTGATGCACCAGACCTCGGAGACGGCGCTGCGCGACGCGATGCGCGCGATCAACAAGCTGTACCGCCGCAAGGTCTGCCACGACGACAACACGGTGATGAACCTGCGCGAGCGGGGGAACACGGCCACCACCACGCACTGGGTGGCGCTGGCGGACCGCATCGCCGAGGGGCGGGTGCGCAAGGGCGACCGCGTGCTCTTCGGGATCAGCGGGTCGGGGCAGACCATCGGCACGGCGCTGTACACCTTCGACGACCTGCCGGAGCGGCTGCGCGGCTCCGGCCCGGAGGCGCCGCCCGCGCCGCGGTCCCCCGCGCCGCGGACCATCCCCACGCCGCGGCGGCGCACGTCGCGGGTGCGGGTGGAGAGCGTCGGGCTGCCGCCGGCGGCGCCGAAGGACCGCACCGCGCTGGGGATGGCGGGCGCCGCGGCGGAGGACTGCCTGGCCCGCTCCGCCTACGGGAAGGGAGAGGTGGAGCTGCTGCTGTACGCCGGCGTGTATCGCGACGAGTTCCTGTCGGAGCCCGCGATGGCCGCCATGCTGGCCGGGCAGCTGGAGATGAACCACGACGTCCGCTCGCCCGAGGGCGCAAAGACGCTGGCGCTCGACGTGTTCAACGGCGGCGTGGGCTTTCTGAACGCCTGCTGGGCGGCGTCGGAGTCCATCCTGGGCGGCAAGTTCCGCACGGCGATGGTGGCTGTAGCGGAGGTGGAGAACAACCGCGGCGTACGTCCCGACCACCTGCTGGGGGTGCGCGAGACGGGCTCCGCGGTGCTGCTGGACGAGGACCCGCGGGGGGAGAGCGGGTTCGGCGGGTTCGTCTTCCGCTACCGCGCGGAGGGGGTGGACGCGTACCGGACCGCGAGCCGGTTCCAGGACGGGGTGACGTACCTGGCCCACGAACGCGCGCCGGACCTGCACGAGCGGTATCTTGCGCTCATCGAGGAGACCGTGCGCGAGCTGCTGTGGGTGGAGGGGGTCGATGCCGGGCGGCTGCGCGCCGTCTTTCCTCCGCAGATCTCGCCGGCGTTCACCGCGGCGTTGGCGGCACGGCTGGGGATTCCGATCGACCGGTTCGTGCAGGTGCCGGGAGAAGGCGACCTCTTCACCTCGTCGCTCCCCCACGCCCTGCGCCAGGCGCGGGACGTGGGCCGCATGGCCGCGGGCGACGTGGGGCTGCTGATCGCCGTCGGCTCCGGCGTGCAGGCGGGGTGCGCGCTCTACCACTTCTGATGTGCGGCAGCGTCGCTCGTGCGGCGCAACGAAAGGCATCACGCAGGGGATGCGGCGCGGCGCGGATGAGGACGCGGAGGACCGCGGTGTTCTCCGCGTCCTTCTCTGTTTGCCTCCGCGCCCTCCGCGTAAACCCTTCCTCCTGGCCCTTTCTCCTACCGCGAAAGCTCGCATGACCGCACTGGTGCTTCCGCTGGAGTCCCCGGATGCCACGCTGGAAGCCGCCGGGGGCAAGGGCGCCGGCCTTTCCGCGCTGCTGCGGGAGGGCTTTCCCGTGCCGCCCGGGTTCGTGGTGACCACGGATGCCTACCGCGCCTTCGTGGCCGGGGCGGGGCTGGAGGAGGCGGTCGCCCGCCAGGCGGCCGCGGCGGAGTCCGGACCCGAGGCGCTGCAAGCCGCATCGGCCGCGCTGCGGGCGGCGTTGGGGGCGGCGCCTTTCCCGGAGGCGCTGGGGCTCGAGATCGCCGCGGCGTACGCCGGATTGGCGGAGGCGGACGAGGGTCGCCCCGCCGTCGCCGTGCGCTCCAGCGCTACGGCCGAGGACCTGCCCGGCGCCAGCTTCGCGGGGCAGCAGGACACCTTCCTGGGCGTGCGCGGCCAGGCGGAGCTGCTCGACGCGGTGCGGCGGTGCTGGGCGGGGCTGTGGACGTCGCGCGCCATGGCGTACCGGCAGCGGCTGGGGATCGGCGCGGGAGGGGTGTCGATGGGGGTGGTGGTGCAGCGGCTGCTCGCGGCGGACCGCGCCGGCATCCTCTTCACGCTGGATCCCGTCACCGGCGACGACGGCGTGGTGGTGATCAACGCCGCCTGGGGGCTGGGCGACGCGGTGGTGGCGGGGCGCGTGGTCCCCGACACCGTGGTGGTGGAGAAGGGCACCGGCCGCATCGTCCGCCGCCTTACCGCGGACAAGCGGGTGATGACGGTGCCGGCCGCGCGCGAGGTGCAGGACGTGGAGGTGGATGCCGCGCGCCGCGAGGCTCCCGTGCTGGACGACGCCGCGGCGGCCGCCCTGGCCGGCCTGGGCGAGGCGGTGGAGCGCGCCTTCGGCGGGCCGCAGGACGTGGAGTGGGCCTGGGCGCGGGGAGGCTTCCACCTGCTGCAGGCGCGGCCCGTCACCGCCGCGGGCGGCGCCGTCACCGGCGACGACTGGCCGGCGCTGGACGAGCGTCCGCCCCAACCCTTCGACGTGTGGACGCAAGCCAACGTGGGCGAGCTGTGGCCGGAGCCCGTGAGCCCGCTGGTCGCCTCCGCCATCCCCATGGTGATCGGCGGCGCGGTGCGCTCCTCGCTGCGGGGGGTCGATCCGGCGTACCTGGGCCGCATCCAGTGGGCGAAGCGGTTCTACGGCCGCCTGTACTACAACGAGGGCGCCCTCAAGCACGTCCTGTCGCACCGGCTGGGGCTTCCCGCCTCCATGCTGGACCGCTCGCGCGGCAACCGCATGCGCACCCCTGGCGACCACCGCCTTCGCCCGCTGCGGCTGGTCGCCAGCCTCCCCATCCTCCTGCGCCTGGCCGCCAGCCAGAAGCAGACGGGGAACGCGACGGCGGCGTTCATCCCCCTGGCCGTGGCGCAGGTGGCGGAGTTCCTGGCCCGCGGCACGCTCCCGGAAAGCGACCGCGACCTGTGGAACGAGGGGCAGGTGTGGCTGGACCGCACCTGCACGGGGATGAGCCTGCAGAACGAGATGACCGGGTTGGGGCTGGCCGCCATCGCCACGCTGGAGTCGCTCCTGGTGCGCTGGTTCGGCCGGCGGGACTTTACCACCGACCTGGTCGGCGGGATGGAGGACATCCAGGCCGCGGAGATGGGGGCGGCGCTGGGCCGCCTGGCGAACGCGTTGCGCGAGGCGGGGCTGCAGGCGGCGGTGGAGGCCGATTCCGCGGCGGCGCTGCGCCGCCTGCGCGAAGATGCGGGGGCTGCGGGGGCGCGTGCGCGGCTGGAGGAGTTCCTGGCGGCCCACGGGCACCGCTGCGCCAACGAGGCGGAGTGGCTGTACCCCCGCTGGCACGAGGCGCCCGAGCAGGTGCTGGAGCTGGCCGCCGCCTACCTGCGCTCCAGCGCGGACCCGGAGGCGCGCGCCCGCCGCCAGCGCGAGCGGCGCGAGGCGGCGGTGGCCTGGGTGGAGGAGCGGCTTGGCCCCGTGCGCCGGATGCTCTTTCGCCGCGTCCTGGCCCGCGCCCAGCACGCCCTGCGGCTGCGCGACAACGGAAAGAGCGAGGCCATCCGCGTCACCTACCCCGCGCGCCGGCTCACCGCCGTACTGGGCGAGCGCTGGGCGGGCCGCGGTTGGCTGTCGCGGCCCGACGACATCTTCTTCGTCACCTACCCCGAGATCGAGCGCATCATCCAGGGGGGAAGCCCCGCGGCGGCCGGGCTGGACCTGCACGCGCTGGCCGCGGAGCGCCGCCGGTCGATGGCGCACTGGCGCACGGTCCGCGCGCCCGAGGTCCTGGACCCCGCCGGCAAGCCGCTGGGTGAGCCGGAGGCGGCGCCGGAGGGCGCGCGCGAGCTGCACGGCATCGCGGCCAGCGGCGGGCGGGTGCGGGGGACCGCGCGGGTGCTGCACGACGCACAGGGGGCGTTGCGGCTGAGCCGCTCCGACATCCTGGTCACCCGCGCCACCGACGTGGGGTGGACGGCCGCGTTCCCGCTGATCGGGGGACTGGTCACGGAGATCGGCGGGCAGCTTTCGCACGCGGCCATCGTGGCGCGCGAGTACGGCCTCCCCGCGGTGGTGGACGTGATGGGCGCCACCACCCTGATCCGTGACGGGCAGACGGTGGTGCTCGACGGCGGCACGGGGATGGTGTGGCTGGAGGAGGACGGCGCCGTCGCGGCGGAGGGAGACGGTGCCCGTGCGTGAGTTCTGGGGCGTCCTGTACCTGGTCGCCCCGCTGCTGGTGGGCGCGGTGCTGAGCGGGGTGGCGATCCGCTACGACGTGCTTCCCCGCCTCAAGCGTCCGATCGACGGGGGGCGGCGCTGGCGGGGCAGGCCCCTGTTCGGGCCCAACAAGACATGGCGTGGGGTCCTGACCGTGTCGGTGGGGAACATCCTGGGGATCGGGCTGCAGTCCACCGTGCTGCACGGCGTGCCGGCGCTGCGGGCGGTGGAGCTGTTCGACTACGGCGCGGTGAACGGGTGGCTGCTGGGGCTGCTGCTGGGGCTGCTCACCGCCTTCGCCGAACTGCCCAACAGCGCCTTCAAGCGGCAGTCGGGGATCGCCGCGGGCGGGCCGGGAAGCGGCCTCTCCGGCGCCTTCTTCTACGTGCTGGACCAGGTGGACGTGCTGCCGGGGTTCTGGCTCGCCTACGCCGTGGTGATGCCGGTGACGCCAAAGCTCGTCCTGATCTCGTTCCTCATCCTCTTCCTGGGCCACCAGGCCGTGACCCTCATCGGCTACGCCCTCGGTATGCGCCGCACGCTGAGGTGATCATTCGATCCCCATTTTCGGATTGCGTGTGCATCCGGGGGGTCACTCCTTGTTGCATCGATACCAATTCGGCCGATTGACTGTGCATTCGCCGATTAACTGCGCATTCGACGAGCAGGGTCAAACCAATCTCTCACAGAGGTCACAGGGGACACAGAGGAAACGGTGCAGTTCCTCCGTGTCCCCTGTGACCTCTGTGAGAGCCATTTCAGTTTCGGCGGCCGACGAATGCACGACCATTCGGGAGAAGCGGTATCATATCATACCGTTTCGACTGATTGGATGTGCATTTCAACCAACCCCAATGGGCTCACACGGAGTCAACGGAGTCAGCGGAGTCGTTCTCCGTTAACTCCGTTGACTCCGTGTGAGGCTTTCTGTGCTGGTGTCTCCGAATGCACAGTTATTTGTCTGATCTGGTATTTGTCTGATCTGGTATTTGTCTGATCTGGTATTTGTCTGATCTGGTATTTGTCTGATCTGGTATTTGTCTGATCTGGTATTTGTCTGATCTGGTATTTGTCTGATCTGGTATTTGTCTGATCTGGTATTTGTCTGATCTGGTATTTGTCTGATCTGGTATTTGTCTTATCTGGTATTTGTCTGATCTGGTATGACAAGAGGAAAATACCTCACCCAGAGGACCGGAGGACCAGAGAACTGCGCGTGTTTCCTCTGGTCCTCCGGTTCTCTGGGTGAGACCGATCTGTTGGCCTGAACTGCACCATCAATAATCGGAAATGGTCTCACGTGCTGGCGGGCCAGGCACGGAACAGGGCGGCGCTGTTCTTTCCGCCGAATCCGAAGGCGTTGTTCAGCGCGATCCGCAGGGGGCGGCGAACCGGAGTATTGGCCGCGTAAGGCAGGTCGCAGGCGGGGTCCGGCACCTGGTAGTTGATGGTGGGCGGAACCACCTGGTGCACCAGCGAGAGCACCGTGGCCACGGCTTCGATCGCCGCCGCGGCCCCCAGCAAGTGCCCCGTCATGCTCTTGGTGGAGGTCGTGGTCAGGCGGTCCGCGTGGACGCCGAAGACGGTCCGTACGGCCAATGTCTCCGCGGCGTCGCCGATGGGGGTGGAGGTGCCGTGCAGGTTGATGGTGTCCACCTCCTCTGGCCCGATCCCGGCCTGCCGCAGCGCCCGCTCCAGCGCCAGGACCGTACCGCGTGCCTCCGGGTGCGGCGCGGTGACGTGATGCGCGTCGGACGACGCGCCAACGGACAGCAGCTCGGCGTAGATCCGTGCCCCGCGCCGCTGCGCATGCTCCAGCGACTCCAGCACCAGCGCACCCGCGCCCTCCCCCATCACGAAGCCGTCGCGGGTCGCGTCGAAGGGACGGCTCGCCGTCGCGGGCGAGTCGTTGCGCGTGGAAAGCGCCCGCAGTGCCGCGAAGCCGCCGACCCCGATCTCGCAGATCGGCGCCTCGCTCGCCCCGGCGACCACCACCTCGGCGGTACCGCGCCGGATGATGTGCAGCGCATCCGCCAGGTTGTCGTTGCCGGTCGCGCAGGCGCTGACCACGGCGTGATTGGGGCCGCGAAAGCCGTGCTCCATGGCGATCGTCCCAGCCGACATGTTGTGCAGCGTCATGGGGATGAAGTGCGGCGACAGCCGCCGCGGTCCGTCCTGCACCAGCACGCGTGTCTGCTCCTGCACCGTCTTCAGCCCGCCGTGCTCGCTGCCGAAGACGACCCCAACGCGCTCGCGCTCCTCCGCCGGGAGCCGTTCGGGGAACAGGCGGGCATCACGGATGGCCTCATTGGCGGCCACCAGCGCGTACTGGGCGAACGGGTCCATGCGGGCAGCCAGCCGGCGGTCCAGGTGCTCCAGCACGTCGAACCCCTTCAGCTCGCAGGCGAACGTGGTGGAAAAGCCGCAGGGGTCGAACGAGGTGATGGGGGCGGCGCCGCTCACCCCCTGCACCAGCGCTTCCCAGAACGCCTGGACCCCCATCCCGATCGGCGTAACCGCTCCCATGCCGGTCACCACGACCCGGCGCCCCGCGTCGGAGGTCCTGCCGTCATCGGGGTGGGGTGGGCTGGGCGAAGGAGTCATGGCTCGCCTGTGTGGGGTGCGCGTGGGTTCGGTCCGGAATGACCAGGGGCGGGCGGGTGCGGCACTCACAGCCACCGATGCTGAACGTACCACTCGACGGTCCGGCGTACGCCCTCCTCCAGGGACAGGGCGGGCCGAAAACCGATCTCCTCGCGGACGCGGGCCGTGGAGCAGACCCAGTCGCCCTGCGAGATCTCCCGCACCTTGTCGAAGTTGAGCACCGCGGGGCGCCCGGTGATGCGCGCGTGGAGTTCCGCGGGCGCGGCCGCCAGGTATGCGGCCCACCCGGGCAACGCGATGGGCACCGTCCGCCGGCCCAGCGCCACTGCCACCGCCCGCACGAACGTGGACCAGGCCGCGGCGTCGTCGTTCGCCAGAAAATAGGTCCGTCCCACGGCGTTCGCGTGCGTTCCCGTGGCGATGATCCCGTCCACCAGGTCGTGCACGTGGATCAGGCTCAGACACCGGTCGCGGAACCCGACGCTCAGCCGCACCCTCCGCCGCACCTGACGGTAGATGGGGAGGAGGTCGCGCTCCCGAGGGCCGTACACCGCCGGGGGGCGGACGATGGTGACCGGAAGGCGGTGCGCGTGCTCCAGCACCGCGCGCTCCGCCGCGAGCTTGGACCGTCCGTACACCGACACCGGCGCCGGATCGTCGTCCTCGCGAACCGGGCGCCAGGCGGTCCCTGGCCCCGCCGCCGCCAGGCTGGAGATCAGGACGAATCGTTGCAGGCTGTCCGCGTGCGGGACACAGGCGGCGAGCAGCCGCCGGGTCCCCTGCTCGTTGGCCTCGAAGAAGTCCCGGGAACGAAGCGCGCGCAACACGCCAGCGCAGTGAAAGACGTGCGTCACCCCGCGCAGCGCTTCCCCGGGAATCTCGTCCCGGCACAGGTCGCCGTTGACCAGGGAGACCCGGCGCCCTTCCAGCCATTGCAGCGAGCTGGTCTGGCGGACCAGGCAGCGGACGGCGAACCCCTCCTCCGCCAGCCGCTCGGCCAGCCAGCTCCCGATGAGCCCCGAGGCCCCCGTGACCAGCGCCGTCTTCACGCGGCGTCACTGCTGCTCACGGTCGGCAATCAGGCATCCGGCCGGGTCGCAAGGACGGCGTCCACGGCGTGAGGGCGGATCGGAGCGGGTGCATGCGGGGGTGGCGAAGGCGGCGAGGAACGCGATAAAAACGAAGGTCGGCGTTAGCGGACAAGAGGATGATGCGAAAAAACCGCGCAAAAGGCAATCATTCAGAATGACTCCGACTTGACGACCCCACCGGCTGAAGCCGGTGGGTTAAAGGGCTGCTGAAGTGGCATCGCTCAAGCTGAGCCTGGTAAACCTGTTCATCTCTGCTCAATCCGATCTGCTCATCCATCGCGCAGACCTTCGAGACGAGCACGGACACCGGCACCACCACCACGGTCTACGACACCGGCCCCGGCGGACCGGACTCGTACTGCTACATCTGCTATGAGACCGGCAACACGGTGCCCTCGTGCCTGGGCTACCAGTGCGCGATCGACCCGGAGACGCGCTTCTATCCGTGCACCAGGCAGCTGACCTGCGTCGGCTGCGCGTAAGCTCGACACAGGCTGGTCTCACGCAGAGACGCGGAGCCGCAGAGAGTCGTGTCTCTCCGCGGCTCCGCATCTCTGCGTGAGGCGCCGTTCAGCTACCGGCTTCCTGGAGCGCGTGCCGGTACGCCGCCAGGCTCACCCGCTCGGCGGCGCCCACGAACTCCATCACCACCCGGATCGTCTCGTCGACCTCGCCGGGGCGCTCGCGGTGGATGCGGCGGCGGATGGCGGCGGAGAGCTCCGCGCGCAGGATCTCGAAGTCGCGCCGCAGCTCGGACTCCCGCCATCCCAGCCGGTAGCGCTGCTTTCCGTGGCGGTCCCAGAGCGTGCGCTGGATCGCGGTGCCGTCGACGGTCTCCTCGGCTTCGGGGTCGCAGGTGAGGTCCATGGACGGGAGGGTGGCGGCCAGGTCGGCCAGGAAGGTGGCCAGGTGGTCCTCCAGCTCCTGCTCGCTGAGGGCGTCGGCGCTCGGGGTGGCGGGGTCGCTCCGGAGCCGCCCCACGTACACGTGCAGCAGCCGCTCCATCTCCGCGAAGATCACGTCGCGCACCTCGTGGAACACGGCGGGCCCCGGCACGTCCATCTGCGCGCTGCGGGAGAGGGTGGAGCTGGCCGCCTCCGCCGGGGCCGCCTCGAGCCAGAGGAAGAAGGTGGTTCCCGTCCCCACCTCGCTGCGCACCGTCAGGTCGCCCCCCATCAGCCGCGCCAGCCGCCGCGCGATGGTGAGCCCGAGCCCCGTCCCCCCGTGCTGCCGGGTGAGCGCCATGTCGGCCTGCTCGAAGGGCTCGAAGATGGCCGAGAGGCGCCCCGCGGGGATGCCGCGGCCGGTGTCTTCCACCCGCACGTACACCCAGGGGCCCGCCCCCGCCACCTGCGCGTCGGGCGAGGGCTGCGTGGCGGTCCCCGCGCTCACGGTGATGCGTCCGCCGGGCGCGGTGAACTTGATGGCGTTGGAGAGGAGCACCACCAGGATCTGGCGCACCCGGTCCTCGTCGCCCCAGCAGGGCACGTCGGCGGCGAGCGCGGAGACGGCGTCGGTGAGCTCGAGCTTTCGCGCCGCGGCCTGCACCTGCACCATGTGCATGGCGGCCTCGAGCGGCCGCGCCAGGCGCACCGCGGCGCGCGCCACGGCCACCCGCTCGGCCTCGAGCCGCGAGAAGTCCAGCACCTCGTCGATGATGCCGAGCAGGTGCATGCTGCTGCCGCGGATGCGCCGGAGCTGGGAGCGCTGCGTCTCGTTGAGCGGACCCGCGATCTCCAGGTCCAGCAGCTCCGCGTAGCCGATCACCGCGTTCAGCGGGGTGCGGATCTCGTGGCTCATGGTGGCCAGGAAGAGGCTCTTGGCCCGGTTCGCCTCCTCCGCCTCGGCGCGCGCCGTCTCGGCCGCGCGGCACGCCTCCTCCGTGGCTTCGGTGGCCGCGCGGAGCGCCGCCTCGGCCGCGCGCTGGGCGGTGAGGTCGCGGGTGACCTTGGCGAAGCCCAGGAGCGCGCCGTCGTCGCCGCGCAGCGCGGTGAGGGTGATCCCGCCCCAGAAGGTGGAGCCGTCGCTGCGGATGCGCTGCCCCTCGCCGGTGTACTCGCCGCGCTCGGCGGCCTCCACCAAGTGCGCCTCGGCCGTGCCGTCCTCGGAGCCGCCGGGAGGGTAGAGGAGGCGGAGGTGGCCCCCCTCGGCCTCCTCCCTGGTCCACCACTTCATCAGGCGCGCGCCCTCGCCCCAGAAGGTGATCACGCCCTCGACGTCCATCAGGAAGATGGCGTAGTCGCGCACCCCCTCCGCGAGCGCGGCGAAGGCCTGCGCGGCGATCTGCGGCGGCGCGATGCCCGTCTCCGGGTCGCGCGGCGGCTCGCCGCCCGCGGCCAGGAGCGCGGCGCGCTCCCTCCCGCGCTGCCAGGCCGCCTCGCGCTCCCGCTGCTCGCGCGAGGGCGCGAGCGTCGACTCGTCCTCTCCCCCGCTCCGAGTTCCTGCAGGCGCTGCAGATTCCATCCACCCGACGCTGGCTGTGGTGTTCACCGTGCCACGATCCGGCCGGCGCGCTGCAGGTCACGCGCCAGAGCACCGCAAACGCATCTCACGCAGAGACGCAGAGTCACGGAGAGGCCAGGCGGCTCTCTCCGTGACTCTGCGTCTCCGCGTGAGTCAGTCTTTTTCCGGAATCCGGATCAGGAGCCGCCGCCCCGCCGCGCCTGCCAGCCGAGCACGAAGCCCGCGACCAGGAGCGCGAGCGGGTCTCCCCCGCCCTGCGCCCCGGCGAGGAACGCGCCGGGATCGGCCCGCAGCGCGTCGGAGATCTCCCGCAGCCGGTCGGCGACGGCGGCGAAGGGGCCGCCGCCCTCCGCCACGGCGGGCGCGGCTTCCGGCTCCGCGGCGGGCGCGGCCTCCGGCTCCGCGGCGGGCTGCGGCGCGGCGGGCGCGAACGACTCCCACGCGGGCGGCGCGTCGGCGGCCGCCTGCGAGGGGAGCTCCCACGCCGGCTCCGCCTCGGCGCCCTCCGCTTCGCCCGGGCGGGGCGGCTCGAAGAGCGGGGCCTCGGCCTCGGCCCACGGCGTGGCGGAGGGCGCCACGTCGGGCAGGTCGTACAGCTCGGGCTCGGGGAGGTCGAACTCCATCCCCTGCGTGACGTCGTCCTCCGCCGTGGGGCCGGCGACCTGCGGGTCGGGCTGCGGGTCTCCCTCGGGCGACGCGGGTGCCTCCCAGGGATCCGGCTGCGCTTCGCCGGACGCCGGCGATTCCCACGGGGCAGGCTCGGGCGCCGGCGTCTCCCAGGGAGCGGGCTGCGGCTCCGACGGCTCGGCAGACGGCGCGGCCTGCCAGGGGTCGGACTCGGCGGCCCGCGGCGGGGTGGCCCAGTCGTCGGCGGCGGTCTCCGTCTCCGGGGCCCAGGGCTGCGCGTCGTCGGGCTGCAGGTCGGCGATCGGCGTGGCCTCCTCGGCGGGCGGTGCCTCTCCCTCGTCGCGCACCCACTCCATCCAGTTGGGCGTGTCGTCGGCCTTCAGCTCGGCCTGGGGCTCGTCGGCTTCGCGCGCGGGCGCCGGCTCGGGCACCTCCAGCCAGGGAAGGTCCTCCTCCTCGCTGATCGGCGCGGCGGCGGCCTCTTCGGCCCGGTCGTCCGCGGCGGGCGCCTCGAAGTCCCACGGCGCCGGCGCGGGGGGCGCCGCCACGTCGTGTCCGTGCGCCTCGGCGGCGGGCGCGGCCGGCGGCTCCTCGGCCGCGGGCACCGGGTCGCGGACGGGCTCCGTCGCGGGCTCGGGCTGGCGCGCCGCGGGATTGAACGGCGGAAAGACCATGATCGCGGGGATACCGGGCTGATCGCTCATCGGGTCGCCGGGGTGGAACGCGGGGAGGGAGCAGATGGGATGGATGTGCGGAACGTACGGCGCGGCGCGGCGGAAGTCAATCACGCTGCGGATGTTGCGGCCTCTAGGGTGCGAAGCACTTCCGCACTTCCGCACTAACCGTTGTTCCGGTCGTCCGCCCAGCCGAAGCGGCCCAGCAGCGGCACGAAGGTGCAGTCGAGCACCTCCTCCTGCTCGAAGCGGTCGCCGTGGCGGCGGACCAGCACCAGACGCTGGATGTCGCGCGGGCCGACGGGCACCAGCATGCGGCCGCCGTCGGCGAGCTGCTCCAGCAGCGGCTGGGGGATCTCGGGGCCGCCGGCGGCCACCAGGATGGCGTCGTACGGCGCGTAGCGGCTCCAGCCGATGGTGCCGTCGCCCACCAGGATGGCGACGTTGGAGATGCGCAGCGCGTCCAGCGCCTGCCGCGCGCGGGTGGCCAGCTCGCGGATGCGCTCCACCGAGTAGACGCGGTCGGCGAGCTGCGCCAGCACGGCCGTCTGGAACCCGCACCCGGTGCCGACCTCCAGCACCTTGTCGCGCTTCCCGATCTCCAGGATCTGCATGTAGAGCGCCTGCAGCGAGGGCTGCGACGCCGTCTGCCCGAAGCCAATGGGGATCGGCGCGTCGTCGTACGCGCGGTGCGCCATCTCGTTCGGCACGAAGAGGTGGCGGTGCACCAGGTCGAAGGCGCGCAGCACGTTCAGATCGCGGATCCCTTTCTCCTGCATGCGGTTGATGAGCGCGCGCCGCTGCGCCGTGAAGCGGTCGCTCATATGCCCAGCCCCCAGGCCGACACGCTCTCGATCAGCGCGTGGTTGGTCAGGTCCAGGTGCAGCGGCGTCACCGACACGTAGCCGCTCTCCACGGCGTGGTTGTCCGTCCCCTCCCCTCCCGTCCACTCCACGCTCCCCCCGCCGATCCAGAAGTACGGCCGCCCGCTGGGGTCGGTGCCGCGGGTGAACGCGTCGGTGAACACGCGCCGCCCCAGCCGCGTGACCCGCACCCCCTTCACCTCTTCGGGGGGGATGGCGGGGAGGTTGATGTTCAGCAGCGTCTCGTGGGGAAAGGGGCCGCGCGCCAGGAGCTGCGCCAGCAGGCGCCCCAGCAGCGGCCCGTACGCCTCCAGGTGCTCCACCTCGCCGCGCCCCGTATACGACACGGCGATGGAGGGGATGCCGAGCACGCACGCCTCCATGGCGGCCGAGACGGTGCCGGAGTAGAGCACGTCTTCACCCATGTTCATCCCGTGGTTCACGCCGCTCAGCACGAAGTCCGGGCGCCGCGGGAGGAGCGCCTGCACGGCCAGCATCACGCAGTCCGTGGGCGTCCCGGTGACGGAGTGCGTGCGCTCGCCCACGGAGCGCGCGCGGACGGGCACGTGCATGGTGAGCGAGTGGCTGGTGGCGCTCTGCTCGCGGTCGGGCGCGACCACGTGCACCTCTCCCAGCGGCTCCGCCGCCTCGGCGAGGACGCGCAGCCCGCGCGCCAGGTACCCGTCGTCGTTGGTGCAGAGGATCAGCATCGCGATGGATTCAGCGTAGTTCGTTTCGGGTGACGGCTGGGCCCCTCACCCGAAAAACAGGAGAGCCCCTCACCCGAAAAACAGGAGAGACAAACTGCCGTCTCACCTGTTTTTCGACCTCTCCCAAACAACATGGGAGAGGTAACGGCAACGGCAGTAACGCGCGGTTCCGAGTAAGCGCTTCACTCCGGATCAATCGCGGTAGAGGGTGACGTGGCGCGGGAGCACGTCGAGGTACGCGATGCCGTCGATGCGGTCGTCCCCCGTGACCACGCCCTCGAACACCAGGTCGTCGCCGTACGACAGGTCGGTGGAATAGAAGCGCACCTCTCCGCCGCTGCGCTCCCCGTCGACGTAGAGGTCCGACGCCCCGGTGCCGCGCGCGATCCCCGCCTTGCCGTAGAGGCCGCGCCAGTCGTCGTTCAGGTCCAGGTAGAAGTCGAAGTCGGCGTCGTAGCGCCCCACCCAGTACCCGTCCAGCCGCGTGAGCCCCGCCGCGCCGAGCAGGTCGCTGCACCCGGCCACCAGCACCAGCGCGAGCACGGCGGCCGCCCGCGCCACCGCTCCCCGTCGCACCGCCGCATTCGCGTTTCTCATCGTCCTGACCGGGAACGGGTCGTTCGTCTGGTCCTGCGGCCCCTCACCCGAAAAAAGGCGATCATGACTGCCGTCTCACCTGTTTTTCGACCTCTCCCAACTGCGGGAGAGGTGAACGGCAACAGCAACGGCAGCGGTACGAGGCTCGAGCGCGCAGTCACGAGCGAAGCGAGCCTTCAGTCACCCTCTCCCGGCAGTTCGGGAGAGGGTCGGTTCGGGCGGACGCGCCATAGCCTCGCATGCGCCGGAACCGGGTCCGCCCGAACCGGGGTGAGGGGCCGTCACCCCTGCGGCGGCGTCAGGATCTCCAGCAGCTCCTCGAGCTCGCCGCGCAGCGACCGCACGAAGCTCTGCTCCAGCGCGCGTCCGGCGATCTCGGCGGCGCCGCCCTCCTGCTTCAGCTCTTCGATGCGCGCGCGGGCGCCCTCGATGGTGTAGCGCTCCTCGTGCACCAGGTGCTGGATCAGCGCGATCAGCTCCAGGTCGCGCTGCCGGTAGACGCGGTTGCCGGAGCGGTTCTTCGGCGGGTTGAGCGCGGGGAACTGCGTCTCCCAGTAGCGCAGCACGTGCGGCTTGATCCCGAACAGGTCGCACACCTCGCCGATCGCGTAGAACTCGCGCACGGGCCGCTTCATGCGAACCTCGCGGCGGATGGGTGCGGCTCCGCAGCCGGTTTGCGCGCCTCGGCCATAGATCCTTCGGGCTGCGGGCTGGTTCGCGAATTCGAATCGGACGCGGCCGCCCTCAGGATGACGTCATCGAGAGAGGGAAGGAAATACGCAGTTCCAGGCGCAGCGCCAACCCTCCCCCTCGTGGGGAGGGTCGGACTGCGCGGACATGCAGTACCGTCCGCGAAGTCCGGGGAGGAGGGTGCCGCGGACGCGCACCGGGGCCTGGACGTGCCGTTCAGCGCCCTCATCCCCACACCTCCGCCTTGGGCTCGCGCATCATCAGGGTGGTGACCGCCTCCTTCACGTCGAGCCCCTCGAACAGGATCGCGTGCATGGCGTCGACGATCGGCATCTCGATCTCCAGCTTCTCGGCGAGATCGTGCGCCGACTTCGTCGTCCGCACCCCCTCGGCGACGGCGACCATCCCGCCCAGGATGTCGTCGAGCGACCGCCCGCGGCCGAGCTCGACGCCGACGGAGCGGTTGCGGGAGAGGGCGCCGGTGCAGGTGAGGATCAGGTCGCCCATCCCCGCCAGCCCGGCGAAGGTGCGCGGATCGGCGCCGGCGGCCACGCCCAGGCGGGTGATCTCGGCCAGGCCGCGGGTGATCAGCGCCGCGCGGGTGTTGTTGCCGAACCCCAGCCCGTCCACCACGCCGGCGGCGATGGCGATCACGTTCTTCAGCGACCCGCCCAGCTCCACCCCGCGCACGTCGGCGCTGGTGTAGACGCGCAGGTACCGCGTCTGGAAGACCTCCTGCGCGCGCATCGCCACCTCTTCGTCCACCGAGGCGACGGTGACCGCGGTCGGGTGCTCCAGCCCCACCTCCAGCGCGAAGCTGGGCCCGGAGAGGAAGGCGCAGCGCGCGCCCAGCTCCGCGGGGAGCACGTCGGCCAGCACCTCGTCCATCGTCTTCAGCGACTCGTTCTCGATCCCCTTGCTGGCGCTCACCACCAGCACGCCGGGGCGCAGGTGCGGCGCCGCGGCGCCCATCACCCGCCGCACCACGTGCGAGGGCGAGACGGAGACGACCACCTCCGTCCCCTCCAGCGCCGCGGCCATGTCACCGGTGGCGCGGAGCGAAGGGTGGAGCTCGACGTCCTCCAGGTAGCGCGCGTTGCGGTGCTCGGCGTTGATGCCGTCGGCCACGTCGGGCTCGAAGCTCCACAGCGTGGTGGCGATCCCCTTCTTCGCCAGCACGTTGGCGAGCGCCGTCCCCCAGGCGCCGGCGCCGAGCACGGCCGCGTTCACGGCGCCTTCTCCGCGTCGGCGGCGACGGCGGCGGCCTCGACGATGGGCTCCTCGCCCTTCCTCCCGAAGCGCGGCTCGGTGCCGGCCAGGATGCGGCGGATGTTGGAGCGGTGCGCGAAGATCACGAACGCGCAGATGGCGCAGCCCAGCACGCGGATCTCCACCGGGATGTGCGAGAGCGGGAGGAGGAGGAGCACCCCCACCACCGCCGCGGCCGAGATCGACGCCGCCGACACCATCCGCGTGGCCGCGAGCACCGCCAGCCAGACGACCAGCCCCACGCCGACGGCGAGCGGCGCCTCCGCCAGGAACACCCCCGCCGAGGTCGCGACCCCCTTGCCGCCGCGAAAGCGCATGTAGATGGAGAAGACGTGGCCCACGATGGCCGCCGCGCCGTACGCCAGCCCCCAGCGCCAGTCGCCGGTGCCGTCCCAGCGGGTGAAGAGGACGACGGGGAGGAGCCCCTTGAGGACGTCGAACACCATCACCGGCGCGGCCACCTTCGCGCCCAGCACGCGGAAGGTGTTGGTGGCGCCCAGGTTCCCGCTCCCGTGCCGGCGCAGGTCCACGCCGCGCAGCTTCCCCGCCACCCAGCTCGCCGGGATCGCCCCCCAGAGGTAGGCGAGGAGCACGAAGAGGAGGGGGAGCGTCACCGCGCCTCTCCGCGTCTCTGCGTCTCCGCGCGAGACGAATCCGTGGGGGCCGGGGAACCAGCCATCAGCCGTCGTCCTCCTCCTCCTCGCCGCGGCGGCGGAGGTTGATGCGGACGGGGACGCCCAGGAACCCCCACGCCTCGCGGAAGCCGTTCTGCAGGTAGCGCTGGTAGCTGTCGGTCACGCCCTCGGGGTGGTTGGTCCAGATCACGAAGGTGGGCGCGGCCACGGAGACCTGGGTGGCGTAGAGCAGCTTCACCGGGTGGTTCTGGAAGGCGGGCGGCTTGGTGCGCGTGACCAGCGCCCGCACCACCTCGTTCACCTGGTGGGTGGGGATGCGCCGCTGCCGCGCCTCCTCCACCTCCACGATCAGCTCCAGCACCCGGTGCACGCGCTGCCCGGTGACGGCGCTGGTGAAGAGGATGGGCACCCACTTCAGGAAGGGCGCGCGGTCGCGGATCTCCTTCTCGAAGTTCGGCGCCGTCATCGTCTCCTTTTCCACCAGGTCCCACTTGCTCACCACGATGATCAGCCCGTCCCCCGCGTCCCACGCCTTCTCCGCCACCTTCAGGTCCTGCACGCTGATCCCCTCGGTGGCGTCGATCAGCAGCAGGCACACGTCGGCACGCTCGATCGCCCGCTCGGTGCGGATGGAGGAGTAGAACTCCACCCCCTCGCCGATCTTCGACTGCCGCCGGAGCCCCGCCGTGTCGACGAAGACCAGGCGCCGCCCCTGGTACTGCATGGGGGTGTCGATGGCGTCGCGGGTGGTGCCGGCCACGTCGCTCACCACCAGCCGCTCCTCGCCCAGCAGCCGGTTGACGAACGACGACTTTCCCACGTTGGGCTTGCCGATCACCGCCACGCGCAGCGCCTCCTCCTCCTCGCCCTCCACCGCGGGGAGGTCCCACACCACGCGGTCGAGCACGTCGCCGCTCCCCTTGCCGCTCATGGCGGAGACGGGGAGGGGCTCGCCGAGCCCCAGGTCCCAGAAGTCGTGGTGCGCGACCGCCGTGGGCGCGCCCAGGTTGTCGACCTTGTTGACCACCAGCAGCGTGGGCTTGGCGGTGCGCCGCAGGTGCTCGGCGATGGCGTAGTCCAGCGGGTGCGGCCCGGCCTTGCCGTCGACCACCAGCATCAGCACGTCGGCCTCGCCGATGGCGGTGAGCACCTGGTCGCGGATCAGCCGGTCCATCGGCTCGTCGGAGCCCTCCACCATCCCGCCGGTGTCGACCAGGTAGAACTGGCGCCCGTTCCACTCCGCGCGGGCGAAGTTGCGGTCGCGGGTCACCCCGGGCCAGTCCTCCACGATGGCCAGGCGCTGCCCCAGCACGCGGTTGAAGAGGGTCGACTTGCCGACGTTCGGCCGTCCCACGACGGCCACCACGGGTAGCTTCACGGAAAGTGCTAAGTGCTGAGTGCTAAGTGCTGAGTGCTAAGTGCTAAACGGCCAGGTCGCGGTGCGCGGTTGAAGTCGCACTTGGCACTTGGCACTTGGCACTTAGCACTGCCGTTAAAAGAGCGGCCCCGGTCAACCCGGAACCGCTCGGCCGGAGCGTGCGAATCTGCCGTGCGCGGGGGCCGGCGTCAACGCGTGCGCGCGCGTCAGCCCGCCAGCGCGGCGCCGCAGCTGGTACAGGTCTCCTGCCCGGGCTCGTAGACCTCGCCGCAGCTGGGGCAGGCGAAGACCACCTCGCCCTCGGTGTCCATGTACTCGCGCACCAGCTCCAGCGCCTGCTGGTACTGGAACGCCGGCACCAGCACCCGCGCGATGCTCAGCTCGCCCAGGTCCATGGGGAAGCTGCGGTCGGCCTGCGAGTAGAGGGTCGCGTCGAGGCCCTCGGCACGCAGGTTGTCCACCAGGAGCTGCGCCGCGAAGGCGTTGTTGTTGGTGTAGACCTGGGCGAACCCCTCGATCACCGGCACCCCCCGATGCTCCAGGCAGCGTGCCGGCTCGCCGTTCTCGGGCGGATCGGCGAGGGCGCGGCCGCAGAGCACGCAGCGCGAGTGCGCCGGGCGCGACGGGTCGTCGTCGGAGGGGACGGAGGTCCTCAGCGCGCCGCAGGCGGGGCACGAGTCCCCCTCGGCGTATTCGGTGCCGCAGCGCTCGCAGGTGTACGACGCTCCGGCCGGCACTTCGGTGATGTCGGACAAGACGGGCTCCCGGTACGATCCAGACGGTTGGCCTGCGCGGAGAACGTTCCCCGCCTCCCACAGTTTTCGCAAGATGCGTGCGGGGAGCGGCCGTGGCTCTTCTCCGCGCCTCTGCGTCTCCTGCGTGATACCACGTTGCAAAGCTTCGATCAGGTTCGCGTCCTCTAAAACGGAATGTCTCACACGGAGTTAGAGAAGGAATCGACGCGGGTGCAGAAAACCCTTGTAAATCCTTGATGTTCCGAAAGGCCTGCCGGACTCCCCGCGCCGAAATGCCGCGTTTTCGCGGTAAACCTATCCCACGACTCTCTCCCACCGTCGCCAGAAATACGGAGAGCGGCAGACCTCGGCTCAACCTCGCGCGCTACCCGCCTTCCAATAGGGGTCTTGGATCGCCTGTTGACCCCCTGTTGCTGGCTTGAAGAGTGTAGCCTGCCTTATCCTTCTCCTGCGTCCTCCTGACGCATCAGAACCCTTCCGTTGCACGGAGTTTCACCATGCCGACCATCATCCGCCGCTCTGCCCTCGCCGCCGCATTCACCCTTTGCGTAATGTCCGGTGCGTGCTCCGGCGAAAATCCCGCAGGGACAGCCGTCGCGCCGTCCGCCGCTCGGCTCGACGGCGGTGTGACGTTTGGATCAGGAGGCCGCACGTCAACCGGAACGGGGAGCAACACGACGACGGCCGCCGATTCGGGATCGACGGCCACCAACCGCGGAGGCGTTACGTTCGGTTCAGGGGGCTGATTCCTGGCTGGACGCCCTACGCTGCTCTGCCAACGCCCCACGAGCCGGGTTGCCGCCCGCGCCGTGGGGACCAGCGAGCTACGCGTTCAGCGAGCTCCCGCACGAAGTCGCGAACGTCGTTCCCGCGCCTGGGCGGGGCGGGTTGTCGGCGCGCGATCAAACGCAGGAGCATGCGGTTCATGCGTGCAGTCTCGCCATCATTTTGCGCGGTGGCGATCGCCAGCGCAGCCTCGGCCTCGGCCTGGGCTCCTTCCCAGTTCCCCGCGAGGCGGAATGCATCGGCCAGGTGCCACCTTGCGACTGCCTCAAGACCCGGGTGCTTGTGCAGCAGCTTAAGCGCCCGCTTTCTCATAACGGCGGCTTCCTCTGCCGCACCCGCTCCCGCAAACGCGCGGGCGGCGAGGGCGAATATCACGGCCCGCGCCGAAGGCTGCTGCACGGCGCGCAGGACGGGGCGCAGCACCCGCGCGGCGGGTGCATAGCGACGGCTAAAGCACGAGCATCAGGGCAACATCAGCACCAAAGAACGGCAGCCGTGGATCGGATCGCGGATACCAACGCAAGGCGAGCCGCGCGTGCTGAGCGGCTTCGGAGAGGTATCCGCGCACCATGAGCAAGGCGCAGATGTCGTGCTGAGCCGACGCCGCGAGCGTGGGCGGACCTGTTTTCCACGCCAGTCTAGAGGCGCAGTTCAGATGCTTCCGCGCGTCCTTCACACGCCCCATCTCCTTGCACAGCTTTCCGTATCCCACGTGACCCCAAAACTTCTCGATGGTGTTGCCCTGCGCCCGCGCCAAGCCGATCCCGCGCTTGAACCAGACCTCTGCGCGTTCGTACTCACATACGTCGCGGGTCAATCGCCCTGCGACGTTCGCAAACTTCGGGTTGCTGGCATCAACGGCTGCTGCCGCTTCGGCAAACTCTATTGCCGTCTGCGTATACTCACGTTCCAGCGCCCATTCGACAATCTTCTCGCACGCGGCGCCAAGCTCCGGTGGATCCGCATCGATCGGGTTCGCCTTCATCGTGGCGAAGGTGTTGAGCGACGACACGATTTCCCCGGCGCAGGCTCGTGCATCCCTGCGCTTTGCGAGTACGTTCGTCGTAGGTGGCTGAAAAAGCCGTGTGCGCATTTCGGGCGCGGATTCCGTCCAATCGCGGAGATGACGCAGATCCTGCCAGAGGACCAGCCCCAATACGTTAGGCACTTCGTTGAGGATCGCCCCCTCACGTTTTCGCGGACGCGGGGGTGCAGGAATGATTCGTTCGCCACCCATTTAGCGGATTGGTCCTGCGCAGGAGCGGTTGGGCTACACTAGCGGACAGAATACGCCGTGCCCAAAGGTGCCGCTAGTCCACCCTTGCCCCCGCCCCGCGCCGCCGAGCCGTCTTGCTTCCTGTGGATTATGTTGGCGAGGTTCAGCCAGACGTTGGCGACTCCGTGGGCTCTTCCGCTGAAGCCAGGGGAAACCAGAACGATCCTCGGCAACGTGGTATGTGACGGCCTTTTCGCTGCCGAAACGCGAAGGGCGGCCCCCTCGCGGAGGCCGCCCCTGCGGACCCGTCAGCGGAAGACGGTCACTGCACCAGGCGGTACCGGTAGCCGGTGGGCGAGCTGGTGACCTGCACCGGGAGCTCGAAGTTCGCCCGCGCGTCCTTGGCGGGAGCGGCCACGTTCACCGTGCCCGACCCCACGTCGCCCGAGGGCGTGCTCAGGGTGAACTCCAGCCGGATCGGGGTGCCGGCCGCGGCCGCCCCGCCGATCACCACGCCGCGCACGGTGGTGGTGGCGCCGGTGGACGAGAGGCTTACCTGCTCCACCTGCACCGGGAGCGCCTCGCCGGTCGACTGCGCGCGCATGGCGTCCTGGCGGCGCTGCGTCTCCTGCGCCGCGTTCCCCTGCGCCTTGAGCGCGTCCGCAATGGACTTCTGGGCGTCGTGCAGGAGCATGAACGCGTTGTAGTTCAGCGGGGCCAGCTGCACCGCCCGCGCCGTGACCGTGGCCAGGTCGTTCCAGCGCTGCAGCTTGTAGAGCGCCAGCGACGCCCAGTAGTGCGCGTCGGCGTTCTGCGGGTCGGCGGCGCGCACCGCGTTCAGCGCCTCCACCGCCTGCGCGCTCTGGTCCTGGTTGAAGAGCTGCCCGCCGTAGCTCAGCACCGCGCGCACCGCCACGTCGCGGCGCTCCAGCCCGTTGGTGTCGTTCGCCGCCGGCGCGGGCATGGTCAGGATGCGGCGGAACACCGGGATCGCGCGGGCGTTGTCGCCCTTCAGCAGCGAGAAGTAGCCGGCGTAGAAGGCGGCGTCGGTGTTGGTGCTGTCGAGCTGCGTGGCCAGCGTCCACCCGGCGATCGCCGCGGTGGTGTCGTTGTGGTCCACCAGCGCCACGCGCGCCGTCTCCATCGCCTGGTCGGCCAGCCGGGCGCGGGCGGGAGTCACCTCCGAGGCGAACTCGGGGCAGAGCTGCACCGTCTTCTGGAAGAGCGAGTCGGCGCGCGCGGGCTGGTCGAGCCCCGCCGCGGCCTGCGCCGCCAGGAAGTAGTTGAAGGGGTTGTTGGCGTCGGCCGCGATCCCCTGCGTGGCCTGGTCCAGGGCCGTCTGGTAGTACTGCTGCTTCTGCGCCGCGGCCAGGCCGGGGATCAGGGTGCGGTTGAGCGCGTTCTGCGCCGCGACGGCGAAGGAGCCGCCGGTGGCGCCGCTGGCGCAGGTCACCTGCGGGAGCGACTCGGAGCCCGCGTTGCTGCCGCGGCCCCGGTTGCGCTGCGCCGAGGCGTCGCCGGCGGTGGCGGCGGCGAGCACCGCCGCGCCGAGCGCGAGCAGGAGCCCGTGGGTGGTCTTCATGCGGTGTCCTCCATCGTGTGGTGATGCCCCCGCGGTGGACGGGGGCCGGTGTAAGCTCCGCCGCGGCTCAGCCCTCGGCCGCCACGCCCTCCGACAGCATGGCGCGGTACGCCGCCAGCGGGGTCATCCCCAGCCGTGCGGCGGCCCTCGCCACGTCCTCGTACTCCGGCTTGGCCCGCTCGCCCCCGCCCGGGAGCCGCGAGCGCTTCACCCGCACCTCCTCGCCCCGCCAGGTCACCGTCTCCACCCGCCGCGGCAGCACCCGGCGGCTCGCCGGCCACCAGCGCACGCCGATCGACGACCCGGCCTGGAAGAGCGCGCCCGCGACCGCGTCGAGCATCGCCGGGGGCGCCAGCGCCTCCACGCGGATGCCGGGGCGGCCCTTCTTCATCAGCAGCGGCGTGGCCGTGCAGTCCAGCGCCCCGGCGGCCAGCGCCGCCTCCAGCAGCGGCGGCACGTACTCGGGGGAGAGGTCGTCCAGGTCGCACTGCACCACCAGCACGCCGTCGCCGTCGCCCGGCTGCGCAAGCGGCTCGATCAGGATCAGGCGCAGCACGTTGGGGCGGTCCTGCGGGTCGCGCGTGCCGGCGCCGAAGCCGTTCGCCACGGGGGTGTACGCGGGCGGGGCGGCGCGTCCGCCGGTGAGCGCCGCCAGCAGGGCGGCACCGGTCGGCGTGGTACACTCGCCCTCGAACGATGGGTCCGTTACCTCGATGCCCCGCAACAACTTGAGCACCGCCGGCGGGGGCACGGGGAAGTGCCCGTGCGCCATGTCGACCCAGCCGCGCCCGAGCGCCACCGGCCGGGTGTAGAACTCCGTGGCGCCGAGCTCCGCGCACCCCGCCACCGCGCTCAGGATGTCGACGATGGCGTCGAGGGCGCCCACCTCGTGGAAGTGCACCTTCTCCACCGTGGTGCCGTGCACCTCGGCCTCGGCCTGGGCCAGCAGGGTGAAGGCGTGCACCGCGCGGTCGCGCACCTCCGGCGCCACGCCGGTGCCCTCGATGATCTTCACCACGTGGTGGAGATGGCGGTGGGCGTGCTCGTGCGGCAGCTCCAGCAGCAGTCGCGTGGCGGCGATCCCCTTGCGGCTCACCCGCTCGGACCCGACGCGCAGGTCGCCGAGGTTCAAATCGGCGACGAAGCGCTGCAGCCACTCCAGCGGCAGCCCCAGGTCGAGGAGGGCGGCCACCGTCATGTCGCCGCTGATCCCGGCGAAGGGGTCGAAGATCAGTCCGCGCAAGGTCCCTGGTCCGTCTGTGCGTTTGAGGCCGCACAACCTACCCGGCCCGGGAGTCCTCGTCAAACGTCCGACGCCGCACGGTTATGACAGGCTCAGACGGCCTCACGCGGAGACGCAGAGCCGTGAGGAGGCACGGCGGCTCTCCCTGCGGCTCTGCGTCTTTGTGTGAGAACCAGCTCAGACAGCGTCGGTCTCTGCCTTAACCCGGTCGGCACCCCGGGAGCGCAGCTCTGCGAAGACCTCTTCAACGGGGATGAGCTCGGCCGTGCCCGCATCGAGCTCCGCGACCCGGCGGCGGATCTCCTCGTCCCACGCGCGCTCGACCTCTGCCGGATCATCCCCCGTCTCGTCGTCCAAGCTGACGAGCAGGCTCTTCGCCAGCTGCGCGCGCTCGGCGGACGAAAGCGCCAGCGCCTCCGTCTCCAGCTGCTTCAGGAGAAGTCCCATCGCGACACTCCAGTCAGGGTCTGCGCGAAACGTAATGACCCTCCGCACGTGATGGAAATCCCAGCAGCGCCGGTTCTCTCTGCGCCTCTGCGTGAGACGAGCCGTTTCCGTCACCGGCGCGACACCGCCGTGGGTGGCGGCGCGTAGCTGACCCGGGCGATCTCCCGGATGCGCCCGTTCGACACGGCGCCTTCCACGAGCTCGTATCCCATCAGGGCAAAGACGCGTCCGCGCAGGAAGAGCGGCCGGGAGTTCCCATACCAGTCCACGCACGACGCCACGCACCCGTCCGTCTCGTCGTCGTCCGTCAGGGGCGGGCGGGCCGCCAGCTCGCCCAATTCCTCGAACCGGGCGTGCCGGTTCCGCAGGAAGATCACGGCCGACGACTCGCTGAACAGGTGCTCGTACCCCGGCCGCCCCGCGCCACGGATCGGAAGGCCCAGGATGCCGGTATCCCCACCGTCCGGGCGGTAGAAGAAACCGTGGCTGCGCAGCTCCCCCTGGGACGCGTTCCGGCTGACGTACCGTTGCGCCACGCGGGCGCGGCCGCCCAGGTCGATCGCCGTGAAGTGCAGGTCGCGCCCGTCGGTGCCCACCACCACCGCGTCGGAGCCCATCGGCTCGATCCGGTCGACGCCATGCGGGAGCGCCAGGGCCGCGACCGGCCCGCCGTCCCAGCGCGTCGCGTACAGCACCGATCGACCGCTCGGGTCCGGGCGGCCCCATCCGCTCCCGGTGCCGTACAGCAGGTGCCTCCCCACGAACCGGTTCTGGAAGGTCCCGCCGCCGGCGCCCGGGAGAGCCCGGTAGCTCGCCGCGGGGGCGTCCCGCCGTCCGTCGGAGAAGCTCGCCAGCGGCACGCGCAGCAGCGACACCTCTCCCCGCGCGTGCTCGGCGGCCCACATCCGCGCGCCCGCGGCGTCCGACCTCACCAGCACGTTCAGGAAGCCGTCGCCGCTCTCCAGGAACGAGAACTGGTCGATCGGGCTTCCGCTCACGCCCAGCGCGCTCGGAGAGGTCCCGTCCAGCGGCAGGCGGTAGAGCATCGACGGCGCGCTGGGCCTCCCGAACCGCCCGGACCATTCGCTCAGCCACACGTACGCCGCCGTCGCCGAGACGTAGAAGTCCTCGCCCCCGGGGCCCAGCACCCCCGTCGCCCGGCAGGTCACTTCGACGCGGGCCAGCTCGCAGGTGGTCACGGTGTGCAGCACCACGTCGCCCGCGTCGAGCTCGCGCGCGGGTCGGAAGATGCGGGTGGGAGAGGCGATCGGCCGGAACTCGCGGTCGGTCGCTCCGGCGTGCCAGCGCCGCATCGCGGGGACCCACTCGGCCAGGTCGTCGTACGAGTCCACCCAGAGCGGGGTGTACAGCACCAGCCGCGTCCCGATCAGCCGGCTCGCGTAGTTGCGCGACGAGTAGTAGTCGTTGGAGCGCAGGTGGTAGGTCGCGCGGTAGCGGAGATGTCCGCGCCCGTCGATGCTGAAGAGGCCGAGCTCCGTCCCGCCGCGCTCGTAGCTGTAGCCCAGAACCACCACCAGGTCGCCGGAGACGAGCAGCTCGTCGTACCACGTGCCGTCGGGATCGATGTCCGGCCCGAAGGCGTTCACCGCCGATACCGGCTCCATCCGCCCAGCCTTGAGCGAGACCGTGAAGAGGCGGCCTCTGCGGAGCATCACCAGGTGGGCGCCGTGCACTTTCACGATGTCGCCCTCGTCCACCCCCCCAACCTGGTTGTTGGTGACGGACGTCACACTCACCGAGTTGACCGTTATGCCCTCCAGCGCGACCGCGGAGGTGCAGAGCCGAAAGTCGACCGTGAAGGTGTCGCCGGGGGCCGCCTGCACCATCCGCCGGTCGGTCTGCCTCCCCAGCGTGGTCGCGGAAACGAACAGCTCGGCCTGTGCCGCGACCCCGTTCGCGGGAACGAGCAGCCGGTACTCTCCGTTCGCGGCGGCCACGGTCCTCACCAGGGGGGATTCGACCTGGACCTGCGCGCCGGCCAGCGGCTGCCCCGCCGGATCGGTCACCCGCCCCCGGATCACCACCGGCGCGCCTGCCGAGGGCGCCGCGAGACGCGTGATCGTGCTGCCGCCACCGCAGGGCGCGGGATCTCCCACCACGCCCGGCCCCTGCGGCACGACCCGCGCACTCGGCCTGAGGCCGGCGAGATACGCCGACAGCTCCGCGCCGGAGCGGAACGGCTGCAGCGCCCGTGGCGCGGGACGAGGCTGGGCGGCGACGGACGTGGGGGACGTGGCGGGCGCCGCGAGCGCGGCGAGCAGCAGGGCGGACAGGGCGTTTCTCATGGCGCTACCGGGCGTGAAGGGGAGGGCGTCCATCACCTGGAGATCAACGCCCCTCCGCGCCCGATCATGACGCGCCGTTTCATTTCGACATCGGTACGTCCTGGCGAGGCGGGAGGCACGGAGAGAGAATCCGCGTCTCTCCCTCCGTGCCTCTGCGCCTCCGCGTGAGATCAAGCCGTCTCAGTGCCTGAACAGCCGACGCCCGGTGAAGACCATCGCGATCCCGTGCTCGTCGGCCGCCGCGATCACCTCGGGGTCGCGCACGGAGCCGCCGGGCTGGATGATGGCGCGCACGCCGGCCTCGGCGGCCGCGTCCACGCCGTCGCGGAAGGGGAAGAAGGCGTCGGAGGCGAGCGCCGCGCCCGCCAGGTCGAAGCCGTTGTCGCGCGCCTTCATCACCGCGATGCGCGACGAATCGACGCGGCTCATCTGCCCCGCGCCGATCCCCAGCGCCATCCCCCCGCGCGCCAGCAGGATCGCGTTCGACTTCACCGAGGCCACCGCGCGCCAGGCGAAGCGCAGGTCGTCCATCTCCTCCGCCGCCGGCTCCCGACGCGTCACCACCCGCCAGCCCTCCTCGCCGAAGCGCATCGCCATCCGCTCCTGCACCACGAAGCCTCCGCGCACGCGCTTGTAGTCCAGCCCGCCGTCCCCGGCGGACGGGGGAAGCTCGATCAGCCGCAGGTTCTTCTTCTCGGCGAGCAGCCGCAGCGCCGGCTCGGCGAACGATGGCGCGACGATCGCCTCCACGAAGTTCGGGCGCAGCAGCACGGCGGCCTGCTCGGTGACCGGCACGTTGAAGGCGATCACCGATCCGAAGGCGCTGGTGGGGTCCGTCGCCAGCGCCTTGCGGTACGCCTCCGCCGCGTCCGCGCCGACGGCGATCCCGCAGGGGGTGGTGTGCTTGACGATGGCGCACGCGGCGAGCCCCGACCCCGCCCACGCCGAGACGGCGAGGAGCGCCGCATCCACGTCGATCAGGTTGTTGAACGACAGCTCCTTGCCGCCCAGCTGCCGCATCGCCGGGAGCCCATCCCCCGCCGACTCCTCGCGGTAGAAGGCGGCGCGCTGGTCGGGGTTCTCGCCGTAGCGAAGGTCCTGTACCTTCCGCAGCCGCGGCTCGAGCGCGTCCGGCAGCACCCCTTCCGCATCCGCCTCCTTCCCCACCCCGCCCAGGTACGCGGCGATGGCGCCGTCGTAGGCGGAGGTGTGCGCGAACACCTTCACCGCCAGCTCGCGCCGGAGCGCCGCCGCCTCCTCGTCCGCCGCGTCGAGGCCGGCGAGCACGCGCCCGTAGTCGGCGGGGTCGACCACCACCCAGACGCTCTCGTGGTTCTTGGCGGCCGAGCGCAGCATCGACGGGCCACCGATGTCGATGTTCTCGATCGCGTCGCCCACCGTGACGCCGGGGCGCGCGACGGTCTCGCGGAAGGGATAGAGGTTGACGGCGACCAGGTCGATGGGCTCGTACCCCTGGGCGCGCATCTGCTCCACGTCGCCGGCGTGGGCGCGGCGGGCGAGGAGGCCGGCGTGGATGGCGGGGTGCAGCGTCTTCACCCGCCCGTCCATCATCTCCGGATGATGGGTGACCTCGGCCACCTCCGTCACCGGGAGGCCGGCCTCGTGCAGCGCGCGCGCGGTGCCGCCGGTGGAGAGCAGCGTCCACCCGCGCTCCAGCAGCGCCCGCGCGAAATCCACCAGCCCCGTCTTCTCCGAAACGCTCAGCAGTGCCCTGGGCATCGCAATCCAGCGAGAATCAAATGGATGTTCCCGCACGCAAGCCGTTGCGCACGAGCGGGTTGGAGTAGCTTACCGAGCGTCGGCTCGCGGGTGGGTCGGGCGAATGAATTCGCTGCAACAACCACACGAAGTCCGCCTTCGCGGACTGCAGGCCGCGGTGCCACCTGGGTGATGCGGCGCGCGACTGGATCCACTGCAGCCTGGGTCCGCGAGCCTCGGCTGCGGTGAGGCGAGTCGCGTTCGCCACGGCCGAGGCCACACCACGGGTGGAGTCCGCGAAGGCGGACTTCGTGTTGTTGTTGCTGCGGAGCTGCGGATTCATCCGCCCGTCTGTTGCTGCGCCACCGTCAGGCGGATCGACGACGAGGGCGGCGCGGGCGCCTCGGCCAGGTCGAAGCAGAGCGGCCCGAGCACCTCCGGCGGCGTCTCGCCGGCGCGCGCGAGCACCTCCACGGCGAGCGGGAGGATGCGGTGCTCGACCGCCAGCACGCGCTCGGCCAGCCGCTCCGGTGTGTCGCCGTCGAGCACCGGCACCGGCCACTGCGCCACGATCCGCCCCTCGTCGTAGCGATCGCTGACGCGGTGCACCGTGGCGCCGGTGACGCGCACGCCGGACTCGATCACCGCGCGGTGCACGCGCATCCCGTACATCCCCTTCCCCCCGAAGGCGGGGAGGAGGGCGGGATGGATGTTCAGCATGCGGTCGTGGAAACGCGCCACCACCTCCACCGGCACCAGCTGCAGCCACCCCGCGAGGACGACGAGGTCGATGCGGTGCCGCTCCAGCTCTTCGAGCATCCGCCCGGCCAGCTCGCCCGCGCCGCTCTCCCGCGCGTCGAGCACGACGGTAGGGATGCCCGAGCGCTCCGCCCGCGCGAGCGCGCCGATCCCCGCGCGGCTCGCGACCACCAGCTCCACGCGCGCCGCCGGGGCGGGCGCGGGGTTGAAGTGATCGATCAGCGCCTGGAGGTTCGTCCCGCCGCCCGACGCGAGGACGGCCACGCGCTTCGGCTCGTGCAAAGCTCTGTGTCTCTGCGTCTCGGTGTGAAACGGCCGTGCAGGATCAGGCGAACGAGCTGCCGCCGTAGTTCCCCACGATGAAAGGATTGGAGACGCGCTCGTGGCCGACGGTGGTGTCGGGGCCGTGGCCGGTATGCAGCGTGGTCGCGTCGGGAAGGGTCAGCACCTGCTCGCGGATGGAGCGCATCAGCGTGGCCAGGTCGCCGCCGGGGAGGTCGGTGCGGCCGATGGAGCCGCTGAAGATCACGTCGCCCACCAGCGCGACCCCGTCGCCCACCAGGATCACGTGCCCGGGCGCGTGCCCCGGCGCGAAGCACACCCCCAGCTCGCACTCGCCGAAGCGGACCACGTCCCCCGCCGCCAGCGGATGGTCGACCGGCGGGAGCGGGTCCATCCGCAGCCCGAACATCTGCGCCTGCATCGGCGCGGCGCGGTACAGCCCGCCGTCCGCCGGGTGCAGCCAGATGGGGGCGCCGGTCGCGCGCTTGGCCAGCGCCAGCCCCTCCACGTGGTCCACGTGCGCGTGGGTGAGGACGATGGCCTCGATGGTGACGCCGTGCCGCTGCGCGTCGGCCAGGAGATGGGGGATGCCGGCGCCGGGGTCCACCACGATCCCCGCGCCGGTGGCCGCGCAGCTCACCAGGTAGGCGTTCTCCGCGAACAGCCCGCCCGTGTAGCCGCGGACGACCACGTCGCCGCGGCCCTCAGCCATGCAGCGCCCCCAGCACCTCGGCCGCGCCGTGCGCGCCCGCCGCGGCGTAGGCGATCCTCCCGTCGCGGTCGATCAGGTAGGTGGCGCGCGCCACGCCGCCGTTCTCCTTCAGCACCCCGTACGCCGAGGCGATCTCCGCGTCCTGGTCCACGATGAGCGGAAAGTCGAGCATGTACTTGTCGGCGAACTTGCGGTGGCTCTCCATCCCGCCGGGGTTCACGCCGAAGCGCCGCACCCCGGCCGCGTCGTAGTCGGCCGACTCGTCGCGGGCGGTGCACATCTGCCGCGTGCAGCCGGGGGTGTCGTCTTTCGGGTAGAACATCAGCAGCACCGCCTTGCTGCCGCGGAACTGCGAGAGGGTGATGTGCCCGCCGTCGGTGGTCTGCGCCTCGAACACGGGGGCCTCGCTGCCTACGGGGAGAAGCTGTTCAGCCATGTCCGGCTCCGGGATCGCGTACACAAGAGGAGGGTGCCGGGAAGTTGGCATCCGCACCGTCCGGAGGCAACTGATCCGGACTTTCGTTCCACTCGGCGGCCCCCGCTGCACCGGGTTGGAAACCCGGGCTGGAAAGACACGAAGTCCGCCTTCGCGGACTGCGCTTCCCGCAACGGTGGGATCCGCAGCATACGTGCTTGGCCCGGGAGAGGCGGCACACCCGCGGGCCACGCGCACGAGAGGAGACGATCAGTCCGCGAAGGCGGACTTCGTGTTGTTGTAGCCCGGGTTTTTAACCCGGTCACCTCACCCGGCGATTCGTCCGGCATCAACCCGCCTCCGGGACGGCGAGCCTTGCCGGCCCCGGCGCGCCAGGCTATCCCTGTGGCACCCCGGACCGTTCGCGCTCCATCCCCACGCTTCCCGCTCCGTTCCCGCCCGAGCCACCGATGTCCATCGGCCACCGCCCGCTCCTCGCCGCCGCGGCCGCTGGTTGGATCAGCCGCGACCGATGCGGGGGGTGGGATGGCTGGCCCTCGACTACGGCTTCTTCCCCGAGAACGTGGCGCGCGGGTACGACGCCGTGCTCCACGTGGACCGGACCACGGCAGCCCGTCCCCTCCCGGCAGGGCCCTGAGCCGGCGGGCGGCGCGTACATCTCTCCCCCGCATCCGGCGGGGGGCTAGAGACGCGCCATCACCCCCGCGGCGAGCCCGGCCAGCCGCTGGGCCGCCGCCGGGTCGATCAGCCGGCCGGCGTGCTGCCCCACCTCCGCGGAGAACTGGCGCAGCCGCTCCAGGGCGCGCGTGCGGTTCCCGGCCGCCTGCGCCGCCGCGGCCTGCGCGAGGAACACGTCCAGGCTCCGCGCGATGCCGGCGTTGCGCACCGCACCCGCCTCCGTCATCCGCTGCAGCTCGCTTCGCAGCCCCGCGACGGTGGGCGGCGCCAGTTCCACCGCCAGCACCTCCCAGCGGTTGTTGCGCCACTCCGTCCACACCACGTGGCTCCCGTCGATCTGCGGATCGCTCGACCAGGTGGGGCTGTCGGCCAGCGCCATCTCCTTCCCCGTCGCCAGGTCGTACAGGTAGACGTCGTGGTTGTAGACGTAGTACGGGTTCGTCTCGTTGCGCGTGTCGTCCCACACCACCAGGTCGCCCGAGATCTCGGGGTTCGTCTGCTTCCCGCGCGCGCTGGAGAGGCGCCGCGTCTGCCCGCTGGCTGCGTCGTAGAGGAAGATCGACTGCCGGTCGCCCACCTCCATGCCGAACACCACCCGTCCGCGGTCCACCGAGATCCCCGTGATGGCGCGCGGCGCGGCGGGCACCGCCTGGCGCGTCTCGCCGGTGCGGGTGTCGTACACCACCACCCCGCTGCCCCCCGCGTCTTCGATCCAGGCAATGTACCGCCCGTCGAAGGCGAGGCCCCGCAGCGACCCGACGTAGCTCGCCACCGTGGTCCGATCCCCCGTCGCCAGGTCGTACAGCACCACCTCGCGAGCGCCGATGTCCGGGAAGGCCATCCGGTCGCCCGCGATGTCGGCCCACGCCGCGAACGGCCGTCTCCTCCCCGTCACGCGCTGCTGGCGGCCCGTGGCGTTGTCCAGCACCGCGATCCCGTTGAGCCCATCCTGCCAGGTGGTGTAGCGCCCGCTGGTGCGCGGCCCGGCGTCGGTGGAAAGCTCCGCCAGCCGCGTCTGCGCGCCGGTGGAGAGCCGGGCCTGCACCACGTCCACGGGGCCATAGTACGGATCGGCCATGGAGCGCCACACCACCAGGTCGCCGCCCACGTCGGGCTCCGGCCTGTTGGAGTAGCGCCAGAAGTCGCCGGTCTCGGTGTAGCCCAGCGAGCGCGCCGGCGACACGATGAAGGAGATGGGCGCGACGTCGGCCGGCGCCTTCGCGGCGGCTGGCGAGGGTGCGTCGGGAGCGGCGAGCCCGGGCGCGGCGGGGTTGTCCCGGCAGGCGGCCGCCGCCAGGGCGAGCGCGAGAAGAGCGGTGCGGCGCATGGGTCCCTCCTGCGTCTTTCCACGTGTCTACCGGCTCCGCATCCGGACACGGGAGGGGCCAGCCGCTCCCGCCGGATCAGGGGGAAACAGCCGTCTGCAGATACTGTTCCAAGTAGCAGTTAAGTTATTACTCTACAATCTGTTGGGAGGGGCAGACAGGAACGGATGCCGTAGGAAGGATTGATGGAGAGAAGATTCTGCAGACAGGGGTCGAGCAGGTTCAGCAACTGAATCGGCTCACACGGAGTCAACGGAGTCAGCGGAGTCGTTCTCCGTTGACTCCGTTGACTCCGTGTGAGACCCCATCCGCGCCGGTAGTTCGGAATGCACAGTCAGTTCTTCGAAATGGCATGACGGTGCCTCAGGCGCGGACCTCCTTCCCCGCCGGCGGGATGCGTGCCTCGACGGTGTGGCCCGCTGCCATGAGGGCGTCGACGGCGTCGCCGAGGACCTCGTCTTTCACCATCACATAGTCTGTGTCGTAGGTCATCACCGCGAAGAGGCTGATCCCGGCGTCGGCCAGCGGCTGTGCGATGCGCGAGAAGACGCCGGTGAGGGTGAAGGGAAGCGGCCCGCGCACGCGCAGGCAGCGCCACCCGCCCTCGCGCAGCACCTCCGCCGGCACCAGGTCGCCGCGGCAGACGATGGAGAGCTCGTCGCGGGTGCGGGTGACGCAGGCGACCTCGCCCGTCCACGCCCACTCGGGGACCACGGCGTCCGCCGCGAGGCGGCAGACGGCGAAGGTGTCGTCGAGCACGGTGAGCCGGAGTCCGCTGTTGTCCATTCCACCAGCGTAACGCACAGGTGCCGCGACTGCAACGGATTCCGTCGCAGTCGCGGCTCCTGAAAGTCGTCTTTTCGGAACCTACGCGCAGCCGCAGCCGCTCTTCTCCACGCCGTCGTCCTCGATCGCCTGCTCCTCGGGGGTGGGCGCGCGCCAGCCGCCGGAGAGGTCGAGCATGCGGCGGAGCGAGCGCTCGGCGCGGGCGCGCACGTCTTCGTCGAGCACCACCTCGTACTGCTCGTGGTCCAGGCACCAGGCCAGCTTGGCGAGCGTATTCACCTTCATGTTGCCGCAGATCGCCGCGCCCGAGATGGGGATCAGCGTCTTCTCCGGGAAGCGCGACTTCAGCCGGTCGATCAGCCCGCGCTCGGTGCCGATGATCAGCTCGTCGTGGTCCTTCGCGATGTCGACCATGCGGCTGGTGGAGGCGACCACGTCGGCCTGCGCGAGGAGCTCGGCGCGCGCCTCGGGGTGGATCACCACCAGCGCCCGCGGGTGCTTCTTCTTCGCCTCCGAGAGCTCGTCGAGCACCAGGTCGTCGTGCACGTAGCAGTAGCCGTCCCAGGCCACGATAGTGCCCGGCTGCACCTCGCCCGCCCCCTCGCGCCCGGCGACCACGTATGGGCGGCCGCTCTTCTCCGCCGCGTAGCGCGCCAGGTTGCGGTCGGGGACGAAGAGGATGACCCGGTCCGCCGGAATCGAATTCACCACCTCGACCGCGTTGGCCGAGGTGCAGCAGACGTCGCTCTCCGCCTTCACCTCGGCGGTGGAGTTGACGTAGGCCACCACGGCCGCGTCGGGGTAGCGCGCCTTCAGGCGGCGCAGCGCGTCGCCGGTGACGAAGTCGGCCATGGGGCAGCCGGCGCGCAGGTCGGGCATGAGCACCGTCTTCTCCGGCGAGAGCACCTTGGCCGTCTCGGCCATGAAGTGCACCCCGCAGAACACGATCACGTCGGCGTCGGTGCGGGCGGCCTCCTGCGAGAGCCCCAGCGAGTCGCCCAGGTAGTCGCTGACCTCCTGGATGTCGATGCGCTGGTAGTTGTGCCCCAGGATCACCGCGTTCAGCTCCGCCTTGCGCGCGGCGATGCGCTCCACCAGCTCCTCGTGCGGGAGGGCGGCGTAGTCCAGCGGCGTGGCAAGCTTGCTGGCGACCTGGATCATCTCCACCTCGGCTCAGGTGTGGACCAACATTCTCGACATGAGAAAGATCGCGATTCGACGGATTCCGCGCAAGTCCTTTGTTCAGCTTTTTTCACGCAGAGACGCAGAGGGCGCAGAGAGAAGCCAGGTTCTCTCTGCGCCCTCTGCGTCTCTGCGTGAGACGAGCCGTTATGCCGTGAACGAGCTCCCGCAGCCGCAGCCGCCGGTGGCGTTCGGGTTGTTGAAGGTGAAGCCGCTCCCCTGGAAGGTCGACACAAAGTCGATCTCCGTGCCCTGCAGGTACTGCAGGGAGAACGGGTCCACGAAGAGCCGGATCCCCTGCGACTCGAAGGTCATGTCGTCGTCGCCGGGCTCGTCCTCGATGTTGAGGCCGTACTGGAACCCCGAGCACCCGCCCGGAAGCACGCCTACGCGCAGCCCCGCCGTCTCGGCCGCGCCCTGCTCCTCGATGTAGCGGCGCACTTCGGTCGCCGCCAGCTCCGAAAGCATCACGGGGCTGGCCGGGGCCTCGGTGTTCACCGCCGCCGCGCTTTCTGTCTGCATCGCTGCCCCCCGATGTAAGGTTGAGCGGGTCCAAACCCCGCCGTATCAACCGTTTGTACGATCATCTCACCCGCAGGTTCCGCGCCGTGGCGCCACCCCTCCGGGTTGGTTCACCCATGAATTATGCGTCCGCCCGTGGACACCGTCAATCCTCCTCACGCTGGGGCCGATTCCCCCGCAGGACGAGGTCGACGGCCTCCGCGAGCGAGTCGACGACGGCAACGGCGCCGTCCGTCCCCGCCGCATCGGCTTCCGTCTGCGGGCCGCGGACCAGGACGGCGCGCCCGCCCAGCTCCCGCGCCGGCGCCACGTCGCGGGCGCGGTCGCCCACGAACCACGAGGCGGCGAGCTCCAGCCCGTACTCGCGCGCGGCCTGCCGGAACATCCCCGCGCCCGGCTTGCGCAGCGCGCCGGGGTCGGGCGCGTCCGGGGTGAGGGGACAGTGGTAGTCGGCATCCAGCCGCGCCCCCTCCGCGGCCAGGAGCTCCACCAGCCGCCGGTGGACGGCGCGGTACTCGTCTTCCCCGTACAGCCCGCGGCCGATGCCGGACTGGTTGGTGACCAGCACCACGAAGAGCCCGGCGCGGTTCAGCCGGGCCACCGCATCGCCGGCGCCGGGGAGGAGCTCGACACCGGCGGGATCGGCGAGGTAGTGGCGGTCGTGGATCAGCGTGCCGTCGCGGTCCAGGAAGACGGCGGGGCGCCGCTCGCCGGGCACGGGCATCGTTCGCGGAGAAGCCGGTCGAGGTGACGGACGCGTGAGGGATGCGCGCCCGAAGGGGCCGAGACCGTGGCGGCGGGGCAGTTTCCGCCGACGCGGGCTCGGCGCAGTTGGGCAGCGTAGTTTGCTGCCCTACTGCGCGCGCAGCCCGGCCCGGAGCGCAGCGGAGGGACACGCCCCAACCCGCCGTTGCCGTTCCCTCCGATCGCGAAAGGAACGTGACTACGGTCAGCCGGCGGTGATGTTGAAGCCGGCGTCCACGTACATCGTCTCGCCGGTGATCCCGGCGGAGAGGTCCGAGGCCAGGAAGAGCGCGGCGCGCCCCACCTCGTCGGGCTCCACCGTGCGCTTGAGCGGCGAGCGCTCGGCGGTGATGCGCATCAGGTCGCGGAAGTGCGCCACCCCGCGCGCCGCCAGCGTGTTCACCGCGCCGGCGGAGATGGCGTTCACCCGCACCGCGCTCGGCCCCAGGTCCACCGCCAGGTAGCGCACCGACGCCTCGAGCGCCGCCTTGGCCACCCCCATCACGTTGTAGCCGGGAACGGCCTTCTGCGACCCGTAGTAGGTCATGGTGACGATGCTCCCGCCCCCTTCCATCAGCGGAGAGAAGGCGCGGGTGAGCGCCACCAGCGAGTAGGCGCTGATGTCGAGCGCCGTGCCGAAGTCGGCCCGCTGCGTCTGCAGGAAGGGCGCGCCCATCGCGGTGGAGGGGGCGAAGGCGACGGAGTGGAGGAGGAAGTCGAGCTTCCCGCCCCAGAGGCCGCGCACCTGCTCCAGCACTGCGTCGATCTGCTCGTCGTTGGTGACGTCGAGGTCGAAGCAGGGCACCTCGCCCATCTCCGACACCGTCTTCATCACCCGGTCGCGCATCACCTCGCCCTGGTAGGTGAAGGCGAGCTCCATCCCCGCCTCGCGCAGCGCCCGGGCGCACGCCCAGGCGATGGAGTTGCGGTTCGCGACCCCGACGATCAGCCCCTTCTTGCCGGCCAGCAGCCCGGCGTACGGCGAGCTCTCGGACATGGTCCCAGGCTTTCGGTCAATAGGAAGGAAGATACGGACGATTCGGCCGGTACAGCGCCCCCCGCCCCGGCGCCGCCACCGGCCGCGGCGAGGTGGCAGGCCGCGGCGCCGGCGGCGGAGCCGGGGGCGCGAGTCGCGGGGCCGTGGGTGCGCTCGGAGGTGCGCTCGGACGCGGCGCGGGGCGGGCCGTGTCGCCCGGCGCGGGCCGCGGCGCCGCCGCGGGAGGAGGAGGCGCGGCCTTCGCGGTCTTGAACGGCGCCTCGCCGCCGCCCGCCAGCCCCACCAGGTTGCGCACCCCTGTCACCGCCACCGTGTACTGCGTCTCCGGCGCCAGCGGCGCCCCGGTGCGCACGAAGAGCGACTTCGAAGGCAGCGGCTCCTGCGGCGTGGTGTCGCGGCGCGCCGCGGCGCCGGTGTCCGCGCGGGCGCTGTCGGCCAGCGCGCTGTCGGCGCGCGACTCGGGGAAGGGCCCCACCCGCACCGCCGCCACCGGCACCGTGCCGCCCGGCCCGGTGATGGTGACCTGCGAGGCGGCCAAAGGCTGCGTGGGATCCAGGAAGTCGTCGAAGCGCACCTCCACCACGTCGCCCTCGCCCGACGCGGTCCCCGCCTTGGGCGCCGTGCTGTCGGGCGCCAGGATCGACAGGCGGCGCGCCCGCACCGTGTCGCGCGTGGAGACGCGGATGCCGACGGTGTCGCGCGCCTCGTAGGGCTGCAGCTTCTGGTCCTTGTTGGTGTCGTTGTATGCCCGCACCAGGTAGTCGCCGGGGGGGAGGTACTCCAGCCGCCAGCCCCCCGCGCTGTCGGGCCGCGTCACGTAGGTCACCGAGTCGGGGCGGTGCACCGCCTCGACCACGGCGCCGGTGGCGGGGCGCAGCGTGGTGCGCTCGATCACCGTGCCCGTAGCCAGCGTGTGCACAATCTCCGGCCCGGTGGAGAAGACAACCGTGACCGGCTCCCTGGTGGCGTTGCCGAACAGGTCCTGGACGCCGGGGTGCAGGGTGACCTGGTAGATGCGGTTGGGCTCCCACCCGCGCCGCAGCTCCACCCGCACCTCGTGCCCCCGCTTGTCGACGGCGATGGCGCTGGTGCGGGGGCTCACGGTGACGACGGTGTCGATCCCCTTCTCCGACAGCCCCTCGTCGAACGAGAACACCACGGGCCCGACGTACGAGCGCAGCCGGGCGAAGGTGTCGGGGCGCGTGGCCTCAAGCCGCGGCGCCTGGGTGTCGGCCTCGCCCCCGGGCGGCGCCTCCACGTGCGCGCACGCCGCCCCCAGCGCAAGCACGCCGGCCAGCAGCCATCTCCACCCGTCGGTCGGTGTGCGGCAACGGGGGATCACGTGCAAGGCGGCTCCGGCAAGGGATTCGATTCGCCCGCGGGGCGGGAAGCCCGGAATGTTACCCGGGGTGCGGTGCAGGGTCAAGCAAGGGAGGAACTGAAGTGCGGAAGTGCGGAAGTGCGGAAGTGCGGAAGTGCGGAAGTGCGTGGGGCTCGCATGAACCCCACGCACTTCCGCACTCACGCACTTCCGCACTCGTTGTCAGCGCGAGGCCACGTCGCGGCTCAGGCGGTACATCTCCGCGGCGCGGTCGGGGTTCCCCTTGCGGTCGTAGGCGATCCCCATGGCGTAGTAGGCCTTGCTGCTCTCCGGCTGGATGCGCACGGCGGCCTCGAGCACCTCGATGGCCGCGTCGCTCTCGGCCATCTGGTTGAGCGCCTCGCCCAGCAGCACGTAGGCCGCGCCCAGGTCCGGGTCGAGCTCCACCACGCGCCGCAGCGTGGTGGCGGCGGCGGACCAGTTGCCGCGCTTCACCAGCGTGGCGCCGAGCTGCAGGAGCACCGCGGGGTCGTCGGGCGCCAGCTTCTCGGCCCGGCGCAGCTCCTTCTCGGCCGCCTCGAACTTCCCCTGCGCGGCCAGGGCGTTCCCCAGCCCCACCAGCGCGGGCACGCTGTCCGCGCGCACCGCCACCACGGCCGCGTACGCCTCGGCGGCGTCGCCGTGGGCGCCGCTCTCGGCCAGCGCCGCGGCGCGCTCCAGCTTCTCGGCCAGGGCGTCGTCGACCGCGGGATCGGCCGCCGCCGCGGCCACGCGGGGACGGCGCGGGGTGCGCGCCGCCTTCGCGCCGGCGGGCGGCGCCTCGGCGGCGGGCGCGTCGGCGCCCGCCACGTCGGCGGCCGGGGCCGCGGAGGATTCGTCTCGGTCCTGCTCTTCGGTCTTGCGGGCCATCACACGCTCGGGTCTCGCGGGGTCATGCATGCCGCCGGGGTCCTGCACCATCCGTCCTGAGACGCTTCCGCTCCGGCCCGGGTCACCCGCCGCCGGTCTCGTCGAGCACCCACCGGCAGTACGCCGGGAGTCCGTCTTCCACCCGCAGCGCGAGCACCTCGGGGAGCTCGTAGGGGTGGAGCTCCGGGATCCGCGCGACCAGCCGCGGCACCAGCTCGGAGCGCGTCTTCATCACCAGCAGCCCCTCGTCTTCCTCCTGCACCTCGCCCTCCCAGCGGTAGAGCGAGGTCACCCCGGCCACCAGGTTGGCGCAGGCGATGAGCCGTTCCTGGAGCAGGGTGCGGGCCAGCCGCCGCCCGACCTCGCCGTCGGGAACGGTCGCCAGCACCACGGAGAGCCCGGAATCCGGCACCGTGCTCAGATGTCCAGCCGCAGGTCGGGCGAGGGAGCGGCCGCGTCGGCCGGCTCACCCGCGTCCGCCTCGCCGTCGCCGGTGAGCTCGGCCAGCGTCTTCTTCGCGTGCGACACGTGGCGCTGCGCGTTGGGCGCCTGCGGCGGCCGCGCCAGGAAGGCGCGCAGGTGCGCCACCGCCTCGTCGGTGTTGGCCTGCTGCAGGAGGAGGAAGGCCAGCCCGTAGTGCGCGCCGCTGGCGTGCGGCTTCAGCTCCAGCACCCGGCGGTAGGTCTTCACCGCCTCGTCCGTCATCCCGATGCGGGTGTAGGCCACCGCGATCTGCTGCAGGACGTCGGTGTCGTTGGGGCTCTCGCGCAGCGCCAGCCTGAAGGAGGTCAGCGCCTCGTGGTACTTCTCCTCGTGGAGGAGGACGGTCCCTTCCTCGTAGTAATCCGGGTCCTTCGCCGCTGGCCCGGAGCGGCCGTTGATCAGCTTGGTGAACCAGGACATTGCGCGCCGTGGGAGGACGATGCGGACAGCGGATTGCGGACCACTGCGGGAGCCTGCGCCGGCGCCCGCCGGAGCCCCTGCGGCGCACGGCCGGGGGAGGAAAGGTACCCGCTCGCCCCCGCGGTGCGCAACCGAAACGACGACCCTTAGCGCACGGCGTTCATCCGCAGCGGCACGGGGTCGCCGAGGGCGCGCGCGACCACGGTTCCCTCCTGCTCCAGCATTACCTGCGCGCCCAGGCCGGCCAGCACCGAGGCGGTCCCGGCGGAGGCGCGCTCCACCACCAGGCGGGCGCCGGGCTGCAGCACGCGCACCCCCTCGGCGAGGAGCGCCGGGTCCGCGCCGCCGGTGAGCGCCACCCCCTTCAGCGTCCGCCCGCGGAAGGGGAGCCCCGCTCCCGCCGCGATCCGGCTCACCCCCGGCTCCTCCTCCCCCCCGCCCGGCTCCACCGCCAGCGCCACCACCTCCAGCTCGGGGACGAGCGCGGCGACCTCGGCCGCCAGCACAGCACCCGGTCCGGCGATCAGCACCGTTCCCCGCGCGTCCGCCAGCCCCAGCAGCGCCGCCAGCCGTACCGCCGCCCCACCTTCGTCGACGTCCGGCGATCCGTCCGGCCCCGCTGCCGAATCCCGGACGAGCCTCGCGTCCAGCTCGCCACCCCGCACCGGGTACTGCTCGCGGCAGTTGGGGCACCCCAGCCGCCCCTCCAGCACCCGCCGCTCCTCCACCTGGTCGGCCAGCAGCACCAGCCCGAACTCGGGCCCGCAGCGGGGGCAGGAGAGGACGTCGGTCAGCAGGATGTGCATCCGCCTACCTGAAACGATTCGCATGACGCGAGGTTGCGCGACGAGGCGAGTGAACTCGCCGCTACAACGGCATACAGTCCGCCTTCGCGGACTCGCCTCTCTGTTTCTGCGGCTCTCCGTTCGTCTCCGCGGCTCTGTGTGAAACCTGGCGTAGACCGCCGAAACGAGAGCGCCCGGGTCACCACGTAGGCTTCAGAGAATATTGAGCGTACTGGTTGGGCGTCTCCCACACCCGCACGTAGGCGAGATGCTCGGCGCGCTCGCCCAGGAGCTCGCGCAGCTGCTCGAAGATCCACCGCGCCTGGTTCTCCGCGCTCGGCTCGATCTCGGTGAACGGCTCCAGCTCGTTGATGTTCTCGTGGTCGAGCCGCCCGGCGATCGCCCGCAGGTGGCGCTTGGCGTCGCCGAAGTCGTAGGCCATCCCCCCCGGCCCCACGTCGTCGAAGGTCAGCCCGGCCTCCACCACGTAGCGGTGGCCGTGCAGCTTCTCGCACTTCCCCCGGTAGTTGCGGAGGAAGTGCGCCGCGTCGTAGTGCGCCTTCACGTTCAGCAGGAACATACGGTCAGCCCGCGGCCTCGACCGCGATGGTGGGGATCTGTACGTGGCGCGGCTGCCCCGCCGCGAACACCACCGCGCGGGCCACGTCTTCCGCGCGGAGCATGGCGGCGCGCGCGGGGAGCCCCGGGTGCGCCGCGGGGTCGATCGCGTCCCAGATGGCGGTGTCGGTGGCCGCGGGCTCCACCAGGGTGGCGCGCACGCCGGTGCCGCGGATCTCCTGCAGCAGCACCTCGTGCATCCCGCGCAGCCCGAACTTGGAGGCGCTGTAGGCCCCGTTCTCCGCGAACGCCATGCGCCCCGCCACCGACCCCAGGTGGATCAGGTGCCCGGAGCGCCGCCTGAGCATCAGCGGGAGGAAGGCGCGCGCCAGCAGGAAGGGCCCGCGCAGGTTCACCGCGATCAGCCGCTCGAAGTCGGCCGGGTCGGTGTCGGCGATGCGCGCCAGCACGAAGGCGCCGGCGCAGCTCACCAGCACGTCGGGTGCGTCGCCCAGCAGCTCGGTGACGTAGGTGGCCAGCGCGTGCACGCCCCCCGGCTCGCCCACGTCGCCGGGGATGGCGTGCCCGCCCACCTCGGCGGCCGCGGCGGCGAGCGGCTCGCGCGAGCGGGCGACCATCCCCACCCACGCCCCGCCGGCGGCCATCATCCGCGCCACCTCGAGCCCGATCCCGCGCGAGGCGCCGGTGACCACCACCGTCTTCCCCGCGACCCCACCGCCCTGCCCCGCCGGCGCGCGCGCCGGACCGGGGGGCTCCCCCGTCCCGATCAGCTCCTCGCCCTCGCTCATCCCGGCCGCCTCCCGCCGTGGTCCGCCCCGCGGGGAACCCCGCCGTCCGCCCGGACGGGGGGCGCAAGATAGCCGCGCGCCCGCCGCGGCGCGACTCCGCGGCCCGCGCTCAGAAGTGCGGCGACGGGTGCACCAGCCGCAGGAACTCCTCGCGGGTGCCGATGTCGTCCAGGAACACGCCCTTCATGGCGCTGGTGATGGTCTTGGAGTTCTGCTTCTCCACCCCGCGCATCATCATGCACAGGTGGGCGGCCTCGATCACCACGCCGACGCCCTCGGGCTCCAGCACCTCCATGATCGCCGAGGCGATCTGCTCCGTCATCCGCTCCTGCACCTGCAGCCGCCGGGCGAACACCTCCACCACGCGCGGGAGCTTGGAGAGCCCCACGATGTGCCCGTTGGGGATGTAGGCGACGTGCACCTTGCCGAAGAAGGGGAGGAGGTGGTGCTCGCAGAGCGAGTACATCTCGATGTCCTTGACGATCACCATGTTGTGGTGGTTCTCGTCGAAGATGGCGCCGCGGATCACGTCTTCCACCGAGAGCCCGTAGCCGCTCGTCAGGAAGCGCATGGCCTTCTCCACCCGCGCGGGGGTGCGCAGCAGCCCGTCGCGGTCGGGGTCCTCGCCGAGCAGCCGCAGCTGCTCGCGCACCAGCCGCCGGTACTCGGCCGCGCCCGCGGGCTCGCCCCCCTCGTCCACCGCGGCCGCGTCGCGCCCGTGCAGCACCAGGTCCGTCATCTCTTCCTCGCCTCTCATTCTCCGCTGTACTCCGCCCAGTTGCGCGGGGTCTCGAACAGCACCAGCCGCGCCAGCCGCCCGCGCGGGATGCGCGGGGCCAGCCGCTCCCAGAGCGCCACCACCAGGTTCTCGGTGGAGGGGATCACCCCCTCCAGCCAGGGGACGTCGAGGTTCAGGTTGCGGTGGTCCACGTCCTTCAGCACCTCCTCGGCCGCGTCGCGCACCTCCCCCAGGTCCACCAGGTACCCCGTGTCGGGATCGGGCTCGCCCTCGACGGTGATGTCGAGCTCGTAGTTGTGCCCGTGCCAGTTGGGGTTGTTGCACGGTCCGTAGATGCGGCGGTTCTCCTCGTCGGAGAGCGCCGGGTTGTGCAGGCGGTGCGCCGCGTTGAAGTGCACCCGCCGGGTCACGCGTACGGTCGGCACGCCAGGATCCCTCCGCCACCGGGTGAAAAAGGCCGGCCCCGGAAAAGCTGCCGGGGCCGGCCTGGAGCGGAAACAGCGGGGAGGATTCTTGAAGCCTCGTGCGAACACGGTGGGTGGCCCCTCCGCTGCCTCCGTCTTCCCGCTGGGGGCGTGACGTCAGCCGCAAAAGCAGGCCCCGGCTTCAAAGCTGTTGGCTCAAAAATGGGACTCCCCGCCACTTCCGAGTGCCCGAATATAGCCGTTCGCCCCGGCTGGTCAAGCAATCGTTCCCCGCCGCGACCCGGCCGGCCCCGGATCAACAGAGTGGACAACGGGAATTCCTGACGTATATTGTCACTTCAGACCCGCGCGCCGGTCCATACCGGCCCTCCGCTTCACCCCCCGCCGCGCCACGCCCGTGCCAAACAATGCCTCGGAAGCGCTCGCCCTCCTCTCCGCACGCCGCCAGCGGCTCACGCGTGCCCGCCGCGCGGTGGTGGAAGCGCTGTTCGGCGCGGGCGGGGCGATGACCGTGCGCGAGCTGCACGCGCGGCTGAACGCGGTGGACCTGGTGACGGTCTACCGCACGCTGGGGTGGCTGGTGAAGCTGGGCGTGGCGCGGGAGGTGACGGCGGTCCCCGGCGCCGAGCGCTTCGAGCCGGCGAACGGGAGCGGGCACGCGCACCACCTGCACTGCGCCTGCTGCGGCCGGCTCACCACGGCGCCGGTGTGCGGCGTGGACGGCGCGGTGTACGCGCGCATCCTGTGCGAGTACGGCTTCGAGGTGGTGGACCACACCCTCACCTTCCACGGCCGCTGCGCGGAGTGCCGAGTGGCACCGCACTGATCCCCACATACGAAGACACCCACATGTCTCTCCGGCATCCGGCATTGCTCGGCCTGATCGCGTTCACCCTACAGGCGTGTCGCGGGGGAGCAGGGGATCTCGGCGCGGGGCGCGGAGACGAGCGGCGAGCGTTCGCCCTTTCAGCTCCGGTCGCGCTCCGCGATCCACCGGGAACCGTGCTCGCGCGGCCGGATCTCGCTTCCGAGGACTCCCGGGGAAGGATCGTCTTTTCGGATGCTTCCGACCGGAACGTCAAAATCTACGAACCCGGTGGAACGCTCGCGGCCGTCCTGGGCCGGGCAGGGCACGGCCCGGGTGAGTTCGCCGCGCTCATGATGGCTCAGGCGTACCATGATTCGGTGGTAGCGTACGACATCGGCGGGCCGCGCTTGTCCGTTTTCTCTCCCGACGGCCGTTTTGCCGGCACACGCCTGCCCGGGTTCGCGCAACTGCCGATGCCCTTCATGGTGCGCGTGGTCGACGATTCGCTTTTCCTGCTGGTCGCCCCCGGAGCCGGAGGGCCACACCGCAAGCTGCTCGCAATGGTCCGCCCCGACGGAAGCATCCGCAGCCGATTCCTCGACCCGGAGTGGTCGCTGGGAGGTGGACCTCAGGTGGCGAGCGCCACCACGCTCCTCGCGGACGCTGCGGATGGCCGCGTCTTCGCCACGGTGGCAGGCGGAGACAGCGTATGGGCTTTCGATTACGACGGCCGCCGCTTGGCCGCGTTCCCTGCCGACCCCGAGCGGCCGCTCGTCACCGCGAGATCGCTGATCGAGGCGAACGGCGGGAAGCTGCGGAAGCCCAACGGCGGCTACGTCGTCGATGGGAACCGTATGGTCATCGGGCTGGTCGCGCTGGACAGCGGCACCGTGGCGATGCAGATCGCCCCGTATGACGGTCGCCTGGGGATCGATCTCGAAGACGGGGGGACCTTCGTGATCGCGACGCTGGCCGGAAGCGGGGGACGCACGCTCGTGCGCCGGGAGATGGTGGGAGCCCTGCTCGGGCGCGACCGGCGAGGACGGCTGCTCGTCCTCCGCTACACGTCGCCCGAGGCCGATGCCCATGAGCTGGTGCGCGCGACGCTGGTACCCGTCAGCGGTGCACGGTGATGCCCTCGGCTCGAGGCTTCCGCGATGGAGCGCTCCTCGCGCTCGTACTGGCGGCCGGATGGGGCGGCGCCGTCTTCGCCACCCATGGCACGGGCGCGGACGGAGTGGCGCGTCGGGTGGCGCCCGTGCCTACCGCGGCGGCGCTCGATTCGGCAACCCTGCGTCTCCGCGGCGAGCTGACGACATCCGCCCGTGTGCAGCTCAAGAGGATCACGGGAGACAGGGCCGTAATCCTGGTGCTTCTCGACTCTGCAGACATTCGGGTCTGCGAGGACCTGGGACGCCAGCTTCGTGAGCTGCGCAATCGCGTTGGCTCGACGTTTCCGCTCGTCATCGTGGCCGATTCCGAGGCGCTCGTTCAGGTGCGCGCCTTCGCACGGCGGGAGCGCCTGCGGCCCGCCGGTCTCGCGGCGCTCGACCCTGGCAACGTGATCGACGGCGCGACGGGGGTTCCCACACCCGCCGCACTCGTCGTCCATCGCGGCAGCGCCGCCGCGGCGGGCGTGAGCCACCCACGCAGGTTTCCAAACGTGCGCGTACGCTCCTTCGCCGACGAGCTGTCGGCGTATCTCCGCGACGCCGCGGGGAGCCCTTCTCCACCTCACCCCCGGAGGTCCCCATGAAAGACCGTGCGCATCACCCTCGCACTGGCGGCACTCCTCGCCGGCGTGCTGGGGGGAACCTCGGCGGACTTGCGAGCGGAAGGCCCGAACCAGTGCTGGCGGAAGCAATATGAGCCTCTGGGGTCTTGCAGCGCCTGCGGGCAGGCGTGCATGGGGGACGGCTACCTGTGCTGCTCGATCGTCGTGGGCTGATGCGACCCTGTGTGCGGTTACAAGTTTGCCACGGAGCACCACGAAGGCGCGGAAGAGATCGAGTCTCCTCCGCGCCTTCGGTTCCTCCGCCGATGAGCCGTGAGCCAGGACCCGCTCACCCCCGCAGGCGGCGCATCCCCCACGCAAGGAGGGCGAGCAGGCCCGGAGATGCAGATGATCGCCGGTCCGGACGCCCGATTCCGGTTCGCGGCTACACCCGCAGCGTGTCGCCGCGGCGGGCGACCAGCGCGTAGAGCACGGGCATGAGGAACACGCTGATGAGCAGGCGGGAGAACAGGCCGCCCACGATCACCAGCGCGAAGGGGCGCTGCGAGTCGGACCCCACGCCCGTGGATAGGGCCGCGGGGAGGAGGCCCAGCGCCGCCACCAGCGCCGTCATCATGATGGGACGCAGCCGCAGCACCGCGGCTTCGCGCGTGGCCTCCGCGATCCCCCGCCCGTGGTTGCGCAGCTCGTTGGCGTACGAGATGTACACCACCGCGGTCTGCACCGACACGCCGAAAAGCGCCAGGAACCCGATCCCCGAGCTCACCGAGAACGGCGTCCCCGAGACCAGCAGCGCCAGGATCCCCCCCACCGGCGCGGAAAGCACCACCCCCGCCACGGTGATGAGCGGGAACTTGAAGTTCCCGTACAGCGCGAAGAGGAGGAGGAAGATGAGCCCCAGCGTGAGCGGGAGCACCAGCCGCAGCTGCGTGCGCGAGGCCGTGTACTCCTCGTACTCGCCGCCCCACGCGGCGCGGTAGCCGGGGGGGAGCTTCACCGCGGCGGCCACCCTGCGCTGCGCCTCCTGCACCGCGCCCGCCAGGTCCCGCCCCTGCACCGAGAACTGCACGCCGATGAAGCGCTGGTTGTCCTGCCGGTAGATGAACGACGCACCGCTGGACACCTGGATGTCGGCCAGCTCCCGCAGCGGGATCTGCTGCCCCCCCGGCGTGGCCACGCGGATGTCGCCGATCTGCTCCGGCGTCTGCCGGTACTGCGGGGCCAGGCGCACCACCAGGTCGTACACGCGCTCGCCCTGCACCACCTGCGTGGCCGCGGTCCCGCCCACCGCCGCCTCGATCAGCGCGTTCACGTCGGCCACGTTCACCCCGTAGCGGGCGATGCGGTCGCGGTCCACGCGGATGGTGAGCGAGGGCTGCCCCAGCTCCTGCACCACCGTCACGCCGCGGATCCCCCGCACCTGCCGCAGCACCCGGCGGATGTCCACCCCCGCGCGCTCCAGCACGGCCAGGTCGGTGCCGAACACCTTCACGTCGAGCGCGCTCTTCAGCCCCGTCTCCGCCTCGTCCACCGCGTCCTCGGCGGGCTGGGTGAAGTTGAAGGTGATCCCCGGGAACACGGAGAGGCGGCGGTTGATGGCGGCGATGAGCTCGGCCTTGTCGCGGTACTTGCCCTGCCACTCGGAGTACGGCTTCAGCCCCACGTAGAACTCGGCGTTGAAGAAGCCGGTGGGATCGGTGCCGTCGTCCGGCCGCCCGTGCTCCGAGGCCACGTCCGTCACCTCCGGGAAGGAGCGCAGGATGGCGCGGACCTGCGGGACGATGCGCGACGACTCGTCGAACGAGATGGTGTACGGCATGGTGGCCCGCACCCAGAGCGCGCCCTCGTCCAGGTGCGGCATGAACTCGGCCCCCACCACGGGAACGAGCGCCAGGGAGACGACGAAGACGGCGGCGCTCGCCCCCAGCGTGGCCCAGGGGCGGGCCAGGCAGGCGTCCAGACCGCGGCGGTAGGCGTCGCGCACCCGGTCCAGCACCACGTTGCGCCGCTCGCGCACGCCGTTGCGCAGGAGCACCGAGCAGAGCACCGGCACCACCGTGAGCGCGGCCACCAGCGACCCGACCAGCGCGAAGATGGTGGTGTCGGCCATCGGCCGGAAGAGCCGCCCGGACGGGCCGGAGAGGACGTAGATGGGAAGGAAGCCGGCGACGATCACCGCCACCGCGTACAGGATCGGCCGGTCCACCTCGGCCGCGGCGCCGGCGATCACGTCGCGGATGCGGTACGGCTTCCCCGCCTCCTCGGCCAGCCGGCGGTGGATGTTCTCCACCATCACCACCGCGCCGTCCACCAGGATGCCGAAGTCGATGGCGCCGATGGAGAGCAGGTTCGCGGGGATGTTGCGCAGGTCCAGGAAGATGAAGGCGAAGAGCAGCGAGAAGGGGATGGTGACCGCGGCCACCAGCCCGCTGCGCACGTCCACCAGGAAGAAAACGAGGATCACCACCACCAGCAGGATCCCCCGCAGGAGGTTGTCGCCCACCGTCTTCTCGGTGAGCCGCACCAGGTCGCTGCGGTCGTAGAAGGGGCGGATCTTCACGTCCCGGGGGAGGATGCGCTCGTTCAGCTCCTTCGTCTTCGCCTGCACGCCGCGCAGCACCGCCTGCGTCTGGTCGCCCTTGCGCATGAGGATCACGCCCTCGACGGCGTCGTCGCGCCCGTTGAAGCCGAACTGCCCCAGCCGCGGCGCGCTCCCCACCACCACGTCGCCCACGTCGCGCACGCGCACCGGCGTGCCGTCGTGCACCGCCAGCACCACGTTGCCGATGTCGTCCAGGGTCTCGAGGCGCCCCAGCCCCCGCACGTAGTAGAACTGGCCGCCCTCGGAGAGGAAGCCGCCGCCCGCGTTGCCGTTGTTGGCGCCCAGGGCGTCCACCACCGCCTGCACCGAGAGCCCGGCGCCCGCCACGCGCAGCGGGTCGAGCAGCACCTGGTACTGCATGGTCTCGCCGCCGAGCCCGGACTCGTCGGCCACCCCGGGCACCGACTTGTAGGCGCGCGAGATCACCCAGTCGTCCAGGTTCTTCAGCTCCATGGCGGTGCGGTCCGGCGACTCGAGCACGTAGCGGTACACCAGCCCCGAAGGGGAGAAGAGCGGGTCGATGTCCGGCTTCGTCCCGTCCGGGAGGTCGGCGCCGTCCAGCCGCTCGAACGCCTGCTGCCGCGCGAAGTAGGGATCGGTGGCGTCGTCGAAGGTCAGCCGCACGCTGCTCAGCCCGTAGAGCGACACGGAGCGGATCACCTTCAGGTGCGGCAGGCCGTTCATCTCCGTCTCGAGCGGAACGGTGATGAGGCGCTCGACCTCTTCGGCGGCGTGCCCGGGCCACTGCGTGGTGATCTCCACCAGCGGCGGCGACAGGTCGGGATAGGCGTCGATGGGGAGGCGGGAGAGCGACCAGAGCCCCGCGCCCAGCAGCACCGCGCCCAGGATCATCACCAGCAGCCGCTGCTGCAGCGCGGCCGCGACCAGCCGGTTCACCAGCGAGCGGGGCTCCAGCCCCAGCGCCTCCTGCTCCGCCTCGGTCTCGGGCGGGGCAATGGTGTCGACCACGCTCACTGGCTCTGCGCGAACTGCACGAACAGCGCGCCCTCCGTCACGATGTGGTCGCCGGCCCGCAGGCCGGAGGAAACGAGATACTGGCCGCCCTCGCGGCCGCCCAGCGTCACGTCGCGCCGCGCGTAGCGCCCGCCGCCCGCATCGGCGAACACGTACGGCTGGTTGTCCTCGTCGCGCAGCACGGCCGACACGGGAACCGTGATGCCGCTGACCGACTGGCGCGAGTGGATGCTCACGTCCACGTACATGTCGCGGCGGAGCACCCCCTGCGGGTTGTCGGCGAGCACGCGCACGGCGGCGGCCTTGGTGCTGGGGTCCACCAGCGCGGCGATGTAGTCCACCCTCCCGGTGGCGGGCACGGGAACCGAGGCGCCGCTCACCACGGCCGCGTCGCCCACCCCCACCCGCGCCAGGTCGGCGGGGAACACGCTGGCCATCACCCACACCTGCGACAGGTCGGCGATGGTGAAGCACGGCGTCGTTCCCGCCTGCAGGAGCTGGCCGGGGTTGATGAGCTTTTCCACCAGCGTCCCGGAGAGGGGGGCGCGGATCACGCCCTCGGCCGGCCCGCTGCCGCGCCCGGCGGCGGCGGGGTCGATCCCCAGCGCGCGCAGCTGCTGCGCGGCCGCGTCGAGGTCGGCGCGGGCGGACACGGCGTCGGTCTGCGCCTGCTCCAGGTCGCGCCGGGCGATCGCGTCGTTGCGGAAGAGCTGCGCGTCGAGGTCGGCCACGCGCTGGGCGTTGGCCGCGGCGGCCGCCGCCTTGCGGTACGCCGCCACGGCGCTGGCGAAGTCGGGCGACGAGACGTAGGCCAGCGGCTGCCCGCGCGACACCGTGGCGCCCGGCTGCACCACGATGCGGGTGACGGGCCCGGAGATGGGCGCCAGCACCGTGGTGGAGCGGTCTCCGTCGAAGGCCACGGTGCCGGTGGCGCGCACGGCGGGCGCGTAGGTGGACAGGGCCACCGCCTGCGTGTGGATGCGCCCGCGCTGCGCGGCGGGGATGGCCACCGCGCCTGATTGGAGCGAGTCGGCGGGGGCGTCGAGGTCCGCCTGGCCGCGCGAGCAGGCGGCCAGCGACAGGGCCGCCAGCAGGGCGGCGGAGAGAGCGGCGGGCTTCATCGGGCCCCTCCGGGGGCGGGCATGGGAACGGGGTTCGCTGCCGGGGCGGCGGGAAGGGAGCCGCCGGCGGCCAGCTCCAGCTCGGCCACCGCGTCGTTGGCGGCGCCGAGCGCCTCGGCGTACTGCTGCTGCGCGTTGAGCAGGGCGCGGCGGGCGTCCAGCACCTCCAGCGCCGACGAGCCACCCAGCGCGTAGCTGCTGCTGGCGATGCGGTACGCCTGCTCGGTCACCGGCAGGAGCTGGTCGCGGATGAACGCCACCTGCTGCAGCGCCGTGCTGGCGTTGGCCCAGGCGGTGCGGACCTCCTGCTCCACCTGCGCCGACAGGTCCAGCGCCTGCGCCGCCAGCTCCCGCTCGCGGTGCAGCGCCAGCGCGACCTCGCCGCCCCGGTGCTGCCAGAAGAACAGGGGAAGGGCGAAGCCGACGGAGGTGCTGTACGACGACGGGTTCCCCGGGTCGGCGGTGCGGGCGAACTCCAGGGAGAGGTCGGGAAGCCAGAACTGCCGCGCCAGCTGCGTGGCCGCGCGCGACGCCGTGCGCTGCGCGGCCAGCGCCTGCAGCTCCGGGCGGCTGGCGGCGGCGCGGGCGCGCAGCGCCTCCAGGTCCGCGATGGGCGGCGGCGCGGCCAGCGTGTCGGCGGGCTCCACGTCGGCCCCCAGCGCGCGCCCCATCAGCCGGTTCAGCGCGGCCCGCGCGTTGGTGATGTCGCGCTGCGCGGCGATGAGGTCGTTCTGCACCTGCGAGGCGTCGACCGTGGCCTTCACCACGTCCAGGCGCGCCACGGTTCCCCCCTGGTAGCGCGCCTCGGTGCGGCGCACGAAGTCCAGCGCCACCTGGTGGGCCTCCTCCAGGTCGCGCGCGTGGCGGAGGGCCACCAGGAGCGCGTCGTATCCCTGCACCGCCTGCGCGGCCACCTGCTGGCGCAGCGTGGTGTACGCGAGCTCGGCGGTGCGCACGTCGCCGCGGGCCACGCGGGCGCGCAGCACCTGCTTCTGGGGGAGGGGCACGGTCAGCCCCAGGTTCACCTCACGGGTGCCGGCGCCCACCCCGAAGGGCTGCCTCAGCTCGTCGAAGGTCGTGGTCAGCGACGGGTCGGGGAGCGCGGTGGCCTGCACGGCCCCCGCGCGCGCCTCGGCCACCTGCTGGCGGGCCGCCTCGAGCTGGGGGTTGTGGGCCAGCGCCTCCTCCACGGCCTGGCCGCGGGAGAGGGCCTGCGCGGTCTCGGCGGGCGCGGCCGGCGCCCGGGCGGGCATGGCCTGGCTCAGGCAGAGCACCGCGGCAAGGGCAGCGGTCATCGGATTTCGGGTCGGAATGCGGGTTCGTGGGCCTGCGCACCCGTGCCGGGACCGGCGGCCGGCGGCCACGGGGTCCCTTGCGGCGGGTACGGGGAACGAGATCGGGAGGGGGCCGGAACCCCGCGGAGCCGCACGGCCGCCCGCGCCGCCCCGGCAGGGGCGCACGCGGGAGATGCGCGGCGCGTCGGGCCTCGCCGTTACCCGGCGGGGCGTGCGCGGTGGCTCAGGCGATGGAGACGGGGGGCGCGCGCGCCTGCAGCCGGATGCGGCCGGGGCTCGCGTGGAGACGGGGTACGTCGGGAGGGGAGACCAGCGCGGCGCGCGCGGGCCGGGCGAGGGGCGTCCCCTCGGCCGGGGCGGCGCGGCTGGACGAGACCTGGCAGAGGGCGCAGGCCAGCTCGTCGTGCGGGGCGGAGAGGTCGCTCCGCTCGGCCGACCAGCCGGGGTGGTGCGGGTCCGGGTGCAGCCACCCGTGCAGCGCCGGCCCGGCGGCGGTGCCGAGCAGGTGCAGCAGCGCCGCCAGCAGCAGGGCGGCGCGGCGGAGACGGGGGTGCGGACCGGACGGGTTCATGGCCCGCCGCTTACCCCCGCGCCCCCGCAGGGTTCCGTCCGCGCTCAGACGGCGTCGGCGTCGCCGGTGCGCGCGGCCTCGCGCGGGTCGGCGTCCACCCCCTCGACCACGTCGCGCTGCAGGGCGTGCTCGGCGCAGAGGCGCGTCTCGGGGATCACCTCCAGCCGCTCCACCCCGATGTCGCGGCCGCATACCTCGCAGCGGCCGAACGACTCGGGCTCCCTGTAGAGCCGCTCCAGCGCCTCGTCGATCTGGTAGAGGCGGCGCCCCTCCACGCTGGCGAGCAGGAAGTCCTGCTCCTGCTCGTGCGATTCCGTGCCCACGTCGGCGGGGTGGAAGCGGTAGAGGCTCAGCTCCCCCGCGCGGTCGCGCAGGTCGGTCATCCGCTCGTCGAAATGGTCGATGTTCTCGAGTGCCCGCTCGCGCTCCTGCAGCAGCACGCGCTCCACCCGGCCCCGCTCTTCGCTGGTCAGCATCGGTCCTCGCTGGCGTTTCCGTGCCGGGCGCCCCTTGCGCCGCGGCGGCCCGGACGCTCGGATCAAGCTCCGTGCCCGACCCGATCCTCTCCCGTCTCCCGGCGTTCCGTTGACCGAGCCCTCGTCCTCCCCCCTTCGGTACCTCCCCGGCGTGTTCCTCTGCGCCGCGCTGGCCCTGGCCGCCTGGGCGCTCCAGCTCGCCGAGGTCGCGCTCTTCCGCCACGCGGTGGTGGAGGCGCTGGTGATCGCCATGCTGCTGGGCGTAATCGTGCGCACCGCGTGGGTGCCCCCGCGCCGCCTGGAGCCGGGGATCGGGCTCACCGCCAAGCAGGTGCTGGAGGTGGCGGTGGTGCTGCTGGGCGCCTCGGTGGACCTGCCGCTGCTGCTGCAGGCCGGCCCGGCGCTGGCGGGGGCGATCGCGGCGGTGGTGCTGGCGGGGCTGGTCTGCGGCTACGCGGTGGGGCGGGCGCTGGGGCTCAACCCCCGCCTGTCCACGCTGATCGCCTGCGGCAACGCCATCTGTGGCAACTCGGCGATCGCCGCCGTGGCGCCGGTGATCGGGGCCGAGCGCGAAGACGTGGCCTCGTCGATCGCCTTCACCGCGGTGCTGGGGGTGGTGGTGGTGCTGGGGCTCCCGCTGCTGCGGCCGCTGTTGGGCTACACCGTCTACCAGTACGGCGTGCTGGCGGGGATGACGGTGTACGCGGTGCCGCAGGTGCTCGCCGCCACCTTCCCGGTGAGCGCGCTGAGCGGCGAGGTGGGAACGCTGGTGAAGCTGGTGCGGGTGCTGCTGCTGGGCCCGGTGGTGGTGTTCTTCTCCTTCCGCCACCGGAAGATCGGCACGCAGCGGCTGAACCCGGCGAGCTTCGTCCCCTGGTTCATCGCGGGGTTCCTGGTGCTGGCCGCGGCCCGCTCGCTCGGCGCGATCCCCGCGGGGGTCGCCGGCACCGTGCGCGAGCTGTCGCGCTGGCTCACCGTGGCCGCCATGGCCGCCCTGGGCCTGGGGGTGGACGTGCGCGCGCTCGGCCGCGTCGGCCCGCGGGTGATGCTCGCCGTGGTCGCCTCGCTGGCCGTGATGATCACCGCGAGCGTGCTGCTGATCGGGCTCCTCGCCATCCGCTGACGCGCACAGGAGACGTGCCGCGAGTGGAAGGGTTGACGGCGAATGAGGGAACGGGTATAATCTTTCATCGAAAGGAGGATGGATTATGCCAGCAACCATCGAACGCAGGGGCAGCCGCCGGGCGGTGTCGCCGCGCGAGGCCGGTTTCGTCACCGGGCTCTCCGAGAAGACGATCCACCAGGCGATCGACCGCAAGGAGATCGCGACGCTGCCGTCGCGCCGCGAGGGGGAGCAGGAGCGGCTCCTGGACTTTCCCGAGCTCGTCTATCTCAGCCTGCGCGACAGCGTCGGGCGCTTCCTCTCGCCCGCGGGAAAGCGCGTGCTCCGGCAGAAGCTCGACCTGCTCCGGGCCACGCCCGTACCAGGGGGGGTGACGGTGGGCCCCCTCGAGCTGAACATCGAGGGTAAAGTGGAAGCGGTTCTCGAACGGCTCGCCCGGATCGAGCAGGCGCGGTCGTTCGTGACTTCGAACCCGCAGGTCCGCGCGGGCGAGCCGGTCGTGAAGGGCACGCGCATCCCCGTCTCCGTGCTGGCGGAGCTCGTGGCACAGGGGGCGACGCAGGAGGAGCTCCTGGAGGACTACCCGTCGCTGACGGCGGAGAGCCTCGCCGCCGCGCTTCTCCACGCACAGCTGTATCCGCGCCGCGGACGGCCGCGGCGCGGACCGTGGAAGAACGGCGAAGTCGTGAGGGAGCCGTCGTGACCGGGGGTGGTGGAGACGCCGCCCCCGCGGGGGAAGCCGCGGGTGTTCCGTGATCACGTTCCTGATCGACGAGAACCTCTCCCCGCAGCTCACCCGGACCGCCCAGGCGTTCGGCCACCCGGCGTTCCACATCAACCACCGTGGATGGTCGTCGCTGCTCGACCCGCAGCTGCTGCGGCGCCTGCTGGACGAGGACCTCACGCTGGTGACGAACAACTGGGACGATTTTCGCCCCATGCTTGCACGCGCGGCAGTTCACCCGGGAGCCGTGGTGATCCTTCCGAACGTGCGGCGCGAGCGCCAGATCGAGCTGTTCACCGCCGCGCTCGCGGCGATTCGCGACCACGACCCTCCACTCGACATGGTCAACACGGTCCTGGAGGTCGACGAAGACGGACGGGTGGTGCGGTATTCGCTGCCGGACGAACCCTGAACCAGCGTGCGGGAAAAGAGCAGCGGCCCGCCGGGAACCTCCCCGGCGGGCCGCTGCTCTCGTTACGGCGCGCGTCACTTCGTGCGCATCAACACCACGGCGAGGGAAGTGCTCGGCGCGGTGCTCGTGACGCCGGCGAAGGCCGACGCGGGGACGCCCATGCGGACGTAGCCGGCCCCCGCACCCTGCGACACGGTGAAGGCCTGGGCCACGCCGTTGGCCGGGTTGCGCACCGCCAGCTCGTAGGCGCAGCTGCACCCAGGCCCCGGGTTGTAGTCCAGGGCGGCGTAGATCGAGCGGAAGTTCCAGCTCGGCTGCGTGTACGTGGCCGCCGGGCCGGTGCCCGAATCGTCCAGGTACATCGCTGCCGCCCAGTCGCGGAACCAGGGCCTGGGGTCGGTGCCCAGCCGGTTGGCGAGGTTGGTCCACCCCGTGTCCGGCGAGAAGGCCAGGCCGCTCCAGAGGTCCGACTCGATCCCCCCCTTCCGGTCGGCCGCGTAGCGCAGGAAGGCCCACGCGGCGCCGCGGATAGCCAGATTGTCGGCGTTCTTGAAGGGGCCGGCCGTGTCCGGCCGCAGCAGCCACTGGCGCAGCCGCCCCAGGTTGGCCTCGGCGAACTGGAAGAAGCGGTCCTGCTGCGTCTGGTTCGCCGTGATGGTGGCGACGGAGATGTTTTCGCCCGGACCGTGCAGCGACGAGGCGTAGTAGACCTCCTCCTCGGCCACGTGGCTCAGCCCCTCGTTCAGCCAGACCTGCTCCAGCGGATAGGGCCCGCCCGCGCCGTACATCCGCCGCGAGGCGTTGATCAGGTGCTGGAACTCGTGCCCCAGCGTGCCGATGGTCACGCCCTTCACGAACGCCGCGGAGCGCACGTTCCCGTGGGCGCCGGTGGGGTCGGGCGCCAGCATGTAGAACATCTCGCCCTGGTTGCTCCCCGCGCACGACGCGGTGGAGAACAGGTCGCGCGAGTAGAAGAACCCGCCGATGTACGACCCCGAGCCCGAGGGCGTCAGGTCGTTCACCGCCGCGGTGTAGAGCGCGACCACCCGGCTGTTGCTGTCGATGTCGAAGGGCGCGCCGAAGTTCCCCGCCACCGCCGGGTAGACCAGCGTGTCGAAGGTCGCGGCGATGGAGTCGTACTGCGCCGTGCTGAACCCGCCGGAGGGGTTGCTGTTGTCCTCCATCAGGATGATGTGCGTCCCGACCGACTTCACCGTCGACGCGCGCGAGTCCAGCGGCGTGCAACCGCCCTGGCCCACCTCGAGGTTCATCACCGTACCCACCGAGGGCACACCGGGCGTGATGTTGCGCCGCGCGCCCCGCCCCGGCCCGCGCACCAGCGCGCCTCGCAGCCGCGCCGCTTCCGCGTTCGCGCGGCGCATCAGGCGCAGGTGGAAGGCGTCGTCGGGCCGGGGCCCGCGGAGCGAGGGCACCTCCAGCCCCGGAACCCGGAGCGGCGACGGCGGCCCGGTCACGGGGACGATCCCCACGCCCGTGACCGAATAGGCGAGGTTCGCGGCCGACAGGTTGACCGGCGTGACCGTGTACTCGGCGGCCGCCGCGCCGGTGCCGATGCAGAAGCTGCCGGAGGCCGCCACGTAGACGCCGCCCACGGCCAGGCTGGGGCACACGGCGATGGCGGCGGTGCCGCTGCGCGCGCCGCTGGTGGCGGTGATCGTGGTGCTCCCCGGGCCCACGCCGGTGACGGTGCCCGACACGTCGACCGTGGCCACGGCGCCGTCGCCGGTGCCCCAGGTCACGGTCTGGCCGGGGATGGGGTTGCCGACCGCGGAGCGCACCGTGGCGGTGAGCGCCTGCATGCCGCCGGGGAGCATGGTGTCGGCGGCGGGGGTGAGGTCGATGTACCCGTTGGGGAAGGGCACCTCGGCCACCACGTAGAGCTGGAAGGAGAAGGTGATCCCCGGCGAGGCGTTCAGCTGCCACCCCTTCGCCGACGAGGTCTCGTTCTGCGAGAGGATGCCGTCGCCCCCCAGCTCGGCGCCGGTGTAGGCGAAGTACGGCTGGTTCGAGCCGGTGAAGGTGCCCGTGCCGGTGGCGTTGGCCACCGACACGCTCCCGCTCCCGGAGGTCACGCTGGGCCCGGCGTGGAAGATCAGCCGCACCCCGCTCCCGTCGGGCGTCGACCCGTTGGTGGTCCCCATCGGCTGGGGGATCAGGTTCTGGACGGCGACGTCGAAGGAGAAGACCTGCGTGCCGCCGTTGTAGCTCGCGTTGCTGCTCCCCACGTGCACGTACTGGTCCTGCCCCCCCACGATGATGTAGCCGCGCGCGTCGGCCGGGAGCGCCGAGTTCGTGCAGCGCACCGTACCCGACGCGACGCTCCCCTGGCAGGAGAGGGAGGCCAGGAGCAGCGGCTCGGCCGGCGTGGGCGCGGGGGGCGTGGCATCCACGGGGGTGCCGCGGTCGCCGCAGGCGGAGAGCGCGAAGGCGAGGGCGGCCAGCCCCGCGAGCGCGGGGCGAGCGCGTACCGGGTGATGTCGGTGCATGGCTGGAACCGGCTGGGGGGAGGTCCGAAGACAGCGACAGGGGGAATCGCCGGGAGTGCGCGGGATGCGCCGAAGTGCCGGGGTGTAAGATTGCCGCGCCGCGGGCCCGCGTCAACGCGGGAGCTTGCGACGATTTTCGCGCCTCCCCGACGAAGCGGCGGGCCGCGCAGCTTCGCGCGGCCCGCCATTCTCCCTCGTCCGGGAACGGACGCTGCTACTTCGTACGCATCACGATCAGCGCGTACGGGCTGGTGGGCGCCACTCCGCCCGACAGCGCGGTCACCTGGGCGAACCCGCTGGCCGGCACGCCGAAGCGCGCGTACGCGGTGCCTCCGCCCCGCGAGTAGCTGAGCGTGAGCCCCACTCCATTGGTGAGCGGCCGCGGCACCAGCTGGTAGGAGCCGTTCAGCGCGGTGTAGAGGGAGCGGTAGCTCCAGCTCGGATGCGTGTACTGCGTGGCGATCCCCGCCACCGCGTCGTCACCGTAGTTGGCGGCGGTCCAGTCGCGCACCCAGTCGTTCACGTCGGCGCCGCCGATCGCGGACGAGAGATTGGTGATGCCGGTGTTCTGCGTGTTGATCAGCGACTGCCAGAACGCCGTCTCCACCCCGTTCACGCGATCCGATGCGTAGCGCAGGAAGCTCCAGGTGGCGCCGCGGCTGGCCAGCGCGTCGACGTTCTTCACCGGCCCGGAGGTGTCCGGCCGCTGCAGCCACCCCCGCCAGCGGCCGAAGTTCGGGTTGGCGTAGGCGTTGAACGCGGCCACCCGGCGCGAGGCGTTGGGTCCCGTCGTGAGCTGGGTGACGACGATGTTGCTCCGCGGCGTCAGCCCCACCGAGGCGCGGTAGAACACCAGCTCCTCGGCGATGTGGCTGAGCCCCTCGTTCAGCCACACTTCCTCGAACAGCCCGTTCCAGGTGCCGTTCAGGTACACGCGGCGCGAGCCGTTGATCAGGTGCTGGAGCTCGTGGGCCATGGTGCCCACGGTGCTGCCGCGCACGAACGACACCGTGCGCACGTTGCTGTTCACCGCGCCGGTGGGGTCGGGAACGAGCATGTAGAACATCTCGCCCTCGTTGCTCCGCGGGCACGAGGCCGGCGCCGAGCTGAACAGGTCGCGGCCGGTGAAGAAGCCCAGCACCACCACCGACGACGCCGGCGGCGAGAGCTCGTTCACCGCGCGGGTGTAGAAGGCCACCACCCGCTGGTTGCTGTCCAGGTCGGTGGGCCCGCCGAAGCTGGTGGTGTCGACCGCGTAGGCGAGCGAGTCGAACTCCAGGGCGATCGAGTCGTACTGCGCCGTGGTGAAGCCGCCCGCCGGGTTGGCGGTGTCGGAGACGACGATCACGTGCTGGCCGATCGACCGCACCTGCCCCACGCGCGTGTCGAGCGCGCCGCTGCACCCCTGCGCCACGTTCAGGTTCATCAGGTCGCCGACCGAGGGCACGCCCACCGTGATCAGCCGCCGCGGCCCGCCGCGCACGGCCGCGGACCGCTTGATCAGCGCGTTCCCCGAGCGGTAGAGCCGGGCCGCCAGCTCGCGGTCGCGCTCCAGCAGGCGGGCGCGGAAGTCCTCGTCGATCCCCGGCTCGCCCGCCACGCTGCGGCCGAGCCGCGGCCCGCCGGTGGGGAGCTTGTCGGGCGAGGGCGGCCCGGTCACCGCCTGGATCCCGGTGCCGGTCACGGTGAGCGAGAGCGCGCTCGAGGAGGAGAGGTTCACCGGCATGTAGGTGAACTCCTCGGCGCCCGCGCCGCCGCCGAAGCAGAGGCTGGAGGCGAGGGGCATCACCGCGGTGTACGCCCCGCCCACCGCCAGGTTGGGGCAGACGCTCAGCGTGGCGCTCCCGCTGCGCACCCCGCTGGTGGCGGTGATCGAGGCCGAGCCCACGCCCGCGCCCGTCGCCACCCCGGAGCCGTCCACCGTCAGCACCGAGCCGTTCGTGGTCCCCCAGGTGATGGTCTGGCCGGTGATCACGTTCCCCACCGCCGAGCGCACCGTGGCGGTGAGCGCCTGCGTGTTCCCCTGCAGCACGTTCGAGGTGGCGGGGCTCACGTCGATGTAGCCGTTGGGGAACGGCACCTCGGTGGCCACGTAGAGCAGGAAGCTGAACTTGGTCACCCCGGGGTCGAAGTTGAGCTGCCAGTTCTTCGTGCCCGAGGTCTCGTTGGTGGAGAGGATGCCGTCCGCGCCGATGGTGGCGCCGGAATACTGGAAGTACGGCTGGCCGGGGGCGGTGTAGGCGCCCGTCCCGTCGGCGTTGGCGACCGTCACGTTCCCGCTCCCGCCGGTGGTGGTGGGCCCGCTGGCGAAGAGGACCCGCACCCCGCCGGGGTCGGCCGTGGTGCCGTCGGTGGTCCCCATCGGCTGGGGGATCAGGTTCTGCACCGTCACGTCGAAGCTGATCGTACCGGCGCCGACCACGAGGTTCGACGAGGTGACCTGGACGTAGAGCCCCTGCCCCCCCACGAGAATGTAGCCCCGCGCGCTGGAGGGGAGCTCTCCGGTGCCGCACTTCACGCTGGCCGGCTGGAGGGTCGCCTGGCAGGCGACGCTCTGCACCAGCAGCGGCTGCGGCGTGGGCGCTTCGGGCGTGGACACGGCGACCGGGTCGCCGGTGTCGGAGCAGGCGGCCAGCACGAGCAGGAGCGCCACCGCCATGCGCGCGGGCGCGGCACCGAGGGGGTGCCGAGAGGGGGCAGCCATGGTTCTGTCGGAGCGAGGAGACCGCACGCGGCCGGGAGGGCCACGACTGGAAGCCTGGAAGGGCAGGCAAGATGCGGGTTAATCCTCGCCAAGAGCCGCCGCGGAGTCAACCATTCCGGGAGCGTTCATGCAGAAACGGCCAATCTCCATTCGTTCCCATTACGCCGCCACGCATAACGAGATTTGTCCACAAAAGATCACTCCGCACACTTCCTGGCTGTATCCGCGGCGGAACCTCCGGCGCGGAGCCGCGGGAAAGGGTTCTCCCGATCGCCCTGCGACCCGGAGTCATACCATTTTCGAGTTTGATGGTGCAAAAGAAAGACGTCATCCTGAGCGTCGCCGCTGCGCCGGTCTCGCGTCCCACGACGATTCCCGGCGGCGACCGAAGGATCTTTAACGTCGGCCCGCGACACCGCTGGCCGAATTGCGTCCGCGGTTATAGATCCTTCAGGCGCCGCCATGATTCGTCGCTCGTTCTGGCATAAAGCAGCGGCGCCTTCAGGATGACGTCTCTTTGCACGATCGATTGAAGAAAATGGTATCCGGAACGAACGACGGCGGGCCGCGCATCTTCGCGCGACCCGCCGTGGAGTGCCCGGAGTCGGACTCGAACCGACAAGCCCTTGCGGGCGGCAGATTTTGAGTCTGCTGCGTATACCGATTTCGCCATCCGGGCGTGCGTCAAAGCTAATCGCGCGCGCCGCGCCGTTCAACCGCTCCGCCGCCGGCCCGCTCAGTGCCCGCGCCGCGCGTCCTCGGCGTCGATGAGCTGCAGGGCGTAGAGGGCGCGCTTCATCGCCCGCGTCTGGTCGCCCGTGGCCATGGCCTCGCGCGAGAGGTGCAGCAGCAGCCGCGCGCGCCGCAGCTCTGCCGAGGGCGAGGGGTCGCCGTCGATGCGCTGCTCGGCGCGCGCCACCACGCGCAGCGACACCGCCACCGGCCCCGCGCTCCGCGCCGCCTCGGCCCCCTCGGCCAGGCGGAGGACGGCCCCGCGCGCGTCGTCGCGCGCCAGGGCGGCCTCGGCCTCGGCGCGGCGCGCGGCGACCACGGTGGCGACGCTGTCGAGCGCGGGGTAGCGCCCGGCCTCCAGCCGCTCGGCGGCGCGTGACTCCCACTCCCGCAGCGCGCCCAGCGCCGCGCGCACCCGCGCCGCCGGCGGATCGGCGGCCAGCAGCGACGCGGCAGCCAGGCGCGCCTCCGCGTCCATCTCCAGCGCCTCTTCCAGCCGTCCGCCCGTGCGCGCGGCCTCGGCCGCGGCCTGCACCTGGCGCACGCGCGCGGCGTCGGCGGCGGAGAGGTACGGGAGCCAGCTGCGCGCGTCGGGGAGCCCGGCGGGCTCGCGCACCGCCACCCACGTGGTCCCCCCCGCCTCTCGCGCGAACGAGGTCGGCAGCGTGGGCGCGTCGCCGCACGCCGCGAGCACGGCGCAGAAGGTGAGCGGCGCCGCGAGACGCGCGGCGGAGCGGCGGAAGCGGGTCATTCGGCCGGGGGCGGAGGAGATTTCCATCCGGGTCGGGAGAGCCTTAGCAAGCTACTGCGGCGCTTGGGCTTGGTCAACCCGCGCGGCCCGTCTCGGGTTGCACCGGCGGGGGCCGCGGGATAGGTTGACGGACGTTCGAACCAGGCACACCGGCCCCCGCGATGACGGACGAGCGCAGCGCGTACGACGAGAAGCTGGAGAGCATCCTCCGCACGGCGGCCTCGATCTTCGCCGAGAAGGGGTACCACCAGGCGTCGATCCGCGACATCGCCCGCGCCACGGGGGTGAGCCTGTCGGGGCTGTACTACTACTTCGACAGCAAGGAGGAGCTCCTCTTCCTGATCCAGGACCACGCCTTCGGCACGCTGCTGGGGAACCTGGAGCGGATGCTGGAAGGGGTGGAGGAGCCCCACCGCAAACTGCGCATCCTGATGGAGAACCACCTCCGCTACTTCATCGGGGCGAAGGCGGAGATGAAGGTGCTGAGCCACGAGAGCGAGTCGCTCACCGGCGACTTCCGGCGCACGGTGAACGCCAAGAAGCGGCGCCTCACCGAGGTGGTGATGGGGATCCTGCGCGAGATCCGCCCCGAGGGCGGCGTGGACCCGCGGGTGGCCACCTTCTCGCTCTTCGGGATGATGAACTGGCTCTACAACTGGCACCAGCCGGAGGTGGACCTGCCGGTGGAGCGGCTGGTGGACGACATGTACCGCATCTTCGTCTACGGCTACCTCCCCGACGGCGCCCAGGTGCCCGAGGGCGCGGGCGACTCGGCCGCCGGCGAGACGCAGCCGATCTGGCGCACGGCGGCGGCTTGACGGAAGTGCGGAAGTGCGGAAGTGCGGAAGTGCGGAAGTGCGGAAGTGCGGAAGTGCGGAAGTGCGGAAGTGCGGAAGTGCGGAAGTGCGTGACCGAGCAGCGAACGACGTCCTGACCCTTCACCAATTCGGAGAGACTGATGGCTACCGCGACCGTCGACGTACCGCAGGATACCGCCGAGAAGACGCTGGTGCACTACGACGTGCAGGACGGCGTCGCCATCCTGACCCTCGACGACCCGCCGGCGAACACCTACACGCACGAGATGATGCGCCAGATCGACGCGGCCGTGCTGCGGGCGCGCTTCGACGCCGGCGTGGACGTGATCGTGATCGTGGGCGCGGGCGAGAAGTTCTTCTGCGCGGGCGCCAACATCAACATGCTGCAGAAGGCCGACCCCACCTGGAAGTACTACTTCTGCCTGCACGCCAACGAGACGCTGCTGCGGCTGGAGCACACTCCCAAGCTGGTGATCGCCGCGCTGAACGGGCACACCGTGGGCGGCGGGCTCGAGATCGCCATGGCGGCGGACATCCGCGTGGCGCGCCGCGGCGCGGGGAAGGTGGGGCTCCCCGAGGTGGCGCTGGGCGTGCTCCCGGGCACCGGCGGCACGCAGCGCCTCACCCGGCTGGTGGGGACGTCGAAGGCGATCGAGCTGATGGCCGAGGGCTCGAACTTCGACTTCGAGACGGCGGAGAAGTACGGGATCGTGAACCGCATCCTCGACGCGGAGAGCCGCGACGCCTTCCTGGACCAGGTGCTGGCGTACGCGAAGCAGTTCACGCGGCCCAACAAGGCGACCTTCGCGGTGGGCAACATCAAGCGCTCCTGCCAGACCGGCGGCGCGCTGCCGCTGGAGCAGGGGCTGGCGCTGGAGCGCGAGCTGCAGGCGCTGCTCTTCAACTCCAGCGACGCCAAGGAAGGGCTCACCGCCTACGTGGAGAAGCGGGCTCCGCACTTCACCGGGAAGTAAGCCCGCGGCGCGCGGGATGCGGGGGAGCCGGGCGGGTGCCCGGTTCCCTTTGCGTTTCAGCACGCCGCGGCGGGCCCTCTCCCTGGCGCTGCGCGCCGGTCCCTCCCCCAAACAGCATGGGGGAGGGACGTTGGCTCGCTTCGCTCGCGGCAGTCAGGGGGCACGCTGAAATCGTAGTGCTCCCCTCCCCCCTCGTGGGGGAGGGGCCGGGGGTGGGGGGAAGCCGCGGGCGCTCGACCAGGCCGGGACAGTCGCAACGGCCACATCAACCAACGATCGGAAGACCACGATGGCTACGACGGAGAGTGCGGCGGCGATCGCGCCGGGGAAGCTGTTCATCGGCGGCGAGTGGGTGGACGCGGCGTCGGGGAAGACCTTCGACACCGTCAACCCGGCCACGGGCGAGGTGCTCACGCAGGTCGCCGAGGGTGACGCGGCCGACGTGGACCGCGCCGTGGCGGCGGCGCGCCGCACCTTCGACGAGGGGAAGTGGAGCGGGATGGACGCGCGCAAGCGCGGCAAGCTCCTCTTCGCCATCGCCGACGCGCTCGAGGCCCGCGCCGACGAGCTGGCGCGGCTGGAGACGATGGACAACGGCAAGCCCGTGCGCGAGGCGCGGATGTTCGACGTGGAGGGCGCCATCGAGTGCTTCCGCTACTACGCCGGCTGGGCGGACAAGATCGATGGCGACGTGATCCCCGTTCCCGGGCCCTTCCTCAACTACACGCGGCGCGAGCCGATCGGCGTCTGCGGGCAGATCATCCCCTGGAACTACCCGATCCAGATGGCGGCGTGGAAGGTGGCGCCGGCGCTGGCGTGCGGGAATACCGTGGTGCTCAAGCCCGCCGAGCAGACCCCGCTCACCGCGCTGGAGCTGGCGCGCGCCTGCGCCGAGGCCGGGCTCCCCGCCGGCGTGCTGAACGTGGTCCCCGGCTTCGGCGAGACGGCGGGCGCGGCGCTGGTGGCGCACCCCGACGTGGACAAGATCGCCTTCACCGGCTCCACCGCCGTGGGCAAGATCATCCAGCGCGAGGCGGCGGGAACGCTCAAGCGCGTGTCGCTGGAGCTGGGCGGCAAGAGCCCCAACATCGTGCTCGCCGACGCCGACCTGGAGGCGGCGGTGCGCGGCGCCACCAGCGCCATCTTCTACAACACCGGCCAGGCCTGCACCGCGGGCTCGCGGCTGCTGGTGGAGGAGAGCGTGCGCGACGAGCTGGTGGAGAAGCTGGTGAAGCGCGCCGAGAGCATGCGCCCCGGCAACCCGCTCGATCCCAAGTGCCGCATGGGCCCGCTGGTGAGCCAGGAGCAGCTCGACCGCGTGGTGGGCTACATCGAGAAGGGGAAGGCCGAGGGCGCCGAGCTGGTCTACGGCGGCGACCGCCCAGAGGGCGACGGGAAGGGCTTCTTCCTCAACCCCACCATCTTCGACCGCGTGCGCCCGGAGATGACCATCTCGCGCGAGGAGATCTTCGGCCCCGTGCTGGCGGTGACGACCTTCAAGGACCTGGACGAGGCGGTCGCCATCGGCAACGCGAGCGAGTACGGCCTGGCCGCCGCCGTCTGGACGCGCGACGTGGGCAAGGCGCACCGCGTCGCCGCCGCGCTGCGCGCCGGGACGGTGTGGATCAACATGTACCACACGCTCGACACCGGCTCCCCGTTCGGCGGGTACAAGCAGTCCGGCTACGGCCGCGAGCTCGGTAAGTACGCGCTCGACCTGTACACGCAGGTCAAGAGCGTCTGGGTGAACCTGGCCTGATCCCTGGAGGCGCCCGTGCAACTCGAGTTGACGGCGATCTTTCGCGCGGCTCCCGAAGGCGGCTACGTCGCATCCGTCATGGAGCTGCCAGGCGCCATCACACAGGGAGATACGCTCGAAGAAGCACGAGAGAATCTCCGGGATGCGGTGATGCTGCTGATCCAGGCGAGCCGGGAGCTGTCCAGGGAGATGGTCGGTGACGGAGAGGTCATTCGCGAACCGCTCGTCATACGAGGAGCCTGAGGATGATCGAAGGCATCCACGCGATCGTCTACAGCCGACAGGCCGAGCAGACCCGGGCGTTCTTCCGCGACGTGCTGGGGATGGAGTCGGTCGATGCGGGTGGCGGATGGCCGATCTTCGCGCTGCCGCCGGCGGAGCTCGCCGTGCATCCGGCGCCGGACGACGGCCGCCACGAGCTGTACCTGATGTGCCGCGACATCCACCGCGCCAGGGACGAGCTGCGGGCGAAGGGGATCGAGACGACGGAGGTCGCCGAGCAGCCGTGGGGACTGCTCACGACCGTCCGCCTCCCCGGCGGCGGCGAGATCGGGATGTACGAGCCGCGCCACCCGTCGCCCCTGTTCCCCACGGGGTGACCACGGTCGGCTCCCATGCCGGAGATGCAGTCCGCGAAGGCGGACTTCGTGCCGTTGTAGCCCCGGGTTTCCAACCCGGGGGCGAAGGCCGGAGCCTCGTTGACAGGTTTTCGAATCACGTACAGCCAGCCACGACTTTTTCTCGGTAGATAGATGACCGAAGCGCTGATCATCGACGCGGTGCGGACGCCGATCGGGCGGTTCGCGGGCGCACTCTCGTCCGTGCGCCCCGACGACCTGGCGGCCATCGTGGTGAAGGCGATCGTCGAGCGCACGGGGATCGACCCCTCGCTGGTGGACGACGTGATCTTCGGCTGCGCCAACCAGGCGGGCGAGGACAACCGCAACGTGGCGCGGATGGCCGCGCTGCTCGCCGGGCTCCCCGTCACCGTCCCCGGGCAGACCGTGAACCGGCTCTGCGGCTCGGGGCTGGAGGCGGTGCGCAGCGCGGGGCACGCGATCAGGGCGGGCGAGGGGCGGCTGTTCATCGCCGGCGGCGTGGAGAGCATGTCGCGCGCGCCGTGGGTGATGCTGAAGCCGCAGGAAGGCTTTCCCCGCGGCGTGCCGGAGATGGCGGACTCGCTGCTGGGGTGGCGCTTCGTGAACCCGAAGATGCCGAAGGAGTGGACCGTCTCCCTCGGCGAGACGGCGGAGATCGTGGCGGAAGAGTACGGCGTGAGCCGCGAGGACCAGGACCGCTTCGCCCACATCAGCCAGCAGCGCTCCGCCGCCGCCATCGCCGAAGGGCACTTCCGCGGCGAGATCGTCCCCGTCGAGGTCCCGCAGCGCAAGGGCCCGCCGAAGGTGGTGGACACCGACGAGCACCCGCGCCCCGACACCACCTACGAGTCGCTCGCGGGGCTGAAGCCAAGCTTCCGCACGCAGAACGGCACCGTCACCGCCGGCAACTCGTCGGGGCTGAACGACGGCGCGGCGGCGCTCCTGGTCGCGTCGGGCGAGGCGGCGGGGGAGCTGGGGGTGCGGCCGATGGCGCGGATCGTGGCGAGCGCGGTGGCGGGGGTGGAGCCGCAGCGGATGGGGATCGGGCCCGTGCCGGCCACGCGCAAGGCGCTCGAGCGCGCCGGGCTGACGGTCGCCGACCTGGGGCTGGTGGAGCTCAACGAGGCCTTCGCGGCGCAGTCGGTCGCCTGCATCCGGGAGCTGGGGCTGGACCCGGAGACCGTCAACGTCTCCGGCGGCGCGGTGGCGGTGGGGCACCCGCTCGGCTCGTCGGGCGCGCGCATCCTCACCACCCTCGTGCACGAGATGCGGCGGCGCGAGGTGCGCTACGGGCTGGCCTCGATGTGCATCGGCGTGGGCCAGGGGATCTCGATGATCGTGGAGCGCGTCGCGTGAGCGGGGCCCTCACCCTGGCGCTTCGCGCCGGTCCCTCTCCCAAAACGACCTGGGAGGGGGACAGACGCTCGCTTCGCTCGCGGCTCTCCCGGTGCGGGGTGAGCGGCCTCGGCGCACAGGTGCGGTGATGAGCGACGAATCCGCATCGGCCGACACGGTCCTCTACCGCGAAGAGGAAGGTGTCGCCTGGATCACGCTCAATCGCCCGGAGAAGCTGAACGCGTTCGCCGGGACGATGCGCGACGACCTGCGCGCGGCGATCGAGCGCGCGGCCGCGTCGGCCGACGTGCGCGTGGCGGTGATCACCGGCGCCGGCCGCGGCTTCTGCGCCGGCGCGGACGTGGAGGTGATGCAGGCGCTGCTCGCGCGCAGCGACGGCGCGACCTTCGAGGGCTACGTGGAGGCGGGGTCGCGCGCCGTGCAGGCGATCCGCGCCTGCCGCAAGCCGGTGGTCGCGGCGGTGAACGGCGTCGCCGCGGGTGCGGGCGCATCGCTGGCCGCTGCGTGCGACGTGCGGCTGGCATCGGAGCGCGCGTCGATTGGCTTCACCTTCAACCGCATCGGGCTGCACCCGGACTGGGGGGCGAGCTGGGTCCTGCCGCGGCTGGTCGGCGCCGGCCGCGCCGCCGAGCTGATCCTCAGCGCACGCATGGTCGATCCGGACGAGGCGGTGCGCATCGGCCTCTTCCAGCGCGTGTACCCGGCCAACGTGTTCGAGCGCGAGGTCGGCACCTTCGCCCGCGAGCTCGCCGCCAAGCCGCCCCTGGCGCTCGCCGCCGCCAAGCACTCCCTGGCCGTATCGCCCGAATCCACCCTCGACGAGATGCTGGAGGTCGAGCGCGAGGCCCAGATGCGCCTCTTCCGTTCCGCCGACGTCCGCGAGGGGATCGCGGCGTTCAACGCGAAGCGGAAGGCGCGGTTTCGCGGGGAATAAGGTCAGCTGGTCTCACACAGAGACGCAGAGCCGCGGAGAAACGCTGCAGTGTTTCTCCGCGGCTCTGCGTCTCCACGTGAGGTGCTGTTACGACGGTCGAGTTCCGCGCGGGCGCATCTCGCCGCACCAGGGCCATCCGCCGAAGCCCATCCCCCGCCCGCCGATGCTGTCGCCCATCATCCCGGGCGCGCGGCGTCCGCCCATCCCGCCCATGCCGCCGCGGCCCTCGCCGCCCATCCCGCCGCGGCCGCCGAAGCGGCCGGAGCGCTCTCGGCGCTCCTCGGCGGCCAGCTCGCAGGCGGCGGCGCGCTGCTCGGCGTTCAGCACCCCCTGCACCGCCTCGACCCCGCGGTGGGTGTTCTCGCCCATCTGCTTGAGGATGACGATGAAATCGCGGCGCTGCGCGTCGTTGGTCGGCATGCGGATGGGGCCGCCGTTCCCGGAGCGCGTGAACCGGCCGAGCGAGTCGGCGTAGGGCCGGTTCTGCTCGCGCACCGCCTCGGCGATCGAGTCGAGCGTGGTGACCTGCGCGGAGGTGAGCTTCAGCCGCTCGCGCGCGCCGATCAGCCCGTACACCGAGGGCATCTGCGCGCCGCGCCAGGCGGTGAACAGCTCGCGCTGCAGGGAGTCGCGGGGCATGCCGCCGCCGGAGCCGGCGGGCTGCGGGCCTTCCATCGGCCGCGGGCCGCCGCACGCGGCCAGGAGCAACACGGCGGCGGAGAGGGAGATGCGGATCTTCATCGCGGTTCTCGGTCTGCGGATGCGGTTCGGGACGCGTGGGACGACGTCCGGCTGCGATGGTGTGACACCGCACGCGCCGGTGTGTTTCTAGACACGTTGCATCCCCCTCCACCCTACACGATCTTCCCGCCGCCGACCCGGCTCTCGATCTCCCCCTCCCGAGATGCGCCCGTGTCCATCCGCCGGCTTCTCCTCCCGCTCCTCGCGCTCGCGGCCATCGCGCCGCCCGATCGCGCCACCGCGCAGGCGCGGCCCCGCGCGCGCGAGGCGGGTGTCGCCGTCGGCATCCTGCCACCCGGGCCGCTGAACGCGATCACCGACGTCGCCGGCGTGCGGGTGGGCCAGGTGACGCGGCACGAGGGGGATTCCATCCACACCGGCATCACCGCGATCCTCCCGCACGAGGGGAGCCTCTTCCGCGAGCGGGTGCCGGCGGCGATCCGGGTGGGCAACGGCTTCGGCAAGCTGCTGGGCGTCACGCAGGTGCGGGAGCTGGGGGAGATGGAGACGCCGATCCTCCTCACCTGCACCCTCTGCGTCTGGCGGGCGGCGGACGCGATGGTCGGCTGGCTCCTCGCGCGTCCGGGGATGGAGGAGGTGCGCTCGATCAACCCCGTGGTCGGCGAGACCAACGACGGCGCCCTGAACGACATCCGCGGCCGCCCCGTACGCGCGGAGGACGTGGTGCGCGCGCTGGAATCCGCGTCGGGCGGCCCGGTCGAGGAGGGCTCCGTAGGCGCCGGCGCGGGGACGGTGGCGTTCGGCTGGAAGGGCGGGATCGGCACCAGCTCGCGGCGCCTCCCGGCCTCGCTCGGCGGCTGGACGGTGGGCGTGCTGGTGCAGACCAACTTCGGCGGGGTGCTGACGATCAACGGCGCGCCGGTCGGCCGCGAGCTCGGCCGCTTCATGCTGCAGCGCGAGCTGGCGCCCCCGCAGCAGGGCCCCGGCGACCGCGGCGACGGGAGCATCATGATGATCGTCGCCACCGACGCGCCGCTGGACGCGCGCAACCTGGGCCGCCTGGCCGAGCGCGCCCTCACCGGCCTCGCCCGCACCGGCTCGGGGATGACGAACGGCTCGGGTGACTACGTGATCGCCTTCTCGACCAGCCCCCAGGTGCGCCGCCGCCCCGGAACGGCGCCGGCCACCGTCGCCGACCTGCCGAACGACGCGGTGTCGCCCCTCTTCCAGGCCGTGGCCGAGGCGACCGAAGAGGCCATCTACAACTCGCTCTTCAAGGCCACCCCCGTCCGCGGCCGCGGCACGACCATCGAGGCCCTCCCCATCGACCGCACGCTCGAGGTGCTGCGGAAGTACAACGCGCTGAACCAGGACCGTACGCTGCCGCCGTCGAAGTAAACGCGAAAAAGCGTCTCACGCAGAGACGCAGCGTCACAGAGAGGCCCTGCGACGATGCTTGCCTGCTCCCGCGCTCCCGAGCACCTTGCCGGGAGCGCCTGCGCGTTTCGACCCCGCGGGAGCGCCGATCTCTTCTCGCGCCGCAGTTCATTCCCTTGACCTACAGAACCCTTTATCAGGAGGCTCATCATGGCGGCCAGCGGACTCGGACTGATCTCGTGGATCTGGAGCAACGCCGACCGCGTGCTGCGGCTCCTGCAAGGATTGCTGGCGCACCTGCCGCAGATCGGCGGGGCGATGGAGGAGGCGGGCGGGACGATGCTCAAGCTCGGCGCGGCCATCCAGGGCGGCGACGGCCGCCCTGGCGCGCAGGGAGAAGTGGACCGGATCCGCGCGCTGCTGGAGCGGCAGCAGGCCGCGTATGCCGCGGCCATCGAGGACCTGCGCCACGCCAGCGCCGAGCTGGCGCGGATCAAGGTGCCCAACGTGCACGTGGGCGAGCAGACGCTGAAGCTTCCGCTTGGCGCCGGCAGCCTCCAGATCCCCTCGATCCAGGCCAGCGACCAGACGCCGCTGACGGGCGTCGCCGCCGCGCTGGACCGCCAGATCGCGCAGCTCGACGGGCTCGGCGGGCCGCTGCAGGACGCGGTGCACGGCCTCGGCGAAATCAGCGGCATCCTCGCCTCCGCCGCGGGCGACCTCGGCAGCGTCGGCAGGCTGCTGCAGCAGGGCGGCGGCGACCTCAAGGCGCTGGCGGCCTGATCGCCCGCGGCCGCGGCACGACCCTCGAATCCCTCCCCATCGACCACACGCTGGAGGTGCCCCGGAAGTACGACGCGCTGAACCAGGACCGCAAGCTCCCGCCGGGACGCCTTGGCCCCTACGGAGGATCGTGCATCGAATGGCGTTCGGTTATGATAGGACTGAGGCGCCGAACGGCCTCGCCACCCTTATCCGAAGGAGGGAAGAGATGAAGAAGATCAGACTGGACCTCGACGAGCTTTCGGTGGAGACGTTCAGCGCCGAAGCGGGCCCCCCACCCTGCCGCGGGACGGTGGCCGCGAACGAGGACACGGAATACACCTGCCAGAACACCCCCAAGACCTGCTACGATTTCAACTCGGGCTGCTGGTGCCTGCCGGACTATTACACCGATGCGGCCGATAACACGTGTGGGCAGTCCTGCCAGGATGGCTGCTTTTCGAGGTACTGCTGAAGCCGTACCGGTCCCCCAGGTTCGAGGTCCATCGTCGGCAGGCGTCGGGAGAGCTCCCGGCGCCTGCTCCTGTTTCCCATTGCGGCGCCGGGGGTACGCCAATGATCTTCCCGCCGCCCGAGCCCTTTCTCCCCACACGACACCCCGCGAAACGACGATGGAAGCAGCGGATGCCGCAGAACTGATCTCCGAGATCAAGGAAGAACGCGCCGAGGCCGAGGCCACCGAGAAGTTCAGGAACATGGCCGCGCTGATCATCGCCATCATGGCGATGCTGCTGGCCGTGGGCAGCCTGGGCGGCGGCAACGCCACCGACGACATGGTCTACGGCAACATCAAGGCGAGCGACACCTGGGCCTTCTACCAGGCCAAGAACGTGCGCCAGACGGCGTACCGGATCGCCGCGGACCGCCTCGAGGTGGAGCTCGCCGACCCGTCGGTGAACGCCACCGAGCGCCGGGCGATGGAGGTGCAGCTGCAGAAGTACCGCGAGACCGTCGCGCGCTACGACAACGAGCCCGACCCGCAGGCACCCGCGGACTCGCTGAAGGGCGAGGGGAAGCAGCAGCTCGCCGCGCAGGCCAGGAGCTTCGAGGCCATCCGCGAGCGCGCGTCGGACCAGGACGGCAACTTCGACTACTCCGAGGTCTTCCTGCAGCTCGCCATCGTCCTGGGCTCGGTGGCCATCCTCGCCTCGTCGCGCGCGGTGCTCACCCTATCGCTGGTGCTCGGCGCGATCGGCGCGGTGCTGATGATCAACGGCTTCTTCCTCCTCTTCCCGCTCCCGATCTGAGCGCGTAGCTTCGACGCGAGCAGCATCCCAACCCCGACACCCCGAGGAATCCACACGATGCGAACCCTGACCCTTGCCGTCGCGCTGCTGGCGGCGGCCGCGCCGCTGGCCGCGCAGGCCGGCCACCAGCACGACGACCCCGATCAGGCCGCGCCCGGCGGCGGCACCCTCCCCGCCGGCTGGCACGCCCACCCGGACCACGCCGACGCGAACCTGGCCGGGCTCCGCATGGCCAGCATGGCTCCGGGCTGGCACGTGACCACGGGCCCCGCCGTGATCCTCTGGCGGGCCGAAGACGCGGCCACGGGCGAGTACACCGTGAGCGCCACCATCCACCAGACCAGGGCGCCCATGCACCCGGAGGCGTACGGGGTGTTCATCGGCGGGAACGGGCTGGATTCGGCGCCGGAGTACTTCTACTTCCTGGTCCGCGGCGACGGGAAGTACATGGTGCGCCACCACGCGAGCAACGGCGAGGTGCACACCCTCGTGGACTGGACCGAGAGCCCCGCGGTGCACAAGCAGGACGAGCAGGGGCGCGCGTCCAACACCCTGGCCGTGGAAGCCGGGGTCCGGGGCGTTCGCTACCTGATCAACGGCACGCAGGTGGGCGAGTTCCCGCAGATCAGGGCGCAGGGCCAGGTGGGGGTGCGCGTGAACCACAACCTCGACGTGCACGTCTCCGAGTTCGCCGTCACCCGGCGCTGAGCTGAAAAAAGCATCACACAGAGACGCAGAGGAACCGAGAGAACAGCAGCGTCTCTCGGTTCCTCTGCGTCTCCGCGTGATGCTATTGCTTTTTCGTCGTGTCCGTCGGCGGAGGCGGGGCGGCCGCGGCACGGTCCGCCGGGGCGATCCACCACTTGCCGACCGTGTTGAACTCGCTGCGCACGTCCATCTCCACCCCGTGCAGCCGCTTGCTGATGCCGGTGAGGCGGCGGGGGTAGTAGAGCACCGTGTAGGGCGACGCCTGCACGATGTGGTGCTGGTACTCGCGCCAGACCGGGGCCGCGGCGGCGCGGTCGGTGATCACGTTCAGCGAGTCGATCATCCGGTCGGCCGCGGGGTCGCAGAAGCTCACCACCTGGTAGGGCCGCCCGCGGTTGCGGCAGAGGAGGATGTCCGAGTCGTCCTTGCGGAAGTAGTCGACGAACGAGCTCACGATCGCGTCGAAGTCGCGCTCCGGGCTGGTCATCTGCGCGTTCAGCGTGTTCCACTCCACCAGCCGCGGCTCCACCTGCACGCCGATCCGGGCGAGCTGCGCCTGCACCATCTCCACCACGTCCTTCCGTATCTGGTTCCCCGCGTTCGTCTTCAGCGTGAAGCGCAGGGGCCGCCCCGACGCGTCCTCGAGCATCCCGTCGCCGTTGCGGTCCTGCCACCCCGCCTCGGCCAGGAGACGCCGCGCGCCCGCGGTGTCGTAGGGAAGGAGCGTCTGCACGTCGGTGGAGTCGTACGACCAGTGCGCCGGCGTGACCGTCGAGCGGCCCACCGCGGCGTAGCCGAATTGGAGCGCGTCCACGATCTGGCGGCGGTCGATGGCCATGGTGAGCGCCCGCCGCACCCGCGCGTCGGCGAACATCGGCCGCCGCTCGTTCCAGGCGATCCAGTTCCACTGCCGCCCCGCCGAGACGTCGAGCCGCGCGCGCGGGCTCGAGGTGATGCGCTGCGCCTGCGCGGCGTTCGCGTAGAGGTACAGGTCCACCGCGCCGGTGAGCAGCTCGGTGAGCAGCGTGGTCTGCTCCGGCACGTGCCGATAGACCAGGCGGTCGATGTACGGACGCCCGCCCAGCGCCCGCGGGAACGCCGGGTTGGCCTCGAACACCCACTCCCCGGGCGTGTGCCGCACGAAGCGGAAGGGGCCGTTCCCCACCGGCGTCTCCGTGCCGAACGGGTGCTTGCCGAGCTCCGCCGGGGGCACGCTCCCCAGCAGGTGCTCCGGCATCGGCGGGAGCACGTACCAGGTGTCCAGGAAGTCGGAGTGCGCCCGGAAGCGAAAGCGGATGGTGCGGTCGTCCACCACCACCGCCCGGGGATCGTAGAAGACGAAGTTCGAGGCGTTCGGGTAGCCGGTGGCGGGGTCGCGGGCGCGCTGGTAGGTGAAGGCTACGTCGCGCGCCGTCACCGGCCGCCCGTCGTGCCAGCGCACGTCGCCGCGCAGGTGGAAGGTGAGCTCGAGCGTGTCCGGCTTCACCCGCACCGTGTCCCACCGCTCCGCCAGCCGCGGGACCGGGTTCAGCTTCCCGTCGTAGTCCACCAGCGTGAGGAACATCAGGTTGTGCTGGATGGCATCGCTGCTGGCGTCGACCGTCACCAGCGCGTTCATCGTCTGCAGGTCGCTGTACGAGCCGACGGTCACGGTTCCGCCGTAGCGCAGCGAATCGGGGACCTCGCCGGCCGGGGCGCCGCCACCGCCACGCCCGCCCTCGTCTTTGCAGGCGGAGAGCAGCAGCGCGAGCGCGGCGAGCCCCACCGAGGAGCGGCGCAGGGAGTGCCTGACCATCTTTTCTCCGGAACGGTGTGGGACGGGGTAAGCGGGATTGTGCCGGCTAGTTTAGGTCACCGTGGCGACACCGCGCCAGAGGGACGGCGCCCTTGCATGGGCGGGAACGGCCTCTCCCTCAGTCGGCCGCTTCTCCCGCGGCGGCGGCCCGCGCGCGAGGTCCCCTGCGGCGCGGTCCGGTAGACGGGATGACCGGCGCGGCGGCGCGCGCGGCGGCGGACGGCTTGTGCGCGGGGCATCGGGAGGGAATCTTGGGGCGCATCCGTCCTTCCCCCGCCCCCATCCCCGCCCCGCCGATGCGCAAGCTCCGCTTTCCGCACCCGATGACCCTGATGCTCGGCTGCATCCTGCTGGCGATGGCGCTCAGCTGGGTGCTTCCCGCGGGCGAGTACGCGCGGCGCGACGATCCGGTCACCGGGCGCAGCATCGTGGTCCCCGGCACCTACCACGCGGTCCCCTCCGCCGCGGTGGGGCCCTTCAAGGCGCTGGTGGACATCCCCAAGGGGATGATCGACGCGGCCGACGTGATCTTCCTGGTCTTCCTGGTGGGCGCGGCGTTCACCGTGGTCGACCAGACGGGGGTGCTGCGGCGCGGGGTGGACGCGCTGGTGCGCCGGCTGGAGGGGCGCACCTGGGTGGTGATCCCGGTGATCTCGCTCCTCACCGCGGCGGGCGGGGCGATGATCCACATGCAGGAGGAGTTCATCGCCATGGTGCCGGTGCTGCTGGTGCTCACCCGGCGCATCGGCTACGACGCGGTGGTGGCGGTGTCGGTGAGCGTGGGCGCGGCGGCGGTGGGCGCGGCGTTCAGCCCCCTCGACCCCTTCATGGTGGGGATCGCGCAGAAGCTGGCCCAGCTCCCGCTCCTCTCGGCCACCGGGTACCGCCTGGTCTTCCTCCCCCTCGCGCTGGCCATCTGGATCGGCGGCACGCTGCGCTACGCCGCCCGCACCCGCGTGGCACCCGCCGCGGCCACCCTGGGCGACACCGAGCCGGGCGCCGTGGCGGCGGGGACGGTGGAGGCGAACGCCGCCGTGCACGACGGCGCCGGGCGGATGCAGACGCGCGACGCGGTGGTGCTGCTGATGGTGCTCGCCACCTTCGCCACCTACGTGTACGGCATCCTGCGTCTGGACTGGGGCTTCAACGAGATGTCGGGGCTCTTCTTCGCGATGGGGTGCATCGCGGGGCTGGTCGGCGGGCTGGGGATCGGGGGAACGGTGGAGGGCTACATCCGCGGCTTCAGGGAGATGGCGTTCGCGGGGATCCTGATCGGCTTCGCGCGGGCGATCTACGTGGTGCTGCAGGACGGGAAGATCGTGGACACCATCGTGAGCGGGCTGGTGACCCCCGTCGCCGCGCTCCCGGTGACGCTCTCGGCGCTGGCGATGATGGGGGTGCAGGCGCTGATCCACTTCCCCGTGCCCAGCGTGAGCGGGCAGGCGGTGCTGACCATGCCGGTGCTGGTCCCCGCCTCGGACCTGCTCGGCCTCTCGCGCCAGGTGACGGTGCTCGCCTACCAGTACGGCGCCGGCCTCACCGAGTTGATGGCCCCAACCAACGGCGCGCTGGTCGCCGTGCTGATCGCCGCCGGCGTGCGCTTCGAGCGCTGGCTCAAGTTCGCGCTCCCGCTCCTGGCGCTCCTCTTCGCCCTCGCCGCCGTGGCGGTGGTGGTGGCGATCGCGATCGGGCTGAAGTAGCCCCTCATCCCCCGACCCCTTCTCCCGAACTGCCGGGAGAAGGGGTGAACGGGCCGTGAACCGGAGTTCGAGGTCAATGCGGGGCAAACCTGTGGACCTTGCAATCTTAACATGGCCGTGTTAAGTAACACGGCCATGTTATGTCTGCCACAGACCCCGCGACAGTCGCAGGAACTCAGATGGTCAACTCTCCCGCTCAGAGAGCCGGGAAGCAGCAGTCAGCGGGAGCCCGGGCAGAACAGCTCGTTTCCGAGCTGTTGCGGGCAGCCGGTTGGCACGTCCGACAGACTGCGCGCTCCCGCTCGGATCGATCCGTCGTCCTCATCGCCAGACACGGCGACGTTGCGTATGTGATGGAGGTGAAAGCCGCGTCCGAGGGGCGGAGCGATCGGCTGGTCCCGCTCTGGTCGCAGGCATGGCTGCAGGCAGTCCGTGCAGCGGGAGAGGGCCTGCGGCCTCTCGCCATCGTGGTGGCGCCGCGAATCCCGTTGCGAGTGGCCGAGCAGGTGCTCGCGTTCGCGGGCGAGCACGCCCCGGGTGCGGCGGCCGGTGTGGTCGACTTCACCGGCCTGCGCGCGTTCCGAGGCGAATTCCTGGACGAGCTCAGCGGTGGGAGCGAGCACAAACCCGCTGCCCTGCGGGCGGTTTCCAGCCACTCCGCGAATATCTTCTCCGACCTCAACCAGTGGATGCTGAAGGTACTGCTTGCGCCGGAGCTGCCGGAAGGCATGCTCTCGGCGCCGCGCGGCCGGTACCGGAACGCATCGCAGCTCGCCCGTGCGGCGGAGGTCTCGGTCATGAGTGCCTCGCGCTTCGTGCGGCAGCTGCAGCGCGAGGGTTTTCTCCACGAATCGTCGGCGTACCTGGAGCTGGTGCGCCGCGAAGAGCTGTTTCGGCGCTGGCACACGTGGACCGCCCGGGGAGTGCGCGAAGCCGGGTTTCGCTTCGTCCTGCCCGGGGACCGTCGACGAGCGCTCGGCAGCGCGGTTCAAACCGCCGATGGATGCCTGGCGCTGTTCGCGGCCGCAGACGCACTGGGCATCGGCTTCGTTCGGGGGGTGCCGCCTCACGTCTACGTACGCCAGCTCCTTCCCCGAGCCCAGCCCGTCTGGAAGGACCTGGTTCCCGCAGAGCACGGTGAGTCACCCGACGTCATCGTGCGCGCCGCGAGCGCGCCAAACTCGGTGTTCCGTGGCGCGGTCGTGAGAGAGTCCGTCCGGGTGTGCGACGTGGTGCAGGTCTGGCTCGACGTCTCCGGTCACCCCTCCCGCGGAAGCGAGCAGGCTGACCTGATTCGCCGCGAAATCCTGGAGCCGGTGATCCGGGAGCGCGGGGGATGAACGATCTCGAAGCGTTCGGCAATGGCGTTTCCTAGCCGAAGCACGGAGCGACGCGGAGAGAACCGCCGTGGCCCTCTCCGCGTCCCCGCGTGACGAGAGAACGATAATTGCAGACGTAAATACATACACGCCAGTAGCTTAGGCGCACGTATCCCACCAGGTGAGGAGGAACACGATGGAGAAGCTGAAGCTGGATCTTGCCGAGCTGCGGGTGGAGTCGTTCTCCGCGGCCGAAGCGGCCGGCGAGGGAACGGTCAACGCCGCCGAGGCCACGCCGGGGCAATCGTGCCTGCGCACCGCCTGCTGCCCCGACACCTTCCAGCCCGGCTGCACCGGCTGACCACCCCACACGCAGAGACGCGGAGAGGGCCGTTGGCCCTCTCCGCGTCTCTGCGTCTCTGTGTGAGACGTGCCGTGGAAGCCTAGTACCGGTAGTGGTCCGGCTTGTACGGGCCCTGCACCGGCACGCCGATGTACGAGGCCTGGTCGGCCGAGAGCTGGGTCAGCTTCACGCCGAGCTTGTCCAGGTGCAGCCGGGCGACCTTCTCGTCCAGGTGCTTCGGCAGCGTGTAGACCTTCTTCTCGTAGCTGTCCGCGTTCTGGTGCAGCTCGATCTGCGCCATCACCTGGTTGGTGAAGGAGGCGCTCATCACGAAGCTGGGGTGGCCGGTGGCGCAGCCCAGGTTCAGCAGCCGCCCCTCGGCCAGGATCATCACGCTGTGGCCGTCGGGGAAGGCCCACTCATCGTACTGCGGCTTGATGTTGATCCGCTCGATCCCCGCGAACTTCTTCAGCCCGGCCATGTCGATCTCGTTGTCGAAGTGGCCGATGTTCCCCACGATGGCCTTGTCCTTCATGCGGGCCATGTGCTGCGCGCTGATGATGTTCTTGTTGCCGGTGGCGGTGATGAAGATGTCGGCCGTCTCCACCACGTCCTCGAGGGTGGTGACCTGGTACCCCTCCATCGCCGCCTGCAGGGCGCAGATCGGGTCGATCTCGGTCACGATCACCCGGGCGCCCTGGGCGCGCAGGCTCTGCGCGCACCCCTTGCCCACGTCGCCGTAGCCGCAGACCACGGCCACCTTGCCGGCGAGCATCACGTCGCTCGCGCGCAGGATGCCGTCGGTGAGCGAGTGGCGGCAGCCGTAGAGGTTGTCGAACTTGCTCTTGGTCACCGCGTCGTTGACGTTGATCGCCGGGAATAGGAGCGTCCCCGCGTTCATCATCTCGTACAGGCGGTGCACGCCGGTGGTGGTCTCCTCGCTCACGCCGCGGAGCTCGGCGGCCAGGCGGGTCCAGAGCTGCGGGTCCTCGGCCAGGTTGCGGCGGAGCACCTCCAGGATCACCCCCCACTCCTCGGCGTCGTTCTCGGGGTCGAAGTCGGGCACCACGCCGGTCTTCTCGAACTCCACCCCCTTGTGCACCAGCAGGGTGGCGTCGCCGCCGTCGTCCAGGAGCAGGTTGGGGCCGGTGCCGTCGGGCCACATCAGCGCCTGCTCGGTGCACCACCAGTACTCTTCCAGCGTCTCGCCCTTCCAGGCGAACACCGGCACCCCCTGCGGATCGTCCACGGTGCCCTCGGGGCCCACGGCCACGGCGGCGGCGGCGTGGTCCTGGGTGCTGAAGATGTTGCACGAGACCCAGCGCACGTCGGCGCCCAGGTGCACCAGCGTCTCGATGAGCACGGCGGTCTGCACGGTCATGTGCAGGCTCCCCATGATCTTGGCGCCGGCCAGGGGCTTCTGCGCGCCGTACTCCTCGCGGAGCGCCATCAGGCCGGGCATCTCCTGCTGGGCCAGGCGGATCTCCTTGCGGCCGAATTCGGCCAGCGACAGGTCCTTCACCTTGAACGGCTCGCGGCCCGCCTCGCGGGCGGCCTCGAACGGGGTGGTCAGCTCGGCGACTGCGCTCACGGTCTCTCTCCTCTGCTCGGGTTCTGGTCCTGCGACGTCCTGCGGCATCTCTGGACTGCACGGAACGGCAACTTCAACGGCAACTTCAACTACAGGATCTGGGCATGCCCCCCGCTGCGCGGGGGTCGGGCTGCGCGCACTTCCGGGCGAAGCGCTCCACCCCGGCCGCTCACGCGTCGCGGTGCACCGTCTCGGGCGAGAAGGCGGGGAGGCAGACGGCCACGTACTCGGCGCCGCCGGGCTCGGGGGTGGAGTAGCGCACCCACTCGCCGGGCGCGGTCACCACCGCCTGGCCGGCCCGCACCTCCAGCGCGCCCCCTTCGTGCTCCACGCGCAGCATCCCCGCCAGCACGACGGTGATCTCCTCGAAGTCGGGGCGCTGCCCCGGCTCCACCCAGCCCTCGGGCGAGCGCATCCGGGCGACGCTCACCTCCGCGTGGCCCGAGTTCACGCGCCCCGCGTACTCCTCGATCCGCTTCGGCTTGTTCCCCGCCGCCTCGATCACCGACGGCGCCTCGATCAGCCTGGGCATTGCGACCTCATCTCACCCTCCACAACCCGGTTCGGCCACCCCCAACCCTTCGCGTGCCCCAACCCATCGGCCACGCGTTAGCCGGTAGTCCGCGAAGGCGGACTTCGTGTGGTCGTTGCAGCCTTCATTCGCCCTTCACCCCGCTCGACGCGGCGAAGAGCGTCGGGCCCTTCGCGGCGGGGTCGGCGGGGAGGGGCACGTAGCGGAAGCCGGTCAGCCCCGCCTCGCGCATCCACCCCTCCAGCTGCTCGGGGCCGAAGCCGAGCCACACGTGGCCCATCGTCTGGCGGTACTCCTCGCGGTCGTGCGGCGCCATGTCGATCACCAGCAGCCGGCCGCCGGGGCGCAGCGCGCGCCGCGCCTCCGCCAGCGCCGCCGCCGGCTCGGCGACGTAGTGCAGCACCAGGAAGAGGAGCGCGGCATCCAGCTCGGCGTCCGCCAGCGGCAGCGCCTCCAGCTCGCCGGCGCGCACCTCCACGTTCTCCGCGCCCGCCAGCCGCGTCCGCGCGGCGGCGAGCATCGCGGCCGAGCTGTCCACCGCGAGCACGCGGCCCACGAAGGGCGCCAGCGACTCGCTCACCTGCCCCGTGCCGCACCCCAGGTCGCCGACCACCCACGCGGGGTCGAGCAGCCCCAGCAGCCCCAGCAGGTCCGCGCGCCGGCCGAACAGCTCCTCGCGCAGGCGGTCCCACTGCCCCGCGGCGGTGGAGAAGAACTCCTGCGAGCGGGTGCTGCGCTGGGCGAGCACGCTGCGCAGCCGCTGCGCGTCCTGCTCGGCGGCGGGGATGGCCGCCACCTGCTCGCGCACCAGCGTCCACAGACGACGGGCGGAGGGCTCCAGCCGCTCGGCCACCATCCGGTAGCGGCGGCTCGTCCCCTCGGCCCGCGACGCCAGCCACCCCTCGTCCGCCAGCGTCTTCAGGTGCCGGCTCACGGTCGACTGCGGCAGCTGCAGCACCGCGCACATCTCGCCCACGGTCAGCTCCTGCCGCTCCAGCACCAGGAGCAGCCGGGAGCGCGTGCTGTCGGCCAGCGCCGACATGCGCTCGAAGATCGGGGGGGCGGCGAGAGTATTCATCCGTTCAACCGGATTGAAGGATACAGTAATCCTCCACCGGATGCAAGACCGGGCTCGGCGCCGCGGAAATGCTTGCTCCCGTCCCCCTGCCGTCTATCTTCAGCCAGACACTTCGCCTCCCTTCTCGACGCTGGGTCTGGCGCGCGTCGAAGCTCGACCCGGTGGCCGGCGTGCACGGTTCAGTCAGGGTAGGACGGGTAGCCGCGCGCAGTCGACCTCTCGCCCTTCAGCCGCTCCTGGAAATGACTCCCCCGCGTACCGCGTTCATCGTCCGGCCATTCAAGCCGAAAACGGTCAGGGTCGACGGGAAGGACGTCACCGTCGACTTCGAGCGGGTGCACCGCGAGCTGATCGCGCCCGCGCTGAAGGCGGTGGGCGTACGGGGCGGCACCACCCAGGCGATCGCCCGGGCCGGCAACATCCACCGCGACATGTTCGTGCTGCTGGTGACCACCGACCTGGTGATCGCCGACATCTCGGTGCACAACGCCAACGTCTTCTACGAGCTGGGGATCCGCCACACCGCCCGCGCCGCGCGCACCTTCCTCCTGCGCTGCGACGCCGACCGGGTGCCCTTCGACCTGCAGACCGACCGCTACCTGGAGTACCCGGCCGCCTCTCCCGCCGACGCGCTCCCCGCGCTGATCGAGGGGCTGCGCGCCACCCTCGAGTCCGACGAGGCCGATTCTCCGGTGCTCCAGCTCCTCCGCGAGCTCCCTCCCACCGACTGGGCACGGCTCCTCTCGGTGCCGGACGACTTCCGCGAAGAAGTGCGCCGGGCCGAGAAGCAGGACCGCAGGGGCGACCTGCGGCTGATCGCGCACGAGGTCACCCACCTCCCCTGGGCCATCGAGGGGCTGCGCGCGGTGGGTGGCTCGCAGTTCGACCTCAACGACCACGACGCCGCGCGCACCACCTGGGAGCGGGTGCGGGAGTACAATCCCGCCGACCTGGAGGCCAACACCCGGCTCGCCACCAGCTACCAGAAGCTCGGCGACCTCACGCGCTCGGACGAAGCGATCACGCGCGTGATCGACGCCGCCCTGCGGGGCCCCGACCTGGCGGAGGCGCTCGCGCTGCGCGCGAGCAACGCGAAGACGCGCTGGATCCAGGCGTGGAGGCGGCGCCCCGAGGGAGACGAGCGGCGCATCGAGGCGCTGCGCTCCCCTCACCTGGCCCACTCGTACCAGGACTACGAGCGAGGGTTCGCCGAGGACCGCAACCACTTCTACTCGGGCTTCAACGCGCTGGCCATGCTCACGGTCTGGATCGAGCTCGCGCAGGCCTACCCCGCGGTGTGGGACGAGCGCTTCGAGAACCGGGGCGAGGCGGCCCAGGAGCTGAAGACGCTGAAGCGGGAGGCGCAGCGGATCGGCGCCGCGCTGGAGCTGGCCCTGGCGAGCCAGGAGCGCCGCGAAGCCTTCGAGCGGAAACCCGACCCCTGGTTCAAGATCACGGTGGCCGACCTCGCCTGCCTGACCGGCAGCCGCCCGCTTCGGGTGGTCCAGCTCTACCGCGAAGGGCTGGCCGCGGCGGGGAGGCTCGCGGTCTCGTCGGTCCGCCGGCAGATCGAGATGTACCACGGCCTGGGTGTGCTGGCCCCGACCACCGCGGCCGTGCTCCCGCTGCTCGACGAGCTGCAGGCGCCGCCCGCCGGGGCCGCGGCCGTGCCGGTGCGCGTGGTCGTCTTCACCGGCCACCGCATGGACGCACCCGGCCGCGCGGAGCCGCGCTTTCCTCCCGCGGCCGAGGCGAAGGCGCGGGCGATGATCCGCGGCGTCGTGGAGGCCGAGGTGGCGGCGGCCGCGGGGCGCGCGGTGATCGGCATCGCCGGCGCGGCCAGCGGCGGCGACATCCTCTTCCACGAGGTGTGCGCCGAGCTGGGGGTGGAGACGCAGCTCTTCCTGGTGGTTTCGCGCGAGGACTACGTGCGCGAGTCGGTGGCGGACGGCGGCGCGGGGTGGGTGGACCGCTTCAACGCCCTCTTCGCCGCGCGGCCGTACCGCTTCCTGGGGAACTCCGACACCGCGCTGGAGCTGCCGAAGTGGCTGCGGCCCTGGAAGGAGTACGACATCTGGAACCGGAGCAACCTCTGGATGCTGCACAACGCGCTCGCCTACGGGCCGGAGGTGACGCTGATCGCGCTCTGGAACGGCAAGGGGGGCGACGGCCCCGGCGGCACGCGCGACATGGTCGAGTCGGCGAAGGCGCACGCGGTGAAGACCCTGCTCCTCGACGCGAGCGAGCTCCTCCGGCCCTGATCCCGTTTCGACTGATTGGATGCGCATTCCGATCAACAGAATGGGCTCACACGGAGTCAACGGAGTCAGCGGAGTCGTTCTCCGTTGACTCCGTTGACTCCGTGTGAGGATCTCTGTGCCGGTGTCTCCGCATGCAGAGTCATTGGTCTGATCTGGAATTTGTCTGATCTGGCATGATCGCGCGGCCCTCCGGTGCGCCCGGTGCCGCGGCCCGGCCGTGCCGGGGTGTTGCGCGGCGACGGCTCCGCGCCCACCTTCCCCGCCCCGGCCGGCCGTCCCCCGCACGCCTCTCGCGAGCATGATCGAGCGCACCCCCTCCCGCTACGCCGAGCGCCTCTTCGACGCCGTCGACGCCGCCGCCGACCGCGGCTTCTGGACCACGGGCGACGGGCGCTACACCGAGCTCACGGAGCACGTCCTGGGGCTGGTGGGCACCCTCATCGCCGCCGACGACAAGACGTCGGACGAGGAGCTGGCGTACGTGATCGAGATGGCGAAGCCCTTCCAGCCGCAGGAGCCGACGAAGGGCGAGACCGCGCAGATCGTCCGCAAGGCCGCCCGCCGCACCGACCTCACGCGCGTCCCCGACTACTTCCGCGCCGTGGTGCAGACCGACAAGGCCACGAACGGCCGCCTGGCCGGCGACGTGCTCTGGTGCCTGCGCGAGCTCGGGCTGGGGGTGATCGCCGCCGACAGCCAGAGCGACCCGCGCGAGGTGGAGTGGCTCACGAAGCACCTGGCGGTGCTGCGCGAGGCGGCCGAGTCCCAGGGGCTGCGGCTGGCGCCGGAGCCGGCCTCCGCGGTGGCGACCGACGCGGCGCGCGCCACCGCCGCGCCGGGCGAGCCGCAGCCGGTGGACCAGGCCGCGCTCGACGCGCTGCTGGAGACGCTGCACGCGCTGGTGGGGCTCGCGCGGGTGAAGGAAGAGGTGGAGACGCTCACCAACCTCATCCGCGTGCGCGCCATGCGCCGCGCCCGGGAGCTCCCCAGCGCGCCGATGTCGCTGCACATGGTGTTCATGGGGAACCCGGGGACGGGGAAGACGACCGTCGCGCGCATCCTCGCCGAGATCTTCCGCGCGCTGGGCGTGCTGAGCCGCGGTCACCTCACCGAGGTCGACCGCTCGGGGCTGGTGGCCGGCTACGTGGGCCAGACCTCGCTCAAGGTGACCGAGGTGGTGGAGCGGGCGCTGGGCGGGGTGCTCTTCATCGACGAGGCGTACGCGCTCACCACCAGCCGCGGCTCCACCGACTTCGGCTTCGAGGCGGTGGACACGCTGGTGAAGCTGATGGAGGACCACCGCGACGACCTGGTGGTGGTGGTGGCCGGCTATCCCAAGCCGATGCGCGAGTTCGTGTCCTCCAACCCGGGGCTGGAGTCGCGCTTCAACCGCTACATCGACTTCCCCGACTACTCCCCCGAGGAGCTGCGGCAGATCTTCGACAAGCTGTGCGGCGAGGGGGCGTACACGCTGGCCAAGGAGGCGTCCGACGCCGCCGACCGCCTCTTCCACGCCATGTACGAGGACCGCGACCACACCTTCGCTAACGGCCGCGCGGTGCGGAACCTCTTCGAGCGCGCCGTCGCCCAGCAGGCCAACCGCATCGCGAAGGAGACGGACCCCTCGAAGGAGGTGCTCTGCGCGCTGGAGCTGCCGGACCTGGAGAAGGCCGCCGCCCAGATGCAGGCCGAGCGCGCGCTGGAGAAGGAGGACGAGGAGGCCGACGCGATCCTGAACGACGCGGACGGCGGCGACGACGACGGCGAAGCGAACCAGGGCGAGGACAGCGTGGAGGCGGCGTTCCGCTGATCGCGGGCGGCGACTGGCCCCGTCCGCGGACGCGCTGTATCTTCCCGCACGCGGAAGCCGAATCACTCGAACTGACGACTCCCGATGGGCAAGCTCTTCTTCCACATGGGCGTTTTCGCCGTGGTCACCTTCGTGATCTTCCTCGTCTGCATGTGGTTCGTGCGCATCGAGGACCAGCGCGAGGCGAGGCGGCGCCAGCGGAATTCCTGATAAAGATTTTCAGGTCTCACGCAGAGATGCGGAGGACGCAGAGAGGAACGGCCAATCCTCTCTGCGTCCTCTCTGCGTCTCTGCGTGAGCTCTTCTACCGGGCGCGTGCGGGTCGATAGTTGAACACCGTCCGGCGGTTGCGGGCGACGGCGGCGAGGTCCTTCATCAGGTAGCCGGCGCGGCGGGCGCTCGCGGCGTCGAGCGACGCGCTCCACCGCGGAAGCGCGGGGACCAGGACGCCGACCTGGATCATCATCCCCCTGCACACCTCCACGTAGTGCCCCAGGCTGAAGCGGACCGCCACGCGCCCATTCTCCAGGTGGTGGAACGCGAACTCGGTGGGGAACTCCTCGCCCACCGCGAAGGTGCACTCGCTGTCCGCCGGCTGGATCTCCCGCGTCTTCAGCGTCTCCGTCAGCGCGCGCAGCGAGGCGAAGGAACGGATGTGCGCCGCGTCCATCGCCTGGCGGATCAGGCGGTCGGCGGTGAGCGCGCGCAGCAGCGCGGCCTCCGGCACGATCTCCGTCGCCGCGACGGGGTGCGGACGCGCGACGGTGCCGCGCGCCACGTCGTAGGAGACGAAGCGGGTCCAGGAGATGGGGTGCGCGCCGCCGCAGTCGCAGTACGTCGCCTCTTCCAGGCTCACGATCGATCCGACCACGGAGAGGAGGCGGTAGCGCTGCTCGTACTCGCGCACCGGCACCTCCTCGTCGTGGTCGCCCTGCATCTCCCTCCACTCCGCGTCCGCGATCCGGCGCGCGGAGAACACGAGCGCGCCGTCGCTCGCCCGCCGGGCGGAGACGTCGCGGTCGCTCCAGGTCACGTCGTACCCCGCCGAGCTTCCCCGCCAGATCACCTGCTGCGCAGCCGCATCGACGCGCCACCCCGACGCGCAGACGACGGCCGCGAGACACGCGACCGCCCGCGCCACGGGGTAGCGCGGCGAGAGTCCGCGCGGGCGGACTGTGTGCCGTTGTAGCGGCGAGCTCCCTCGCCTCGTCGCGAACATCACCGCTCGCCTCGTTTCGATCTGCCCTCGCCTCGTCGCCATCGATCGCATCATCGCCGTCATCACCGCGACCCCGATCATCGGCACCCTCGCGATCATTCCTATCATCGGTACCTTTCCGATCCTGCCTATCATCGGCATCATCTCTATCATCGGTACTTTTTTGATGATTCCGATCATCCCACGCCCACGGGGGAAACCGGCGCGGCGAACGGCTCCGCGGGGAGCGTCCACCGCGTGGTGCCGGTGCAGAGCGGCCGCCAGCGCTCGAAGAGCTCATGGGCGCGGCCGGACGCCGCCAGCGCCTCGTGCCGCGGGCGCTCCGCCGCGGGGGGCCAGCGGTAGAGCGGGTGCCGCTCCGCCTGCGGCACGCCGCGGGGGAGCTCGCCGCGCCGGACGATCCCCTCCACCACGTCGGCCATCATCTCCGCCGCCAGCTCGTCGGCGGCGAGCTCCAGCGCCGCGAGCGAGGCGGGGCCGGGCGGCACGGGGAGGAGGCGGCGCGCGACCACGGCGCCGGTGTCGATCCCCCGGTCCACAAGGTGCACCGTGGCGCCGAGCGCCACCCCCTGCTCCAGCGAGTGCCCCACCACCCCGCAGCCGCGCACCCACGGCAGCAGCGCGGGGTGCACGTTCAGCACGCCCGCGGCCGCCGTCTCGATGGTCTCGGGGATCAGGATGCCGCCGCCGCCCAGCACCAGGAAGTCGGGGGCGAGCCGCCGCAGGTCGCGCTGGAGCCGGCGGCTGTTCATGTCGCCCGTCGCGATCACGCGCGCGCAGCGAGACGCATACGACGCGCGGCGCGAGCGGTGGAAGCGCACCTTCCGCCGCGCCGCCGAGGCCGCCGCGCGCGGCCAGCGCAGCAGCCGCCGCGCGCGCGTCTCGCTTCCCTTCGCCCGCGGCGGACCGAAGGAGCCGGTGAGCATCAGCACCGCGTCGAGCACGATGCCGCGCTCGTAGATCCGCTGCAGCACCCGCTGCCCGTGCAGGCTGTCGCCGGTGGTCAGCACCACGCGCATCAGCGGAACGCCGTCTTCACTGGCTGCCGCCGTGATGCATGTGCGCGTGGTCGTGGGCGTGGCCGCCCTGGTTCCCGGTGTGCACCAGGCGCCAGTCGAGCTTCAGCTCCGGGCTGTCGGGGTCCACCACCGGCCAGCTCGCCGGGTCGTCGGGAACGATCACGCCGCCGAGCGCGCCCATCGCGCCGCCGGGGATCGTCTCCCCCGAGGTGTTGTCGTACTCGGCGGTCAGGCGGTAGAGGTGGTCCGGCCGCACGGGCACGCCCAGCGTCCAGAGGAAGCGCCCCAGGGGCATGGAGACGACTTCGCCCTGGGCGTCCACCACCGGGTGGCCCTCCCAGATCACCGTGCCGGCGGTGGCGTCTTCGAGCCGCAGCGCGGTGCCGTACTGGTGCATGTGGCCGCCCACGGCCAGGATCCGCCCCGCCACCGCCGGCCGCGCCTCCCAGGTGCGGCTGGAACGCCCCGGCGGCAGGTCGTACGAGTGCATCGAGGCGGGGGGCATCACGTCCATGTAGAAGGGGAGCACCGACACCGGGCGCACCACCGCGCTGGAGGGCGTGTAGGGGAAGTGCACGCGCAGCCAGACGTCGTGGTACGAGGTCTCGGTGGGGTTGTGCACCATCGAGGTGACGATCAGCTCCTGCCCCCGGCGCACGCGGTAGCCGAACATCCGCGGCATCGCCACCGGCCCCGTCTCCTGCCCCACGGCGGCCACGCGCAGCATGATCTGGCTGAAGAGCTCGCGCTGCCCCGGCGAGATCACGTTCACGTGGTGGATGGTGCTGCGCGGCACCGGGTTCCCGTCGCCGTCCACCATCTCCACCCGGTAGCCGTGCAGCCACGCGTCCATGGGGACAACGGCGTGGAAGGGCGGGAGCTGCCGGTGCTCGCTCTCCGCGGGGAGCTCGACGGGACCGATCTCCATCACCAGCTCTCGCCGCTCCGCGTCCATCCGCACGCGCAGCTCGACCGGGCGCGCCATGGGGGCCGACTGGGCGCGCGCCGCGCCGGGGAAGACGGCGAGCGAGAGCAGCACCAGCGAACGGGTGAGCACGCGCGGTCGCATGGGTCCAGTGGGTGTGCGAGTCGGAGGGAGATGGAGACGCGCGGACGGACGACGGAATCTGCGATGGCAGACGCCCGTCCGGAAGACCGATGACGTACCGGGTTGCGCGGAGACGCGGAAGAGGTCGCTTCGTCACCAGGTTGGAAACCCGGGCTACAACACCACGAAGTCCGCCTTCGCGGACTGCATCCCCATCATGTGTGCGGATCGCGAGACAATCCCGCTCGCCTCTGCGACCGCACGGGTGCGACCTCTACGCACCATGGCCGCGGCATAGTCCGCGAAGGCGGACTTCGTGTCTTTGTAGCCCGGGTTTCCAACCCGGTTCTAGGTCGCGGACGCGAGGGACTTCGCCTTTGCCACGGTGTCCGGGTCGGGCGCGCGGCCGAGCACCGAGTCGGCGATCAGCGGGCCGTGGAACTTGCCGTTCTCGATGAAGATCTTGTTGGGGTCGAGCCCGGCCGCCACCACGCCGGCGATGTACACGCCGGGCGCGTCGGTCTGCATGGTGGAGCGGTCGTGCACGGGGATGCCGGTCTTCTCGTCGATCGTGACGCCCAGGCCGCGGAGGATGGCCGTGTCGGGGGCGTAGCCGGTCATCGCCAGCACCCAGTCGTTGGGGAGGGTGCGGCGCTCGCCGGTGACCAGGCTCTCGATCTCCACGTCGCGTGGGCGGATCTCGGTCACGCGGTGCCGCCAGAGCGCGGTGATGGCGCCCTCGGCGATGCGGTTCTCGATGTCGGGGCGCACCCAGGGCTTGATGCCGCGGTCCAGCATGTCGAAGAGGTGCACCAGGGTCACGCGCGCGCCCTCGCGCCAGCAGTTGAGCGCCGCGTCCACCGCGCTGTTCCCCGCCCCGATCACCACCACGTCCTGGTCGAAGTAGGGATAGGGATCGGTGTAGTAGTAGACCGTCTTCGGCAGCTCGGCCCCCGGCGTTTCGAGCCGCCGCGGCGTGTCGAAGTAGCCGCTGGCGATCACCACGTTGCGCGCCCGGTAGCGCGCGTCGTCGTGCTCGCGGATGCGCGTGTCGAGCACGAAGCCGTCGCCGTCGCGGGTGATGGCCGTCACGTCTTCGTACTGGTGGACGTCCAGGCCGAAGTACGTCACCAGCTTGCGGTAGTAGCGCAGCGCCTCGCGCCGCGTGGGCTTGTCGCCCGCCGTGGTGAAGGGCACGCCGGAGATCTCCAGCTTCTCCGGCCCGCTGAAGAAGGTCGTGTAGGTCGGGTAGCGGTAGACGGAGGACGTGACCGGGCCGCGGTCGAAGATCGCGCAGGAGAGCCCGCGCTCCTTCGCCGCCACCCCCACCGCCAGCCCGCACGGCCCCGCCCCCACCACCGCGATGTCGAAAGGCTGCGTCTGCTCAGCCATCATTCCTCTACTGGTATGCGATGCGTTTCGCGCGCACAGCATACCATCCCCCGCTCTCCAACTGCAACTGCCGTTTCACGCAGAGACGCAGAGGAAGTGAGAGAACAACAGAGAGATTCCTCCGCTTTTCTCTCTTTTCCTCTGCGTCTCTGCGTAAAACGGCAGTTGACGCAGCCGCGGACGCGCGGAGTCAGCGGCCCGGAAGGAAGCGCGACGTGCCGCGCATCTTCACCCCCTGCCCCTCGGCCTGCCAGGCGAACAGGTGGTGCGTGGCGGGGTCGACGTACAGCTTGACCGTGCGCTGGTTGACGGTGGTCGCGACGGCAAAGCCCGTGTACTGCCGCCCGCCGATCTCCACGCTCTCGCTCCCCAGCAGGCGGAACTCGCTCTCGCGCATCCCGACCGCGGGGTCGTAGCTGCTCACGTGCACCACGGACCCGGGGCAGAGCGGCACCGCGGCCACCGCGTCGCTGCTCACGCTCATCTCGAAGATCCCCGCGTCGAGCGGCTGGTCCACCGCGCGCGTGGTGTCGCCTCGCACCAGCGTGCCGGTCACGCGCCCGCCGGCGTAGGTCACGTCCACGCGGCCGCCGGGGAAGGTGGAGACGTGGCGGATCGGCGCCCAGGTGCCGGCGTCCACCCAGACGCTGTCGAGCGATGCGCCCATCGGCGTCTGCGACCGCTGCACGGTGAGCCAGGCATCGCGCCCGTCGCGGCGGGTGCGGACGGTCTGCTGCGTGAAGAGGCCGTTGCGCACCGTTCCGCCACGCTCCATCACCATGTCCACGGTGTCGGCGGGGAACGGCGTGAACGACGCCAGGCGCGGATCGCCCACCCTGAGCGTGCTCTCGCCGGCCGCGCAGGCGCCGGAGGTGGCAATCGGGTGCGCGGCCTGGGCGGCGAGCGATGCGGCAGCGAGGGCGAGCACGGCAGCCAGCGAAGCGGTGGCCAGCGAGCGCCGGGTGAAGGGCATCAAGCGGTACATGGAGGCACCCCGGGGTTCACGGTGGATGGGGCGCACGGAAGGTGCGGCCCGCCGTCCGCGCCGTTCATGCGCGGGCGACGGGGGCCAAGGTACGCTGGAGATTGGAACCGATGGTTGGCGCCGCGTCAGGGCGACGTCAGGAAACCGTCAGGACGGATGGCCGTTGCGTCAGACGCGGACGCGCGGAGTCAGAGCGGGCACAAATCATCGCAGGAGAGGTTGCAGGAAGGATTGCACGTCGGCCGCCAGGTCGGGGGGCAGCAGAAGGTGGGGCCGATACAGGTTCCACAGGTGTAGGCGGGGGGGCACGTCCCGAAGATGCTGAAGAACCCGCCTGAATCGCACTCGGTGCTCTCCTGGTTGTCGACGAACGGCTCGTGCCGGCCCTGCACCGTGCCGACCTGCGCGTCGGGCGTAGACGCCACGAACGACTCGACCTGCAGGGTATCGACGTCCAGCTTCAGCTTGCGCATGGGCTCCTTCCAGGCTGGGGGGGTGAAGCATCATACCCCGCATTCGAAGATGGGAGGGCAGGTGATATTGCACGAAGGATTGCATGTCGGCCGCCAGGTCGGGGGGCAGCAGTAGGTGGGCCCGATGCAGGTGCCTACGCTCGGGCAACCGGCGCAGGTCCCGAACAGGCTGCCCCAGTCTCCGCCGTCACAGCCGGTGCTGACGGGCTCCTTGTAATAAGGGTCGATCTGGCCGTGCACCGTGCCGCCCTGCGGGGCATGTGAAACGGCCTCGAACGACTCCACCTGCAGGGTGTCGACGTCCAACTTCAGCTTGCGCATGGGGTTCCGTCCAAGATTGGGGAAGAAGAAAGGAACGACACTCAGGGGGATGATTCTTCAGCTACTTGCACGAACTTGTTCGTCGCATGGCACCGTGGCTCGGCCGTCGCCGATCCCGCGGTTGCCTTTCGGGGCGATGTCCGTGAAAAGTACCTGTGATATACTCTAGTACAACAGTATAACGCACCGCAAGTGTTTCGTTCAGTCCGTGTATAAAAGCAAGCCACGAAGCTCTCTCTTCACGGCTTCGCGGCTGCGGGACTCGATCCTCGATAACCGATTTTTCCAAAGACGTCGTCCTGAACGTCGCCGTTGCGCAGGACCCCGCATCCACGACGATGCCCCTCCAGGTCGGTGCGACGCGCAAAGCCCCGGCCGAGTCTCGGCCGGGGCTTCGGGTTCTACCACGATCCAGCCGAGAGGATGACCGCCCTGGCCCAACTCCGTGCCGAATTGCCGAGCTCGGGCGCCGGTGTCTCGGAGCAGGGCATCAGATGCCGCACTCGAGGTCCTCGCAGGTCATGTTGCACGTGGGATTGCAGGTCGGCTGCCAGGTTCGGGGACAGCAGTAGGTGGGGCCGATGCACGTGCCCACGGTGGGACAGCCCGCGCAGGTCCCGAAGAGGCTCCCCCACCCTCCCCCGTCACAGCCGGTGCTGTCGTCCTCGACCGGGTAGCGATCATCCGGATCCACCCATCGGCCCTGCACCGTACCGCCCTGCGCGGCGTGCGGCTGAACCACGAACGATTCCACCTGCAGGGCGTCGACTTCCAGCTTCAGCTTGCGCATGGGACCTTCCCGCCGGGGTGAGGGAGGAGTGGGGTGGGGGAAACACACGTTCTCATTTACCGCGCGGCTCGCCCGCTCCGGTTGCCGCCATTCGTTACAACGCTTCTCGGGCAGCCAACCGGACAGCTTCCCCCCATGATCGCCGCCGTCGATCACCCCTGGAAGCGGTACCCCGCCTTCCGCACGGTGAGGATGTGGCGCGGGTTCGCCGGGTCCACCTCCAGCTTGCGGCGCAGCTCGGCCACGTGCGTGTCGACGGTGCGGCTGATGATGGCGGCGCGGTGGCCCCACACCTCGCGCATCAGCTCCACCCGTGTCGCGATGCGCCTGCCATGCAAGCCGCGGGTGCTACGGATTTCGCGAAGCCCCGGCCGGAGTCCTTCAACCGGGGCTTCGCTCGTCCGACGATCTCTGTCCAGGCAGCATCGACGTCATCGAGAGCGCCACAAATGGCCAGCTCTGCCCTGCGCCCCGGTGCGAAGCATCACAGGCTGCACGGATTTCCGCAATCCGTGCGGTCGCACGTGGGATTGCACGTGGGCCGCCAGGTTGGAGGACAGCAGTAGGTGGGGCCGATACAGGTACCCACGGTCGGGCAGCCGTCGCAGGTCCCGAACAGGCTGCCCCAACCTCCTCCATCACACTCGGTGCTGTCGGCGTCCCGCACGAACTGGCCGTGCACCGTACCGACCTGTGCAGCGGGCGGAGAGGCCACGAACGACTCCACTTCCAGGGAATCGAGGTCCAGCTTCAGCTTGCGCATGGGGGCCTTCCGGGGAGGGAGTGAGGGAAGGGATGTCCAGGAGCGCTCGATCTGCTGCGCGGCTCCCGCGCTCCGATGCCGCCGGTTCCTAGAACGCCTCTCGGCAGGCGAACGGGACAGGCGAAGTCCTCGACCCCGGCCCGGCATCCCGGAGAGCAGGCCGGGTCGCATCGCCCTTGCCGTCGATCACCCCTGGAACCGGTACCCCGCCTTGCGCACGGTCAGGATGTGGCGCGGGTTTGCCGGGTCGTGCTCCAGCTTCCGCCGCAGCTCGGCCACGTGCGTGTCGACGGTGCGGCTGATGATCGCGGCGCGGTGGCCCCACACCTCGCGCATCAGCTCCACCCGCGTGGCGATGCGCCCGCCGCGGCCGATCAGCGCCAGCAGCAGGTCGAGCTCCTTCGGCGCCAGCGCCACCTCCTCGCCGCGCAGCCGCACGCTGCGCGTCGCGCGGTCGATCTCCACCTCGCCGAAGCGGATCGGCGCCGGCGCGGCCTCGGGCGCGGCGGCGGACGGCGGGGGCGCGGCGCGGCGCAGGAGCGCCTCCACGCGCGCGAGCAGCTCCAGCAGGCCGAACGGCTTGGTCATGTAGTCGTCGGCGCCGAGCTTGAGGCCGCGCACCTTGTCGGCCTCGTCGCCGCGGGCGGTGAGCACGAGCACGGGAACGGCGCTCCCCTGCTGCCGCAGCCCCTGCAGCACGCGGTAGCCGTCGAGCCCGGGGAGCATCAGGTCGAGCACCAGCAGGTCGGGCGCGGTGCGCAGTGCCAGGTCGAGCCCGGTGAGCCCGTCTTCGGCCACGTCGACCTCGTAGCCCTCGATCTCGAGGTTGTTGCGCAGGCCGAACGCCAGGTCCGGGTTGTCCTCCACCACCAGGATACGCCGGCTCATGCCACCCCCTGCGTGGGTTCCATCGTCCGCACCGCCTCCGCACCCTCCGTCCGCGCGGGGAGCTCCAGGGTGAAGCGCGCGCCGCCGCCCGGCGCCTCGTCCACGCGCACGCGGCCGTCGTGCAGCGCCGCGAGCTGCGCCACCACCGCCAGCCCGATCCCGCTCCCCGCCACCGCGCTCTCCGCGTCGCGCCCCAGCCGGGCGAAGGGGCGTAAGATGCGCTCGCGCTCCTTCGGCGGGATCCCGGGCCCCGCGTCCTGCACCCACACGCGCGCCGTCCCGCCCTCGATCGACAGCCCGACCTCCACCGTCTGCCCCGCGGGCCCGTACTTCACCGCGTTGTCCAGCAGGTTCAGCAGCATCTGCCGGAAGGCGCCGCGGTCCACGTCCGCGCGGATCCCCGGCTGCAGCCGCTCGCGCAGCACCACCCGCCGCGCCGCCGCCAGCGGCGCGAAGGTCTCCACCGCGTCGTGCGCCAGCGTGTCGAGCGCCTCGCTGCGCCGGTCCAGGCGCACCGCGCGGCGCTCGGCGCGAGAGAAGACGAGGACGTTCTCCACCAGTCCCGAGAGCCGCCGCGCCTCCTGGTCGATGATCTCGATGGAGCGCTGCCGCTCGCCGTCGCTGCGCACGCGGCCCAGCCGCAGCGTCTCGGCGAACATGCGGATCTGCGCCAGCGGGGTGCGCAGCTCGTGGCTCACGCTGCTCACGAAGTCGGCGCGCACCCGCACCAGCTCGCGCTCGCGGCGGAGCTGCGCCAGCGCCACCGCCGTCAGCCCCGCCGCGAGCGCCAGCAGCGCGAGCAGGAACGGCAGCCGCGGCTTCGGCATCCCGCCGATCAGCAGCCGGTCCGCCGCGGCGGAGCGCAGGCTCACGCGCACCCGCATCCCGCCCACCAGCGCGCCGACGGTGTCCGTCGCCTCCATGCCGCCGGCGTAGCGGCGGGGCGACGCGTACAGCTCGCGCCCGGCGGGGTCGAGCACCACCAGCGAAAGGAGCGAGTCGTGCGCGAGGCCGCGGGTGAGCGAGGGCGGCAGCACTCCCTGGCTGGCGTAGACGGGCCCGAAGGCGGCCTTCGCCAGCGTGCGCGGGTTGGCCTCGAAGCCGTAGGCGGCGATGGCGGCCCCGCCCGGCTCGCGGCGCACGATGTAGGTCAGCGCGCGGTCGACGCCGCCGGCGCGGGTCAACAGGATGTACGCCTCCAGCCCGTTCTCCGCGCGCGACGGGCTGCGGACGAGCGTGCGCGCCGTGTCGGCCAGCCACGCGCGCGCCGGCTCCGGGAGCGCCGTCCCCGTGCGCTCGGCCGATCCGTCGCGCAGGTCGAGGCGGAAGTACCCGCGCACCGAGTCGATGGGCGGGCATAGGGCGCACGTCTCCGCAGCCGGGCGAGCGAGGAGTGCGGCGAGCGACGGCAGCGGCGCGTCGGGCGCGGCGGGGTGCACCGCCTCGAAGCGGAAGATGGCTCCGCCGCCGGTGCGCATCAGCGCGACCCGGCCGGCCTGACGATACAGGAACGCGGCGAAGCGCGCATAGTCGCGCAGCGCGCCCTGCGCCGCCTCGCGATGGGCGCGCGCGGCGCTCTGGGCCTGCCAGGTCATCACGCCCGTCAGACCCAGCGTGAGCAGCAGGAGGAGAACGATGGCGGATGCGGGACGCCTCATCTTCGAAAGATAAGCGCGAGACAGCCCCATTCCGAGCAGGAAAGTGTCAGGAGCGCGTCAGGCTTACGTTAGGTTTGACGCAGAGACGCAGAGGAACGGAGAGAACAACAGAGAGGGTTTCTCCGTTTTTCTCTCCGTTCCTCTGCGTCTCTGCGTGAAACGGCAGTTCAGTCAGCCGCGGCCGCCTCGGGGACCGCCGCGGCGCGCAATGCCTGGTCGAAGTCGGCGATGAGGTCGTCCGCGTCCTCGATGCCGAGGGAGACGCGAACGAAGCCGTCGCGGATCCCATTGGCGGCGCGCCGCTCGGGCGACATCCCGGCGTGCGAGGTGTAGCGCGGCTCGCTCAGCAGCGTCTCCACCCCGCCCAGCGACGGCGCCAGCTTCGCCAGCTTGAGCGCCCGGACGAAGCGCGCCGCCCCCTCGCCGCCGCCCGCGACCTCGATCCCGATCATCCCCCCGAAGCCGTCCAGCACCCGCTCGGCCACCGCGTGGTCCGGGTGCGACGCCAGGCCGGGGTAGTGCACCCGCGCGATCCCCGGGTGGCGCTCGGCCCACGCGGCCACCGCCATCCCGTTGCGGTTGTGGCGCTCCATCCGCACGGCAAGCGTCTTCATCCCCCGCTCCAGCAGCCAGACGGCGTGCGGGTCGAGCGTGGGCCCCCACACCTTCGCCCGGTCGCGCACCGCTCCGACGAGCGCGCGGCTCCCGGCGATCACCCCGGCCGTCACGTCGCTGTGGCCGCCGAGGTACTTGGTGGCGCTGTGCATCACCAGGTCCACCCCGTGCTCCAGCGGCCGCGCGTTCACCGGCGAGGCGAAGGTGGAGTCGAACACCACCACCGCGCCGCGCGCGTGCGCCTCGTCGGCGATGGGGCGCGGGTCGAGCACGCGCAGCAGCGGGTTCGACGGGCTCTCGCCGATCACCAGCTTCGTGTCGTCGCGGAAGCCGTCCCGCCACCCGGGCGCGGAGAAGTCCACGAAGGTGGTCTCCACCCCGAAGCGCGGCAGCTCCTTCTCCAGCAGCGCGCGGGTGCCGCCGTAGATCGCGTCGGTGGCGACCACGTGGTCGCCGGCCGAGACCACGGAGATCACCGCGCACGCCATCGCCGCCATCCCGCTCCCCAGCACCACGGCGTCCTCCGCCCCCTCCAGCGCGGCCAGCCGCGCCTCCACCAGCACGTGGTTGGGGGCGTTGCCGTAGCGCTGGTAGAGGAGCGGCCCCTGGCCGTCGGGGTCGCTGATGAAGGTGGTGCTGAGCACCAGGGGGTTCACCACCGGGTCGTGCACCCCGCGGGGCCCCTCGCCGGCGTGCACGGCACGGGTGGAGGGGCCGGAGCGGTCCAGGTCAGTCATCGAGCAGCACGGAAAGGGGGGAGATGGTGCCGTCCGGGTGGGCGGTCGCCACGCGGTGGCCCAGCAGCGCCGCCAGCGTGGCCTCGGCGGCGCCCTCGGAGAGGCCGGTGTCGCCCGCCACCTCGTGCGCGCGGGCGCGGCCGCGGCGGGTGAGCGCCTCCCACACGGCACGGTGCGCGGGGCCGGCGTCGCCCAGCAGCTTCACCTGGCCCTCGTCGTCGCGCGCCACCAGCAGCAGGCTGTGGCGCTCCAGCACCGCCTCGATCGCCTCTTCGTGGTGCTCCTGCACCCCCAGCACCACGAAGAAGGCCTCGGCCGGGCGCTCCTCGCCGCTGAAGCGCAGCAGCAGCTTGGCCACGATCTCGTCGGCGCAGGAATAGTCCAGCACCCGCACCTGCGAAAAGTCGAGGATCGACAGGCACGCCGCGTGGGCGGGGCCGTCCATCTCCGCGATCTGGCTCTCCACGCCGCTGCGGATGGCGCGCCCCGTGGGGCGCGTCACCAGGTTGCTGAAGAGCGAGGTCACCGAGCGTCGCTGCACGGCCGTGAAGCGGAAGAGGTGGCGGGTGGCGGGCGCGGGGAGCACCGGTCAGGCGTCCGAGACGGTCACCTTCTCCATCCGGTCGCCGGCCACGATCTTCCGCACCACGTCCATCCCCTCGGTGATCTTGCCGAACACCGTGTGCGCGCCGTTCAGGTGCCGCGTGTTGGCCTCGCTCAGCACGATGAAGAACTGGCTCCCGCCGGTGTCCTTCCCCGCGTGCGCCATGGAGAGCGACCCGGGTTCGTGGCGGTGCGGGTTCCCGGCCGTCTCGCACTTGATCGTCCACCCCGGGCCGCCGCTGCCGATACGGCGGTCGGTGAGCGGCAGCTCCTTGGTCTGCGGGTCGCCCCCCTGCACCACGAAGTCGGGGATCACGCGGTGGAAGGCGATGCCGTCGTAGAAGCCGCTCCTGGCCAGCTTCTCGAAGTTCTCCACCGTGCCCGGCGCCTCGGCGGGGTAGAGCTCGCCGCTGAAGGTGCCCTTGCTGGTCTCGAAGGTGACGGTCTTCATCAGTGCGTAAGTGCGAGAGTGCGGAAGTGCGCTGTCGGAGGACGATCCTCCGCGCGGTACGTACGGATCACCCCGGCGGCGGGCGCCGCGGCGGCATCATGCTGGTGCGCGCGGCGGGGGCGGGGGCGGCCTTGGGCTGCGGCGGCGCCGGCTCCCGGGCGGGGAGGATGATCTGGATCTGCGCGCCGGGGAAGTAGGGGAGGTCCTTCTCCAGCGGGAGCGCGTCGTCCCACTCCGGCACGTCGGCGATGCGGGCGGTGCCGCTGCGGATGGAGATCTTGCCGCCCCAGCGCCCCACCTTCTTGCGGATCTGCTTGAGCCCCTGCCCGCGGCCGGGGTCGCGGAAGCGGGTGACGCCGTGGATGAAGGCCGCCTCCAGCGCCGTCGCGTCACCCCAGCGGTCGCCGAAGCGGGCGGAGTGCTCGCGCTCCAGCGACCCCTTGAACCCGATCCCCAGGTCCATCACCGCGATCACCGCCACCTTCCGCCCCAGCCGGCGCTGCCAGTTGTAGACCTGGATCCCCACCCACCCCGGCGCGTCGGCGTGCTCGATGATGTTCTGCGACACCTCGGAGAGGAGCATGCTGAAGGCGATGGCGTCGGCCTTGGAGTAGCCGAGCTGCTCGGCCAGGAGCGCCGAGACTCGCCCCTCGTTCAGCACGTCCACCACCCCGTGCACGTCTTCGTGCGAGCCGATCACGGTGATGGGAAGGAGCACGTTCGACTCGCCGGCGGCGCGCGCGCGGGCCGCCTCGCCCACCTCGAAGGCGGCGCCGGCGGCGGCCAGGAAGCCCATCCCGCCCAGGTAGCGCAGCACCTCGGGGCTCTGCGGGAGCTGCAGCATGGGGCGGCCGCCGGTCTCGCGCAGGTAGGTGCCGAGCGCCAGCAGCCCCAGCATGCCGAAGGGGTCGGCGAAGCGCACGTGGCGCGCGTCGAAGAGCAGCTTCTCGTCGCCCGCGTCGGCGGCCTCGGCGAGAAGGCCGTCGACGGCGTCGTCGTCGAGCGTCTGGGGCACCGCGACCACGCGCGTCATGCGCCGGCGTCTCCGTGCGTCTGCATGCGGCAAACTACGTCCGGGGGATGGAATCGGAAAGTGTTCGGTGTGCGTCATCCCCCGGCTTCCGCTGTTTCCCAACCTTCCACAGACCATTTGACGCAGAGGCGCAGAGGAACCGAGAGAAATTCAACTGCGTTCTCTCTTTTCCTCTGCGTCTCTGCGTCAAATGTTCTGTTTGTCTCGGTTGCGCAATCCTCCCCTTCCCCGCACCATTCGCCGCATGCGCGTCGACGGCACCCACTACCGCACCGTCTGGATGGAAGGCGACCGCGTTCGCCTCCTCGACCAGAACCGGCTCCCCTTCGCGTTCCGCGTCGTCGACGCGGCCACGCACCGCGACACGGCCACCGCCATCCGCGAGATGACGGTGCGCGGCGCCCCGGCGATCGGCGCGGCGGCGGCGTTCGCGATGGCGCAGGCGTTCGTGGAGGCCCCCGCCACGAATCCCTGGCCGTACGCGCGCGACGCCCGCGCCCGGATCGAGGCGACCCGGCCCACGGCACGCGACCTCTTCGCCGGCGTGGAGCACGTCTGGGAAGCCGCGGAACTGGAGGAGGATTCCCTCGCCGCCGGGGCGCTCGAGGCGGCGCAGGCCTTTGCCGAGGCGAGCGTGGAGAGCTGCCGCCGCCTGGGCGAGCACGGCGCCGCGCTGATCCCGGAGGGCGCGCGCGTGCTCACCCACTGCAACGCGGGGTGGCTCGCCACGGTGGACTACGGCAGCGCGCTCGCGCCCGTCTACCTCGCCGCCGCGCAGGGGCGCCCCGCGCACGTCTGGGTCGACGAGACGCGGCCACGCGCGCAGGGAGCCCGCCTCACCGCCTGGGAGCTGATGAACGAGGCGCTTCCGCACGCCGTGATCGCCGACAACGCCGCCGCCTGGTTCATGAGCCGCGGCGAGGTGGACCTGGTGATCGTCGGCGCCGACCGCATCGCCGCCAACGGCGACGTGGTCAACAAGATCGGCACGCTGGGGCGGGCGGTGTGCGCGCGGGAGTTCGGCATCCCCTTCTACGTCGCCGCCCCGCCCTCCACCTTCGACGCGGCCACCCGCGACGGCCCCGCCGTGACCATCGAGGAGCGCGCGGAAGACGAGGTGCACTACCAGGAGGGCCCCGACGCCGAGGGGATCCTGCGCCGCGTGCGGGTGACCTCCCCCGGCTCCCCCGCGCGCAACCCGGCCTTCGACGTGACCCCGGCCCGCCTCGTGACCGCCTACGTCACCGACGCCGGCATCTTCACCGCCGCCGAGCTGCCGCACGTGGCCGGGTTCGGTGCACGAGGCGGCTGAAGCCGCCGCGCCGCCGCTACAACGGCCTGCGGTCCGCCTGCGCGGACATCGCGATCATCGATGGCCGCCAGGCGCGCCACCGCCGGGGACGCAGTCCGCGAAGGCGGACTTCGTGTCGTTGTAGCCCGGGTTTCCAACCCGGTGCGATCGCCGACGCAGCGACATACCGTCCGTCACCCACCGACCTCCGCATCCGAACCCGATCGACCGTGACGACCCTCACCGAATCCCCCGCCCCGCCGCCCGTCGCCCTCCACGCCGGCCCCGGCGACCCGCTCGGCGAGCTGGTCGCGTGGTCACGCCGCCTGGGCGCGGACCCGTCGCTCGTGCTGCGCGGCGGCGGCAACACCTCGGTGAAGAGGGAGGAGCCCGACGTCGCCGGCCGGCCGCAGGCGGTGCTGCGGGTGAAGGGGAGCGGGTCGGACCTGGCCTCCGCGAAGCCCGGCGACTTCTCCGGCGTGCGGCTGGACGACGTGCTCCCGCTCTTCGCCCGCGAGGACATGAGCGACGAGGAGATGGTCGACTACCTGGCGCGCACCCTCACCGACCCGCGCGCGCCGCGCCCGTCGATCGAGACGCTGCTGCACGCGTTCATCCCCGCGGCCAGCGTCTTCCACTCCCACGCCGACGCCCTCCTCTCGCTGATCAACACCCCCGACCCGCACGCCGCGCTCGACGCCGCGCTGGGGCCCGACGTGCTCCGCGTCGCCTACCGCCGCCCCGGCTTCCTCCTCTCCCGCGAGGTGGGCGAGGCGGTCCGCGGCAGCCCGGACGCGCCGGGGCTGGTGCTGCTGAACCACGGCCTGGTAACCTGGGGCGCCACGCCGGAAGAGGCCTACCGGCGCCACCTGGAGCTGGTCGAGCGCGCCCGCGCCCACGTCGCCGCGCGCGAGCCGGCGGCCGTCTTCGTGGCGGAGCACCGCTTCACTCTCCCCCCGCGGGTGCGGCACGGCCTCGCCGCCGAGCTGGCGCCGGTGATCCGCGGCGCGCTCTCCGCCCAGCGCCGCGTGATCCTTCGCTACGACGACACCCCCGAGCTCCTCGCCTTCGTCGGCTCGCCGCGGGCGCGGCAGGCCTCCGCCGCGGGGGCGGCCACGCCGGACCACATCCTGACGACAAAGGTGCACCCGCTCCGGGTGGAGGTGGACGATCCCTGCGACGTGGAGGCCGTCGCGCGCGCCTTCGCCGCGGGGCTGGAACGCTACCGCGCGGACGACGAGGCGTACGCCGCGCGCTGGCGCACCGCCGAGCCGGTACTCGACCCGTCGCCGCGCATCGTGCTGGTGCCGGGGATCGGGATGTTCACCGCGGGGAAGGACGCGAAGGCGGCCGGCCTCGCGCGCGACATCTACCTCCACACCATCGGCATCATGGCGGGCGCCGAGACCCTCGGCGGCTACCGCTCGCTCGCCGAGGCGGAGCAGTTCCGCGCCGAATACTGGCCGCTGGAGCTGTACAAGCTCACCCTCGCCCCGCCCGAGCGCGAGCTCGCGCGCCGTGTCGCGCTGGTGACGGGCGCCGCGGGGGGACTCGGACGCGCCATCGCCCACCGCCTGGCCGCCGCCGGCGCGCACGTGGTGGTGACCGACCGCGACGAAGCCGGTGCCCGCGCGGTCGCGGACGAGCTCGCCGCGCGCGAGGGAGCGGGCACCGCCCTCGCCTGCGCGCTCGACGTGACCCGCGACGGCGACGTGGCCTGCGCCTTCGAGCGGGCGGCGCTGGAGCTCGGCGGGGTGGACGTGGTGGTCTCCAACGCCGGGATCGCCCACTGCGCGCCGATCGAGGCGCTGGAGCTGGAGGACTGGGAGCGGAGCCTGGCCGTGAACGCCACCGGCCACTTCCTGGTGACCCGCGCGGCGCTGCGGCACTTCCGCCGGCAGGGCACGGGGGGTTCGATGGTGTTCGTCGCCACCAAGAACGTCACCGCGCCGGGGAAGGACTTCGCCGCCTACAGCGCCTCCAAGGCGGCCGAGGCGCAGCTCGCGCGCGTCGCGGCCATCGAGGGCGGCGCCATCGGCGTGCGCGTCAACCTGGTGAACCCCGACGCCATCTTCGGGGGGAGCAGCCTCTGGTCGGGGATCCGCGAGGAGCGCGCCCGCGCCTACGGCGTCGCACCCGAGAAGCTGGAGGAGGTGTACCGCGGCCGCACCCTGCTCGGCGTCGAGGTCCGCGCCGAAGACGTCGCCGAAGCCGTCCTCTTCCTCGCCTCCGACCGCTCCTCGCGCACCACCGGCGCCATGCTCCCGGTCGACGGCGGCGTGCGCGAGGCCTTCGTGCGCTGACCGCGGAACGGCTGAAGCCGTTCTCGAGATGGAGGCGCACGAAAGGCTTGTCCCCCGTGCCCCCGCATCCGCAAATTCCAATCACCCGCGCGCGAGGTCAGAACCGGATCGGCTGGTGCGTTCATCGGCATGCGCGAGAACGGCGCGGTCCATGCGGCGCAGCGTGGTGCGGCAGCAGATGCAGGATCCGCGAGCCCCACATCCCCCGGAGGCAGCGATGAGCACAGCACGGAAGCTCCTGGTCCCGCTCCTGGCGTCGGCCGCCGTGGCGGCGCTCGCCGGCTGCTGGGACCCCGGCGTGAGGACCGCGCGCGAGGCGCCGGCCCCGCGGAGCCGCGGCATCTCGGCGTACGTCTTCGACGAAGACCAGCTCCAGTCCTCTTCGGACGGCACCCTCCTCGCCGCGCTCGAGGCCCGGATGTCGTCGATGGGCGTGCTGCGCGGCGGCGAGTGCCCGCAGATCGTGCTGCGGGGCCGCACCACGGTGGCGCGCCCCACCAACCCCGGGGTGTACGTGGACGGCGCCCGCGCCACCAACACCTGCGTGCTGGAGACGCTGAACGTCTCCGACGTGCACCGCGTCGAAGTCTACCCCATGGGCATCGCCCAGCGCGGCGCCTACGAGGCGCAGGCCGGCGGCCTGATCCTGGTGTTCATGCGCACCGGCAGCTGAGCCGGCCGCAAGGAAACGGCGGGGATCCGGAAAAGACCGCACACGCGTAGACGCGGAGACACAGAGAGGCCCGGTCGGGCCTCTCTGTGTCTCTGTCTCTGTGTACCGCCGTCAGGCGCAGCAAACCGGCGCACCGGAGAGGCAGGTGGCCACCGTACAGCCGTCGGAGCACCCCAGGCTGCACAGGTCGGTGCAGTTGCAGGTGGCGCCGCAGCTGGCCAGGCACGTCCCCAGGCAGCTGATGTTGCAGGTACCGATGCAGCTCGGCTGCTGCGTCTGCGGCGTGGTGATGGCGGCGTAGTCCTCCTCCATCCCCACCGCGTCGCCATGCGCGCGCACGGTCCCCGCGTCCACCACGGTCGCGCGGGTGTCGAACGACTCCACGCGCAGCGCGTCGATCTCCAGCTTCAGCTTTCGCATCTCCGTCCTCCGTGTTCGTGTCGAGGAGCGCACCGGCAGGCGGACGCCCGACGGGGTGGGACAACGCGGCGCGAACGGAAGGGCCGTTCGTTCCGCGCATTCACGGGCAGTACCCGGGCACCCGTCTCAGGCCGGCGGGCAGCAGATGGGGTTGTCGCCGGTGGGGCAGGTGGCCCCGTACCGGGTGATGCAGGAGGGCTGGTTGCAGGTCTCGCACGAGAAGTCGCACGTCGCCCCGGGGCACTCGCTGATCCGCGCCGTCACACAGGTGTTGATCCACGAGTCCAGGCACGCCCTGGCGTCGTCGGTCATGGGGACGGCGACGTCCCCGGTCACGGCCAGCGACAATCCCTGCACCGTCCCGCGGCCGCCGGCGGCGGGGTGCGTGTCGAACGAGTCTACGCGGAGTGCGTCGACCTCCAGCTTCAGCTTGGGCATCGGTCGTCTCCGGAAAGGGTTGGATGAACACCACAGCCGCGTCGAGGCAGCTGATACCGACGCCGCAGTTCACCGTGTGAACCGGGCGGAGCAAAAGCGTCTTTTCCCGGATCTGATATCATGAGCCGAGGTTCGCCCCGGGCACGAAGCAAGCGGTTGGATCGCCGGCCGCGTACCGGGCGCCACGAGTGCAGCCGCGGGGAACCGCGTCAGGCCGGGGCCAGCTCCAGCCCGGGGGCCGGCGTCTCGCTCTCCAGCGGCGTCACGGGCGTGAAGTCGCGGCTGCACAGGAAGTCCGGCCGTGGCTTCTCCCGGGGCGGGGGCGCATTGCTGACGGCGTTGTACGTGACCAGCGCCAGCATCCGGTCGAACGGAGACATGTTCGGCGCAGAGCCGTGCACCACGTTGCCGTCGAAGAAGAGCACCGAGCCCGCCGGCCCCTTGGGCCCCACGATCCCGCCGCTGGACACCAGCTCCGCGAGCGTGTCCTGCTGCACCGTGTAGGAGAGGGTCGCCGAGACGTCCGCCTTCCACGACGGCTCCCCCTCGTCGCCGCCGCGGCGCGCCCGCGGCTCGATCACGCCGCCGCGGTGCGAGCCGGGAACGAAGAGCAGCGGTCCGTTGAACTCGTTGACCTCGTCCAGGAAGAGGGCCACGGTCACCACGTTCGCGGTGGGCATGCCGTCTTCGTTGCGCCAGAAGATGTAGTCCTGGTGCCACTCCCACACCTCGCCCCGGAACGCCAGCTTCGCGTTCACCTTGAACTGGTGGACGTAGACGTCGTCCTCCAGGATGCGCTGCGCGGGCTCCAGCAGCCGCGGGTCGCGCACCAGCCGCGCGAAGATCTCGTGGGAGCGGTGGGAGCCGTACACCGAGCGCACCACGCCCGACTCCTTCTCCATCACGCGGGCCGGCGAGTCTTCCGCGAACGCGGCGGGGAGCGCGTCCTTCATCGCCTGGACCTCCGCCGGCGAAAAAAGAGCGGGAAGAAGCAGATACCCGTCGCGGCGGTAGTCCTGGATCTGCTGGTCGGTGGCGTACATGGGCTTACACTCCTTCGTGGTACGAAAGGTTGGTCGCACGCTACCGCGTCAGCCGTGCCTGAGGCGACGGATACGTTCTAGCTTGTGTCCGTTTATGGTAGCCCCTGTTCATGCCGGGGGGCAAGAGGAAGAGAAGGACAAGGGTTGCTACCACGTTGCAAAGCTTCGATCGAGACCCACGCCTCTGATATCTGATGCGCAAATTCACCGTGTGAGCCAAGCGTAGCAAACGCGTCTCATTCACGCAGGGACGCAGAGGTCACAGAAAGACCAGGCGGTTCTCTCTGCGCCTCCGCATCTCTGCGTGAGGCCAGTCTTTTTCCGGATCTGGGATAACATGTCTCTGAAACGCACAAGTGGCCGCATCGCAACTCTCTGCGATGCGGCCACTTGCGGGATGGGCCTGGGAGGACTCGAACCTCCGACCTCACGCTTATCAGGCGTGCGCTCTAACCACCTGAGCTACAGGCCCGCGAAAATCAGGGATGGACGTCCGTATGGGTCGACCTGTGAGCTTGCTTTCGATCGCCTTGCGGCGACTTACTCGCGGCTCCAGAAAGGAGGTGATCCAGCCGCAGGTTCCCCTACGGCTACCTTGTTACGACTTCGCCCCAGTCACCGAGCTCGCCTTCGGCGGCTCCCTCCCTTGCGGGTTGGGTCACCGACTT